>Ga0247738_10000021_pt1 | contig 195897 bp, 175 predicted proteins | sample UWRJL013104B2_FD_180936 | JGI IMG/M metagenome (GOLD analysis project Ga0247738, IMG submission 180936) | Plant litter microbial communities from Arlington Agricultural Research Station in Wisconsin, United States - UWRJ-L013-104B-2 | ecosystem: Environmental > Terrestrial > Plant litter >...
AGAGTTGAGCAACCAGCGGCGCTATCTGCGTGGGGATCAGACTAATGGGGCGATTACCCGCAACCGCCGTCACTTCACCTATGGGCTCCGGGGATATGTCGCTACGCCACGCGGGGGGCGATGTTTCCAGAATGGTTTGGCCCGCGGGGAAAGCCACTTTCCCCAAGGACTCCAAATAAAATAGCTCCCCACCACCGGCTTTACGTGAAAAAATCGCCTTGCCAAAAGTAGGAATATTATGGGTTAAGCTGCAGTTAAAAGGGTCGCTAAATGTTTTCCATTCGGAATTACCGATATCAGCCCTATAGAGCTGCGCGCTCACCGAGCCCGTCGGTAAAACGCTAACCGCCATTAATAAACCATAGAAAAAGCGCGAACTGAAGAACATGTGGAAAAACCCGGCACTGAATAAACGTGAATTCAGTATAGACAAGCCAATTACAACTGCTCGCGTAATAGCGGGAAGATTTATCAGCTAATGTGGAGCCTGATGCGCTCAAGACCAGTTCGACTAACCGGCAATTTGACGCCACTTTGTAGCACCACAACTTGTGAATCTTTATTAATGCGCTCCAAACCCTTAATTGCGCTGAGTTTTACAATATAGGATCTATGAATGCGAATAAATTCTGCGCTATTTAATTGGGCTTCTAACGCAGAAAGACTTTGCGTTTTAAGAATGGTTTTTCCCTGCCAGCAAATACGAATGTAATCATCTGCTGCTTCAATATAATCAATATCAGCAAGCGGAATAATGTGAGTCTGGCCCCGGTCGCGCACCAGAATACGCTCTAATCTAATTTCCTGAACCAAAGTGGACAGCGCATGGTGATCCTGAACCAGCCGTTTTTTTGCACGCGCTATAGCTTCATCAAAGCGAGCTTGCGAAAAAGGCTTGAGCAAATAATCCACCGCATGTAATTCAAAAGCCCTAAGCGCGTATTGATCGTATGCGGTAGTAAAAATAACGCCATCTTTGCGGCCCGTGATATCGATGACTTCCAGCCCATTCAATTTTGGCATGTGGATATCCAGCAAAATCAAATCAGGTTGCAGCCTGTAAATTTCATCTACGGCAGCTTCACCATTGGTGCATTCGCCGACGATCTCGATGTCACTGTGAGCCGCTAGATACTCGCGCAAGAGTCTGCGAGCCAAAGCTTCGTCGTCAACAATCAATAAACTCATGGCCATGAAATACTCATCCTTAAAAGTTATAAAAGTGTATTCGCAAACTCAAACGGAATAATAATTTCCACCCGAAAATCATTATGCACCGTTTGCCAGCTGACGCGAGCACGCTCGCCGTAGAGATTTTCAAATCGCTCTTTCAGATTTCTAAGGCCCGTGGCCGTGCCGCTGGTAACCGACGCATGGGATTCCACCGGATTGCTAATAGCGATATGAAGCCAATTATCGTGGAGATTACTCATAATGCTGATAGCACCTCCCTCACTTATGTTGCCAACACCGTGTTTAATTGCATTTTCCACAAGCGGCTGTAAAAACATGGGCGGAACTTTGGCATCCAATGAAGCTACTTCAATATGCATATGTATTTGCAGGCGATCGCCAAAACGATTTTTTTCAATCCCCAAATAGTGCTCACAAAGTTCCAATTCTTGCGCGAATTTAATGTGCGTATGAGAGCTTATGGCAACAGACTTTCTAAAAAAATCGCTCAACTCTATGACCATCGCTCGTGCTGCCGAGGGATCTATAGTGGTAAGCGCACTGATGGAATTCAAGCTATTGAATAAAAAATGCGGATTGATTTGGCTGCGAAGAACCTGCAATTCAGCATCGCGAGCAAATAATTGCGCGGCTGTTTTTTTTAGTTCTGCGTCGCGAATATTTTCGAGAGCCAACAATAGGTCATGCGCAAGCAAAGAAACTAAATATAGCAAACTGGCCAGACAAAAAAGCGATGTGATTAATTGCGGGCTCATGGAAATTCCAATCCATGGAATTTCTGTGTACAAGCTGAGGCTATTAAACAATAAACACAAACTCAACCAGACGGATGCCGATAGCATTGATGCACTGCCGAAAATAACAATCATATGTTGTAACTTACGATTGGCTAAGGGATACGAGCGGCAAACGTAGTAGGCCGAAAGATTCATAAATCCGTAAGCTGTCAATACTGGAATTGCAAACAATAAAGCCGCACTCCAACCCGCGGCTTCGATTACAACTAACACCCACGCCAGCGCAACCCCGGCAATGACCCAGGCAAAAACATACCAAACAAGGCTGCGCAGTTGAGATAAGATCGGATGCATAATTTAACTGTGGTAATAATTATTTAATTTTTAATGACCACTCCGCCCATGATTGCGGTACCGGTAATGACCAAACGTTTACCCGTGCCCGGTGAAGGAATCGTTTTATCCTCAATACCGCCTAATATTGCTGTGCCGCGATTGACGACTTCCCAGTCTCTAGGAACTCGTATTTCTATTCCACCCCACGTCGCCCAGACTTTTAAAACTGCTTCTGTTTGAATGGAGGCGCTGTACAAATCCAAATCAACTCCTCCCATAATCGCAGTAATTTCTCCGCCTCTAAAATCCTGCGACGAATTTACTGTTTTATTACCCGCCATCACTGCCGTAATATCCAGACTCATATTGTTATTCGTATGATCTTCGCCAGCAAAATAATTTTCTGATGAGCCATCAACTGAGCGATCTTTTAAAAGTACAGAAATACCGATGGCAATGAGTATAACTGGCCACCAATCACGCACACTAAAATGAAAAACTCCAAGGTTGCTAAGCATCATAGCCACGCCAACCACGATAAAACATAAACCAATCAAAATACTCGAGCGGCTTTTGGAGTCCGTCATTTTTAAAATTCCCACGACCACAAATATCGTGGGCCAAAACTGAAATAAATCACCTATGCTAAAGTTAAAAATATTAAGTTTATCGAAGAGTGCCAAAACACCAATAACAATTATTATGGTTCCGAAAACGACACGACGCCCTGGTTGTGAATTACCCATAAATCCTCCTGAATACCTAAGAACATGATTAACTTTTTTAGAGATTTCACCATAAGGCAATCCAAATCATGTGTCTTGCTAAATTCGGCCACTGACGTAAACAGTCGGTAAACGACGCTAATGACAAACTTCTGGCGAAACTTGTAGCTGCACCGGTAGCTTTGGTTTGGTAGTATGCGTGACGTTTTGAAAAGATGAGAAAGCAGTTCATGTCGCAGTCCGCAAGCCCTCTGGAAATTACCCTCACCCGCCCTGACGACTGGCATATTCACCTGCGTGACGAAGATGCTCTTAAACGCACCGTAGGCGATGCTGCGCGACAATTTGCCAGAGCTATAGTCATGCCTAATCTGGTACCACCGGTCATGAATACTGAGCAGGCGCTGGGCTATAAGGAGCGCATCCTGGCAGCGCGCCCGGCGGGCAGTCAGTTTGAACCCTTGATGGTGCTTTATCTGACCGACAGTACAGATCCGGCCGAGATCGTAAAGGCCAAAGCCGCAGGTGTTACAGCCGTTAAGCTTTATCCAGCGGGTGCGACGACTAACTCAGCCTCCGGTGTTACGGATTTGACTAAGGTTTATCCGGTGTTAGAAGCCATGCAAAAGGCAGGAATGCCATTTCTGCTTCATGGGGAAGTAACTGATTCGGCTATCGACATTTTTGATCGTGAAAAAGTTTTCCTCGACCGGACGTTTAGTAAGTTAGTCACGCAGTTTCCTGAACTCAAAATGGTGCTGGAACATATCACCACGGCCGACTCCGCTGAGTTTGTATCCGCTGCACCTAAGAATGTGGCGGCCACTATTACAGCGCATCACTTGCTCTACAACCGCAACCATATGCTGGCTGGCGGCATACGCCCTCATTATTACTGCTTGCCGATTTTGAAGCGTAATACACATCAGGCAGCATTAATAAAAGCGGCTACGAGCGGCATTCCAAAATTCTTTTTGGGCACCGACTCGGCGCCACATGCGAAAGATAAAAAAGAAGCTGCCTGTGGTTGTGCGGGTAGCTACACTGCCTACGCCGCGATTGAACTTTACGCTGAAGCCTTTGATGATGCACACGCATTGGACAAGCTTGAAGGATTCGCAAGCCATTTCGGTCCAGACTTTTACCAACTGCCGCGCAACACTCAAAAGATTAGATTGGTAAAAAGTGAATGGCAGGCACCAAATAGCCTAGACTTTGCTGGAACCGACCTCGTGCCACTGCGCGCAGGTGAAATGCTGCGTTGGCAAGTCAAAGCCTAAGGCAATTTATGTTAATCAAGGCAACTGTTTATTTAAGGCATTGTAGTGAACCCTCCTGAAAATCAAAAAGATCCATCGTCGCTTCTTGCGCAACGTTTCCGTGGCTTTTTGCCGGTTATTATTGATGTAGAAACCGGTGGATTTAATCCTTTCACCGATGCTTTATTAGAAATCGCTGCTGTGACTGTGCGTATAGATGAATTCGGGCTTATACACCGCCACGAAACTTTCTCGTTCCATATTGATCCCTTCGAGGGCTCCAATATCGAACAAGCCGCTCTGGATTTCACCGGTATTGATTTGGATAGTCCAGACCGCATGGCAGAACCGGAATTGATGGCGCTCACCGATATGCTTCAAGCTGTGCGCCGCTCCGTTAAAGAAAATGGCTGCACGCGTGCGATTGTTGTCGGCCACAACGCACATTTCGATTTAAATTTTTTAAATGCGGCGATTGAGCGTTGCGATATAAAACGCAATCCTTTCCATCCTTTCAGCGTATTTGATACCGCTACTCTGGCTGGGCTCGCATTCGGCCAAACAGTTCTGGCAAAAGCCTGCCGCGTAGCTGGTTTTGAATTCAGCAACAGCTCAGCCCACTCAGCCGCGTACGACGCCGAAAAAACAGCGGATTTATTTTGCTTTATCGTCAACAAATGGAAAGAATGCGGTGGCTGGCCTTTAGCGGTTGTGTGCGAAGAAGATGAAGAAGCGGAATAACTACTTAACAGAGTAAATTTGCTTGAAAATCGTCATCCTCGCTTGTACGAGGATGACGGGTCCCTATTTAACAGTCATATACAATTAACCAATTACAATCTCAGGTAAAACTGGCGACTCTAAAATTAATTTTTCGTTCGGCGCAATAACTTCTGCAACACCTTTCGCTATTAATTTTCCATCCTGATTATTCGCTTCGCACTCAAGAACAACTAATCGGACCCGTTCTTTTATTTCGCTCACCGTTAAAGTGACTGTAACAGTATCACCCACTTTTACCGGATTTTTAAACGTAAGATTTTGACTGCGGTAAACAGAACCTGGGCCTGGCAATTGTGTTGCTATAGCTGCCGAGATTAACGCGCCCGTCCACATTCCATGGGCGATAGGTTCGCCAAATGCTGTAGTAGCAGCGTAAGCTTTATCGAGATGCACCGGGTTGATGTCGCCTGAACACGCAGCGAATAAAACTATATCTTTTTCGGTAAGTGTTTTGATATAGGTTTTTGTTAACCCGACTGACAATTCAGAGATCGGAAAATTTTCCAGATGTGCCATAAACATGCCTTGATAATAATGATTAGATAGCAAGTGTTCCTAGTATACCTAAAATAACAAAGCCGAGCATAGGCTCGGCTTTTTGAAACAATGCAGCTTTATTGTTTAGTGATGCTGTCTATTCAAGCATTTAGGCTATTTCATCAACGAAGCTAATTCATCATTAAGATTTTTCAGCCAATAATCAAATGCCAATCTCACTTGCATGTTATTTTGGGCCCGATCATTTCTTTCCCACATCTTACCAAGATCATGCTCATCACTACTCAACCCAATTAGCTTGTTAGACGTTGAGTCATACAGCTCAAAGACTATTGTCATGCGACCAAACCCTTCACTGTAAACAGCTATCAAACTAGGGCGCGATCTAAAATCATCTTTGGATGCAAGCGGCGCGATTTCGGTGATTCTGGTTTTTAATAATAGCGTGTCATTTGCCGGTGCAGCCGCTGCGGAAAGCTCTCCTTTACCAAATAAGTAATTTTTTGCAGATTCTGAAAATCTTTTTTGGTAGAACAGCTTATCTTCTTCAGTTAGCTCCCAAGGCTCCTGAAAATTGTGGGAGCTTGAAGGTTTAATAATTTTAACGCTGGAAAAATCGAGATCGCTGAGAATAATTTTTTTATATTGACTTAAGGTTGAGCCTGGCAATACAAAAGATGCATCGAATTCAGGTTTAACAATCGCAATCAGCCCTGCCTGTTCAGCCTGCCTATGTGCACTTTTCTCGTGGGCTTTATGAATATTACAACCGCACAAGGAAACAGCGATTACTATAACAATTAACAAGATTTTCATGGTATTCACCTTTAGTGAAAATGATAAAAAGGATAGAGCATGAACCATATTATTTTAATCAGGCACGAACGAACGCGTACTAAGTCAATCACACTAGGTTACTGAAATTGAAAGTCCAATTTGGAGATATTTTGTTAAAGATTGTTCCCTCAACACCGCTAATTAAAACCAGATTTCAACCTATGCTTCTGCACATAACCAAACAGCTGCTAGGTATTAAACAATCTAACCAAAAAATGGCAGATCAAGTTGCCTTTTAAAAAGACTGACTATACTCAAATTACTAAGGCAACTATTGCTTGGTGCAAACTCCGTGAAATGGTAGAAACGCTACCGCAGTACTGGATAGTTTGTTTCAACAACACCATTTCTTTTAGGAATCTTTTTACATAAAAAAATGGTAAATAACTATGTCTTATCACGTTCAACAAAACACGCAACAACGCACACTCGGAATTTTTATTGTTATCGCATTCCATGTGCTATTGATTTGGGCACTTGCTAATGGGCTTGGCAATGTAATAACAACTGTCTTTACTCCAGATCCCATTAAAATTTCTCAAGTTAAAAATCCTGTCATACCTCCTACACCTGTAGAACCTATCGAACCGGTGGTTCCTACCAAAAAAATTATTCTCGATCCTACCACTCCTACATTCAACATCCCGACTGACTCCACACCAATAGTTTTCAGCAAAACTCCACCGGAGACAATGCCGGCCATCGGTATATCTAAACCAAAACTTATTAAAGCCTCTAAACCCGACTATCCATTAGCGGCTTCACGTTTAGGCGAGGAAGGTTCGACGGGTTTGGAGTTGTATGTCACCCCTGAAGGTCGCGTAGGAGATGTTAAAGTGTATTTGCCGAGCGGCTCACCACGCCTCGATGAAGCAGCGGTTAAACATGCAAAACGAAATTGGGCTTTTTCTGCATGCACCGAAGGAGGAAAAGCAGTTGGCTGTTGGTTTAAAACCAAACTCGTATGGCGCCTTGAAGACGCCGCTCGTTAATAAAATTTTTATGCTCTAAAACAACAAAGGAGGCTTTCGCCTCCTTTGTTTAGTATGAATAGAAATTTAGCCTACAAACACACGCGCATTTCTAAACAAACGTAACCAAGCGCCGTCATCTTTCCAATCGTCCGGTTTCCATGAATTGCTTACGGCGCGGAAAACGCGTTCGGGGTGCGGCATCATAATAGTTACGCGGCCATCTTTGCTCGCCACACTGGTAATACCGAGTGGGGAACTGTTTGGGTTAGCGGGATAGACTTCCGTAGCGTTCAAATGGTTGTCGATAAAACGCAAAGCCACTGTGCCGCTTTCGTTACACGCTTTAAGCGCATCTGCATTTGCAAACTCTGCGTAACCCTCACCATGCGCCACAGCTACTGGCATATGCGAATTAGCCATACCCTTGAACAGAACCGATGAAGATTCTTGCACTTGTACCAAACTAAAACGTGCTTCAAATTGTTCAGACAAATTGCGAACAAAACGCGGCCAGTGATCTGCACCTGGAATTAAATTTTTCAGGTTGGACATCATCTGGCAACCGTTACACACCCCCAAACTGAAGGTGTCATTACGGTGGAAGAATTGCTCAAATTCATCGCGAACTTTGTTGTTGAACAAAATCGTTTTTGACCAACCTTCACCGGCACCGAGTACGTCGCCATAAGAGAAACCACCACAAGCGACAATGCCTTTGAATGCATCCAAAGAAACGCGACCAGAAAGCAAATCACTCATGTGCACATCAACAGCTTTGAAACCAGCGCGGTCAAAAGCCGCTGCCATTTCTACGTGACCGTTAACGCCTTGCTCACGTAATACTGCAATTGATGGACGAACACCTGTTTTAATAAAGGGAGCAGCAACATCGTCATTTTGATCGTACGATAGTTTTACACTTAAGCCTGGATCAGTTTTTAAAATGCCTTCGAATTCAGCTTTCGCGCATGCAGGATTATCGCGCATGGCTTGAATACGATAGCTGGTCTCTGACCATAGGCTTTGCAGTATCGCGCGCGATTGATCAAACAAGGTATTGCCGTTTTGGCAAATGCAAAGTGTGTCTTCTTCATTCAACTTGCCGATAACTTTTACATGAGTTACGCCGGCCGCAAAAAAACGATCCAACACTGTATCCGTTTTATCTTTCGCAACTTGCAACACAGCACCGGCTTCTTCACTGAACAATACCGCGAGAACATCGTCACCCAGACAATCAAGATCTGCATCAATACCAACGTGACCCGCAAAAGCCATTTCGGCAAGAGTTGCAAATAAACCACCATCACTGCGATCGTGATACGCAAGAATTTCGTCACGTTTGATGCAAGCTTGCATTGCGTCGAAGAAGCCTTTGAGTTGCGCTGCAGAATCCAGATCTGCAGGTTCATCGCCCATTTGGTTGTAGACTTGCGCGAGGATTGAACCGCCCAAACGGTTTTTACCGTTGCCAAGGTCAACCAGAATTAAATCAGTTGCGCCTTTGTCAGTTCTAAGTTGTGGTGTAAGCGTTTGACGAACATCTACAACTGGAGCGAACGCAGAAATCACCAACGATAAAGGCGCAGTAACTGCTTTTGCTTTACCATTTTCTTGCCACGCCGTGCGCATGGACATTGAGTCCTTTCCTACCGGAATCGTAATGCCAAGCTCAGGACACAACTCCATACCGACCGCATGCACGGTGCGATACATTTTTTCGTCTTCGCCTTTGTGACCTGCAGCGCACATCCAGTTAGCCGAGAGTTTTACGTCTGACAACTTTTCGATGCGAGTCGCCGCAATATTGGTAATCGCCTCAGCAATTGCCATACGACCGGACGCTGGGCCATCCAACAAGGCAAGCGGTGTACGCTCACCCATACTCATGGCTTCGCCCTTGGTGCTGTCGTAACTCACTGTAGTCACTGCAACGTCAGCCACAGGCACTTGCCACGGGCCAACCATTTGATCACGTGCAACCATACCAGTCACAGAACGGTCACCAATAGTAATCAGGAAACTTTTGCTCGCCACTGCCGGATGCTTGAGCACACGCTCAGCTGCATCATTAATATTGATATCTTCGGTGGAGAAAGCGCTCACAGCTGCTTTATGTTTTTCCGCAGTGCGGTGCATTTTTGGCGGCTTGCCGAACAAAACTGACATGGGCAAGTCGACAGGTTTTGCGTCGAAGTGTTTGTCATTTAGAGTTAGATGTTTCTCATCTGTCGCCTCACCAACCACTGCATAAGGTGCGCGTTCACGCTTACAGATGGCTTCAAAACGTGCGAGGTCTTCTGGATTAATCGCTAAAACATAGCGTTCCTGGGATTCATTACACCAAATTGCCAGTGGGCTCATACCTGGTTCATCGTTAGGCACATTGCGCAACTCAAACTTGCCGCCAGTGCCACCATCTTTCACCAACTCGGGAAACGCATTGGAAAGACCACCCGCACCCACGTCATGGATAAAGGCGATAGGATTTTTATCACCTTGCTGCCAGCAGGCATCGATCACTTCCTGACAACGACGCTCCATCTCTGGATTTTGGCGTTGTACTGAAGCGAAATCCAAATCTTCTGAGGATGAGCCAGAAGCCATAGACGAAGCTGCACCACCGCCCAAACCAATCAACATGGCCGGGCCGCCAAGCACAACTAATTTAGCGCCTGCATTGAAAGGAGTTTTAATAACATGTTCAGCTTTGATATTGCCGTAACCACCTGCCAACATAATCGGCTTGTGGTAACCACGGCGCTCGCCATCAAAATCTTCTTCAAAGGTGCGGAAGTAACCGCAAATATTGGGACGGCCGAATTCGTTGTTAAACGCAGCGCCGCCGAGTGGACCGTCGATCATAATATCGAGCGCGGTCACGATGCGGCCCGGTTTGCCGTAGTCTTGTTCCCAAGGTTGGATAAAATCTGGGATCTGCAAGTTGGAAACCGTAAATCCATTCAAACCAACTTTGGGCTTGGAGCCACGACCTACAGCACCTTCATCGCGAATCTCGCCACCGGAACCTGTACCTGCGCCAGAGAATGGTGAAATAGCGGTTGGGTGGTTGTGAGTCTCAACCTTCATTAATAGATGAATGGGCTCTTGGGTGTACTCGTAAGCCTTGGTTTCAGGATTGGGGTAGAAGCGCCCTGCTGCGTGGCCAACGACAACGGCAGCGTTATCCGAATAAGCAGAAAGTACATCTTCCCCGCCAACTTCATTAGTATTGCGAATCATCTTAAACAGGCTGCGTTCCTGCTCTTCGCCATCAATAGTCCACGAAGCATTGAAGATTTTATGGCGGCAGTGCTCAGAGTTCGCTTGCGCGAACATCATTAATTCGACATCGACTGGATTGCGGCCAAGACCTTTAAAGGCATCTACTAAATAATCGATTTCGTCATCGGCCAACGCCAAGCCTAGAGATTTGTTGGCAGAAACCAAAGCATCGCGACCACCACTGAGGATGTCTACACTGGTTTGCGGCGCTGGCGCTTGCACTGAAAATTTGCTCTGCTTGCTCAAGACTTTCGAATACAACTTCTACCATGCGGTCATGCAGAATGGTGGTGATAGTTGCGCGATCGGCAGCAGAAATTGCGCCTTGAACATAATAAGCAACGCCACGCTCAACGCGCCTTACTGAATCCAGACCCGTGTTTCTGGCAATATCTGTCGCCTTGGACGCCCAAGGGGAAATCGTTCCCAAACGCGGCACGACCAGAAAAAGCTGACCTTCATGATTCACCTCACCTTCAACCTTAGGGCCGTAGGTTAGCAATTGCTTAAGAACTTGATTTTGTGCCTCGTTCAAGGGTGCGGACACATTGGCAAAATGTACGAATTCAGAGGAAATCCCGGTAACAGCTGGAACTTGTTGTTTCAAAGTATTCAGCAGTTTTTGGGTACGGAAACTAGAAAGAGCGGCGGCGCCACGCAGAATCAGCATAGTGATTTGAGCCTCAAGCGTCTGGGGTATATAAGGAGTGAATTAACGAGGCGCGCATTGTACTGGATTTATGGGCCGGCAGGAATTCATATCCGGCTGAAGATGGTAAAGATCGACTTAAGCATCTCTTAAAAATCACACACATGAAATTTTAAGAACATTATTACTAAAAAATTCACGCTAAATAAACTTGATCGGCATTTAATTTTCAGGCGCGCCTCTTCTCAATTATTTTCCATAAAAATAGCTATGCATTTTAAAAATTAACATCCAGCAAATAAGTAGAAGCATTTCAATCAACTTTTTAATATTTTTACGTTAAACCTACTTAGATATTCCAAAAGGCGGCCTACCTATGCTTCGCTTTGCCATAACTCTTACAAAAAGGTCTAAGGAAGGCGATTTAAATTAGCGTCGAAGGACACAAAAATGGCGCACAAAATCACAAAAACACACTTTTTTTAAACTTTTTCTTACTGATAATCTCAGCGAAGACATTTTTTTAACTTATTGTTTATGTTGTGTATTTTATTTTAATCCCCATATTTTTCCCAATGACCTACCCCAGTTTTGCTCATAAAACAAGCTAGGCAGACCTGTTTCTTGCCTTTACCATGGCTCTAGTTGCACGGGTCAGTAATGGACTAGATTCGGCATGAGTGCACACACGAAGTTTCCCCATTTCGGGCGATGCAATTCAAAACCGGAGACAACTTTATGGCCGGAATTAAATTTACGGATGGCCGAAAACGTAACACCACTGTTAAACGATTTTCTATAACCAATCTATTGGTTGCACTTTTACTACTTTGTACTGCCGGGCTGTTGGTTCGCAGTGCACCTCCAAGCAAGCTTGAACAAGTGCGCAACGCTGGCGAACTGCGAGTGCTGTCGCGTAGTGGACCTATTAGCCATTACCAAAGCCCTCTAGGTATTACTGGTTTTGAATATACTTTATTGAAAGGCTTTGCTGACGAGTTGAAAGTTAAGCTTGTTCTGAAAGATGAAGCTCCGCTCGAACACATTGATGAACCACAATTCGATCTTGCAAGCCCAAGTGCATTGAATCCTACTACCACTAAACATCGGTTTAGTTATAGCAGTCCGTTTATGGATTTGAGCTTGCAGCTTATCTATAACTCTACCCAAGCTGCTCCTACTGATATTAAAGCGCTCACAGGAAAGACCGTTTTAGTCGTGAATAAAGCTTCTGTACCTATGGCACTCCACGAGCTGCAACAATCTATGCCGGACATTAACTGGGAACTGGTTGAAAATGTGGAGATGACCGACCTGCTCGAAATGGTCGAGCTCGGTCACGGAGATTACGCCGTGGTAGACTCTGCAATTTTTGACATCCATCGCTACTCTTATCCACACACGCAAGTCGCGTTCGATATAAATCCACCGCAACAACTTGCGTGGGCATTTACTCAATCACGCGATAAAAGTCTTTACGATGCGGCACAAAAATATCTCGCAAAAATTAAAAATAATGGTCAGCTTGCGCAAATTTCCTCAAAGTTTTTCGATCATTTTATTGAAGTAAATAATAACGACGCATTGATGTTTAGCATACGTTTCGACAAACGTTTTCCGCGCTGGGCAGAAAGTATTAAAGCGGCGGCAGCTCAATATGATCTGGACTGGCAGTTGGTGGCTGCTGTCGGCTATCAAGAATCACAGTGGATTCCCAATGCGCAATCTTTTACAGGTGTCCGTGGGTTTATGATGCTGACAATGGGTACAGCGCAAGAACTCGGGGTTGAGAATCTGGAAGACCCGGTACAAAGTATTTTTGGTGGTGCAAAATATCTGCGCTATTTGCTAAATGTATTACCAAAAAGCATCCAGGGTGAGGATCGCTTGTACATGGCACTCGCCGCCTACAACCAAGGCATGGGCCATCTAGACGATGCGCGAGTTTTGACGCGCCAACTCAAAGGCGATGCCAATAGCTGGGCCGATGTCAGCAAAGCATTTCCGCTTCTGGCAAAGCAAGAATATTACTCAAAAGCAACCTATGGTTACTCACGCGGTTGGGAGCCAGTTATATACGTGAAAAATGTTTTGAATTATCAGAAAATCCTGGCGTTTAAAGAGAGTCAGCAGCAACTACGTATTGCGACCAGTATTAATAGCGACACTCTGAATTTAACGGCCACAGCGCAGGAAAAAAGCGCTGTAGAAAAACTAAACCAGCTTCGCCTAAGCAGTGCTTCCTCTCTCTCTTTTCTGTAGCATTATTTCGTCTGTTACACATAGAAAAATGCCGCGAAATATTGCGGCATTTTTTATTGCAGCGACCTACTTCATTTATTCAAGTTAATTAAATCATTTAGTTGTCCCCTATTAAACTCGCTGGTAGTGTGCTGTTATGTTTTGTAAAATCTGTGCGCCCATCAACTTATAATCACCTAGACTATAAGCCGAAACATAACAATTGAGGTTTAACCATGTCCATCAACTTCGCGCATAAGCGCTACAGCGGTTTATTATTTCTTGTTTTACTTTTAACCTGCCGACCGAGCAGCGCCAACACACTTACACTCAATGAAAAAGATTATTTCGAACAACAGGGTTTGAATGTTCTGGTATTTAGCAATTGGTATGATGGGTTATTCAGTGATTCTAAAACCAGCGGCGTTGAATTAATTCACCACGGTTTGCGCACAGCAACCAATGGCGACGTGCGCTTAAACGCAACACCAGAACAGTGGGACATGATTCCGCAATTTAAAGAGCGAAAAGTAAATCGCGCGGAACAATCTATTGAAGCTTTTATGCAATATCCTAATGAGAAATTTGATTTCTCAATCAAGGTTACCAAAAACGAAAAGGGAGTCCGCATTGCGGTTAATTTACCAAAGCCATTGCCAGGTTCTTTAGAAGGTAAAGCGGGTTTTAATATGGAGTTTTTACCTTCCGCTTACTTTCATCAGGCCTTTATGATGGATACTAGTACAGGTACATTTCCCCTTTATCCAGGTGGTGCTAAAGAAGTTAATGGTAGTGTTGAGCCAACACTGTTAGCGAGCGGAAAACATTTAGTGCTCGCACCTAATAATACAGAACGCAGAGTTAGCATCGAATCCACGTCAACTCTGCTCGAACTTTATGACGGCCGCAGCAAAGCGCAAAACGGCTGGTTCGTTGTACGCAGTAAAATTCCTTCAGGTAAAAGCGGCACAGTGATTGAGTGGCAACTAAATGCTGACACTATAAAAGAATGGGTACGCACACCAGTCATCGGACATTCACAAGTCGGTTATCACCCAGTCCAACAAAAAGTAGCTGTCATTGAATTGGATAAAAATGATAAAACCAATCCACCTGCAAAATTGTTTAAAATTGCCGCCGATGGCTCAGAAACTTTAGTATCGGAAAAAAATCTGGGCAACTGGGGTAGATATTTGCGTTATGAATATCGCCAATTTGATTTCAGCAATGTCCAGGAAGAAGGTCTCTATAAAATTACGTACGGAAATCAAGAAGCCGGTCCCTTCCGCATCGCAAAAGATGTTTACACATCTGCATGGCATCCAAGTCTGGACATGTATTTACCCATTCAAATGGATCACATGACTGTTAATGAAGCTTATCGTGTGTGGCATGGTGCATCTCATCTGGACGATGCCTTGCAAGCTCCGCTTAATCATGAGCATTTCGATCTCTACCGACAAGGCCCGACTACTGACACACCTTATAAACCTGGCGAACACATTCCTGGCTTGGATATAGGTGGCTGGTTTGATGCGGGCGATTACGATATACGTACACAAACTAATTACGATGTCGTAATGAATTTGGTGAATACCTGGGAACGTTTCGGTATCAAACGTGATGTAACAACGGTTGATTACAAAAAACGTTTTGTAGATTTGCATGTGGCTGATGGCAAGCCGGATTTGTTACAACAAATTGAACATGGAACACTAGCACTGATTGCACAACACCGCGCGGTGGGCCATGCGATTCACGGTATAGTGGAAGCGCACATTGAGCAATATACTCATCTTGGTGATGCGATAACCAAAACCGATAATCTGGTATATGACCCAAGTAAAAAAGTTGGCGAATCCGACGGATTTACAAGTGGAACTTTCGATGATCGTTGGGCTTTCACCAGTAAATCCACACCCTTAAACTATGGATCTATCGCTGCTTTGGCGGCGGCAAGTCGCGCGTTAAAAGGTTACAACGACGAACTTGCAACCGAGTGCATTACTACTGCTAAAAAAGTGTGGGACGAGGAAAATGCTAAAGCAAAGCCAGATTTATTTAGCCATGGAAATACCACTGGTGGCAGATTGGAAGATGAAAAATTAAAAGCGGCTGCTGAACTATTAATTGCTACAGGCGATCAAAAATATGCCAAAGCAATTGAAAAGCTTACACCCGTAAAACCAATCGATTTTATTATTCGTATGCCGTGGCTAATGCGCGCAATGCCTCATATGCCCGTTAATTACACAGCGAAAATGCGCAAGCTCGCTGAGGCTTACAAGAAAACATTGGCTACAGCGGAATCAAAAAACCCCTACGGTGTTACTATTACTGAAGGAGGCTGGGCTGGAAACAGCTTTGTTATCCGTGGCGCCATCAACAATTATTACCTTCACAAAGCGTTTCCTGATTTGATTGGTCGTGAATCAGTTTTCAAAGGATTGAATTACTTGTATGGCACTCATCCGGATCACAATTTATCCTTCGTCTCAAGTGTAGGAACGCGCTCCAAAGAAGTAGCTTACGGAATGAATCGCGCAGACTTCTCCTTTATTCCCGGGGGAGTTGTTCCTGGAGTTTTGGTGTTAAAACCTGATTATCCAGAAAACCACGAAGACTGGCCGTTCTTCTGGGGACAAAATGAATATGTAGTGGATGAAGCTGCAGTTCATATCTTCCTGGCAAACGCCGTAGCAGACTTATTGAAAGAATAAACTCGCTACTATTTGCGCGGGTCTTTCTTGAGACTTTCGCAGATTACATAACATATAAAAATGATCGATAGGAAATCCTACCGATCATTTTTTTATTCAAATTTCACCAAAGTTTTCTCCATTGTTTGCAGCTGCATTTTTCTGCTGTTTATATTCTTCACGCCTGCGCCGAAAAAAATCACTGAGTTGATGTTGGCATTCGTCCGCGAGTACTCCGCCGTAACTGTCTATGCGATGGTTGAAATAGTCTGCATCCAATAAACTTGATTTACTCACCACAACACCCGCTTTAGGTTCTGTTGTACCAAATACCAGCCGTGAAATTCGCGAATGGACCAACGCACCAACACACATGGTGCATGGTTCGAGGGTGACGTAAAGTGTTGAATCAATCACGCGATAATTTTGGATTCGCTCGGCAGCTACACGTAAAGCAATTATTTCTGCGTGAGCAGTCGGGTCATGACTTGTAATTGGCTTATTAAAACCTTCACCAATAATTTCATCGTCACAAACTATAACTGCACCAACCGGAACCTCACCCAATTGCTCGCCCTGCACCGCCAATTCAATCGCACGACGCATGTATTTTTCATCTTTCAATTGTTGATCGTTGGTCATTCAGTTCTCTTTAGTCTTTAATCCTTCGCGCAGCTTCTTCTGCGCTTATTTCTTTTACAAATGTAAAGCGTGGAATTATCTCTCCCGCTAGTTCGACTGTCTCGGTAAACATACTTAGTGGGCGCACCCACCAGGAGTAGTCGCCATAAAGGCATTGATAGACAACTAAAGCTTCGCGCGTTTCACTGTGGTTGGCGATTTGAAAGACGTAGTAGTCGTTGCCTTTGTAGTGGTGGTATAGGCCGGGTTTTAAATTCATATTTATTAGATCTTTATTTAGAGGATTTATTTCGCCTGCTGGAGAGTGACTTTCTTTGCCTCGCCATAGAAAGTCACCAAAGAAAAGCGACCTTTCTCAGAAAATTAACGTCGTTCCGAAGCGACATCCATATCGCATCGTCACTAAAACAAACATCCTGTTTGTTTTACATTAATTTTCTTCCGATGCTCGGGGAGCTCGCATGGGCTAGAAAGCGAACAGTTTGTCCATTCATTCGTTAAAAATAAAAGCTAATATAAAATTAATTTTCTCTCGTTTAGCACCAACCGGGGCCCCTTTGAGCTTCCCGAGCACTGGAAGAAAATTGCCGGCAAACGCACAGGATGTGCGTTTGATTGACGTTACGACATGGATGTCGTATCGGAATGACGACACTTTTCTGAAGCGCACAGGAAAAGGAGCGATTGGGGTGTCCTTTCTTTTGGTTACTTTTCGTTGGACAAGCAACGAAAAGTGACTCGCCAACCGGCGAAAAAATAACTCTTCAAAACAAACAAACAAACAAACAAACAAACAAACAAACAAACAAACAAAATTAAATTACACCTTGTTCTTTCAACCTAACAATATCGATCTCGCCCAATTTTAAAATACTTTCCAATATTTCCTGGGTATGACTCCCAACCTCCACACCTGGCCAATCCGTCCTACCCGGTGTCTCCGAGAGCTTCGGCAATATCGCAGGAATTTTTAACGGCTTACCATTAATTTCAACCTGCTCAAACATACCACGTGCGTTAAAATGCGGATCAGCAAACATATCTTCGACATTGTAAATCGGCCCGGCAGGAACTCGCGCTTTATCGAGCAACTCCAAAATCTCTTCTGAGCTTTTACTCAAACACCATGTTGCCAATGCGTGATCAATTTCAGCTTCATGAATCACACGGCCAGCATTATTTGCCATCCTCGGATCGCTCGCCATTTCAGGATGGCCCGCCATCTCCATTAAACGTTGAAAAATAGAATCACCGTTTCCGCCAATTACAACGTATTTTCTGTTCTTGCAGCGATAGGTGTTAGTAGGAACAATTCCAGTGACTGTAGTGCCCGATGGCTGACGAATCACACCTGCTCCGGAAAATTCCGGCACTACAGCTTCCATTAAATTAAACATGGATTCATACAAAGCCACATCAACCACCTGACCGTCACCATCATTTTTTTCGCGCTCTAACAAAGCCAAGACAATACCGAGCGCAGCGTGTATTCCTGAAATGGTATCGCCAATGCTTAAATTAGGGCGCACAGGTGCTTGATCAGCAAAACCGTTCACGTAGCGGAAACCACTCATACCTTCACACACAGACGCGAAACCAGGTTTGCTTGCGTATGGCCCTGTTTGGCCATAACCAGAAATTCGGGCATAAACTAATTTTGGATTGGACTTTTTAATTTCTTCTGGTCCTAACCCCCAGTTTTCCATAACACCGGGGCGAAAATTTTCGATAACGACGTCAGCTTTATCAATTAATTGTCGCGCGATTTTTTGAGCTTCGATATTTTTTAAATCGAGTGTAATACTTTTTTTATTGCGGCCAATACTGCGCCACCAATGCGATGTACCATTTTCCAAAATGCGCCAACCGCGAATAGGATCTCCTTCTGGCGGTTCGATTTTAATAACCTCCGCTCCAAAGTAAGCGAGCATACAACCCGCAAAAGGACCAGCTAGCAACTGGCCAATTTCAATAACGCGAATACCATCTAAAGGACGGCGGGGATTTTTCATATGAACTTCACTTAAGTCTTATTCAATAACTAAATTAAACAGGGGAAAGTCATTCTCAGTGGCGCACTCCGGTTAGTGGGAATGGCTGCTCTCCCATCGTTAAAACGATCTTCCCAATATGCAGATTCGATTCCATGCGCTTATGCGCTTTTGCAACATCTTCAAATGCAAATACTGAATCAATAATCGGTTTTATTTTTTGCTGGTTTAGCATCGGCCATACCTGCTGCTTTAACTCTTGCGCAATTGTGGCTTTGACTTCTGCAGATTGCGCGCGCAGAGTTGAGCCGGTCAATGTTAAGCGCTTAAGCATAACGGGCATTAAATCCAATTCGATTTTGCTGCCGTTTAAAAAAGCGATATTCACTATGCGCCCGTCTTTAGCGGCAGCAGAAAAATTTCGCTGAATATAATCACCGCCGACCATGTCCAAAATAACATTCACACCCTTCCCCTGGGTTTGCGTTTTTACTTCTGTTACAAAATCCTGTTCGCGATAATTAATCGCCGCTGCACCAAGCGATTCAATGGCCTGACATTTTTCCGCTGAACTTGCAGTTGCTAAAACGTTTACACCGAACGCCGTAGCTAGCTGAATTGCTGTTGTACCTATTCCGCTTGTACCACCATGAATTAATAAAGTCTCGCCAGCTTTTAATTGCGCGCGTTGAAAGAGGTTGTGCCATACGGTAAAAAATGTTTCTGGCAAAGCGGCAGCATGAATAAACGTGAACCCAGCAGGGATAGGTAAACATTGTGCAGCATGAGCGACTGCATATTCGGCATAGCCACTCCCATTTACCAACGCACAAACTCTATCACCCATATTCCAACCGACTACTGCATCACCTACGTCAACAATTTCTCCTGCAACCTCTAACCCTAAAATTGGCGATACACCCTCTGGAGGGGGATATAATCCTTGGCGCTGTAGAATATCCGGTCGATTTATACCTGCGGCGTGAACACGGATCAAAACCTCATTCGGTTTTAGCTTTGGAATTTCATCTTCAAAAAATTCCAAATTATCAGCGGAGCCAAAAGCTTTTATTTTAATTACCCGCATGAAAGTTGACCTTTGCGATGATTAACTGTTGCGTTGACCAGCCCTTTCCCTTCGGGGCAGGGAGCGTAGCCCAAGGGCCAGGGTGAGGGAATCAAGGTTCCAATCGCGTTATCGTCCAGGAATTATCTGACTGCAAATTGTATTCAAAGCGATCGTGCAATCTTGCTGCGCCGCCCTGCCAGAATTCAATTTGATGGGGTTTAACCCTGAAACCGCCCCAAAAATCCGGAAGTGGTATTTCGCCTTTTGAAAATTTATTTTTCATAGTTTCAAATTGTTGCAGCAATAATGCGCGCGACGAGATTGGACGGCTTTGATGTGACGCCCATGCACCGAGCTGACTATCGCGTGGACGAGTTACAAAATATTTCAACACCTCCGTGGTGGATAGTTGCTCCGCCACCCCACAGACTTTCACTTGACGCTCTAATAAATACCACGGAAAGTGCAAACTGATTTTTGGATTTTGCAATAAGTCTTGTGCCTTGCGGCTTTTTAGATTGGTGTAAAACACGAATCCTTTTTCATCCAGATTTTTCAACAAGACTATACGTTGCGATGGTTGACCCCTGACATCAACGGTTGCCACCGTCATGGCATTAGGGTCTGGAATTTTTGCAGCTATGGTTTGCTGCATCCAGCGCTTAAATTGTTCTATGGGATTTTCGTGTAAATTCTCGCGCTCCAATCCACCTTTGGTATATTCAGTGCGAAAGTTTTCTAAATCTAGGGTCATAGCCGCTCCTCTATAATTCAATTCGCATACTAATGCCCATAAACAAAAAAAGGCACTGTTTTCACAGCACCTTTTCAGTGAGGCTCAAAAAAATTACAAAAGTGCTTTTACGCGCGCAGCATAATCCGAATCCGCTTTGGCAAATTGCGCAAGAATGCGTTCCTGTATCCAGGCGTTAGCTTGCGACAGACCGCCTGCAATATTGCGGGCTAGCTGATTTTTTTGATCATCACTCATCAAACGAAACAAATCACCTGCTTGCGAATAATAATCTTCGCTTGATTGATCGTATCTATCCGCAACCGCGTGACTCAAGCGCAAAGGTGGCTCTTTAAATGCCGGGTTCGGCTCAGGATAACCGTGAGCCGCACGATCATTGGGATAGAAATTCGCGCCGCTGGCTTGAACTTGATTACCATGACCGAAAGGACAACCTGCCGCCGCACCATCGCGCTGATAATGATTCACAGGGCAACGTGGCGCATTTACCGGCAGTTGGTTAAGGTTTACACCTATGCGGTAGCGGTGGGCGTCCTGGTAAGCCAGCAAGCGTGCCTGAAGCATTTTGTCAGGTGATGCACCCGTGCCAGGAACCAGATTGCTAGGCGCAAATGCGGCTTGCTCAGTCTCGGCAAAATAATTCTGCACATTGCGATTTAACTCCAATTGCCCAATTTCAATCAGCGGGAAATCTTTGTGGGGCCACACTTTGGTTAAATCAAAGGGATTGATATGGTAGGTCTCAGCCTGCGCTTCCGTCATGATCTGGATTTTAACGGCCCAACTTGGGAAATCACCGCGATTAATGGCATCCACTAAGTCCTGCTGAGCGCCGAAGGGAGGCTTGCTAGCCGCTTCTTCAGCCGTCAGAGTCTTGATCCCCTGATTGGTTTTGAAATGCCATTTCACGTAGTAACGCTCACCTTTCTCATTCCACAGACTCAACGTATGAGAACCAAAACCGTGAACATGCCGGTAGGACAAAGGTATACCGCGGTCCGACATCAGGATAGTCATTTGATGTAGAGATTGTGGATGATTCGCCCAGAATTCAAAAGCTGCTGCCGGGTCTGGCAAATTGGTTTGCGGGTTTTTCTTTTGCGAATGGATAAAGTCAGGGAACTTAATCGGATCATTCAAGAAAAATACCGGCGTGTTATTACCCACCACATCATAATTTCCTTGGCGTGTGTAAAACTTCACTGCAAATCCACGCGGGTCGCGAGCATAATCGCTGGAATCCTGGCCACCACCGACGGTGGAGAAACGTAGAAATATCTCGGTCTTCTCACCCTCCCGTTGTAAAAAGTCCGCGATAGTGTATTGGCTCAGGCTTTTAGTCAGCGTGAAATGACCATAGGCACCTGTGCCACGGGCGTGAACCACACGTTCCGGGATACGCTCCCGATTAAAGTGAGCTAGCTTTTCAAACAGGTAATGATTATCGAAGGTCAGGGGTCCACGAGCGCCCACGGTAATACTGTTGTTGTCGTCACTTACCGGAGCACCCGTTGAAGTGGTTAAAGTGGTGTTGGTCATGATTAATATCCTGCGTTTGAGAGGGCTTCACGAAACTACAGGGCTCATCCTACGTAAGATAAATAAATTACAAAAATCAATTATATGAATTGATCTAATAGATTTTTTTATAGAGCAAAGATCGCTAGGCGTGACGTATAAAGAAATTCTTTCTACAGTGAGACAACGAACAGCTAAACTTAATTAAGAAAATATAAACTTATACGCCAGCCTAAATCCATCATGACTAAAGGCCGTATAAGTTAAAAGGGCCTGTGCCCTACAGTGAAATTAAGGTACCTATGAAAGCTTCCGAATCTGTTGTTGGTGTTATTCTCGCGGGAGGCCTTGCAAAGCGAATGGGCGGTGGCGACAAGTGCCTACTGCCACTCGCAGGCAAATCACTCTTGCAACGCACCATTGAACGCGCTCAACCACAAGTCTCCCACTTACTCCTGAATGCCAATGGCAATAGTCTGCGGTTCGCTCGTAGTCGCCTACCTGTGGTGGCAGATGCAAATCCTAATAACCTTGGCCCCTTGGCGGGTATACATGCCGGTTTTGTCTGGATGCAGGTTAATACTCCAAAACTCGAATGGCTGATGAGTTTTGCATCAGACACGCCCTTCTTTCCCCGAGATATCGCCGATAAGATGCTGGCCGCTGCAATTAGCCGGGACAAAAGGCTGGTTGTGGCAGCATCAAATTTACGTGTGCACCCCGTCTTTTCGCTTTGGCACGTGTCACTTGCATCAAAAGTTGCCGCTCAGCTTGTCACTGGTGAAGCTCCGCGTTTGCAAGAGTGGATTAATGCATCTGAACCGCTGGAGATTAATTTTAGCGCGGAAGGTTACGATCCTTTCTTTAATATCAACACTCCGCAAGATCTGTATGCCGCAGAACCATTGGCGGCCTTGGTAAAGTAATTATTTAAAGTTTATTTGTCGCCCCGCATAAAAATCTAATGTTATTCTGCACACCGAATATTTCGGAGTTTTTTATGTTGTGGCGTGCGCTTTGTTTATTACAGTTTGCAATTCTTATTGGCGTGTTTACTTTTTTAGGGTTAACTCCAAACCCGGAAAGTTCCGTACACATGTTTAATGACAAATTAATGCATTGCAGCGGCTATTTTGCAGCGGGTATTTCAATCAGTTTCGCACTTCCTCGCTGGAGTTTTTTACAGCGGGCCTCTTTTTTAATTATCTATTCAATAGGCATCGAAATTGGCCAGCATTTTATGCCGCCTCGTACGTTTGATGTTTTTGATATCTGTGCAAACTCAACCGGCGTTCTTTTAGGATTGGGATTAATTTTTATTCTGGCAAGAAAACTAAACTGGTTTAATCGTTTATTGTTTGGCCGAACAACTTCTAAAGTTATGTAAAATTTACAGATGATAAAGGGATGTATATTTATGCAAAAATTAATAACAGTATTGATTTGCTTTCACCTTTCTTTTTCTGCATGTGCAATACCTGCAAATCCCGACAAAACATCCCACTTAATTGATGCAGCGCTCGCGCAAACGCAGACACGAGTTACTTACAACGGTGCTTATTTTAAAATACCGTATCCAAATGGTGACGTTCCTGCTGAATTTGGTGTTTGCACTGATGTCGTTATTCGTGCGTACCGCAAGTTGAATATTGATTTACAACAACTAGTTCATGAGGATATGCGTAAGGATTTTTTGCGTTATCCTGCAGAGAAAATTTGGGGGCAACACAAAACTGACAGTAATATTGATCACCGAAGAGTTCCAAACTTGCAAACTTTTTTTAGCCGTTTTGGGAAGACATTACCCATCTCAGCATCAGGGGAAGATTATCAACCTGGGGACTTAGTCACATGGTTTGTGTCCGGAAACTTGCCCCATATTGGAATAGTGACTGATAGAAAATCGGACGATGGAAAGCGTCCGCTCATTGTTCACAACATAGGTGTGGGGCCGCAATTAGAAGACATGCTGTTTGAATACAAAATTACCGGGCACTATCGATATGGTTTGTAAAAAAATTTTGATTAAAAAATAAAATGCTATGATCAAAACCATGATGTAGATAAATTCAAGATACAGAAATTAAAAAGGCCAGCAAAATGCTGGCCTTTTTAATTTCTGCTCTAAACCTATTACAACAACAAACGACGCAAATCTCCGATCACACTGGTCAAATAAGTCATAAAGCGACCCGCATCTGCACCATTAACTGCACGGTGATCGTAAGACAGTGACAGTGGCAACATATTGCGTGGAATAAATTCTTTTCCATTCCAAACAGGTTTCATTTGCGCACGGGATACACCGAGAATACCAACTTCAGTAGGAGCGCTGACCATTGGTGTAAAGCCGTTGCCACCCATGGCACCCAGGCTGGAAATCGTAAAGCAACCGCCCTGCATTTCTGCTGGAGTCAATTTGCCTTCACGCGCTTTTTTGGCAAGCACATTGATTTCATCAGCCAATTCCCACAAGCCTTTTTTATCCGCATTGCGAACAACCGGCACAAGCAAACCATTTGGGGTATCTACCGCTATGCCAACGTGCACAAACTTTTTATGCACAATGCTTTCGTTGTCTTGATGCACAGATACATTGAACGAAGGTTCCGCAACCAAGGCTGCCGCAACTGCTTTCACGATAAATGGTAATGGAGTCAATTTGCTGCCGCGTTTTTCCGCTTCAGCTTTCATGCTGTTACGGAAAACTTCCAAGTCGGTGATGTCAGCATCATCAAATTGGGTAATACGCGGAACGTTCAACCAGCTGCGGGTCATTGCATCCGCAGTCAATTTCTTAATCTTGCTCATTTTGACGATTTCAATTTCGCCAAACTTGGAATAATCAATTACTGGCAATGCAGGAATACCTGAGCCACCACCAAGAGATGCGCCAGACTGAGCCGCTTGAACAATAGGCTTAACGTAATTGCGCACATCATCTTTTAACAGACGACTGCGTGGACCAGAACCGCTTACCTTGCCCAAGTCAACACCCAACTGGCGGGCGAGCTTGCGAACTGCTGGACCAGCATAAACGTCGCCGGTTTGCACAACTTCTTCAACTGTCGCGGCAGCTTTGGGTACTGAAGCTTGAGCTGGAACAGCAGCCGGAGCGGGAGCAGATTCCGCTTTAGCTGCCGGCGCGGCAGCCACTGGTGCTGGGCTTGGTGCCGCAGTTGTACCACCAGCACTGGCCACCACTGCAATCGCAGCGCCTTGAGAAACTTTATCGCCAACTTTTACAGCAATACTAAGAATTTTACCGCCAGTTTCCGCCGGAATTTCCATGGAAGCCTTGTCGGTTTCCAAAACGATTAAGGAATCACCCTGCGTAACTTCATCGCCCACTTTAATACTGATCTCAATAACTTCTACGCCTTCTGCACCGCCAATATCAGGAACAGACAGTGTCACTTCGGTTGAGCTCGATGCAGCTGGAGCAGCTGCCGCCACAGGTGCTGGCGCGGCAGTCGGTGCAGGAGCGGCGGTAGCTTGAGCTGCTGCAGGAGCTTGAGCAACGGCGCCTTCGGCCTCAATTTCAATTAGCGCAGCGCCTTCAGACACTTTATCGCCAAGGTTCACTTTAATCGCGACAACCTTTCCACCACTCGAGGCTGGAATTTCCATGGATGCTTTATCGGTTTCAAGTACAACAATCGAATCGTTTTCGGCAATAACATCACCTACTTTTACGGAGATCTCGATAACCTCAACACCTTCCGCTCCACCAATATCTGGAACCTTTATCGTTTGAATTGCCACTGTTTATCCTCGCTAAAATTTGCTTTTTATAGAAAGCATTCAATCAATCTAGATGTACCCAATGCAAATGTGCCGCTCTGGATACAAGGCCGCCCTCCTTGTGGGAGGGCGGCTTGGTTTTAAACGCTCATTGGATCCGCTTTATTTGGATCAATACCAAACTTCTTAATCGCTTTGGCGACTATATCGGACTTGATCTTGCCTTGATCCGCTAAGGATTTGAGTGCAGCAATCACCACGAAATAGCGATTAACTTCAAAGAAATGACGCAATTGAGCACGAGTATCACTGCGGCCGAACCCTTCAGTACCCAACACAGTGTAAGTGCCAGGAACATAGGCGCGCAGCTGTTCGGAGTAGGTTTTCAGATTGTCAGTCGCAATGATGAATGGGTCATTGCGACCGTCAAGACGACTTTCCAATTGTTGAGTGATGTAAGGCTTACGTGCTGCAGAAGTCGGGTTCAACATATTCCAGCGAGTTGCACGCTGACCATCACGGGTCAATTCGTTTACGCTGGTCACGCTCCATACATCCGCTTCAACATCGAAGTCTTTACGCAGGATTTCAGCCGCAAAACGCACTTCGCGTAAAATAGTACCCGCACCCAACAATTGAACACGGTTTTTACCTTTGCCAGTACCTTGCTCCAACAGATACAAACCTTTAACAATGCCTTCTTCGGCACCGGTAGGCATGTCTGGATGTTGGTAGTTTTCGTTCATCAAAGAGATGTAATAGAACATATTCTCTTTATCTTGATACATGCGCTTGATACCGTCCTGAATGATCACGGCAAGCTCATAAGCGTAAGTTGGATCGTAAGTGCGACAGTTAGGAATAGTGTTTGCCATAACATGGCTATGGCCATCTTGGTGCTGCAAACCCTCACCATTTAAGGTGGTACGGCCAGCGGTAGCGCCCATTAAAAAGCCGCGCGCTTGTGAATCGCCGGCCGCCCACGCCAAGTCACCAATTCGTTGGAAACCGAACATGGAGTAGTAAATGTAGAAGGGAATCATGGGTACGCGGTAGTTGCTGTAGGCGGTTGCCGCTGCAATCCACGAGGCCATTGAACCCGCTTCGTTGATACCTTCTTCCAGAATTTGACCAGTAGCGGTTTCGTGGTAAGACATCATTTGACCGGAGTCATGCGGGGTATATTTTTGACCTTCGGATGAATAAATACCGACGGTTTTAAACATACCTTCCATACCAAAGGTACGGGCTTCATCAGGCACAATCGGAACAATTTGCTTACCGATTTGCTTGTCTTTAACTAGTGACGACAGAATACGCACGAAACTCATGGTGGTAGAGATTTCACGCTCCCCCGTGCTCTTAAGCTGCGCAGCAAAGGCTTCTAACTCTGGGGCTATCACGGCATCAAAATCCGCTTTACGCGATGGCAAATAACCCTTCAGAGTGTTACGGCGTGAGCGCATGTATTGCATTTCCGGGCTGTCTTCAGCCGGACGATAGTAAGGAAGTGCCGCTAAATCTTCATCTTTGATCGGCAATTCAAAACGGTCACGGAATTTCTTCAAATCCTCTACCGCTAATGACTTGGCAGAGTGAGTTTTGTTGATGGCTTCACCGGATGAACCCATGCCGTAACCTTTAACAGTTTGCGCAAGGATTACCGTAGGTTGGCCCTTAGTATTTACTGCGTTGTTGTAAGCGTTGTACACCTTCTTAACATCGTGACCACCGCGAGCGAGGTAAAGGATGTCTTGGTCAGTCATATCGCTCACAAGCTCTAACAACTCTGGATACTTACCGAAAAAGTGTTCACGGGTGTACGCCCCGCCGTTGGCTTTGTAGTTTTGCATCTCACCATCGACAACTTCGTCCATGCGCTTTTGCAACAAGCCAGTTTTATCTTTCTCGAGCAATTTATCCCAACCAGCACCCCACAGAACTTTAACCACGTTCCAGCCGGCGCCACGGAATACACCCTCAAGCTCTTGCACAATTTTGCTGTTGCCGCGTACCGGGCCATCCAAGCGTTGCAAGTTACAGTTAATTACGAAAATCAGGTTGTCGAGTTTCTCACGTGCCGCAAGAGAAATTGCCCCCAAGCTTTCTGGCTCATCGCATTCGCCATCGCCCAGAAACGCCCACACTTTGCGGTCACTTACAGGAGTGAGGCTGCGCGCTTCCATGTAGCGGTTAAAACGCGCTTGATAGATTGCTTTGATGGGGCCTAAACCCATAGATACAGTCGGGAACTGCCAGTAATCCGGCATCAGCCATGGATGCGGATAGGAAGAAAGACCACCGCCATTGACTTCGCGACGGAAATTATCCAAATGTTTTTCATCCAGGCGCCCTTCTACATAAGAGCGAGCATAAATACCTGGGGAAATGTGACCTTGAAAGTACACCAAGTCTCCGGGGATATCGCCATCGTTACCGCGGAAAAAATTGTTGAAAGCTACATCGTATAAAGTGGCGGAAGATGCGAATGAGGCTATATGACCGCCAAGACCATCATCGTTATCATTGGCTTTCATGACCATTGCCATGGCGTTCCAACGAATGATTGAGCGAATTTTACGCTCCATTTTTAAATCGCCTGGATAGTCCACTTCTTTGTCGACAGGAATGGTATTGCGATAAGGAGTACGAATAGATGAAGGCTGCTCAATGCCTTGGTTAACCGCAGATTCAGACAGAGTCTTTAGTATTACAGCTGCGCGATCTTTACCCGCATGCCGCACTACTGACTTTAAGGCATCCAGCCATTCTTTGGTTTCAATAGCATCGATATCTTGTAGCATTCAAATCTCCTCAGCTATGCGCTTGTGGCGCATATTTACTTAGCGATAGTGTCTATAGAGTTTATCTATATAAAGAGTATCTATAATTAGGAATTTGGAACTTGGGGTATCTGGCGCTGGACGTCCCGTAAATTACTGATTTTACTGGGCTAGCGGCAGAGGATTCCTGGTGCTTGTAGCAAAAAAACAGCGAATTTTTACATAAGCGCCGTTTATTTACCAGCCCTCCATATTTTGGCTGGCGTTACATTAAGCACAATAAAGGTGCAAAAAAGCGGGAAATAAATGCAAAACTGCAAAATAAACTCTACTTTCTGACACTTAAATTAGGGCTCGCATTATTACCTAATTTTTTTGGATTCTCCAAGCAATAAAATTAAAAAAATGGCTTGAAATGCACCACTATTTAGCACTACGGCTGTAAGTATCCAGTTTGATTTTGCTGGTATTCCGCAACATTTTGAATAGTCTCAAAGTCCTTCAGGTTGTCAAACTTTTCGGTGCTTAACCAAAGTCGCCGATTCTTTGGTAAAAACGCCGCTTCATAATACTTACGCAGATTTTCAGGAGTAATTTTGTTAAGCGCAGCAATTAACTCCTGGCGCCGAGTGAATTCATAATCGTTCAACAAAATGCTTTCCCAATAAATTTCCGCCTGCTCCGCTAAAGAGAGTGGTGGCTCTTGCAGCTCAGCAAGAAGCGCAGCTTTATTTTCGGAAAAGTTTTGCGTGAGTTTCGTGGCAACATTATTAAGGAAATTATTTATTTCTTCTGCAATCATACTTGCAGTGGCATTAGGAGACTGAACGACAAAAAAGCATCCTTCAACATTCCTGATGGGTAGTGAAGACGCAGCAACCACATAACCTAATTGCTTTTCGGTACGTAACTGGTTGTAAAATTCCGGTTCCAGAATCTGCGTTAATAATTTCATGTGTGCGACATCCTCCATGCTGGCTGCAAGCGCCTGAATATACAATTCAACAGCGCGATCGTTGTGATCAAGTGGGTAGATGTACAGCCAGGATTTATTATCTTTGTTATCTGTGCGCAATATTTTTGCCATTTGAGGCAAACGATTGGAATGTTTTTTCAACAATTGATGTTCGATGATGGTTGATAGCTTGATGGCGTCTTGCGGATATAAATTCCCATAGAACAATGCCTCAAGTTTTGCACCTCGCAAAATATCCGCCGAAAAATGCTTAAATTGTTCGAAGGAGGTTTTTTGCAACGCATCAATATATTCCTTAACCCCCCAATAGGGCATATATTGCAAGCGCGCTACTTTTTTCGCCAATACACTATAGGGAAGATTTTTATCTTCATTGTGCCACTCACGAATCAAGTCCTCCTTTAGCTTACTGAATCGACCTGGAGAAAAATCTGCTTGCACAATGGCGTTAAGAATTTTATTCATCAGCAAGCTTTGTTTATCAGTATACCCCGCTACATTGACATCAAACCCACGTGCGTTGGCGGAAATAGTAAATGTCAGACCAGCGAGACCTGCCGGATAAGCATATTCATTCAATTGGTCCGTTAACATGGTTGCGAAAAGTTGCGTTCGAGCCGTGTTATCAAGAGAGTTGTTAAGCACAGGCAATTTAAAGCGGAAATTTAACTCGGCTTTGGGTGAACGAAATTTCTTGTCTTGCAAAAACCATAGTTTAAATTGCTCGTTATTGATTAAAAGCGTTGGGCTATTTCTGGTTGCTGAAATCTCCTGTACTGGTAGTAAGGAAGACGTTTTTATCACCAGATTTTTAGGAATAAAAATATTACGCTCCGGCAACCAAAGTCGTTGGTGATATAAAGGTTTCAAATCCAGGATGTCCGGAATGCCTGGTTTTACACTGTACTCTGTCTTATATAAAGTAGATGTACGGGTGGTAACAACATCAGGTGCTATGGTAGAAATAAAAACATTGTTTGGACGCAAGTATGATAAGGCTTGCTTAATAAGGCCCTCGTCAAATTGCGTATAGGCATAGGGACCCCACAAAACATCCACCGCAGCGTAATCATGCATTGCCTGGGTCAACTCAGTTACCGAATCTATAGCAGCAAGCTTGTCGCGAAAGCGATAGTTGAGGTCGGCAATTTGTTGCATCTCTATAAATCGCCATTCAGAAATACCGCGCAAAGACGTAATCTTAATATAATCAAAAACAGCTGATACAATTTGATCTTTTGCTTTCAAACCCTCTTTAGTTAGTTTGATTGAAATGCCGAATAAACTATCTTGACGGTTTGAATAAAATTCTCCCGCACTTAGCGACTCCGCCCATCCCAGATTTTTCAATAATGTAAGCAGGCTCCCTGCCCCCTCATTACCGATGAGATGGCCTAGATAATACAAAGGTTTGGTTTTGTATCTATCTGTGTAGTTAGGTACAGGAAAAATCATATTGAGCTGGCGAATTTCTTTTAAGGGTTTAACGTTCAGGCTCGCCGGTAAAATATTCGGCACAAAGAGCTTCGGGTAATCGCGCGCGATAACTTTATTGTTATTGGGTATTGCCGAAAAACGAGATTCGACCATTTTTTGCAGATCATCCAGATTTCGTTTGCCAAGCACAGCCAGCGTCATCAAGTTAGCGGAATAATTATTTTTATAGAATTCAATTAAATCATCGCGAATACTGTGCCCTTCTACATCGGTCAAAGTCTCTAAACTACCCACTGAAAAATTTGCGGCGGGATGATCAGCGTTAAACAGGCTACGATAGGCGTCCCACTCGCGCCGTTCGTCATCATTTATTTTCGCAAGATACTCCGCGTTGATGGCTTTCCTTTCGTGCTCGATATAGTTTGTGTCAAACAAAGGGGTGATAAAAAACTGTGCGAACCTATCAAGCGCAGGCTCAAGGGAGGAGTGCTCTATGTCGAAAAAATAACTGGTATGCTCTTCTGCGGTATAAGCGTTGTTGGTACCACCATGCTGACTTATAAAATTTTGATATCCGCCCGCCTCAGGATATTTCTCGGTGCCCAAAAACAACATGTGCTCCAAAAAATGCGCAAGGCCTGGCCGTTCTTTTGGATTTTGGTGGCTACCAACATAAACATTTAATGCAGCAGCAGATTTTTCGGCGGTACTGTCGGAGATTAATAAAACGCGTAGATTATTATTAAGCGTGAGATAGCGATATTCGCGATTGTCATTTTCACTTTTACTAACGGCAGATATTCTGGATGCGGCGGCTACTTGCGGTATATGAACAACCGAAAGCATAACAATCATAAAAAGCGCGAATAGGAAGCCCGCGTGCTGGCAATAACGAGAATTTAAATAACGAATATTGAAACAACCAAGATTAAAAAGTGCCATTAGAATTTCATTATCCAGGTGCAATCAGGGTTCAACACAAACGTATTCAGCTCAATCTTCATTCACGCACACGCGGTATCAGATTTAGGAAACTACTGTTTACGAATAACAAAGCAATAATAATCGTCCTGAATACAAAAACCTTCCAACACGTTCCCGGTTAACTGAGCGAAGGAAACAAAATCTTTCAGTGAACCTGCGTCTGTTGTTAATACCCGCACCCGCTCACTCATTTCCACATTGCGCAATGCCTGCCTGGCCTTGAGCAAGGGTAAGGGGCACGCGAGTTGGCGCGCGTCCACCTCAAGGTCCACAACAACGGTCAATGCGCTTACTGACTCCACTTGACGTAGCGTGGCTGGAATACCGTCATCTTGATTACCGCTCCCCAAAATACCTCCACGCCATTGAAATACCGATGCATCGAAAGGTCGCAGACGCTTACATCGAGAGCCCGCTAAATTAACGCAGAACGCACATTATTCACAGGCTTACCGACGAACTAATATAAATTTATACGCTCAAAGCTGTCTCGCTCACGTAGCCTTTACTTTACAAAAGGGCTAGAGTGCGCCGCCAGAACCTTGGGTGTATCGGCTTTTACGCCCATAAAATTCGCCCTTCACCCGCCTCAGTTATCAGGAGTTTTGATGATTCGACTTATTCGACAGCTTGGTGTAGCCATAAGCCTAATGGTGTGTGCAGCTGCCGCCTTTGCCGAAGTAGAACTACCTGTGTTGGGCGATACCAGTTCCGCCATGATTTCCCCTGTGCAGGAAAAGATATTGGGGCAGCGCGCGCTAAAATACTATCGCAGCCAAGTGCCTACTTCATCTGATCCGCTAGTGATTGATTACCTGGAAGAGCTTATCAATCGCCTTTTACCTTACAGTCAGTTGGAAGACAAACATATCGATCTAGTCGTGGTTAAAAACGATACCCTGAATGCCTTCGCTATTCCCGGGGGGATAATAGGGATGCACACCGGTATCTTCAACTACGCAAAAACGGAAAACCAGTTAGCGGCCATAATAAGCCATGAAATGGGGCACATAAGCCAACGTCACTATGCGCGCCGCCTCGAACAACAAAAAAATTCGATGATTCCCCTAATTGCGGGTATGCTTGCCGGTTTAGTGTTGGCGGCCAATAGTAGTGATGGCGGTATGGCCGCCATTATGGCAACTCAAGCAGCGACCGAAGCAGCAGCTTTGCGCTTTAGCCGGGAGAACGAACAGGAGGCAGATCGCATCGGTATGCAGACCATGCTCGATGCCAAGCTGGATCCTTACGCAGCGTCCGATATGTTTGAAGAGATGTTGCATGCTAGTCGCTCCAGTCGCCGCCCGCCGGAATATCTACTCACTCACCCTGTCACTGAACGTCGAGTTGCCGATGCCCGCAACCGTGCTATGTCGTATCCGAAAAGAGCCGTGCCCGACAACATTGAGTTTCAACTTATGCGGTCGCGGATTCGGTTTGAATTGGAAGACTCGCCGCAAACAGCCATCAAACGTTTCAAAAGCGAGCTTGACGGCGACAACTTATCACCCGATGCCAGCCGTTATGGCTTGGCCATGGCCTACACTGCAGCAGGGCAATTTGACTCAGCCCGAACCACGCTCAAGCCACTTTTAGATAAGGACCCGACCCGTATCACCTACCTCATCATGAGCGCGGATATAGATGTAGCGTCTGAACGCTACAAACCGGCACTTGAACTTTTGGGCACCGAGCTAGCTAAGGACCCGACCAACTATCCACTTAACATCCGTTACGCGGAAGCCAGCATGAAAGCAGGGCTCTATAAACAGAGTGCGGAGTTGTTGGAACGTTATTCCCGCAAACGCAAAAATGATGACTATTTATGGTACTTATTGGCTGAAGTTAACGGCTTAAACGGCGATATCCTTGGGGTGCATGAAGCGCGCGCTGAGTATTTTATCGCCAATGGTATTTACGATAAGGCGCAGGTTCACCTGCGCAATGCCATCAAGATGTCCAAAGGCAACTTTCAGCGCACATCAATATTGGAAGAACGCCTTAAATATGTAGAGCGTGAAATGCTGGAGATGCGTCAGTAAACTGTTGATTAAAACTTGGGACACGGCCTGAACCATATTCGAGGCTCTGCGCTAGCTCCCTGCGTTATACCTCGAATTTCCGCAAACTAATTTTTCAACCTGCCGCTAAATATGGTAAGTTGAGCGCCCATTTTCCGGCAGGCGCCCAGCTCATTATTAGCTTGTGTCCCTCCTTAATTCATTCGTTCACCGGAGTTCTGACGATGGCAGTAGATCGTTCCGATATCGCAAAACTTGCCAATTTGGCACGCATCGCCATCTCAGACGATGCTGCCGATGAAGTGGCAAATCGCATCTCTACCGTGCTGGCGCTGGTTGACCAACTGCAAGCAGTAAATACTGACGGTGTATTACCAATGGCGCATCCTCTCGATGCCGTTCAGCGCTTGCGTGCTGATGTGGTAACCGAGCCAAACCAACGCGAACTGTTCCAATCAATCGCACCAGCCGTTCAAGACGGTTTGTATTTGGTGCCCCAAGTTATCGAATAAAGTTTATTGAATAAGGTTATTGAATAAAAATCACCATTCATGGTGAGCGCGAAGCGGTCGAACCATCCTTCGACAAGCTCAGGACGAGCGGACAGAAATACAATTTTAGGGCGACTTTCAACGCCTCCCGATCAGGAATTTTTGAATGCATCATTTAACCATCGCCGAACTTGTAAAAGGTCTCCGCAATAAAGACTTTTCAAGTGTCGAAGTCACCCAGCATTATCTCGACCGCATTGATCGTCTCGACAAAGTTTATAACTCTTACATCACACCGACACCTGCGCTTGCACTTTCGCAAGCGGCTGTTGCAGATAAACGTTTAGCATCTGGAAATGCACCAGCGCTCTGCGGCGTACCTATCGCGCACAAAGATATTTTCTGTACCATCGGAGTTCGAACGTCTTGCGCGTCTAAAATGCTCGATAACTTTATCGCGCCTTACAACGCAACCATCGTGGATAATTATCTGGATTCCGGCGTCGTTATGTTGGGTAAAACCAACATGGACGAATTCGCAATGGGTTCTTCAAATGAAACCAGCTATTACGGTCCCGTAAAAAACCCTTGGGCGATTGATTGTGTTCCCGGAGGATCATCAGGCGGTTCAGCGGCCGCAGTTGCTGCACATTTAGCGCCCGCAGCGACAGCATCAGATACCGGCGGCTCTATTCGCCAACCGGCAGCGCATTGCGGGTTAACCGGAATCAAACCTACTTATGGTCGAGTATCGCGTTGGGGCATGATTGCTTTTGCATCAAGCCTGGATCAAGCGGGAATTTTATCGCGCACGGCAGAAGACGCCGCGATTTTATTAAACGATATGGCGAGCTACGACACAAAAGATTCCACCAGTGTTGAGCGCGATGTTCCCGACTACACCGCAACGCTAAACGATTCATTAAAAGGGTTGCGCATCGGTGTACCTAAAGAATATTTTGGCGAAGGTTTAAATCCTGAAACTGCAGCACATGTTGAAGCGGCTATAAAAGTGTACGAAAGTTTAGGTGCTACTATTCATAGCATTAGTTTGCCGCATACTAATTTATCAGTGCCGGCTTATTACGTAATTGCACCAGCAGAATGTTCCGCAAACTTATCGCGTTTGGATGGTGTTCGGTACGGTCACCGCTGCGAAAATCCAAAAGATTTAAATGACCTTTATATGCGCTCGCGCAGTGAAGGTTTTGGCGATGAAGTGAAACGCCGCATTCTTGTCGGCGCATACGCATTGTCTGCCGGTTACTACGATGCGTATTACAGCAAAGCACAAAAAGTTCGCCGCTTGATTAAACAAGATTTCGTCGATGCATTCCAAAATGTTGATGTCATAATCGGCCCGACATCACCATCACCTGCATTTAAATTCGGTGCGAAATCCAAAGATCCCGTCTCTATGTATTTGGAAGATATTTACACCATCGCTACCAATTTGGCGGGCCTTCCCGGCTTATCAATTCCTTGCGGTTTAGTGGATAGCAAACCTGTTGGGTTGCAATTGATTGGCAACTTTTTTGCCGAAGCGCGTTTATTAAATGTTGCGCATCAATTCCAGCAAGCCACCAACTTCCACCAACAAACCGCACCGAATATTGAATAGAAAATTTCCAGGGCGGGTAATGACCCGCGTAATGCGACATAGATAATTAACACGGCGGGTCCAGACCCACCCTACAGGTAGAGAATATTTGTTATGCAATGGGAAACCGTTATTGGCTTGGAAGTTCACGTACAACTCGCCACCAAAACTAAAATTTTCTCTGGTGCAAGCACAGCATTCGGCGCTGAACCTAACACGCAAGCTTGTGCAATTGATTTAGCTTTGCCTGGCACCTTACCAGTCGCCAACGAACAAGCATTTCGCTACGCCACCATGTTTGGCTTGGCAGTGAATGCGGAAATCGGCAAGCGCTCTGTGTTTGAACGTAAAAATTATTTTTATCCAGATTTACCCAAGGGTTATCAAACTACACAACTCGCTGAACCAATCGTTGGTGCAGGTTTTGTAGATCTCGAATTAGAGGGCGGTCGCACCAAACGCGTTCGTATTCATCATGCGCATTTGGAAGAAGATGCAGGAAAATCTTTGCACGAAGATTTTGCAGGTATGAGCGGAATTGATTTAAACCGCGCGGGAACTCCGCTGATTGAAGTTGTAACTGAACCCGATATGCGCAACGCAGAAGAAGCTGTTGCTTTTGCTAAAAAATTGCACTCAATCGTTACCTCGCTCGAAATTTGCGACGGTGAAATGTCGCAAGGCTCAATGCGTTTTGACGTAAATATTTCCGTACGCCCTAAAGGCCAGGAGAAGCTCGGTACGCGCACCGAAACCAAAAACTTAAACTCATTTAAGTTTATGGAAGAAGCCATCGCACTCGAAGTTGAACGTCAAATTGATGTCTTGGAAGACGGCGGAAAAATCAAACAAGAAACTCGCCTCTATAATGGCGACACCAAAAAAGCTCGCTCCATGCGTAGCAAAGAAGACAGTAACGACTACCGCTACTTCCCCTGCCCAGATTTGTTGCCAGTGATTATTGATGACGAATATATCGAATCAGTTCGCAAGCAAATGCCGGAACTACCTGAGGCAAAACGCGCACGTTTTGTAGAGCAGTATGGTTTAAGCGATTATGACGCTGGCCAAATCACTATGGATAAATTTGCCGCCGCTTATTTTGAAACTGCGACAAAAATATCCGGCGAAGCAAAACTGACCGCTAACTGGATCATGGCGGATTTGGGCGCTTATTTAAATCGCACTGAGCAACGTATCGATCAATCGCCCGTTACACCAGAATTACTTTCCGGCTTAGTTGTGCGTATTAAAGACGGCACATTGTCGAGCAAAATCGCCAAGCAAGTTTTTGAAGCTATAACCAACGGTGAAGGCGATGCCGATACTATTATAGAAACCAAAGGTTTAAAGCAAGTTTCTGATACTGGTGCACTGGAAAAAATTATCGACGACATACTGACTGCGAATAATGCACAAGTAGAAGGCTACCGTGCTGCTGCTGACGATAAGCGCGCAAAAATGCTCGGTTTTTTTGTTGGTCAAGCTATGAAAGCGTCGAAAGGCCAAGCGAATCCGCAAGCATTGAATGAATTGTTAGTTAAAAAGTTGAACGGATAAGCACCCTCACCCCACCCTCTGGCTGCGCGCCCCGCCCAGAGGTAGAGGAGAGGGAGCAAGACAGCACTAAAGAAACTTTTTTCAGATGGCACAACTAGTCCCCTCTCCCTCTGGGAGAGGGTTAAGGTGAGGGACAAACACCTCACAGAATTAACAACGAGATTAAAAATGAGTTTACGTAAAGACAAAGAAAAAGTTCTCGGTGAAATTTTTGATGAAGAGCGCATCATAACATTTTTGGAGTTTACAGCTCCAACCGGAGTAAACGCAGATTTTCATTTATTGGAAAAAGCGTATCGTGGTATGCGCGGCGAAAACTTCAGCACGTTCGTAAGATTGTTTAAAGACGCTGGCCGCGATTTGAATGCGGTAGGCCCCGAAGGAAAAACGTTTTTACAAACCATAAAAGATCACCGTAACGGTGAGGAATATGTATTGGCATTGGAAGCCAGTGGCGCAAACTAGACACTAAATGTTTCAGCCTCAAGGGTAGCCAACCAGCTACCCTTTCCTTTTTCTTGTTTTTTTATCCTTTTCTTTTCCCATATCCGTCCCTATCTTCTTTTGTTTCTTTTCTCGTGTTTAAATTCATATTAGTAAATAGCTATTAATTGCTGACTATTTTTTTACACACAAAGCCACCAATTTTACAACCAATGGACGAACTGCCAAAACGCATATAAAAGCCACAGGCATCGCCAATTTATACGCGTGCAAAACTCCTGAAAAATATTCACTTTTCAAATAAACAACCGTCAAATTGTGATTGGCCGCGGTGATAACAAGGCACATTAAAAATGCCATGATGGAAGACATAAAAAATGCGAAAACTACTGGACTGTATCGTGCTGGTAACTGGCCAGTAAGGCAGGTTCTTAGATTAACTAAACCTTCAGTGCGTAACATGTTCATCTCCTAAGCGTCGAATGTATTTGCTGTTCATAGTTACTCTATAGACGCCGAGCATATCTCGGTAGACAGATGTGACTTATTTCAATACTAAGTTAAACTTATCAATCATTTAATTTAAGAAGCATTCATATGGATACCTTGCGCGGAATCGAAAGTTTTGTAAAAGCTGTCGAGAACGGCAGCATTGCTGCGGCCGCTAAACGTATGGGCATTAGCGCTGCGGCGGCAAGCCAAAATATCGCTCGATTAGAGGAATACCTTGGGGTGCGATTGCTGTTACGCACAACTCGAAGTATGGCGCTCACAGAAAGCGGCGAAATTTATTATGAAAAAGTGCGAAACATCGTCAACGAAATAACTGAGGCTAACGCAGCCGTTACAAGCCTAAACACAGAGCCTCAAGGACGACTTTGCATAGCATCCACTGCTGCGTTCGGACGGCACGTTGTGGCTCCGTTAATCCCCGAGTTCAATTTACGCTACCCGCGCATTGCCATTGAATTGATGACTACGGATCGAAATGTCGATCATATTCAGGAATCTGTTGATATCAGCATCCGTATCAAGCAGCAACTTGAGGAGGGGATGGTCGCACGTCGGATAGCGACGATCCCGACGCACTTTTGTGCAGCACCAACTTATTTAGCGCGAGCTGGTCGTCCTACCACACCGGAAGAGCTCCGCCATCATGATTGTTTGGTTTTTCGGGTGCCAGTTGATGGAAGATTTTTACGATGGGGATTTGTGCGAGACGGATTGCGTTTTGAGGCCGATGTGCGAGCAACAATGATTAGCGATGATATTGATGTACTAGCCCACTTTGCAGTCGCTGGCGGCGGCATCACTCGTTTAGCCGCATTTGTCGCTAATCCTTTTATCGCGAGCGGCCAACTAGAAACATTATTTTTACAAAGCGAAAATTCGCAAGTGTCTGCAGAAATTGAGCCTTTGGATATTTATCTCTGCGTGCGAGACCGCCATCAACTAACACCAAAAGCACGCGCTTTTATGGACTATCTTGCTGATACCATTCCTGAAGAATGGCGACCTGTGGTGAATAAAAACAACTAACATTGGATTTTTTTATCTTTAATCGTTGCACGACTATTCGTATCGCGATTCTTTGAAATCGGTCTCTCGCTAATAATATTTCCTATCGCTTTCGCAAGCCGATCATATAACACTACATTAACCGTTGCCGCGAGATTCATACACCCGATCGTGGGAATGTAAACCACATGGTCACATGCATCTAATATCGCTTGGGAAAGTGATCCATCTTCAGGACCAAAAATATAAAAGGCCCGTGCTGGATGCTCAAACTGTATGAGTGGTGTAGCACCCTCAATCAATTCAACCGCAACAATTTTGGTACTTGATGGAATGATAGTTAATAAATCATCCGTAGCTTGGAGCGGAATTTTTTCATGCGCATTTTTAGTATCGGTAAAAAATTTGCGTGCCCGATTAAAACGTTCACCAGTGTAAAAAACACTATTAGCCGCATAGCACCCTGCTGCACGCATAACCATGCCTACATTTTCGGGGCTTTTGGGATTTACTAGGCCTATATAGGCAATGGGTTCCGACATAGTGCCTTGGAAACAATAATGAAGCGCTAGCAGGCTTCCAGGTAGGGAGCTCTAACAAGCTCCAGGAATTGATCAAAAGGTAAAGGGCGAGAAAAGTAAAAGCCCTGGTACTGATAGCACCCTAAATCTTTTAAGCATTGCAATTCTTCTTCAGACTCCACACCTTCGGCGAGAATATTCATATCCAGATTTTCGCCTAGTGCAATAATCATTTTAGCAATGGATCTATTCTCTTCGTCTTTATGAATATCGCGCACGAAGTTTCTATCAATTTTTATCAAGCTTGATGGCAATCGACGCAAGTAGGTTAACGACGAATACCCAGTTCCAAAGTCATCTATTGCACAATCGACACCTATGTCACTAAGTCGCGAAATAAGCATCATGGCATCATGTATTCGGCTAATGAGAACATTTTCAGTTATTTCTATGGTCATCTGGCCAGCGCTTACACCCGAGGTTTTTATAGCACGACATATGCTTTCAAAAAAATTCTCTTGGCCTAATTGTTTGGCACTAACATTTATCGATAGTTTTTTAAAGCTATCCGGCAAACCGTTTTCCTGTAGCACCTTCAATTGGCGACAGGACTCATGTAAAACCCAATCGCCTATAGCTAATATAAGCTCACTGTCCTCGGCAATTGGAATGTAAATATCAGGAGATTCTTCTATGCGTTTTGGATTATTCCAACGCAGCAGCGCTTCGGCACCAATAATTTGATGATGGAAATCATATTGCGGCTGGTAGTAGAGCGTAAATTCATTATTTTTAAGCGCATTTTTTAATTCACTCACATATACAGAGCGCAGGTTTAGTTTTTCAGACATGCTCGCTTGATAGCGGAGTGCAACACGCTGTCTTAATGTTTTGGCTTCATACATTGCTAAATCAGCATGCTTGATAACGTCACAGGATGAGCTGCTTGAGTTAGAAAAAATATCGTAGCCCATGCTACAGCTTACATTATAGGTAAGCTCACCAATAATAAAGGGCTCTTCTATGACCGATAAAATACGTGCAGCGGTACGACTTACAACAAGCTCGGCACCTTCTTCACAATCACCCAGGTCAGGAAGCAAGATAATAAATTCGTCACCGCCGAACCGAGCTACGGTATCTTTGCCTCGAGTAATTCCTTTCAATCGGCTAGCGACTTCCTTCAACATTTTATCGCCAACATCATGACCCATAACATCGTTTATGGATTTGAATTGATTCAAGTCGATAAAAATTAGCGCCCCAAATTTGTTTTTTTCTTTGCAGTATTGGATGGATTTTTTGAGGTTTTCGGTAAGCATGCGACGATTATATAGCTGTGTCAGTTCATCGTAGGCCGCGTGATGGGCAATTGTATCTTCCGCATTTCTACGCGCCATCATTTCTTTAATTAACGATTGATGAGCAAGGCAGCCATAACAGCTCAACGCTAACTTCTTAAAAATAGGTTGAAGAGACTTTTGGATAGTAGGTTCAATTTCGATAACACTTTCGAAAATAATAACGCCGTGCTCAGGGATAGAAAAACTTTGATAAAATTTTTCATTTTGAAAAGCCACAGACAAAAAATTGCTCTGTCGAATGTGAATATTGGCAAGTTTTTTTAAAGCTTTACTCTCCGCCCACGCCTTTCCCATATATTGGACGGGAATACTCATATAATGGCATAAGTTTGCACCAAACGATTCCTGCGATAAATGAATGGGATCTTTCGCTTCATCACAAAACAAGAATAAATGCGCACTGCTCAAATCCAGGCGGGCAATCGACACCCTCATAAATGAATGCAACATTTCATCCAAATCAAGGCCATTACCAATAGCCATAGCGAGTTCGTGCTGGATGGAAATTATTTGCAAGGCCCGTTTCATATAAGTTTTAGAGATTACCTATAACAATGGATTTATTGAGTAAGTTTATTGTACCACGCGAAGTGTTTGCAATCTCGCCAATGGAAAGCGCGCCGATAACTAGCCGGCTTTTACCAACACCACGCTGAATAGCTGCAAGTTCCGAGGTAAATTTTTCTCCTAATAAAGCACTCGGCTAACACAGTCGAAAACAATCGCAAGACCCATGGATTCGATACCGCCTTTCGAGGAACCTTTAGATGCCATGCGCCCTGCACTTTCAGCTGCATTAATTAATCGATCGGAGTTGCCCTGCAGAATGTATATCATTGAATTAACCGGAACAGAACCAACACAAAATAATTCGTCATTGGGCGATTGAATGGGGTCACGCACCAAAATATCGCCATTAATTCCTAATATCCCCAACGGAAAATTTTTTGATACTTCAAAAAAATTGCCGCCCGCAAATCTACATTCTGTAATACCTTCAACAAGAGATCTATAAATTTCAAATGCGGGCTGATAATTAATAGTTTTAACTCGCGCCCCACTGGATTCTGTCACCAACAAAGGCCCGCTTAATATTTCCCATCCATGCTCAGCAGCACAATGCATTGCAACAGGAATTTCAACTACTAGCGCCGTCTCCATCAGCAAACCTGCACGGGAAAATACGCATGGTTTTGAATAAAATCAACTGACCCTGCGCCGCCTCCGATTACATCCATCCCACCACCAATACTTTCAAAAAGCTTGCTAATAAATGCCTCAGTAGTATTGGCCATCGCATCGATAAAAACCAAAAGGTCTTGCGACTTATTATTTGTGTATCCATGCAGGACTGCAGCTCCATCTACCTCGAATGTTGAATCATTCAGCGAATAGGACTTGACGGAAATTGAGAAGGGAAGCCCCACAATAATAAAGCCAGTATCTAATTTCTTATCCGCAAAAAAAACCGAGGGAAAGACCGCTCTACAGACAGGAATAGCACAACTTTTTAAACCGCCAGAGAGATGTTGAGCAGAATGGTTGTTTGCACTGCAAGACAAGATCATTAGGCTTTCCGCCCCACGATCAACAACCTGATTTAGCGCATCAAGCAGGGCCTCATCATTACCGTCTGCTGAGCCCCAAAACGACGGTTTCATCGAGGGATTTTGGTCTTGCGGAATAAATGCCATGAAACATCCTTAGCTTATTATTAGCAGGATGATAATGGAGGAAACTGTGTATAGGAAATATCTTTTAAAAACTATGCTGGCAGACCACACAAAAATGACAGACATACATTAATAACGCGACCTCGAGGTTTACCTAACGAAGTCGCTCATCAGGCATCAAGCGTGATTATGACCACCAGCGCCGTGGGCATGACCATGGGCCAACTCGTCCGAAGTAGCTTCTCGGATCGCATGGACTTCTATCTCAAAAGTTAATGTCTTGCCAGCTAATGGATGATTGCTGTCTATGTCCACATTGAATTTACCAACCTTTAACACCACAGCCTCCCAGGGGCCATGCTGCGTATTAACTGATACACGTGAGCCGGGTTTAAGCTTATTTTTTACAGCCGCATGATTATGTAAATGTTTGATAGGAACTCGCTGTACAGCGCCTTCTTTTCTTTCTCCATAAGCTTGGTCAGCAGTTAAAGTAACCTGGATTTTTTCCCCTACAGACTTGCCCTCAAGTTCAATCTCAAGACCGGGCAATATGTTTTGATGGCCATGTAAATATAAAGTTGGATCATTATCGTAAGAAGTTTCCAATAATGTCCCATCAACATCAGTTAAGTTGTAATGAAAACTAACAACTTTATCAGCGGAAATTTGCATTTTTTCTCCAAAGCTTTACCTAGATAATTCGAGCCGGCAGTATGGAGATTTCAGTAGTACGAATCAACAGCAAACGAATTATTCGCTGAGTGTCATAGACAAAATTTGAAGGAAGGAAAAGAAGAATCGATCAGAAAATTTATACTTTAAAAATTATCTTGTAGGTATTGCTTGGCAAGACGAGCAGAATCACCCAAACCTTTTGCGGCCTCATCGAGAAGTGGCTTGGCGCGTTTTTTATCACCCATCAAATGATAGACTTTACCAAGCTTGAATTTTGCATCAGGGACTTTATTGCTTTCAGGGAATTCTTGTAAAAGCTTCGAAAACCAATCACGAGCTTGCGGCAATTGATTTTTCAAGAGGGATATTTCGCCTAACCAATAACAACTGTTGGCAGAAAATTCACCGGAAGGATATTTCTTTAAGTATTCTTTAAAGGCAACGCTTGATTGATCAACCTGACGTTGACGTAACAAATCGTAAGCAGCTTTATATTCATCCGCTTCGCTCACATCGCTATTAACAGGTGCAGATGCATCTACAGGAGCTTGCAAATCAATTGCAGAGTCACTCTCTTTAGGTTGTGACCTTGAAGCACTTCCACCCGATAAAGAAGACACGCGACGATCAAGATCAACATAGTTGTCTAACTGAAGCTGCTTAAGGCGGGATAGCTCATGACCTTGCTCTTCAACGAGAGCTCGCAATTCAGAGACTTCTTGCAGGAGGGATTGAACTTGATTATAGGATTCGGTTTTTTGTTCAACAGATTCTTGCTGACGAGCCACCCCAGAGCGCACGCTCTGGGGTGAGGAATCAACAACCCGTACTTGAGCCTCAACAGCTGGAACTGCTATACAACACAAAAGAGCAATTACAGGTTTTAACATACGAGTTTAGACTCTTATTACTTGATTTCTACGCGACGATTTTGAGTGTAAGAAGACTCGTCGTGACCAGTAGCAACTGGACGCTCTTCACCGTAGCTCACAACTTCTACAGAAGCTGCTTTTACGCCTTGAAGAACCAAGAAGTCACGAGCAGCTTTAGCACGCTTTTCGCCCAGAGCCATGTTGTATTCGCGAGAACCTTCTTCAGAAGCATGACCTTCTAAACGCACAGATGCAGATGAACCTTTAAACTTTTCAGCGTGCGCCAACAAAATAGCGCGAGCTTCTGGAGTAAGATCATATTTATTGAATTCGAAGTAAACAACATTAGCTACTTCCTGAACAACCGGAGCAGGCGCTTCTTGCACAACAGGAGTAGGTGCTGGAGCTGGAGCTGGAGCAGCTTTTTTCTTGTCAGCGCTTGAACAACCTACGAGGAAAGCCATTACTACGGCGAAAGTCAAACCTTGCTTAATTGCTTTTGTAATCATGTGTGTGTAACTCCAATCAAGTTGTAGATCTATAGTGGTGAAAAAAACATTTTAAAAAAATGGTGACCACGCGGGTTCACGTATATCGCCTTGTTTTGATGGTAGTCGAACCTTGGTTCTTGCATCGAGCGACACTACTCCCAAGATACCTTTTCCACCAACACTCGTTGCATACATAAGCATCGCGCCGTTGGGCGCTATGGTAGGCGATTCGTCGTAATTTGTCTCGGTCAATATGCGCATATCCCCTGACTTTATGTCTTGAGCGGCGATCATACAACAACGATCAACCTGATGAACCATAACAAGGCTTTTGCCATCTGGAGACACGCGGCCACGGGCATTATACGAACCGTCGAAGGTTACACGTTCTGTGATGCCCGTTGCAAGAGTTACTTTATAAATTTGGGGCCTTACGCCGCGATCTGACGTGAAAAATATGCCAGTTCCGTCGTTCGTCCACGACGGCTCAGTGTCAATTGCAAATTGATTTGTAACGCGAGTAAAAGTTTTGCTTGCAATGTCTACTGTATAAATTTCAGGATTATCATCTTTAGATAAAACCATCGCCAATTTTTGACCATCAGGCGACCAAGCTGGCGCTCCATTTAGCCCTTTGAAATTGGTGATTTGATCTTTACGTCCAGTCGATAAATTTTGCACATAAATAGCAGGGCGATTAGTTTCAAACGACACGTAAGCTACGCGTGAAGCATCTGGCGACCAAACTGGAGACATTATAGGTTGCTTGGATTCAAATAAAACTCGCTGGCGCGCCATATCGAAATCCGAAAGGGTCAGACGATATTTCGCAGGCTTTTGAAATGCCTCCACAAAAATAATTTTTGTAGAGAAAATACCGCGAATACCCGTTAGAGTCTCATAAACTTTATCGCTAATTCGATGTGCCATATCACGCAATTGCACATCAACCCCTTCAACACTCATTTTAATGAACACGCGCTTTTGTTGGGCAACGTCAAACAATTCATAGCTTGCCGTGTAACGACCAGCTTGCTCGGTAATACCGCCGATCAAAATATACTCAGCATTAATCATCTTCCAATCACGATAACGGATCTCGCTCTCACTGATCGGGTATGAAATCATTTTATCAGTAGGGATTGACTCAAACTGACCACTGAAGTTCAAATCATTACGAATAATCTCCGGGATGTCTTCAGAGAGCTTAGGACCGGAATAATTGAAGGGCACCACCGCAATACGTGTTGGATTATCCACGCCCTTATCGATAACGATCCTGGCGCCCTGAGCACAGGCAAGGTCCGCAACGATCATGATTAAGAATACGAGATAGCGTTTCACCGACGTAAGTCCTCTGGGTTAAATATGAACTGGAACTTTCGATACTTTTTTTCAAAAATATCAATAGGAATATTTTTTACATCTTCAAAGCGGTCAATTTTTTTCACCGCCTGAACTGCAGATCGATCAAATGCCGCATCGCCGCTACTTTTACTAACAATCACGGAGGTCACTAATCCATTAGGAAGCATTTCAATATCGAGTTCTGCCACCATGCCTTTCACCGCAGATGGTGGTCGACTCCAATTCTGGACAACCTTCTCGTAAAACAATTGATCGTAGCTTTTGACATTAACATTAGTGTCATCGACACGATTGCTAAGCATTTGTTCCTCTTTCTGCATTTGCGCTTCAAGAGCTTTCAATTCTTCACGACGCTGCTTATCTTGCTTACGTTTTTTTTCGGCTTCAGCCAGCTTCTTTTGTTCTTCTTCAAATTTCTTCTGTTTTTCTGCTTTCGCTTTATCATCAGCTTCTTTTTTTGCTTTTTCCTTTTTCAGGTTTTCATCGCGAACCTTGACTTCAGCTTCAGCCTTTTCTTTTTGCTCATTCTCTTTTTGCAATTCAGCTTTGCTTTCAGCCTCTTGGGCCTCTTGCTCTTTCTGCTGCTTTCTTTGCTTCAATTCGGGATCTTCCTTCCCATCAAGCACTTGTTCTTTAATTTGCTTAGGCACTGGCTTTGCTTTTGGCGTCAAATCAACCAAAGTAGCTGTGACAAAGTGTGGTTCATAGGGTTCAGGTTCTTTCTTAAAAAAATCAAATCTTAAAATAATGAATGCAATAAGTACCGCGTGTAAAAACACACTAAGAAATATTGGCAACAGGGATGTACGGGACAGTATCATAAACACCTAACGCGATGGCGGATCAGTAATCAACCCTACCGAGGGTGCACCCGCCGATTTTAACTCGCCCATCAACTCCACAATCACGCCATATGAAACGCTGCGATCACCTTGAACAAATACCAGCGTATTAGGTTTGCTGGTTAAAATTTTACTTACAATGTCTTTTATTTCGTGCAATGGTCTTGCGGTCTCTTTATCTCCGCCAATACCTTCAGCACCAGACTGGATGTAATAACCACCATCTTTTTTCACAGACACGGTGATTGGGTCTTCATCTTTATTATCTACAGGTTCTGCAGCAGCTTTGGGCAAATCAACTTTAATACCTTGCGTCATCATGGGTGCCGCAATCATAAAAACTACCAACAGAACTAACATAACGTCGATAAAAGGCACAACGTTAATTTCAGCCTTGAGATCTTTTTTAACTTTTGGTCTGAATCCAGACATGGTCATTAACCTTTTTGCTGTCGGTAATTGCATTCACAATAAATTTAACGAGTGTCACCATTAATTGCTGTGTACCTGCCGATGAAGTATCGTCGAAAATTCTTCTGCGAAGGTTTGGTAATTACTAAGCAAAGCTGCTGAACGTGAAGAAAATTTGTTGTAAGCCAGTACTGCGGGAATTGCAGCGAACAACCCCATCGCAGTGGCAATCAACGCTTCTGCAATACCTGGCGCTACTGTTGCGAGCGTAGTTTGATGTACATTGGATAAATTCATAAATGAATTCATAATTCCCCAAACAGTTCCAAACAAACCTATGTAAGGGCTCACAGACGCAACACTGGCTAAGAATGGAAGGTTTTCATCGAGCTTTTCTTCTTCACGGGCGAGCGCTACACGCATAGCTCGTTGCGCACCTTCCATAATTGCATCGGAGTCAGCTCCCGCCTGCTGGCGTAAGCGAGTAAATTCTTTAAATCCTGCGCGAAAAATATTTTCAATGCCCTCTATACGCTCATGGCCATTGCCTTGGCGAAACAATTGGTTGAGGTCAATTCCCGACCAAAATTGTTTTTCAAAGTGAGAGAAATCAGATTGTGCTTTACGCTGATAAAAACCGCTTTTAAAAATCATTACCCAGGAAACTAGCGAGGCCATCACCAAAATCAGCATGACGATTTTTACAGCAATGGTAGCTGAGCCGATTAAGGCCCATACGGAGAGAGTAGTTTCGGCTTCTGACATAAGGGCATTTAACCTTGATTGTGTGATTCAAAATAATGTAAGGGTTAATTACAATTTTTAAGGCTTGTCGATGCGGTAATCAATCAATTTCAAGCCCGTAGATTACTACCGCCCAACTTTGCGGGCGTATAGTACCGCAAAGCTATTAGAAATTCTGTACGGCAGCGCTCCATGGATTTTTTAAAGTTGTTGAGAAGAAGGTCATCTGTTGCAAATTTGTACAAAATTCGTATCTATAAATCAAGTTCTTGCTGCAAACGTTTGGGCATAGCCATTCCAAAATGCAAATAAGCATTGCTGGTTAAAACACGACCACGAGGTGTTCGCGCCATAAATCCCTGTTGAATCAGGTAAGGCTCAATAACATCTTCAATAGTTCCGCGGTCCTCACTAATCGCAGCCGCTAAACTTTCCACGCCGACAGGGCCACCATCAAAATTATTCATCATCGCAATCAATAAACGGCGGTCCATATGATCAAAACCGCGCTCGTCCACATTCAGCATATTTAAAGCGCTGTCAGCCATGGCTGAAGTGACAGTCCCATCGCCTTTCATTTCGGCATAATCGCGCACACGACGCAATAACCGATTCGCAATACGCGGCGTGCCGCGTGAACGTTTCGCAACTTCTGCAGCACCCTGCCCATCCATCCTTACCCCAAGCAAACTTGCGGAGCGAGCGACAATATGGGTGAGATCGGCGACATTATAAAACTCCAGACGCTGAACAATACCAAAACGATCACGCAAAGGTGATGTTAAAAGTCCTGCACGTGTGGTCGCACCAACCAAAGTAAATTGAGGTAAATCTAATTTGATTGAGCGTGCAGCAGGTCCTTCGCCAATCATAATATCTAGCTGAAAATCTTCCATAGCGGGATAAAGAATCTCTTCTACTACCGGGCTCAATCGATGAATTTCATCAATAAATAAAACGTCGCCCGGCTCAAGGTTTGTCATTAATGCAGCAAGGTCTCCTGCTTTTTCAAGCACCGGGCCTGAAGTGCTCTTTAAAGAAACACCCATCTCGTTAGCGATAATATTTGCAAGGGTTGTTTTGCCTAAACCAGGAGGGCCGAATACCAAAGTATGATCAAGTGATTCACCGCGCTTTTTGGCCGCGCCCATAAATATTTCCATTTGCTCGCGCACGACCGGCTGACCAACATAATCAGCCAAAGTTTTAGGGCGCACAGTACGATCCAAATAATCTTCACGTTCTTTGGCAACAGGTGCAATCAGGCGGTCTGTCTCAATCATCATTAACTCTTACGATAAGGTTCATGGAATTTATATTCTTCCACGCATGGAACTCATAAAAATTAATTTAGGAGCTGGCCATACTGCGCAATGCCAAACGAATTAACTCTTCACTTTTTGCATCCGGCTTTTGTTTGGATGCAATAGAAATCATCTTGGCTGCTTCAACGGGTTTGTAGCCCAGCGAAATCAATGCACTTTCTGCCTCGGTGTAAACATCGTTATCATTGACAATTTGTTTAATTTCATTGTGTGACAAAACGTCGCTATTGGGCATGTCCCAATTTTTTAAACGGTCGCGTAATTCGATAACCAAACGCTCGGCTGTTTTGGTGCCTATGCCTGGCACTTTGGTAAGGGCCTTAATATTGTTATCGCGCACGCAACGGGCAATGTCATCCGCCTCCATACCAGACAAAATTGCAATCGCCAGTTTTGGGCCCACGCCATTAACTTTAATAAGCGTGCGAAATAAAGATCGGTCACGTTGATCCGCGAATCCAAATAATTGATGTAAATTTTCAGTAATGGATAAATGGGTGTGCAAAATAGTTTCGGCGCCTATTGGAGGAAGACGATAAAAAGTCGTCATAGGCGCCTGCAGTTCATAGCCAACGCCATTTACATCCAATAATAAATAAGGTGGTTGTTTTTCAATTAAATTACCACGTAAGCGTCCAATCATATTTCACTCTTAGTAATGATTTTTAAACAACTCGACCACGTCTGAAACTGCTTGAACCTGCGAGTTTAATTAAATGTTGGGATGTATTGGAATGACACAAGGCTACGGCAAGGGCATCTGCAGCATCCTCCTGCGGCACTGCGACCAAACCTAACAAGGTTTTCACCATATGCTGCACCTGTAATTTATCGGCAGCACCATTACCTACGACCGATTGTTTCACCTTGCGCGCTTCATATTCACTGACAGGAATATTTTGCGCAACGGCGGCCACAATCGCAGCACCGCGCGCCTGACCCAACTTTAGTGCTGATGCAGCATTTTTTGCCATAAACACGTGTTCAATCGCCATTTCTTGCGGGCAATATTGATTAATGATTTGGGTGATAGAATTAAAAATGATTTTTAAGCGCTCCGGTAACTCCACATCGGGTATGCGAATAACGCCACTGGTAACATATTCAGTTTTGTTACCAGTGGCGTTAATAATACCGAACCCGGTTTTACGAGAACCAGGATCTATTCCCAAAATAAGCGCCATATGGAAAACCGAAACTCAATAGTACTGGAATTCCGTACAGTGTTACATGACTTAATTGTTGAAGCAAGCCAGGAGAACGAAACAATCAGTTGAACAACAAGTTGCGATTAGTTTTTAGGTTGGAAAGATGAACCCAAGGAATTCAATATCATGATGTGAGCGTCGGCGAGCGAATAACTCTACCGGCGAAAAACAACTATTGGAAAAGAATCGATTTCACTATTTTTAACAGCTTTAAAACCCAATTTTCCAAGCACATGTTGAGATGCGCTATTTTCAGGCGCTGTGTAGGCGATGATATTAAGCGTACCCTGTCTTTGATAGTAATCAAGAACTGCACTAGCCGCTTTAGTGGCGTATCCAAATCCACGCGCCTTTGATGTAAGGCGGTAACCTAATTCCAACTCGCGTTTACCCTCCAATTCACACACTTCAACACCGCAATAACCTATTATGTGGCCAGTGGATCTTTCAATTACCGCGAGTTTACTAAATTGATCATCGGCGTGAACCAATCGTTTTGCAAAAGCGATACGTGCTGCTGATTCACTTGAAGAACCAGCACGTGAATATTGCATAAAATCTGGATCCATCAAAAAGCTTACGAAAACTTCTTCATCTGCTGCTAGCAAAGGTCGCAAGATTAACCGTTCCGTTTCAATCTTCACATGAGAGTACATAAGTTTTATTCAAGTTGTTCCATGATTTCTTCAGAGATGTCGGCATTGGTGTAAACCTTCTGCACATCATCCAAATCTTCCAACATATCTATGAGCGCAATAATTTTTTCCGCCTGTTCCTTATCCAGCGATACAGTCAGTGATGGCTGCATAATAATTTCTGAATGTTCTGGCTTAAACCCTGCTGCAATTAAAGCGTCTTTGACACCCAGATAATCTTCAAAGGTAGTAGATACATCAATTGAACCGTCGTCATTAGTGACAACATCATCTGCACCTGATTCCAATGCAGCTTCCATTAAAGCATCTTCATTCAAGCCAGCAGCAAAACTGATTTGACCTTTACGTGAAAATAAATAAGAAACAGAACCATTAGTACCGAGATTACCGCCGCGTTTATCAAACGCGTGGCGAACCTCCCCCGCAGTTCGGTTGCGATTGTCAGTCATGCATTCAACAATAAAGGCTACACCGTTTACACCGTAACCTTCATAAGTCAATTCTTCGTAATTATCGGCTTCGGTTGTACCAGCACCACGAGCGATAGCCTTCTCAATCGAATCGCGCTTCATATTATTATAAAGCGCGTCATCGACTGCTGCCCGCAAACGAGGATTATCAGCAATGTTCGCACTACTTTTTGCAGCAACTGTAATTTCGCGAATTAATTTGGTAAAAATTTTTACACGCTTTGCGTCCTGACGCGCTTTGCGGTGACGCATGTTGTGCCATTTACTGTGGCCTGCCATGACTAATCTCTCAATTAAAATTTTTTACGTCGATAAAAAAGGGCGGGCATTGCCCACCCTTTTATTCTGTATTATAAGAACTTGTTACAAACCGTACTCAGCACCTTCAACCGGAGTAGCTTCCGCTTTCTCTTTTTTGCGTAAACGAATATGCAATTCACGTAATTGTAAATCGTCTACAAAGCCAGGAGCATCTGTCATTACGCAGGCAGCGCTTTGGGTTTTTGGGAAGGCGATTACGTCACGGATTGAGCTTGCGCCGATCATCAACATAATTAAGCGATCCAAACCAAATGCCAAACCGCCGTGTGGTGGTGCGCCGTATTTTAGTGCGTCTAACAAAAAGCCAAATTTTTCACGCTGTTCTTCTTCGCTGATTCCTAAAATTCCGAATACTGTTTGCTGCATTTCTTTAGTGTGGATACGGACAGAGCCGCCGCCCAATTCAGTACCGTTCAATACTAAATCGTAAGCTTGCGATAAGGCTTCAGCAGGATTTGAAGCTAACTCTTCCGGTGAACAAGAAGGCGCAGTAAATGGATGGTGAATTGCGGTTAAACCTCCGTTGTCAGTTTCTTCGAACATTGGGAAATCAACAACCCACAACATTGCCCATTCTTTAGTGTACAAATTCAAATCCGCACCAAGCTTGCAACGCAATGCGCCCAAGGCTTCGGTAACGATTTTGTGTTTGTCAGCACCGAAGAAAATCAAATCGCCATTCTCTGCACCAACGCGTTCGAGAATTGCTGCGCGAACAGGCACAGGAAGATTTTTAACGATTGGTGATTGCAAACCTTCTTCAAGATCGTTCTTATCGTTAACTTTGATGTAAGCCAAACCTTTCGCACCATAGATGCTAACAAACTTGGTGTAATCATCGATTTGCTTACGGGTTAATTTCTCGTTTCCGCCTGGAACTTTTAATGCAGTAACGCGAGATTTTGGATCATTTGCTGGGCCGGCAAATACTTTGAAATCTACTTCTTTTACAAGATCTTTAACATCAACCAATTCCAAGGGAATACGCATATCCGGTTTATCTGAACCGTATTTTGCGATAGCTTCCGAGAATGGCATACGTTGCAATTCATCGAATTCAATACCTTTCAAATCTTTAAAGACTTCGCGAATCATGCCCTCAGTGACCAACATAATTTGTTCTTGAGTCATGAATGAAGTTTCGATGTCGATCTGCGTAAATTCTGGCTGGCGATCTGCACGCAAATCTTCGTCGCGGAAACATTTTGCGATTTGGTAATAGCGATCAAAACCGGCAACCATCAACAATTGTTTGAACAATTGTGGCGATTGAGGCAATGCAAAGAATTTATTTTCATGAGTGCGCGATGGCACCAAATAATCACGCGCACCTTCTGGAGTAGCGCGAGTCAAAATTGGAGTTTCGATATCCAAAAAGTTATTGCGGTCTAAATAGTTGCGAATTGCGCTGGTGACTTTTGAACGGAAGCGCAAACTTTTTTGCATCTCCAAACGACGTAAATCGAGGAAGCGATATTTCAAACGAACATCTTCACCAACGTTTGAAAATGAATCTAATGGAAAGGGAATAGTTTCAGCTTCGTTGAGAATTTTTAAACCAGTACCGTAAATTTCAATCTCACCGGTCGCCATATTTGCGTTAACAGTTGCAGCAGCACGAGCGCGTACCTTACCGGTAACTTGTAAAACGTATTCACCACGAACTTTGTCAGCCAGCGCAAAATTTTCTTTCCCATCTGGATCAAACACAACTTGCACAATACCTTCGCGGTCGCGCAAGTCGATAAAGATCACTCCACCGTGATCACGACGACGATCAACCCAACCGGAAAGGGTGACTTCTTGATCGATATTAGCGGCATTTAAAGCGCCACAGTATTGGCTGCGCATAAGGCGTTCCTGTTGTAAATTGAAAGACTATATCTAATGTATTTATTCGGCCGCTTTGGCTTTTGGTGTTGCAGGTGCAGCAACAGGAGCGCTCGCCGGAGTTGCTGGCGCCCCGGTACTACCCTCTCCCGCTAAATTCTTTTTATTGCCTGATTTAAAGTCAGTTTCGTACCAACCGCCGCCTTTTAAACGGAAGCCTGCTGCGGAAATCTGTTTTTTCAACGCGGGCTTATTGCACACCGGGCAATCGACTAAAGGATCATCACTTAAACGCTGTAAAGCCTCTAGTGCATGTCCACAGGATTCACATTGGTATTCATAGATAGGCATTTCTTACTCTCAGACAACAAATTCACAATGATTTCGGAGCCTAAACCCCGAAAAAGCTCGCGATTATAGCCTATGAGTCAGCTAGCGAGAACCTCGGATGTGTGTTTAAAGCTACAAGATGCTTACAAAAGGAATGCAAAATATAACCTGTACTACTAACGAGGAACCTCAGAGTAATGCATGCGCTGCTGTATGGATTCAGCGTGCTCGCTGGCATAGGCTGGCAGATTCTTCTCGAAACGACGCGGGCTTGGCAACATCACAGCCATTCTTGCGGCCTGATATTGACCAAGGTTCACTGCAGATTGACCGAATTGGCGACGCGCACCTGCTTCCGCACCAAAAACCCCGTTACCCCATTCCACAACATTCAAGTAAACCTCCAGGATACGGCGCTTACTCCACAAGGTTTCGATCATCACCGTTATAACGGCCTCCTGGACTTTACGCACATAGGAGCGAGAGGGAGACAAAAATAGGTTCTTGGCCAACTGCTGCGAGATAGTTGAACCGCCTGCAACACGTTTTCCCTTACGCTGATTTTTCTTAAGCGCTCGCTCGATGTTATCCCAATCAAAACCATCGTGCTCCATGAACTTATCGTCTTCTGCAGCCACCACAGCACGCTTTAAATTGACAGATATTTTTTCGTAGGGAACCCACTGATAACTCAGTTTTGCCTTGGGATTTTTCTGGCGTAATTCATTGAGCCGGATGGACATAAAACTGGTGCTTTCAGGTGGATTCCATTTCCACCATAGAATCCAACCACATAGCCATAACTGATAGCTAAGAATGATGGCGATGACGAATAACAAAACCCGCTTAAACATTCGCATCAAAAATTTCATCGCCTATTATTTCGTCGCTTATTTACATGATTGCCTATAAAAAAACCGCAAGACTATCGATTGATGATGGCTTCCATCTGACGCTGTTTTGCTTGCCGAAGCTCTTCCATCTCTTCATTCATTGTTTTAGGCTTTGACTCAGCTTCCGGTAATTTAGTAACGGGCGCTGAGGGTAAGATATTACTATCAGGATCGACCTCTATTGTTTTAGCACCGTCGACAGGGCGATTCTCGTAATGAACAACACCATTTTCATCTGTCCATTTAGACACTTTCACTGTATTTGTAGATTGCGACGTTTCATTTTTGGGCACTAAATCACTGGTCGCGGTCTTGAAGCTTGCCAACCAACTTTGCCAGGGAATTTGGAATGATTGCTGATATCCGAAATAATTCATCGCCACAAAAACAACCACAACCAATACAGCAACTCTTAATACAATTTTCATTTACCTAAATCCTTAATATGTTCCATATCACAATGATGCATGGAAATTGGTGATGCCTGCCCACCAATTTCCCTATACTTTTTTCAGATGAGCATTCTACTTTGCTGCTTTCAATCGGCTAGCATTAAAGCGGGTGAACAAGGTTTTGTATGCCTCCGCCTCTACCGCCCCTACTGCAATCCATTCGAAAATAAGGTTCTCGAATTCAGTCGACACATCCTGCGCTTTGCGACCAAAATTTTGCTGCAATTGATTCACTTGAAAAGCAGTACGCAATGCTTGTTCAGTAGCTGGCGTTTCTGTACCCGTTAAAATATCTGCACGAATACACAACTCGCGTAACGTATTTAAATTCGCATCAAGATCTGCGCTGGCATTAGCTCGGGCAATTTTTTGCTGGATCGCTTTTAAACCACCTGCAGGCCATTGAGTAATCGCATCTACATATGCTTGTAAGCTTTCAGCGTTTGAGTCCTTTCCCTTAACTAACGCAAGTTCATGATTATTGACCTCTTCATTAGCACTGAATAAGTTAATCCACACTTGCTGTTTTAGGGCAGCTCGTTCATCTTTCAATTTGTGCTCGAACGCATCAATCGCTTTGCTGAATGCTGCGTTTATGTCACTGACCTGCGCCTTAGGGAATTGTCCCAAACCACCAAAATCCTGGCGAATTTCATCAACACGTTTGCGCGCGTCAACAAGTGCCTGGGCTGTTAATTGCGTTAATGATTCAACTTCGGCAAGCATGGCTTTTGCGGAATTCAGATTTGCTTCCAGCTCTGCTTTAAACTCTTCAGACTGTTGTTGGCGTTTAGCAAAAACCGCATCGCACACACTTCTAAACTCACGCCACAACTGTTGCTCTTCTTTGCGAAGGCTTGCACCGATGGTTTGCCACTTGGCTTGTAGCTGCTTGACCTGTTCTGTTGCTTTGCGAGAATCTTCAAGACTTACCAGAAGTTGTGCTTGCGCAATAAGTTCTTTTTTTAGCGATGCATTTTTTACAAACTCATCAATCAATTTTTGTTGGATAGCATTTAAGGTAGCTTCAAATTCCGCTAGTATCGGTTGAGTTGCTGCTCGCTCTGTGGGAGTGTGATTTCGCCACTCCTGACGTGCCACACGTATAACTCGTTCGACATCTTTCCAATTAGCATTTTCCCATTGATGATTCGCAAGGTAATATTTCAGCTGCTCGACCAAATGTTTTAGAGCAGTCAAATTATTTTGGCGAATAGTAGCTTGCTCGGCAAAATAATCGCGGCAAGGTTGATAAACTTTTTGCGCCAGCTCATGAAATTTTTCCCATAATTCCTGATCCTGATCTTTACCGCCTTTACTCAGGCTACGCCATTCTTCCTGAAGGCGTTTAACTTTATTGGCAAGACTTTCAGGATGCTCCTTACTGCCGTCCAATGCTTCGAGCTGAGCGATTAATTCATGCTTTTTAGGCACCACAGCATAATCTTTCCAGTCTTGAAGTTTTGCCAGCGCTTCATCTAACTGTTCCAATTGATTGGCCAAGTGGTTTGGCAAGCTTCCAAAACTTTGAACTTTTTCTTCAATTGCGCGGCGAATTCCCATTGCCTTACCCAAAACGCCCTCAGCAACGATGTCGTTTGCTTTGCGAATAAGACCGCCTATATGACGTTGCGCGCTTTGCATTTCAGCAACTTTATCTGCAGCTGCCTTTTCCCACGTTTCGTAGGCAGATTGCGCCTGCGTAACCACATCGGGCAAATTCTTTTTAAAAGAAGTGCACAATAAATTTACGCGATTTTTAAGCGCTTTGTAGTGGCTTTGTGCTTCAGCAGATGATTCAGCAACAAGTTGTTCAAATCGCAACTGCTGCGCTGCCAGGCTTCCATGCGCATCATGATTATCCAACTCTTGCGAAATAATACGGCGCAGGCCGTCGACAATTTTTTGCTCATGGACACTTGGTTTTTTAACACCACCCAACGAATCCCAAGCAGCATCCAGCAATTTCAACAATGCTCGGGTTTCTTCGGCATTGACATCAGAACTCACAATTGACATCAACAAGGCTTGCAATTGTTCGATATGCGCTTGACGTTCTGCAGTCGTTGCCAACTCCGCTTTACGCTGGGTTTCTTGCGCATCTTGCGCTGAAGAAACATTGTCTATAGTGGCTTGGCACTTTTCGATAGCCGCCTGCGCACGGGTTGCCAAGTCATCACTGGCATCTGATTTTTTTGATTCCCATTGCTGGACGAGATAAGAAACTTTTGCGCTGAATTGTGCGTCGTAAGGACGATTGCTTTGTTGCTCAAGAGTTTGAACCGCGGCGGTAACGGCGGCAGCAATATCCGCAGTGCGCTTATCTTCCTCTTTAAATACATCGCATTTTTCTTTAACGATCTTATAAACGGTTTTGTCTTTTGTTTTGGATTCTTTTAATAGTTTTTGCAGCAATTGTTTATCATTAATTTTTTCAGCAGCGGCCTGGCGCAATTTACTCGTAGAAGCTTCAACAGCAAATTTTGCCAACTCTTCTTGATCATCGATTGTGTTGAATACTTGTTCAAAAGCATCTGCACTACTTGTCATTCCCAGGAGCGCGAGAAGTGACATTTTATTTACGACGGCCTGCTGCAGTTCGGACAAGGTTATGGTGCTGGTATCAATCAAACTGACCAATTGAAGTTTGGCCGCTTTTTGAATGCTTGCACTAAGAGACGATGCTTCGGTGATTCCAGCCAGGCTCAACAATACATTGCGATCGGTAATTTTTTTAATCGCAGCAATGCGCACTTGCTCATCGTCACCGCTTTTAATCACACCGACTAATGCATCGAGTGATAGAGCCTCCAGATTAGTAGTTTTCTTTTCAATTACTTTTGGCTGAGATTTCCTACCTAATAAACGCGAGAAGAAAGACATATGATTTACCTTTAGGGAAATACCGAGACCGACCGTGAGGTAAGGTCTGGAAAATAGTTAGAAGACATAAATTATAGTTAAACAATAATATCCAGAAGCAAAACACCCGATAATCCGACGATCCCAACAATAGTTTCCATCGCCGACCATGACGCGAACGTCTGCTTTAAACTCAAATTGAAATATTCTTTGTACATCCAAAAACCTGAGTCGTTAACGTGAGAACACATTAAGCTACCTGCACCAATTGCAAGCACCATCAAGTTAGGGTTAATTGCGGGTGAGCTTACGACCAGGGGAGCCATGATACCTGCTGCAGTTAGACCTGCAACCGTTGCAGACCCCAAACAAACACGAATTATCAGGGCAATTAGCCAACCGAGTATTAAAGGGTTTACCGGAATGTTTTTCAAACTGGCGGCAATATCATTGCTGACGCCGCTTTCCACGAAGATCTGTTTTAGCGCACCGGCACCCGCAATAATTAGCAGGATAACAGAAATGTCCTTTATGGCCTGAGTATAACTCTGCATTATTTTACTGATCGAATGGCCGCAGGCGAGGCCCAAACTGTAACTGGCGACTATGAGCGCAACTAACATAACGATTAAGGGATTGCTTATGAAATCGATATAGGGTTTAAACAGTGAATTGGTAGCGAAAAGGGGCGCCATAAGACTCGCTATGCTGAGCATGAACACTGGCAGCAAGGCGATAAAAAAACTTTTACCGGTTGATGGCAATGCACTCGCAGGAATTATGTCGGGTGTAAAAGTCGCTAATGGTTCGCTGTGAACGTGCCTGAGAAACCTGGAAAATATCGGCCCTGCGATCATCATGGTGGGTACGGCGACGATAAAACCATAAATAAGTGTCAGCCCCATGTCTGCATTGAATTGCGGCACCAGCGCTGTTGGTGCAGGGTGAGGAGGCAGAAACCCATGGGTGACGGATAATGCTGCCAGCAAGGGAATTCCCAGGTATACCGCTGGTAGTTTTGTTTGGTAGGCCACAGAAAAAACCAGCGGCACCAGCAGCACGAAACCAACATTATAAAAAAGTGGTATGCCCACAAAAAAACCGGTGAGCATTAAGGCCCAGGTAATATATTTTTCGCCACAAAATTTAATCAACACTGTGGTAATTTTTTGCGCAGCTCCTGAGTCGGCAATTAATTTACCAAACATAGCGCCTAAACAAATGATGGCCGTTAGGGAGCCCAAAATCCCTCCCATTCCTTTTTCAATCGCGTCCGGAATTTTATCGACTGGAATTCCGAGAATTACCCCGCCGACTATAGCGGTAATTAAAAACGCAATAAATGGATTGATATTCCAACGCGCAGTTAACAACACCAAGAGCGCAATGCAAATAACAACAGACAAAATAGACATGAATTACCTGATTATTTTTTTAATTGAGTGTTTTGTGGATCATGATTTTTCACTATTTAAGAGTGTTGGCGATTAAAAATCAGATGACTGAACGCCAGAACAACTAATTCATTTCTAATCCAATTTGATTTGCCTCGTAAACCAACGGCAAATAACTGAGTGCGTGTCGACAACTTAAAGGGTTGACCGGCATACCTGAGCGTAAATCAAATTCGATACCATGAGTTGGGCAACGTAAAATGTGATTGGTCAAACTCGCCTGCACCAAAGGCGCGTGCAGATGCGGACATTGGTTTGCAATACAATAAGGTCTGCCATCTTCCTGCAGAAGAATCCACTCACGGCCGCCGATTCGAAATACACGGCGATAGCCATCATAAAGTTGATGTAATTTTTCCAGCGCAACAAACGCCATCGACAACCTCTTAGATAACAACTGCGCTATCTATTACAACCACCCTATAAAGGGGCATGCCACCTTTCTGATGCGAGAACTTATGCTCAAAAACCATAACAAACAATCTTTTGGTTTTATGCCAAGCCACAAACTCCCGCAACCTATCCGGTCGCGGGAATGACGAGCTTTGTGTAGGGGCGCGACACAAAAAAAGGATTACTGTTCGGTTAAAGCTTCGACAACACCAAAAAAAGCTGGCTTAGGGGAATAATCGTCGTTAAATAACAACGGCCAATCCCTATAATTCGGATCCAGATAGTTGACCCAGCTTTCTCCATCAACAAGCCCCCAAAAAGTAATGCCTCCACGCTGAGCTTTAGGAACTGCAGCCAAATAAGCTTTAATAATTCTTTTATACCGATCTTGCTGCCGTAGCTGCAGGTAATTTGTCAAAAATGGTACATTATAATTATTCACCGTCACATCCATTTCCGAGATTCGAACTATGTAACCTCTATCAGCAATAGCTTTGAAAGCGGCTTGGATATATTCTATCGGTGCACCATCAATATTAGTATGCATTTGAAAGCCAACTCCATCCACCGGAATACCACGTGATTTAAAGTCATCCAGCATAGCCACCATTAAATCGAATCTCTTTGAACCTTCAATATTGAAATCATTGTAATAAAGCACAGCGAAAGGATCTGCTGCACGCGCAGCAACAAAGGCATTCTCAATATATTTCGCACCGAGTTTTTCATAAAAAATGGATTCTCTGAAACCGGATTTGGATTCCGAATCAATAGCCTCATTAACCACATCCCAACTGACCACCTTACCCGCAAAATGGGTTGCAATCTGTGTAACATGATCATCCAACATTGCCTGCCAATCTCCAGTGTAATTTTTCATCCAGTCTGGAATTTGGGAATCCCAATGCCAAATTAATGTATGCCCATGTAAAATCATGTTGTTTTCGGCAGCAAAATTCGCCAGATTGTCCGCATCTGTATAATGATATTTGAATTCTTCTGGGTGCAGGAAGCTCATCTTCATAATCACGCCAGCAACTAAACTGTTAAAATGTTTTTTGATGGTAGGCAATTGAGTTTCATCAACAAAAATACTTCGCGTCTGATCAGCAGCGCTCACTTCCATTCCAATAGGGAACTCTGCCAGATCTTTCAAAGCGGGAATAGAACTAGAAAAACTGGAAGAGCTAGATACGGAAGAACTAGATAGGGAAGAAACTGAATTTGAGGACGCAGCATTATTATTACCACCGCCTCCACCGCAAGACAACAGACCCAAAGAGACCAACACAATCGGTATTAATTTATTCATATTTAAATCCTGTTAATGTCCATTAAGATTTTGCTTGTAAGACCGGCATAATAAAATCCATTATGCGTAGTAAGCTGCGTTGATATTCTACTCAGATGCAAGATTATGGTTGCATGTTTTTGAGTCTCCGAGTTTCGCACTTTTTATCATTAAATTATATCAAGATAATCACTTTTATCGCGCCAGCAGTTAGAATGAGCGGGCCGATGACAGCACCCTAGCCTCCGCTGTTTCCCTATCGCCCAACTTGACCATGCCTTTATGACAAATCAAGCTTATCTGGAACGGTTACGCAGCTTATCTAATCGCCTGGTAGCACTACAAAAACCAATCCGCATTTTGGATGCGATTAAATGGCCAGCAGATCTTGAAATCCGATTCCTGGCAAAAGGTGGGCGCGAATTACCGCAATTAGGACCCGATTTTTATCAAAAACAACGGCTCGCGTTCGATACCGACAAAGTCTACCAACTACTTAAAGAGCTTAAGGCAGACGTACGACGAGACTTGGGCCGCGACGATGCGCTAGGTCGTATTTTGTTGGCGACTATCGACCAGTACCAAATTGTTATTGAACTCCTGCGCGCGCGCGGCACCCAGGAATTTGGACATTTCAGCAAGCTCCTCTACGGTTCAGCACAAGACAAAATTCGCGGCGACCGCAAAACCCTGCGTGAGATGGGTGAACGTTTGTGCCAAATTTTTTCCTTACCTGCGGTAGAACATTTAAATCGCCCCTACACTAACAACATTAGCTCCGAGCAAGCAGTTAATACCTTGCGTCAGCGAATGACCGGCTATTTCGGCACTGGCGAAGTGCGTGTTGAATTAAGCGATGACATAGTGTCCGACGCATCAGCGGGCGGCGACTGTATAAAAATTAATCGTCGCGCGATGTTCTCAGAATTGGATTTACAAGTTCTTGAAGTCCATGAAGGCTGGGTTCACATAGGCACAACATTGAATGGACGTCAGCAACCCTGGGCAACCTGGTTAAGCGTAGGATCGCCGCGCATCACGGCGATTCAGGAAGGCATGGCGGTGTTAATGGAGACACTAACATTTAGCTCCTTTCCGCAACGCGCGCGCCGTATAAGTGACCGCGTGGTTGCCGTGGATTTAGCAGAACAAGGTGCAAATTTTTGCGAGGTCTATAAATATTTTATAGATCGCGGAATAGGTGAACATGACAGCTACCGGGTTACACAACGCGTATTTCGCGGCGGCACATTAGCTGGCGGGTCGGTATTTACCAAAGATATTTCCTATGTCAAAGGCTTTGTGGAAAATGTAAATTTTATTCGCAGCGCTATCCAGTCCGGCGTGCCTGAAATTATTCCCATGCTGTTTGTGGGCAAAGTTACGTTAGATGATTTACCACTGCTTTACGAGCGTTATTTAGAAGGCGTTATTGAGCCACCAAAACATTTACCACCGATGTTTCGCGATCTAAACGGTTTATATGTTTGGTTTGGTTTCTCAAGCAGCATGGGGCTCATGAATATTGCAAAAGTGCAGCAACATTTTAGTAAGCTCTTTCATAAAATGCCTGCATCCACACCTTTGTACATTAACAAAAATGATGTTGAATTGGACTAGCGAATAATTTTAGTAAATGATGAAATACTACACAGTTGTAATTTCCGGTTCTGACATTTTTTTCGAGAACTACACCAGCGCCGCTCCGGTGGTTGGCTTTATAGCTTGCCGCCTGATAAATGCACAATCCGAAGACTTGGCGATAGCCACTGCCAAACGCGACATTTTAGTGGATTGGAACCGCAGTTTTAACGCAGACAGAAAATTAGGCCTGCCGGTTTTGCACATAGAACACATCGCACCTTTCAACGGCTGGATAAAACCCAAAATCCATCACGATTATTATTGGTACACGGATGAAGAAAATAAACAGGCGCAAATCGCAGAGTTTGTAGTGGTGCCTAAGAAGTGGTTTTGGCAAAAATAATACATCTCGGCATACATTAGCTAGAGATCGTCCGGACTGCCCCTTGCGAGGTCTGCGGTGTTCCGCTATCCAATTTCATTAAAAGTCCGGCATTTGCGCTGTTTGCTTCTATACTTACAAAGAAGCGAAAAATTAAAACAACAACCGCAAATAAATCTAACTACCGGCAATTGGCGTTTTAGCCAAAAAAACTCATGCATCAAGCTAAAATTCCATTACCCACTAAAATCCCATTAAAAGGCTGGTTGAAACAGCTACATAATAGTATCCACGATTGCACCTCTGCCGTACTGGTTCGCGTGTCAGAAAACGGCGACCCGAATTATATTGTTCAAATTCCGGAAACCCTGGTGCACGAAAAAGTTATTTCAGACCAGGGCACCATCGTCGCCATCAAAGAGGTTATCCAAAAACGCCGTTTACATCTGGTGCCGATTGATGGCAATCAAATGCTTATGGCACTGCCAGTGGTGCATCAAGGCCAGGTCTGGGGCTCGGTGATTTTGCGCATTGGTCGTAGCGATAAAAAAGTTATTGCTGAGAGCCTACATCTTTTACAAAAGGGAATTGTTTGGCTGCAATCGGCGTTGTCGCAACAGCAGCTACCGGCGCACCAACTAATACCGCCCCAATTAATACCTCAGGACTTATCACAACACGCATCTCAACAAGAGCCATTACAACAAGAATCAACTACCCCTACCTTATCCCCGAAAAATGAAAGCCCGCAGAGCGAGTTGCTAATGCAACTGGTGTCCAGCCTCCTAAAAGAAAATAGCCTGCACGAAACAGCCATCAGTTTAGTCAATTTTTTTGCAACCCAATTGCAAGCATCGCGCGTAAGTTTTGGTGTATTGAAAAATAATGCAATTGAGCTGACTGCTGTTTCATTCTCAGCAAACTATGACAAGCGCACCAGTGCCATGCAGGCTATTAGCGATGCAATGGATGAAGCGCTGGATCAACGTATTGATATTCATGTTGACGAGAAATCCGCAGCTGCTGATGATTCGTTGAAAATTCAACGTTGCCATGAACATCTTTTACGTGAACAACAGGCTGCATCAATCGATAGTATTTTACTGCGTAAGGATGCAAGAGTTTTAGGTGTACTCACCATTGAACACAAAGCCGCTCCGCCGGAAAATACTTTCCTACAGCCTGCACTGGTATTAGCTAGCGATTTAATCGCGCTCAAACAAGCCAGTGAAAATAATATTCGCCAGCAAATAAAAGCTCGAATCCAAAAAAAATTTCATCCTCTGCTAGGTGAAAAAAAGTTGACCCGAAAAATTGTTGCTGTTGTTGCAACAGCACTATTTTTCATTGTTCTTTTCCCTGCCAACTACTGGGTTACGAGTGATGCGAGTTTACAAAGCGCATATAAATATTTAGTAGTATCACCACAAGACGGGTACCTGGCATCAATCAAAGTACGCCCTGGCGCGTATGTTAAAAAAGGTGATTTACTCGCACAACTCGATGATGAAGATTTGCGTTTGGAAAGACGCAAGCTGTTTAGCCAAATGCAACAGTCACAACAGGAATACGACAATGCTTTGGCAAATGCTAATCGCGCCCAAGCAGCCATAGCCAATGAAAAAGTCGAACAAGCAACCAGTCAATTACAATTAATTGAACAGCAACAATCGCGCACGCAATTAGTAGCGTCTAGCGACGGAATAATTACCTCAGACGATATTTCGCAATCCCTTGGCGCACCCGTAAAGCAAGGGCAAATGTTATTTGAAATTTCCGCAGCCCAAGGTTACCTCGTCCAACTGTGGGTAAGCGAGCACGACATAGCCCGGTTAATGCCGGGTCAAATATGCAAAATTAAATTGTCCAGTATTCCAAATGAAGTTTTTGAAGCGAGCGTAAAATCTATTACGCCAATTAGTGAAATTCGCGAAGGTAAAAATTATTTTCGGGTAGAAGCAACACTTAATCGCGAAACGGCCGAATTGCGCTCAGGTATGACGGGTTCCAGCAAAGTATTGGCGGGCCGTGAATTATTAGGCTGGATTTGGTTTCACGATATCTGGTATTGGCTCAGGTTAACGCTATGGCTGTAGACCAGAGCTTGCTGTGGCAGCGCCTTGAAGTATTGCGGCCCTCTCTGCCCCGTCATATTGATTTTCAACGTCGCGATTACAACGGCGAGCTCTGGTATTTATTACACGACAAAAGCAACGGGCGTTTTCACCGCCTAACGCCTTCTGCGTATCGCTTGTTGAGTTTTATGAATGGGCGAAATACCTTGCCGCACATTTTACAGGCGGCGTCGGAACCTGAGCTTTATGAGCACCCCGAAGAAATTCCCACGCGCGATGAACTCGTTCATCTTTTGCAATATTTGCATGTAGCCGATTTATTGTTGTGCGATATGCCGCCCAGCACGCAGGAATTATTTGCTCGGCAACAGCAGAAAAAAAGGCAGCGCTGGCTGCAACTGTTAATGAATCCGCTGGTGTGGAAATTTGCACTCGGTAATCCCAATCGTTTTTTGGAAAAACTGAATCCGCTAGCGAAAATAATTACGTCTCCTGCGATGGGGGTAATTTGGCTTTTGTGTGTGGCCACCGCGTTAATGCAAGCAGCCATGCATTGGACGGAATTGACACATGGACAGTTGGATAAGATTTTATCGCCATACAATTTATTTTTATTGTGGTTGATCTACCCACTATTAAAAGTAGTCCATGAGTTGGGCCACGGCTTATTTACCAAAGCCTGGGGCGGTGACGTCCATGAATTTGGCGTTATTTTTATGTTGGGAACGCCATTACCTTATGTGGATGCCAGCGCCGCAACCGCCTTTAAAACCAAACGGCAGCGCATGTTGGTCAGTGCAGCGGGAATGGCGGTAGAATTATTTTTGGCAGCAATTGCGCTGTTGATCTGGATAAATCTTGAAGCAGGGTTATTAAAAGACATTTTATATAATGTAATTTTAATCGGCAGCGTTTCTACCTTATTTTTCAATGGTAATCCGCTTATGCGTTACGACGGTTACCATCTGCTGACCGATGCAATTGACCAACCCAATCTAGCCAGCCGCGCCAACCACCAAATCAGTTATCTAATTCGCCGCTACGCTTATGGCCTGCAAGGTTTGTATCCACCGGCCGCAAATTCCCAACAAGCATGCGGATTTGCGTTTTACAGTGTGGCTGCTCTTTGTTATCGGTTATTTATTCTCGCTTCAATTATTTTATTAGCTGCCCATTATTTTCCAAAACTGGGATTGGTGCTTGCGCTGTGGCTGATTGGCTTTCAAATTCTTTTGCCTGCAATCAAATACGTTTTATTTTTAGCAAAAAGCCCGGCGTTAAAAGCTGTGCGTAAACGTTCTATCGTCGTAGCCGGTTGCAGCATGGTTACGCTTATTTTATTTCTCACACTCATACCAATACCTAATTCAACGTCCACCGAGGGGGTTATTTGGCTGCCAGACAACGCACGAATTAAAGCGGAAGCCTCTGGCGAAATTTCACAACTCTTTATTATAGATGGAGAGCAAGTCACTCAAGGGCAGGCAATTTTACAACTGACTAACCCGGTATTGATTGCAAGCCTCACCACCAAACAAGCAAGCCTGCGCGAATACGAAGCGCGTTTGCAAGAAGCATGGAGCGAAGACCGCAGTAAGGCACAATTACTTGCGCAAGATACTGAGGCTATTCGCGGAGAAGTAAATGCCTTGCAGGAGCGTGTTAACAATTTAACCTTGCGCAGCCCAACTGCAGGTAAGTTGCGTATTACCAAACAGTATCAACTCGAAGGTAGTTATTTAGCGCAAGGGGAAAGCGTAGCATTGGTTGAAACGCATGAACCTTTACGAGTGCGCGCAGCATTAACGCAAGAAGAGATTGGCTTGGTAAAACAGGCAACCCGCAAAGTAGAACTACGCCTCGCGAGTAAACTGGCGCAGACTATTGACGCTACTATAAGCCAGGAAGTGCCCGCAGGAACTTTCGAACTTCCAAGCCCGGTGTTGGGTGCAAAAGGTGGTGGCCGTATCACGCTGGACGCATCAAAACCTGAGGGAACTAAAACGGCAGAAATGATTTTTCTAGTGGATCTTACTGCGCAAGAGCTTATACAGAAAAATCAATTTGGCGAGCGTGCTTATGTTCGTTTTTATCACCCTGCTGAACCTATAGGAGCTCAGTGGTACCGCAAACTCCAACAAATTTTTATCCGCAATTTTCAACACGCCTTTTAATAGCCTGCAAAACGTTTAATTTTGTAAGAAAACAATGATTTCTCCGACAGTTTTGTAAATGTCTTCTATAGTTAAGTTCAAAATCCATCTTTGTTTAAATGCCTATGATCAAGTTTTTTGCGAGCCTTTTGTTATTCGCCAGTGCTGTTAGCGCACTGGCGCAAAACAATAATAACAATCAATTAAATTGCCGCATCGAACCTTCAACGATGATCGCACTCAGCAGCCCTGTGGTTGGTGTTATCAGCGAAGTACTGGTTGATAAAAACAGTAAAGTAGAAAAAGGTACTGTGGTTGCACGGCTTGAATCCAGTGTTGAAACCGCCACAGCGGAACTGCGCCGCCTTCAGGCTAACCTCAATAGCGATGTAGACGCACAACGCCTGCAACTGGATTTTAGCCAGCGCAACCTGGAGCGCGTTACGAATCTCTACGAAAAGAAAGCCGCGTCTTTTACTGAATTGGATAAAGCAAAAACCGAACGCGCCATAGCAGCACAGCAACTGCAGCAAGCACAGGATCGAAAGCGACAAGCTGATTTGGAATACAAACGTGCGCAAGCGGATCTACAAAAGCGAACCATTGTTAGCCCCGTGAGCGGCATAGTTGTAGAACGTTTTAAACAGCCTGGTGAGCATATCGATTTCGAACCGGTGTTAAAGATTGCGCATCTCGACCCGCTAAAAGTAGAAGTGTTCGCGCCTTCCAGTTTGTACGGTGCAATTAAAGAAGGTATGAAAGCAACCGTAACACCGGAGCTCGGCACCACCAATAAAAGCTATACGGCGGATGTGATATTGGTAGATCAAGTGATTGATGGCCCAAGCAACACTTTTGGCATTCGCCTTTCCATTCCCAACCCCGATAACAAAATTCCAAGCGGGTTGAAATGTAAAGTCAGTTTCCAGGGCGTTACCTTGAATCTGCTGGATGCCAAACGCCCGGCGAATTAGTTTTAAGTTTCTTCACGAGTTTTTTGTTAGATGTTTTATTAAATAAAAGAAAGCATGGATTATAAAAATAACAATGTTTCTTAATCTTTATACAAATTTTGTATATATAAAAAAACGTACCTTGAGCAACCATGTCAAAATCAACGCGTCCACGCCGTCCAGTGATCGAAGCTATAGAGCCTCGGCTGTTATTTTCGGCCACGGCGGATATTGCTGTTTTTGACGATGCTCATCACGCTGTTGATGCACTTGCTCATGCTGCAAATAATCTGGATTTAACGCAAGTCTACCCCGACTTAATCGCGCAGCACCAAGCCGTTTCATCTGAAACCAACCCAACCGATATTACTAATAACTCAACGGATGGCGCGGACACACCCATCGCTTTACCAGCCAATACTTCACCGGAAGCTGTTACTCATTCATTGGTATTTGTGGATACCCATGTAGCGGATTATCAGCGTCTGGTTGACGATATATTGAATAATCCAGACAACAAAAATGTTGAAATTATTTATCTGAATGCAAATCAGGACGGCATTGCGCAAATAACCCAAAGCCTCAGCTTGTACTCCAATGTCACATCCGTTCATTTGATTTCCCACAGCGTTCCTGGTGAATTACAACTCGGAAGCACTGTACTTAATGGAAATAATATTGCCCAATTTAAAATTCAATTAACCAGCTGGCAGAATAGCCTGACCAGTGACGCCGATATTTTAATTTACGGTTGCGATCTGGCGGCAAATGATGCTGGCGTTCAACTATTGCAAGAGCTTAATCAATTTACCGGCGCTGATGTGGCCGCAAGTACAAACCTCACCGGCAATATTGGCCACGCCGATTGGGTCTTGGAAAAAAATGTTGGCTCCGTTGAAACGGCGAGTTTGTTTAGCGTGCAGCAACTCGCCTGGAGCGGTGCGCTAGCTGATGTGACTTACATTAATACGGGTTCCGGCGGCAACAATTACGTGTTAATACCCGGTGATTTTGCGGGACAAAGTTTCCAGTCCACCACCGCAATATCAATGGATCGCTTCAGCGTAGAAATTAATAAAACTGTAGGTGCAGCTACACAGAATTTATTTCTGGAAATACGCGACGGCTACACCGGAAATGTTATTGGCAGCTCAACAGTTTCATCCAGCACGCTCAGTAACGGGGTGCAGTGGGTTAACTTCGATTTTGCTGAAACATCTCTCACTGCCTATCAGGTTTATTGGGTGCGCTTAAGCACGAGCGGTAGCGATAATTTAATTGCAGCTACTTATCACAGTGCCAGTGTATTCAATAACGGTACTTTTTTTAACAACGCTGGCGGTGCGGCATGGGATTTGTCTTTTGCTATTACTAATATCAACGCTCCAAACTCAGCACCCTCCGTTACCATCACGCCCACTACCTACTATGCCACTGAGCAGGTCGCGTTAAATTTACAGGGTACCGGCATCAGCGTGGCGGATATAGAGGGCGATAACCTGACGGTCACTCTTGCCGCCGGAAGCAACAGTCAAATCAACGCAAGCGTAGGCACAAGTGGTGTAGGCATCACCTCGGGAAATGGCACTAACAGCGTAGTGTTAACCGGCACTGTCGCTCAGTTGAACAATTTTTTTAACGGTAACAACGGAGCGACCCTGACTTATCTCATGGCCGCCAATGCACCTGCAGCAAGTTCAACACTGACGATAACCGCGAGCGATGGCGTTTTATCATCGAACGACACTGCCACTATCAATATTACCGCCACCAATGACGCGCCGGTTAATACTGTACCTGGCAACCAGAATATTAATGAAGATACGGCTCTGGTTTTCAGCGCGGGTAATGGCAACCGAATCAGCATTGCCGATGCGGATGCGGCTAACAACTCAGTGCGCGCCAACATTTCCGTGACTAATGGCGTTTTGTCGCTTGCAGGAGTCACCGGTTTAACCTTTACCTCGGGTGATGGCAACAGTGATTCCACCATGACGTTTACCGGTACAGTGACTGCTATTAACAACGCATTGGCAACCTTGACCTATCAGCCAAACGCCAATTTTAACGGCAGCGATACCTTTACCATCATCACCAATGATTTGGGCAATAGCGGCACGGGTGGTGCCTTGAGTGATACAGATTCTTTCACCATCAATATCGCCGCTGTGAACGATGCTCCGGTTGCGGCCTACCCTATTCCCAACCAGAATGCGCTTCAAAATGTTGCCTTCAATTTCACGTTTGCAGCCAACACCTTTAGCGATATAGACGCAGGAAATACGCTTGCTTATAGCGCGCTATTAAATGGTGGCGGCGCTTTACCACCCTGGCTAAGTTTCAATGCTGCCACGCGAACCTTTAGTGGAACACCTTCAAACCTGGATGTCGGAACGCTTACTATTGACGTGACTGCCAGCGATGGTAATGGCGGAACAACAACCGAAACCTTTGCGATTATTACGTCTGCCAATCTCGATACCAATTACATTGATACGGGCGCGAATAACAGCGATCTATTCGTATCCACAACCCAACAAGTCGGGCAAAGTTTTTCATACAGCAGCGGCAACGGCACTTATCTTGCGAATGAAGTCAGCTTGTTTATCACGGCTAGCGGAGCTGTACCGCAAACCGTCACCGTAGAATTATTGGATGCCTGGAGCGGAGCGGTTTTAGGTAGCGATAGCGTCAGCTCAACCCTGCTCAGCCCGAACGCAAAAGAGTGGTACAGCTTCGATTTCGGCAACGTAACTCTTACCGACAACACCACCTACTATATAAAGGTCAGCTCAACCGGAACCGACGGCGCCATAAAACTCGGGCACTTAGGCGATGTAATCACACCAGGAAATGTTCTGATTAATGGTGCGGATGATTTCGCGAAAGACCTGTCTTTTAAACTGGGCTACGAGAACGGCAGCAATATCGCGCCTACTGTGGACAATCCCGTTACAGACCAAATCACTTACTCGAATGCGGCGTTCAACTTTACCGTTCCTGCCAATACTTTTTCAGATGCCGACCCGAACGACACCCTCATCTATAGGGCTAATCTTGTCGGCAGAAGCGATCTTGATTGGCTTACATTTGATACGGCCACACGGCAATTTGGCGGCACTCCAACACTCGCCGAAATTGGCACCTGGCAAGTGGAGATTATCGCTACCGATAATCACGGCGCATCCACTTCTGAGCTTTTCGATATTGTGGTCGCCAACCCAAATACAGTACCCACACCCATTCCCGATCAAAACGTGCCGGAAGGCAGCCCTTACAACTTTCAATTCACCGCCTTCAACAATGGGAATGGCGATGCAGTAACCTATAACGCGACTCAGGCAAACGGCGACCCGCTACCAACGTGGCTTAGTTTCAGTGCCGCAACACGCACGTTTACCGGCACGGCGAACGATAGTGATGTGAGTGTAAAAAGCATCAGAGTCACCGCTACAGATCCCTACGGTGGGTCTGTTTCGGATACCTTCACGCTCACCGTAAGCGATGTACAAGAAACGCCTTTGGTCATTAATCCCATCGCAAACCAAACAGCTACGGGCAACATTCCTTTTACGTTTACCTTCGCTGCGGATGTGGCGACCGATCAGGACATTGGCGATTCATTCACCTATTCGGTGCAACTTGCAGGCGGCGGCGCACTGCCTTCGTGGCTCACCTACGACAACGCAACGCGCACTTTTAGCGGCACACCCACAAATGCAAACGTGGGCACACTTTCCATTGATGTCATAGCAACAGATACCACCAACAAAAGCGTAACCGATACGTTTGATATTGTAATCAGCGCCGGTAACACACCACCGGTCAATAACGTGCCCGTTGCTCAATACACCAACGAAGATGTGCCTTTGGTATTTAGCATTGGCAATGGAAATCAAATACAAATTACAGATGTGGACGCAGGCAGCGGAAATGTAAATGTCACACTTAGCGTCGACCACGGTGAATTAAATTTAGCCGGTATCGCAGGCCTGAGCTTTACTTCCGGTGACGGCAGCAATGACGCAACAATGGATTTCAGCGGCACAGTCGCCGACATCAATAACGCACTCGCAACCCTCACTTACCGCTCCGCCACCAATTATTTCGGCGCGGATACCTTTACCATTACGACCAATGATCTCGGTAATACCGGGCCCGGCGGTGCTTATAGCGATACCGATACCGTTTCAATCAACGTGCTCTCCGTAAATGATTCGCCGACGGTAGCGAATGCAATTACAAATCAAAATGCATCAGAAGATTCCGCATTTAGTTTTCAATTCGCAGCCAATACGTTTAGTGATTCCGATGTGGGCGATACCTTAACTTACAGCGCGCAATTAAATGGCGGCGGCGCATTACCAAGCTGGTTAACATTCAATGCGGCCACCAGAACCTTTAGCGGAACACCAACCAATTCCGATGTAGGTGCCATAAGTATTGATGTCATCGCGAACGATGGCCGCAACGGAACCGGCACTGAAACTTTTGACATAGTTATAGCAAATACGAATGACGCACCGACGATTGCCAACGCAATTTCCAATCAAAATGCCACAGAAGACTCTGTATTTAATTTTCAGTTCGCAGCCAATACCTTTAACGATGTAGATGTTGGTAATACCCTAACCTACTCCGCTCAAATCGCTGGCGGCGGTTCTTTACCCACTTGGTTATCATTTGATCCTGTTACGCGCACTTTTAGCGGAACACCAATCAATGCAAATGTAGGAACGCTAGCTATCGACGTTATTGCGGACGATGGTAACGGCGGGACTATTACAGATACGTTCAATATTGTGGTGGCCAATAGCAACGACGCACCAACAGTTGCGAATGCGGTTCCAAACCAAAACGCCACAGAAGATGCTGCATTTAATTTTCAATTCGCTGCAAATACTTTTAGTGATTCCGATGTGGGCGATACCTTAACTTACACCGCACAACTTAACGGCGGTGGTGCATTACCCATCTGGTTATCATTTGATCCTGTTACGCGCACTTTTAGCGGAACACCAACCAACGCGGATGTTGGAACTATAAGTATCGACGTTATTGCTGACGATGGTAATGGCGGGACTGTTACAGATACGTTCAATATTGTGGTGGCCAATAGCAACGACGCACCAACAGTTGCGAATGCAGTTCCAAACCAAAACGCCACAGAAGATGCTGCATTTAATTTTCAATTCGCTGCGAATACTTTTACTGACACCGATGTTGGCGATACATTAACTTACACCGCACAACTTAACGGTGGTGGTGCATTACCCACTTGGCTTGCATTTGATGCTGCCACCAGAACCTTCAGTGGAACACCAACCAACGCGGACGTTGGAAGCATAAGCGTCGACGTTATTGCAGACGATGGTAATGGCGGGACTATTACAGATACGTTCAACATTGTTATCGCCAACTCAAACGATGCTCCATCCGTTGCGAACGCAATTCCCAATCAAAACGCCACAGAAGACTCTGCATTTAATTTTCAATTCGCAGCCAATACGTTTAGTGATTCTGACGTGGGCGATACATTAACTTACAGCGCGCAACTTAACGGTGGTGGTGCATTACCCATCTGGTTATCATTTGATCCTGTTACGCGCACTTTTAGCGGAACACCAACAAACGCAGACGTAGGAACCATAAATATCGAAGTTATTGCGGACGATGGCAATGGCGGGACTATTACAGATACGTTCAATATTGTTATCGCCAACTCAAATGATGCGCCAACCGTGGCGAACTCAATTCCCAATCAAAACGCCACAGAAGATTCTGCATTTAATTTTCAGTTTGCTGCGAATACTTTTAGTGATTCCGATGTGGGCGATACCTTAACTTACACCGCACAACTTAACGGCGGTGGTACATTACCCACTTGGCTTGCATTTGATGCTGCCACCAGAACCTTCAGTGGAACACCAATCAACGCGGATGTTGGAACTATAAGCGTCGACGTTATTGCAGATGATGGCAACGGCGGAGCTGTTACAGATACGTTCAATATTGTTGTCGCTAACTCAAACGATGCGCCAACCGTTGCGAACGCAATTCCCAATCAAAATGCCACAGAAGACTCTGCATTTAATTTTCAGTTTGCTGCGAATTCTTTTAGTGATTCCGATGTGGGCGACACCTTAACTTACACCGCACAACTTAACGGCGGTGGTACATTACCCACTTGGCTCGCATTTGATGCTGCCACCAGAACCTTCAGTGGAACACCAACCAACGCGGATGTTGGAACTATAAGCATCGACGTTATTGCTGACGATGGTAATGGAGGCACTGTTACAGATACGTTCAACATTGTTATCGCCAACTCAAACGATGCTCCAACCGTTGCGAATGTGATTCCAAACCAAAACGCCACAGAAGATGCTGCATTTAATTTTCAATTCGCTACGAATACTTTTACTGACACCGATGTTGGCGATTCATTAACTTACAGCGCGCAACTTAACGGTGGTGGTGCATTACCCACTTGGCTTGCATTTGATGCTGCCACCAGAACCTTCAGTGGAACACCAACCAACGCGGATGTTGGAACTATAAGTATCGACGTTATTGCTGACGACGGTAATGGCGGAACTGTTACAGATACGTTCAACATTGTTATCGCCAACTCAAACGATGCGCCAACAGTTGCGAATGCGATTCCAAACCAAAACGCCACAGAAGACTCTACGTTTAATTTTCAGTTTGCTACAAATACTTTTAATGAAACCGACGTTGGAGATACATTAACTTACAGCGCGCAATTAAATGGCGGCGGTGCATTACCAAGCTGGTTAACGTTTAATGCTGCAACCAGAACTTTTAATGGAACACCAACCAACGCGGATGTTGGAACTATAAGCATCGATGTCATCGCTGACGATGGTAACGGCGGGAATGTTACAGATACGTTCAATATTGTCATCGCCAACTCAAACGATGCGCCAACCGTTGCAAATGCGATTCCAAATCAAAATACAATAGAAGATTCACCGTTTAGTTTTCAATTCGCAAATAATACATTTAGTGATGTAGATGTCGGTGACTCATTAACCTATACAGCTCAGTTAAATAATGGTAGCGCGTTACCGGCTTGGTTAAGTTTTAATTCCGCCACACGCACATTTAGCGGAACTCCCGTCCATGGAAATGAAGGTTTATATACGGTTGAGATAACGGCAACTGATAGCCAAGGTCAATCTGCTACTACCAATTTTGTTATAAATGTTACGCATGTAAATCAGGCTCCAATGAGTACTGGAATACCAACGTTAAATACCGTGAGAAATAGTACTGGCGATATTATAGATTTATTTGCAGCATTTGCAGACAGAGAAGATCAAGACACGCAGTTACTATATTCCGTTGTCGGCAATACGAACAACACACTGGTAAACCAAACACTTATCGAAGCGCAAACAGGAAGGTTACAGCTGCAATACGGGGAGAATCAATCTGGCACCAGCCAAATTACAGTGCGAGCTACCGATAGCCAAGGTGCAAGTATCGATACAAGTTTCACTGTAAACGTCGCTTTCGTAAATAACTTGCCCGTGAGCGCTGGCATTCCAAATATCAGCGTGATTCAAGGCAGTGCCCCCACCAATTTGAACTTATCCACCGTATTTAACGATTTGGAAAACGGAAATAATTTGCAGTACAGTCTGGTTAGTAATAGTAATCCAACAATACTTAAGTCTATTCAATTTAACCAACAAAACCACACATATACCTTTGACTACAATTCGGCAGTATCGGGTGAAACGACAATTATTTTACGTGCTAGTGATAGCGACGGTGGATTTGTTGACAGTGAATTTAAAATAACGGTACTGCCAGCGTCAGCACTAAATCCAATTATTCCTATTTTAGTACCACCCGTAGTTAGCGATATTGATCTTACAGTAACTAATCCTGATAACTCTGGCGGTTCCAACAATACTCCAGAGCAAACTGGAAGCACACCATCGTTTGGTGGGAGCGGTAGTTCGCCTCAAAATAATGTAAGTCTCGGAGATCCCCTGGCTAATAATTTAATTGGTTACAGGGGTGGAGAAGACGCGCTTAATCTGATTGTCCAAACACAGTCCAATCAGACTCAGGAAAATTTTGACCGCAATCGCTACGACCGAATTGTTCAGCAACAAGATACACAAGTTAAAAAATTGATGGATCCACTACTTGCACGACCATTAGTGTCTTCATTAATTTCACCGGGAGAAGGTTATAGCGCCGCAGACTCTGAAGAGTTTAATGCGCAACTGCGAAAAATTCGTCGCGAAATGGATAACGTTATCGAAGAAGAACAGCAACACAGAGCAATGGTTTCTGGCATCACTTTATCACTGACTACCGGCATTTTAATTTGGTCGCTAAGAGCAAGCAGTTTGTTGCTAGCGCTGATGTCCATGCTTCCGCTGTGGCGCGGTATAGATCCATTACCTATTTTGGAAGAAGTCAAAAAGCGTAAAAAAGATATTGAAAAGCAACGCAGCGACAGAAAAGCCGAGGACCAAAATGCGAAAGAAGTTGGTTACTTGTTTGACAACGCCAACAATAGCGTAAAAAAAGCTAAGGAAAAAAACTGATGATTCGTATAACTCCTGACATTCGGTTAAGCATCGGCCTGATTATTTTGGTCATCTCTATTTTGTTGTTGGCGCAAGCACTGGGTCTAACATCCGGCACAGAGAAACAACAATATGAAATCCGCAAACAAATTGCCGAAACGCTCGCCGCACAAATAAATTTGGCAGTTAGTCGTGGTGACGATGGTTTGATACGCGACCTTATGAGCACAGCCATAGAAAGGAATGCCGACATGCAGTCTGCTGCGATTCGCAAAACCGATGGCGAAGTGCTTATCGAAACCACTAATCACGAAGAGGTTTGGAAAGGTGCTGAAGCTAAAGTATCTACGCCAACACACATGCGCTTCCCTCTAATTATTAATAGTGTTACTCGTGCAAATACCGAAATAACGTTTAAAGCGCTAAGCAGTGAAACCCACCCACTGTTTCATATTCCCACGTTCGTAGTGCTCATTATTTTTGTCGCAATCAGCGGTTTTGTGGGATTCTGGCTGTACATTCGTCGCGTGTTAAAACATTTGGACCCAAGTGCCGTTGTGCCTGCGCGTGTGCGTAACGCACTAAATATTTTGGCAGAAGGTGTTTTGATTTTAGATAAGCGCGAACACATTGTGTTGGCAAATACATCAATACTAGAAAACCTGAATAAATCGGAACCAAATCTGGTAGGGAAAAAAGCGAGTAGTTTGGGGTGGAAACTGATCGATAATGAAAACAACAAAGAGTTTCCATGGCTTACCGCATTAAATTCAAATAGTAAACAAGTCAACATTCGCTTAGCTCTTCCCACCGCAGAGCAAACAACAAAAATTTTTCGCGTAAATGCTGTACCCATTCTCGACGCAAAAGGCTCAAGCCAAGGCACGATTGCCGTCTTTGATGATATCACCGAGCTGGAAGAAAAAAGACAGCAATTGGAAGACATGGTTAACGAGCTGGCGAAATCCCGCGCCGCTATTGAATCACAAAATATAGAATTAACTTTTTTAGCAACACGCGACCCACTCACAAACTGTTTCAACCGTCGCGCGCTCTATGAATATCTTGAGGGAAAATCTTCTGGCTCACTCAAACCAAACACTGACTATGCATGCATCATGGCGGATATCGATAATTTCAAACGCGTCAATGATACACACGGACACGGCGTAGGCGACGAAGTCATTAAAACCATGGCAAACACAATCAAAGAAGTGGTGCGAGAGAAGGATATAGTCGCCCGCATGGGCGGCGAAGAATTCTGCATCATTTTGCCGAACACCTCGCTGGAAGTAGCACGCGGTATTGCCGAACGCTGCCGCGATAAAATCTGGTCAAATTCCACCAGCGGCGTAAGAGTTACTGCAAGCTTCGGTGTAACCTCCATAACGCTCGGCGCAAAAGACTCCGCCGCCATTATCCACCAAGCCGATGAAGCGCTTTATGCATCGAAAGAAAACGGGAGAAATCGAGTGACGTCGTGGAGTAAAGATATTACTTCGAAAGGTGCGTAGGGTTTCTGTAAAAGGACTTTAATAGAAAAATCTTAAGCCAATTAAATAGGAAATCGTCATCCTCGCGAAAGCGGGGATCCAGCTTTTAAATCAAGGTCAACAACTGGATCCCCGCTTTCGCGAGGATGACGATTCCCTATCAAATTATATTGTAGGTTGCGGCTAAGTCGTGAGCTTGCGAGCAGTGCAGCCCAACACTAATTATTACAACCTCAACCTAAACACAACCACCAAGAAACGAACTACTAACAACTCAGTCCAACTTACGCATTACGCTCTAAATAAAGCAAATAACTTTCTACTATTTCTCGCGAAATTTTTCTTGCTTCATTCAATTCAGACACTGAAGCATCCCGCAACTTTCCCAAAAGCCGACCCCGATGTCGTCCTTGAGAAATATTTTTATTATTTGTTAACTTACCAAGCTTCCTCCATTCATCCCTATTAAACTCAAGAGAATTGGTGGCTATTAACTCTTTACCAAAGTAAACCTCTAAACAATCAATAATTTCATACAGATGGACAAACTCATTATCAGGATCATCAATACTCGTCTTAAGGCTTCCCAGCAATTTATTAAGAATAATATTTTTTATATTTTTTAAAGCAATAAAATTCAACTTATTTTTAAATTCCACTCTGTCCTTACGGCTATCTCTAATTACTTTTCCCTCGGAATCATGGAGTACAACATCAACAATAGCAGAACCCGATATACTTATAGCGACGCCCTCTGGAAAAGGCCAAACTGATTTTCGATCGTCAGCACAAATCAAACTAACACTTGGCTTGGTCAAGCTGTACGATTTTTGGTTTGAAAGATGAGCAAAGAGGAATCTAAACTCAAGTTCATTATGCAGTGGCATACGCAAGCTATGATCTGGCAAATATAGAGAAGGTGACAACTTTATCTTAGCCTGCCCATCTAATACCACAATAACTCCATAATCACAGACAAAGTCCTCATGACTTTCAAAGTAATCAATTGGCGTATATTGCCATTCAAGCAAATAGTACTCTTCTATACATTTTTCCGAAAAATAATTTAAATCGCTACAAAGCGTATATTTAACGAAACACCCTACCCACCTCCTCCGCAATAATCCTCGCTCCCGCTTCAACCACACTAGCATCCTGACAATAAGTCACTCTTATACATTCATGACTATGTTGCCATTCTTCTTCCAATCCCGGGAAAAAGTGATGGCCGGAAATAACTAAAACGCCGCGTGCTTTTAGGCGTTGATAAAGTTCTTCGCTGGTGATCGGTAAATCTTTAAACCAGAGCCATAGGAAAATTGCGCCTTCGGGTTTGTGGATTCGATAAGGTAAATTGCCGAGCTGTTTTTTGAAAATGCGAACGGCGTTTTCCATTTTATCGCGATAAAACGGAGCAACTATTTCACGGCTTAGTGTTAGGATTTTCCCATCGCGTAATAAATTTTTTGCGAGTGCCGGACCGAAATTGCCGCAGGCTAAGTTTACGATTGTGTTTGCTTTGGAAAATGCATTAATGACCGTCGGATTGGCAATCACAATTCCGGTGCGCGCGCCGGGTAAACCTAATTTGGAAAGGCTTAATACTAAAATTGTATTTTCATTCCAGTGAGGTTTTATATCGGCAAACAAAATATTGGGGAACGGTGTTCCATAGGCGCCATCCACAATCAACGGCACATCGTGTTCTTGCGCGAGTTGATCGAGGTGATCAAGCTCTTCATCACTTAAAACATTGCCAGTAGGATTGGTGGGGCGCGATACACAAATGGCGCCGGTGTTTTCGGTGATGTGAAGTTTGGAAAAATCGACGTGATATTTAAAAAAAACATCATCCAATAATTCAATGCTGGGTTTGGTGGAGGTAAAAAAATCTTCGCCAATACCCAAATCGCTGTAACCTAAATATTCCGGTGCAAGCGGGAATTGGATTTGTTTTTTCACGCCGTTTTCATAATCACCCGCAAACATATTGAACAGTACAAAAAATGCAGATTGGCTACCGTTACTAAGCGCAATATTTTCGCGTGTGAGTGGCCAGCCGTATTCACTACTGAGCATTTGTGCAAGCGCATCTAAAACCTCTACATCGCCTTGCGGGGGTTGATACACGCCTAATAATTGATGTGCTTGTTGCGGATCTTGCAGCGTTTGTTCGAGCGCTTCGGCAAATGCTTCTTCCATCTCAGGAATTCGTGCAGGATTTCCCCCGCCCATAAAAATCATATTCGGATTAGTGCGCAGGGCATCGCCCAAGTCATCCATCAATTGAACTATGCCCGCGTTGCCGCTGAGTTTGTTGCCGAAACGTGAGAATTGCATTTGAATATTCCGTAATAAAAAGCTAGCGCGCAATCTACCGTGGAATCAGAGAAATGGAAACGATAAATAAAATGGGTAAATACCAAAAGAATGCGTAACGCGAGCGGATTAAATCAAACCAAACTTTCGCAAAACTTCCTGAAGTTTTTCCGGGCTGACCGGCTTTTGGATAAATTCTATAGCGCCCATCCGAGTGACGCGTCGGTAGGCGTCGGGTTGGATATCACCGGAAATAACGATGATCATGGAATCCAAACCTTCCGCTTTAACAGCTTCCAGAACCTGGTAACCGTCCATTTCAGGCATGGTTAAATCGAGAAAAACTATGTCGCCTTTACCTGCACGAATTGCCTGAATTCCTTCATTCCCATTCGTTGCAAAAGTGACGTCCACATCCCAACCCGCTGGCAATGCCTTGGCGACCTGCTTGCGAGCCATATTCGAATCATCACAAATAAGAAGAGGTATGGTCATAGGTAGTGCTTTGACGGCGACTATTAAGGAATAACCTGAGTATAGGCAGGCGATTCCCGGTTCGCCGAATTTTTTTGGTTTCAGCGATAAGTACTGGCCACTGACAGATCAAAACACTCTAACGTCCGTCAAAAAAAGCCTCAACCGAAAGATTGAAGCGCTCATTTTCAAGATTATCCACATAACCCAAGTGTAATTGTGCATTGGCAAACCAGGGCAAGCTTTCTACCTGGGCGATATTAGTAGGGAGTAAATCGCGCACGCCGAGCATATTTCGCAGGTCGTTCAGACTTAGGCGGGCCAAGTCGCGGCTCAGCACAAACTCGTTCTGCTGGGTTGCGGCTATGACGGTGTTGGACAGCAATGCTTCTCTAATACGTTGCCATTGATCACTGGAAAACCCTAGATGCAGCAAATCGTAGTCAGAGACGCTGCTGCCTTTGTGGGATGCCTCGTGGAATGTCCACAGCACCAATAAGCAACCAAAAAAATCCGGGTAGCCGCGATCCCTCATATCAACTTGATACAACTCAATACTTCGCACGAGTACGGCGCCGCCCAGAATGACCATCCAACTGATATTTACCCAGAGAAGAAATAGCGGCACTACGGCAAATGCGCCATAAATCAAGTTAAAACTCGAATGAGACACCATAAACGTGAAACCGGATTTAATAAGCTCAAATACTAGAAGCGTTGTTACGCCACCTATTGCAGCATTCTTAAAACGCACCTTGCAATAAGGAACGGCCACAAACAAGAGCGTAAAGGCAGCGGCCGTTAGCAACCACGGAACTAACTCAAAGGCGACATCCAATAAACTTAAACTTTCGTAATGACCAAAAAACGCGCGCAAGGCGATCAAGTAGGTTTTCATGAACACGGCTAGGCCGAGCAACAGTGGGCCGAGACTTAAAACCGCCCAGTAGAGCAAAAAGTTAGAAACACCACGACGCTCACGCTGCACATTCCAAATGCCATTGAAATTTTGCTCGATGTTTTTGAGCATAAAATAAGCAGACAGCATTAAAAATATAACGCCTACCGCCGTAAGCTTACGTGCTTGAGTAGAAAAATCGCTGAGGTATGTGCTAATGATCTGTTCATTGCCTGGCAAGAGTTGTGAAAAAATTAACGCTTGAAGTTGATCACCTACAGATGTGAACGCAGGGATAATCGAAAACATGGAATAGCTAACGGTAAGTAGAGGTACTATCGCAAAAAGCGCCATATAAGTGAGTGAGGCCGCGCTCTTTTGACAGTCTTTTTCGAGGTATAGCTTGTACGCAAGAATTAGACAGCGACGAGCAACACGATAATAGTGATTAATTTTAGCCAGCAAAGACCTGCCCTCTTTTAACACGCCCGAGATTGATTAGGGGCTATAATGCGGATTTTTAACAGATTAGTAATTATGCCGACACTTTACCATAACCCGCGTTGTTCCAAGTCACGTGAAGCGCTAACGCTTTTACAAGCCCATGGCTGCGAGCCAGACATAGTTTTATATATTGATACGCCGCCAACTGCGAAACAATTAAAGGAACTGTTAACAAAATTGGACCTTAGTGCGCGCCAATTACTACGCAAAACCGAAGATGCCTACAAAGAATTAAATCTGGCGAACGAGAAACTTAGTGAGGCAGCGCTTATCAAAGCTATGGTCGAAAACCCGAAGCTAATCGAGCGCCCTATTTTCATTAATAACGGCAAGGCCATTGTAGGAAGACCGCCGGAAAATGTATTGGCCATTTTGTAAAATTCCCAAAAAAAATTTGTGGTCGTGCCTTTTGAACGTATTTATTGAGAAGTATTTATGACGCCTTATATTTTAGTTTTATATTACAGCCGTTACGGTGCAACATTTGAAATGGCCAAGCAAATTGCACGTGGTATTGAGCAAGTTAGTGGAATTGAAGCTCGCTTGCGAACTGTACCTGCAGTTTCACCCGTAACTGAAGCAACCGAACCTGCGATTCCGGCTGAAGGCGCGATATATTGTAGTGCAGATGATTTAAAAAGTTGTGCCGGTTTAATTGTGGGCAGCCCGACGCGTTTCGGCAATATGGCGGCACCGCTAAAATATTTTTTGGATAACACCAGCACTACATGGGTGAATGGCGATTTAATTGACAAGCCTGCCGCCGTATTTACCTCAACATCTACCTTGCACGGTGGGCAGGAAAGCACGCTGCTTTCCATGATGTTGCCTTTGATTCACCAAGGTATGGTAATTACCGGAATTCCTTACAGCGAGACTGCATTATCCACCACCACAACTGGCGGATCTCCCTACGGTGCATCGCATCTAGCCGCCGGCGACAATCCCCAGATGCTAAGTGATGATGAAATTTCCCTGTGTAAAGCACTTGGCAAGCGCGTTGCGCGAATTGCATTGAAATTGGGAGCAACGAATGACTGAAACCAGTAGCCTTGAAAAACCCGTAGTAATGCCCACTAAACAAGAGTCACTCAGTGCACTTGTTCATGTAGAACAAAAATTAGCGTTGGGCCGTTTAGTCACTCACGGAAGTTATGTTTTATTTTTACTCTCTGTGAGCTTTTTGAATTTTTTCCCCGTAAATAACGGCATTAAACTATGGCTGGTAAAAATTTTACCCCTGTTAATTTTTATTCCGGGGATTATAAAAAAAAAATACCGTACTTACAGTTGGTTATGCTTCGCCATATTGCCTTATTTCATTTGGATAACGCCGTTGGTGATGGGCCGCGGTAGTTGGGGCGACTGGTTGCTGACGTTATTGATCGTTATCCTTTTTATTTCATCCATGATGACAAGCCGCTGGATGCAACAGCAATCCTATTTGGGCTGGCAAATTTCTAATACACCTTTAAATTAAATTTAACAGGAACATACTGTGAATTATCCACAACATAAACCGCGCGGAGCTTTACGTCGCTTTTTCGGCGGGCTGGGGTCAGTAATTACTTTCTCGCGCAACCTGATATTGAATACATTTTTTGTTATTTTTTTATTGGTTTTATTCTTTGTTTTTAGCAATGCTTCAAAACCCTTACCCGACTCATTTGCATTGCGTGTGGCACCGACCGGGATTTTGGTGGACCAGCGGAATTATCTAGACACTGCAAGTTTATTAATGAGAGATGATAACGAAGAAGCAGAAACCATTGTGCGTGACCTGGTGGATGCCATTAATGCTGCAACCGACGATAAGCGCATTGACACCATTGTGCTTGAGTTAGGCGGATTACGCGGTGGCGGCATTACCAAAATGACTGAGATCGGCCAGGCCTTGCTAGCCTTCAAAGCCAAAGATAAACACATTATTGCCGTTAGTGATAATTACAGTCAGGATCAGTATTTCCTGGCGACTTATGCTGATGAAATTTATCTACATAACATGGGTGAAGTTCAACTCACAGGTTACGGTCGTTACATTACTTATTATAAAAGCGCGTTGGAAAAACTGGGGGTCAACGTGCATGTATTTCGTTCTGGCAAATACAAAGATTACGTAGAACCTTATCTGCGTGACAGCATGTCGGACGAGTCGCGCGAGCACAACGCCCAATGGCTGAATGCCCTATGGGCACAATACACATCTACGGTTGAATCACACCGTAAATTACCGGAAGGCAGCCTGAACACACTTATTAATAATTTAGATACTAAACTCATAGAAGTGAAAGGCGATAGCGCAAAACTGGCGCTTGATCAAAAACTGGTGGATAAATTAGTGACGCGCAGTGAAGCTGATAAAATGCTCATTGATAAATTTGGTAAAAGCGAAGAGGGAAATTTCTATCAAGCGGTTGATTTTCACCCGTACCTTACCGATATAGATCAACAAAAAGAGTCCAAAGCAGACCAGGTTGGGTTAATAGTGGCATCAGGCACTATTCAAGATGGCAATCAAAAAGAAGGCTCGATTGGCAGTGAAAACTTTATTGAGCTCTTGCGTAGTGTTACCGACGACACTTCCATTAAATCCCTCGTGATACGCATAGATAGCGGTGGTGGTAGTGCGTTCGCTTCAGAGATTATTCGCGCAGAAATTGATGCTATACGCGCAAAAAAAATTCCTGTGTTTATTTCAATGGGTAGTGTTGCTGCTTCCGGTGGTTATTGGATGGCAACCGCAGGTGATGAAATTTGGGCGTCACCTACAACTATTACGGGGTCCATTGGCGTTTTCGGTGCATTCCCTACTCTGGAAAATAGTTTAGGGAAAATCGGTTTGAATACCGATGGTGTTAGCACAACTGAATTAGGCGGCGAGCCTAGCATAGATCGCGCACTCGCTCCTAAAATGCACAGTGTCATTCAATCCAGTGTGGATCATATCTACCAAAATTTTCTGCAGCTAGTCGCGGACGCGCGCAAAAAAGATGTTGCTGAAATTCATGAAATTGCACAGGGCCATGTATGGACCGGCGCTAAAGCACAAGAGATTGGATTGGTCGATAAACTCGGCACTCTAAACGATACAATCGCAGCGGCGGCTTCTCGTGCAGAACTGAAAGAATACAGCGTAAAATTAATAAGCCAAAAACTCTCACCAAAAGAAGAATTCATTCGTAAGCTAGTGGGTGAAGATGCCAAGGGGTTTATTCCTAAAACATTTTTAAAACCGTTAACAGATTTACAACGAGTACAACATGAACTGTCCCCATTGTTAAAACCACTGTTAGCTCTACAGCACATGACCAATCCGCAAGGCGTATACGCAACCTGTCTTGAATGTGTTAGCCCATAAAATCGCCCACAAAAAAGCGCGCCTGAATAAGCGCGCTTTTTTACTTTTTAAAACCTGCAATTTCACTTCCTAAGCCATCTCTTCTGCCACACTTAGCATCCAGCTTACCCCGAAGCGATCAGTCAACATGCCGTAAAGCGGTGACCAAAATGTCTTTCCCAATGCCATCTGCACACTGCCATCTTTTGCAAGCGCGTTAAAAGCACTTTCAACATCGGAAGCCGCTGGCAGGGCAATTGAAAGACTAAAGCCCTTAAAGCCGGCATCATCGTTAACGCCGTCTGACAACATAATCCTGTTGCCTGCGACGCGTATGGATGCATGCATCACTTTCTTTTCAAAACCTGGTTGCAATACACCTTGAGGTAATGGTTCCGGGCTGTCGCTAAATAACATTGACATTTCTAACTGTGCACCCAGGGCCTCAGTGTAAAACTTAATAGCTTCCTCACAGTTACCACCAAAAAAAAGATAGGGTTCAATTATTGCCTTTGCCATATAACCTCCGCGTCTGATGTAGTTAAGAAATACTCGTTGGCAATACCGGCCTTGCGTTAATGTTTATTACAGTAAGCCTTAAGCGCAGTCGACATTAAATGTTTATCTGTTCGTGCGCGAAATATCGCATCCTAGAATAAACGAATATATACTCGAAAACTGTCAGTAGTGCACTCGTTGAATTATAAACCCAAGAATGCGACTATGCGACATTGGCGCAAGCGCCCTTTGCCAGATAATTTTCCTGATTCTGACTTTTTAAAATAATAATTATAGTTACGATCCGACCGTTAGATTTCTTATAAAAATGTTGTAATCCTTTTCGTAAAGCATGGAGTGATAGATGAAAACATTAACGCTTATCGGGCGATCTTTTATCGCCATCGCCATGATCGTATTTGGCATCCAACATTTTGTTTACCTTGAGTTTGTAACCCGCGCTTTTCCGGTAATACCTTTGTGGATTCCCGGCCATAGCTTATTAGCATGCATATTCGGTGCATTTTTATTGATTACGGGTGTTTGTATTTTTTTGCAGATTAAGGCGCGTTTGGTGTGCACATTACTGGGCAGCATAATTTTATTGATGTTCGCACTCTTACTGTTGCCCTCATTACTTACTAATTTAAATAATGGTGTAGTTTGGACAAACGCAGGAAAGGCTTTGGTAATCGCTGGTGCTAATTTTCTAGTGGCTGCAAGTTTTCCAAAGGAACCTCATGGAAAATTAATTTCATTTTTGGAGAGCTTGCTACCTTTGGGCAAATATTTTTTGTGTGGTTTTTTTATTCTGGCTGCAATTTTACATTTTATTTACGCGCCCTTTATTGCAACGCTCATTCCCAAATGGATTCCTGCACCTGTGTTTTGGACCTATTTTGCAGCAATAGCCTTAATTGCCGGTGCCATAGGAATGCTGGTACCCCGCACCGCACAATTGGCTGCCGCTCTATCAGCGGTTATGGTGTTTATTTGGGTGCTAATCCTTCATATTCCGAGAGCCTTGGCAGACCTTCGTGCACCCAATGAAACAACCGCAACCTTTGAAGCGCTTACTATGTGCGGTATGGCCATTTTGATTCTTGTCTTTGCTACGCAGAAAAAGCGTAACTAAGTGTTTTACCGATTCTTCTTTCGAACCAAGCGGGTGCGCAAAACAACCGTGGTTAATAGCCCCACAACGAGTAATAGAATCGAAGACGGTTCAGGCACCTCTTTCCGGGTGACATCAACTGAAAAAGTGACGTCGCTAAGAAAAACATTTCCGCTATATACGGATAGGGACTCACGCGCTGTGCCGTTTAAATCCAAATTAAACTCGCACTCACCAGTGTCATAATTTTCCTTCTGGCAATATGCATCGTCCTTTTGCCAGCTCAACCGTTGCGAAATAACGCCAGGATTTATATCAAAATAATTAATCCTGCCATCGAAAATATAAGAATTTAGTTGTATGGTTTCAAGAGTTTCGTAATTGTCAAAATCGTCTACCTGATCCACCATTTTGCTAAAATCGTAACTGAGTTCAACAAAGTTAATAGTGTCAGTCAGATGATTGTAACCATGCTTGGTCAAATCAAAATCAAATGAACGCCAGGTTAGGTCCAATGTTTTATTCACAGAAATAACATCGCTAATTACGAATGCATGAGCTTTAAGCGACAATATTCCGAGAACACCCACAAGCAGCGATCGCCAGGCAGCCATAAGTACCTCCAAATATGCATAATAGAATTTCGATTTTGTAAAATATTTCCCAACAAAATCGGCCCGAAAATTAACGAACAGAAATTAAAATTTCTGAAGCAGAATTACATAAGCAGGAATAACAAACTGTGCTGTATAGCACAGTGTAAAATGCGTGAAATTTATTTAAAAAAAGAGGGGAGATTTAGAGGGCAATTTTGTTTTTTACAGGAGCTGAATAAAAAACATCAGGGTTTACTAATAGCTAGGGGCTGAAGTTAGCTATCAATAAACCCTGAATTTTTTGCGAGCTAGTTACCTAGCCCTACGCGACTACTTACCGAAATAATTAACGGTTTTCTTTCGCGTTACCAATGCCTTTTTGGACTGCGCCTTCAACACGTTTGGCTGCGCCTTTGGCTTGTTGTTTTTCGCTGCCTACGGCTTCACCAACCTTTTGTTGAACTTTACCAGCAGTTTGCTTGATTGAGCCTTTTACTTGGTCTTTATTCATGATGATCACCTTTTGCTAAGTGGCTAAAGTAATGAAATGATCAGCACCTGAGATTAGGTTAGCTCACATTTGGTAAAAGCCAAAGTCTGTCACCAAAGTTGCTATCCGATTCTTCCGTGCAATAATACATTTCATGGGTATTAATATCCCACTCGGCAGCGCGGAGGTATGTTCGTTAGCTAACGCTATATAATGAAAAATTAGCTGATAAAAAATTGATAAAAAACCGCGTCGCAATGCGCACCCCACTCACAAATTACCGCGAGCAATCGGACCTTTTATGGAAAAGCGATTCATTACTGCAAATGAGCTTTTACTAGACTCTTTTAAATTAGGTGAACAAATTTTTCAGCGTGGTTTTCGCCCGCATTTTATTGTCGGTGTATGGCGAGGCGGCTCACCAGTGGGAATTGCAGTACAAGAATATTTGGAGTTTGTGGGCATACCCACAGATCACATCGCGATTCGCACATCTTCTTACTACGGCATCGACCAGCAAAGTAAAGAAATTCGTGTGCATGGATTGGATTACATTGTTAACAATGTAGAAGCCGACCAGGAATTGCTCATTGTGGATGATGTTTTTGATTCTGGCCGATCAATACAAGCCATCATCAATGAAATAAAGCGTAAATCCCGCCGTAACACCCCCAACACCATAAAGGTTGCGTGCCCTTGGTATAAACCAAGTAGGAATGTTACTGATATGGAGCCAGATTTTTACGTTCACGCTACTGATAGCTGGCTCGTTTTTCCGCACGAATTGCGCGGCCTGACACCAGACGAAATTCTTAAAGGGAAAGGCAAAGAAATCGCGGATACCATTGCACGCGCACCTCACGAAAATAACAAGCCGTGAGCGAGCTGTAATTTAAACCAAGGGTGAGGGAATATTTATTACTACTCAAAAATTGGCAATGAAAAATAGCAACTTTAAATATCAATCAATATTTGCCAAGGGATCTTTTTCGAGTTTCCACGGATTGTAAGTACCAAAATTCCAGACATGACCTTCCGGATCTATGCATGAGTAGCCACGCCCACCGTAGGTTTCTTCTCGGGGCTCAATAACCACTTGCGCACCGGCAGCCACTGCTCGTCGATGGTGCTCATCTACATCATCCACTACGATGTATACGCTTTGCGAACCTCTGCCACCGCTTTCAAAAGGTGACATGACCAACTTATGAAATTCGTTGTTGGTCGCGGAGCCCAGCATAATCATTCCGTTGCCCAAGGTAAGTTGCGCATGGGCTATTGCTTCATCTTTATCGGGAATAATTAATTGTGCTTCGAATCCAAATGCTTTGCACAGCCAGTCGATAGCAGCCTGACCGTTGTGATAACGCAAGGTTGGAATTACGCAGGTATTTGTTTCAATCTGACTCATGATTCACCTCAACTGTTAATGCAATTGGTTGAGTTAAAATGCGCGAGATGCAAATAGGGTTCTGTACGCTATGAAACCTAAAGACTTAATTGGAGTTTTCGAAGCGATTTTTTTAAAACAACATCCCTGTTGTGCATTATTAAATTGCAGATTTTTTTAAGCTTTTTTATTTCCTGAACACAGCAGCTGCACCACCGGAGGGCGCGAGAATTAAAGTGATGGTGTCCTTGCTACTTTTTGTTGCTTCGGTTTTCTCCAGCGTGGAAATTGTTTTTCCATCTTGCAATATGTGCGCTTTGTAATTTCCTTTACTTAAAAAGCTAAGCGAGATTGTTAATGTACGAGCCTCTTCATTAGTCATAGCGCCAATGTACCAATCCTTCCCTTTGCGACGTGCGCTAACAATATATTGGCCGATGTCGCCTTGCAGAATTCGGGTTTCATCCCAAGTCACAGGCACATCTTTAATAAACTCCAATCCATCTTCCCATTCACTTTTGGGTTTCGGCCAAGGGCCCTCTGTTTTGGCATAGGTGATGGGTGAATCCGCCAACATTTGTAAGGGGCTGTCATAAACCACATACATGGCAATGGCTTGTCCACGAGTTGTTTGCACATACGGCAAGCTATTACGGCGCAGTTTTGGAAAGTCTTCCGGCGTTGCATGACGGAAACCGCCCGGTGTGTAATCGATAGGGCCTAGAATCATTCGGGTAAACGGAATAGTCACGTTATTTGTGGCGGTAGCACGAGCGCTCCATTTATTGTATTCGGCGCCCAGCACACCTTCTTGCGTCATAAAGTGCGGATAGGTTCTTACCAAACCATTGGGCGGAAAAGCGCCGTGCAAATCCACCATAAGCCGGTGCTTGCCGGTCAAACTCAAAAGCCTATGGTAGTAGCCCACCATATCCTGATCAGAACGATCCATGAAATCGACCTTGATACCTTTAATGCCCCATTTTTCATAGGCGACTACCGCCTCTTCCATTTGCCAATCAAGCTGCTTCCACTGCAACCACACCCATACGCCCACATTCTTGCTTTTGGCGTAGCTGATGATGGAGGGCATATCGATTTCAGGGACGGTTGTTACGACATCGGAACCCACTTTGCTCATCTCTGATGAGCCGTGATACCAGCCTTCGTCGATAAGAATATATTCCAGGCCCAAAGTTGCCGCAAAATCAATGTAGGCTTTGAAGGTATCGGTATTCATGCCCGGCTTGCTGACGGTTGCATCTTTGCGAAGGACGACCTGACTACCGTTCCACCAGTCCCAAGCCGCTTTACCGGGCTTGATCCAATTGATATCCGTCATTTTGGTGGGCTCACCCAAAGCCGCAATTAATGAGGATTCGGTCAGCTTACCGGGAGTGTCGCCCACCATAATTACGCGCCATGACGTGTTAAATCCGTCAGCAGGCATATTCACCCTGGCGGATGCATAGTTGGAACCGTCATTAAGGTTATCAGCACTATAGGTAAGGCGAATTTCCACACCATTGGCGCCGTCATTGGAACCTGTGAAATAGGCACCGGGGTAATCACGCAGATCTGATTCCGCGAGTGCAAACGTCGTTTCATCAACGCCGGTTTTACAGACGAGCGGATTATCGTAAAGATTATGCGAACGGATATAGGAAGCCTTGATGGGGTCGAACTCACCCTCATGACCGTAAATCATTTTTCCTTGGTTGAAGCCAAAGCAGTTGTAATCACTAGCAAACATGAAACGGGTCATTTCATTTTGAATGGTGAATTGATCAAGCCCATTCTGCGTGGGTAATTGATAGCGAATCGCTACGCCGTCGTTGTAAGCGCGCACAATCAAGTTCAGGTTCAGTTTGCGATCGTCTTTGGCTGCAAATTTCACGGTGGCAGTGTTGTAGTGATCAACTACGTCCTTTGTCTTACCGAACAAGGGAAATGTTGAATTCACCGTAGCGTTTTGCTTACTCAAAAACTCCATTTCATTGTTGCCAAGAGGTCTGTTATTGACGATCAACCCCAGCGCTGATTCGCTAATAATGGCTTTACCATCAAGACTCACGCTGTAACTCAAACCGCGCTCGCTGTTGTTTAAATCCACCTGCAGCCGCGAATTGGGGGATTTGAGGGAATAGGTATCTGCCTGAGTTGTGGCCGTAAGTATTATGCTTGCGAGCAATAAACTACCTGCCGATAGCAATGCGTATTTCATTATTTCTCCAGTATTTAGTAGCCTGGAAACCAACAGGCAAGCGGACTCGTCATCTAATCTTATTTTTAATAAAGCGGCAGAATATTACGATATATAAGATATATTTAAAACCTTTAGAAATCCGTGCAAGAAATACAAAACATGCTCAAAAAAAATCCTCGTCATGTGTGATGACGAGGATTTTTCAACTCCACTAAACCGCTATTGACTGCAAGCTACGTCTTTACCTGCACCTTTAACCACGCTTATTTTGGAAAAAGTAACATCCAAAGTCCCGGTGGTCAGGAGTGAGAAAGGTTGTAAAACCTGAGTCCAAAATTCGCTAGGCGGCTGGATGACACCAAAATTAGCACCGGAATCAGGAAAGCAATTCAAGCCAAGAGTAACCGTCTGCCAACCTTGGCCCGCGAAACCTTTCAGCGTTTTTGTAAGATCGATATCGGACGCACAATAAGATCCACAACCCAAACGGAGATACGTAGTCGCACTCGGTGCAGCATCGACTTTGATATCAAACACCAATGCGGAATCACTTTTTAAGTAGTTGATAAAGTCTTGGCGATTACCAACTGACAATGCCACCTGGCCACTTCCAGTGCCGTTCCATTGCACGCGACGCGCATCCTCTTGAACCTCGCGATCAACCGCCTGAATGCTTAAGGACGAAGCTTTTACGGTGTTGCTGTTCATAGGCACAACATCATTTTGGAAACCGATAATTTCCAACTGCCACGGGTCTATCGGGCGACGATTAAAGAGTTCCAGTACATCCAACGCCTCAGCCGCTTTTGGCCCTTCCTCAGAAAGATCATCAGTCAAAGTATCTTTATCGGCGTAACTTAAGCCATAACCGTAAGCGAAGAGTGGATCGTAATTTTTATCACCACGGTTAAGTGACGTTTGGTCGGGAAGTTTCGGCCAGGAAAAACTTAAACGGCCTTTCGTGTCGAAATTTACTGCACCGTCAACCTTTTTGAAGATAACGTCAGCAACCCCTGCTCCCTCAGTCCCCGGTTGCCAGATTGCAACAAATGCATCGGAAGCATTGATTTCACGATTCACCCAAAGCGGGCGACCACTGATAAATAAAGACACAACTGGGATACCTTGGCTGCGTAGCTTTTTAAGCAATTCCCAATCGCTAGGGTTGCGCTGCTTGTAGGCGAGACTGCCAACATCACCTTGCATTTCTGCATAAGGATCTTCACCAAAAACCACTACAGCAACATCCGGTTTTTCTTTGAACGAACCATCCACGCTCAACGTTGCCTTACCACCCGCTTCGCTCACCACTTTGTTGATGCCGGCGTAAATTGAAGTCGCACCAGGGAAGTCAGAATTCACATTACCAGTGCCCTGCCAAGTCACCGACCAACCGCCAGCTTGTTTGCCAATATTATCTGCACCATCGCCAGCAACCAGGATTTTTTGTTTAGGGGCCAGTGGCAGCACATTATTTTTATTCTTTAGCAGCACCAAGGACTCGCGCACCGCTTGCCGTGCAACAGCGCGATGCTCAGGCGCGCCCAAGATATCTTTTTTACCGGCCAAAGACCGCGTAGAGGGTGCGCCTTTTTCGAATAATCCCGCACGAATTTTAACGCGCAAAATACGGCGCACCGCATCGTCTAACCGCTCGGCAGTCACCTCACCGGATTTGGCTTGCGCCACTAAATTGATGTAGAGATCTTTCCAGTTCTCCTCTGGAACCATGTAGATATCCAAACCAGCCATGAGCGATGCGGAGCAATTTACCTCCGTGCAACCAGGAATAAAACTATGCCCACTCCAATCGCCAACTACCAAACCATCAAAACCCATTTGGCCTTTTAGAACGTCGGTTAACAGATATTTATGGCCGTGCATACGCGTGCCGTCCCAACTGGTAAATGACGCCATCACCACTTGCACACCAGATTCAATCGCACTGAAATAACCCGCACCGTGAATATCGCGTAAATGCGCTTCATCGCCCTGAGTAGGCCCGCGATCCACGCCGTTTAAAGTGCCGCCATCGCCGATAAAATGTTTGGTGGTAGCAATCACGCGATCATTAGATAAAAAATCTTTCGCTCCGCCCTGCCCTTGCAAACCTTCGACCATTTTGCCTGCGTAGGAGCCAACAATTTCCGGATCTTCCGACCAGGATTCATAAGCGCGACCCCAGCGATCGTCGCGCGCAACAGCAACGGTTGGCGAGAAATCCCAGTCCAAACCGGTGACTGCAATTTCACGTGCAGTCACCCAACCAATTTTTTTAAGTAGTTCAGGATTGTTCGTAGCACCCAGACCAATATTGTGCGGGAACAAAGTCGCACCCACTACGTTGCCCAAACCGTGTACCGCGTCGGTGCCCCACATAATGGGGATTCCAACACGACCATCCGACTTATCAACTGACGCATTGTAAAAGCTGTCTGCCAGTTTCACCCAATCTTGCAGGCTCGCATATTTATTGTTGCCAGGTGTACTTCCACCGCCATTTAACACCGAGCCCACGTGATATTTTTTGATATCTTCTGGCGTAACTTGTCTAATTTCCGGCTGAATTAACTGACCGACTTTTTCCTCAATCGTCATACGCGACATAAGCTCGGTAATGCGCGCTTCAAGTGCCGGATCTTTTTTCACTGCGCTGGTAATGCGTGGCCACTCGACTTTTTGAGCTGCGCTGGAGGTCGTTACCGTTTCAGTCGCCACTGGAGCTTCATCTTTTTTGGAGTCGCAACTGCTGATGAGCGAAAGCAATATTGCTCCAGACAACAGCGACCAAAGGGATAAGGTATTTTTCATAATGTTTGCCTGGGAACAGAAATAGAAAATAATTTGAATAAAAACTCATCGAATGTAACAGCTGAACAGTAAAACGTGAATCAACTTTACCTTTTTATACTTATGCATTTCAGCCTGAAAACAGCTACAAATTGCGCACTTAATCATTGACCCTGCAAATGCTTTAACAAGCGTGCTTTCAATGCGGGTGGTAAATTTTTAATAATCAAACTATCGCTTGCTGGATCGTAATGGATATTATTGCCAAGTAAATCAGCATCAAAACTCATACTAAGCGAATCACTACGGCCGCTAATACGGGCGTAGCTGCGTACTTGAGCAGTGTCGGGGATAAACTCAGCTTTAATTTGATCTTGTGTGGTAGCTACATAACGTGAAAAATGATCGGGCTCATAGGTTTTAAGCTCTTCCGACAGAGAATTCGAAAGATCATGAATAACCACACTCTTGCCTGCTTTATTTTGTTCAAGGCAATAATCAACAACTTTACTACGAGTCATTTTCGCCGTGCTTTCGTCAAGCGATTCAGTAAAGTTATCGACGATTTTTAAAAATTCTACCGTATCACTTTTAACATCGTGCTTATCACTGAAGCCTACAAATTCGGTAAAGGCGTCCGACAAGTCCTTTTCACCGCGCTCGCGCACAATCGCCAGATAAGTGGCTGACTCACCGCCATCCCAATCATTCAAGCTAATTTTTGCCGCAAGCGTAAGCTGCGAAGAATTTAGAAAATAGCTATCGCTGATCGACAACTCAGCGTCCAGATAAACGCTATTAGTATGCTCAACAATAAACACATACAGAATTTCACCCGCCTCAATTTTTTCGAGCAGAAAAAATATATACGCATCAAGCGTGATTTCAGTTTTCTCAACGGCATAGGCAAATTGCTTCATAGCTTTATGCGTAAAGCTCTCAAAGCCTACCCGTTGCTCACGATATTCTTTCAGCCAGGATGAAAATGGAAAGTCGACAGTTTCCGAGGAAAACCGCCCATAAAATTTTCCGCCCTTGCGAATAAAATTAACTTTTAATTCGTACGCCAACTCTTCGAGCTTGCCGTTAGTGCTGAATACATCTGGCCTCAATTGTAAATTGGCGGTATCAGTGGGTTGAGTGCGTTGTATACGATGGGCAATAATATGGGAGAATGCCATAAACAAAGTTCTAAATGAAATATTGTAAGATACTGAAATTAATTCCGAAGTTTAACACGCAGATTCATTGGCAGGTATAACGATGACTGATACGACAATAGAAACAAAACAAGTTGCTCACGATAAAATTCAACGCTTGCGGCCGACACCTCGTTGGTCAGATGCAACTGTTTTTAATGGTATAGCCCATTTTGTTGAAGTCCCGGCAGACACTGAACAAGATCTGACCAGTCAAATCGTGCAAATTTTTAAGCAAACGGAAGCTACTCTTGCTGAAATTGGTACAAATAAATCTCACCTACTTTCAGTTACTATCTACCTCACGCATATAAGCAACGTCGCGATTTTTAACCAGCTATGGGAAGCCTGGCTACCCAAAAACTGCGCACCCTCACGAGCATGCATAAAAGTGGAATTGCTCGATCCAAACATGCTTATTGAGATTGCGTTTGTTGCGGCGGCTGAAAGTGTCTAGTTTATTAGTTTTCATTAAACGTTTTTTGCCTGCGCATTAGCGTGGATTTTCCGAATAGCGAATCAATTAGATCCACCGCGATTTCCGCAGTTTTGTTGCGCACGTCTAATGCGGGGTTTAATTCCATTACATCCAGCGACGCCATTAAACCTGTGTCCGCAATCATTTCCATACACAACTGCGCTTCGCGATAAGTAGGGCCACCGTAGATAGTGGTGCCTACGCCGGGCGCTATGTTTGGGTCGAGAAAATCCACATCAAAACTTACATGCAAATGTGTATTTTCATCGAGACCCGCGAGCGCCAACTCCATGGTGTGACGCATTCCCATTTCATCAATAAAGCGCATATCAAATACATCGAGATCTTGATCGTGTACGAATTTTTTTTCACCCGCATCAACGCTGCGAATGCCAATTTGACGAATCCATTTAGGACTAATTGCTGGCACATGACCACCAATTTCTACCAACTCTTTTGGACCAAAACCGCAAAGACAAGCCACTGGCATTCCGTGAATGTTTCCGCTAGGTGTTAATTCACTGGTATTAAAATCCGCGTGCGCATCCAGCCAAATTATTCGAAGTTTTTTATTGACGTCCCGACAGTGCCGAGCCACTGCGCTGATCGAGCCAATTCCAAGGCAATGATCGCCACCCAATAAAATTGGCAAACGGTGTTGTTTTAATTCAGCATAAACAGCCTCATGAACTGTGCGATTCCATTCTGCAACTTCCTGTAAATGCCTGAAACCATTGACCGGTGATAGACCTGGGTTAAACGGACCATTTAAATTTCCACGATCAAGCACATCCACATCTTGCCCTTTTAACGCGCCCACCAGATTTGCGATACGAATAGCCTCAGGACCCATGCTCGCGCCGCGCGTACCAGCGCCAATATCAGTTGGTGCGCCAATCAGGGAGACTGCTCTCAACTCTGTCATAACAATGCCCTTTTACGATGAATTCGTTAGTTGAATTTACCTGCTAAAAATTTGCATAGTGAGTTTTTGAATAATAAGACTTTATGCTACATACAACAGTAATTTTTACCGTCTGCTTTCGCACATTACTTTGGGATAAACACCTCCAACAACAATGACAAAGGTCAAATTGAAAAAGCTGTGGCCACCCCCATAATTTAGAGACTATTAGTTTCTATTCAATCCTTGCAAATTTTTGCTGCACTTGAGCCTATCCGCCATGTTGAAAAATATCCCATTTTCTTTACTCGAACTTGCTTCTGTACGCGAAGGCGGAACTATTGGTGAAACGCTGCAGGATTCTTTGAGTTACGCGCAGGCCGCCGAAAAATTGGGGTTCAATCGCTTTTGGTTGGCTGAGCACCATAATATGGAAGGAATTGCGAGTTCTGCAACCGCCGTTTTGATCGGTCACATCGCTGGCGGAACAAAAACCCTTCGCGTCGGCTCGGGCGGAATTATGCTGCCAAATCATCCGCCACTCGTAATTGCAGAACAATTTGGAACACTCGCCAGTTTGTACCCAAACAGAATTGATTTAGGATTAGGGCGTGCGCCCGGCACAGATCCAATCACCAGCCGCGCATTGCGACGCGATAATATTGCAGCAGACCAATTTCCTACTGAAGTAAATTTGCTACAACAATTATTAGCGCCATTGCAACCAGGACAAAACTTAAGAGCCATTCCCGGTGCAGGAACACAGGTACCGATATGGTTACTAGGCTCGAGTTTATTCAGCGCACAATTAGCAGCGAAACGCGGTTTGCCTTATGCTTTTGCAGGACATTTTGCACCACGCTTGATGCGCGACGCTGTGCGCATTTATCAAACGCATTTTGAGCCCTCGGATACCTTGGATGCACCTTATGTAATGCTGGGGATGCCTATCATTATTGCTGACACGGAAGAGGAGGCGAAATATCTATCAACCACTAGTCAACAGAGAATCCTCGCCCTGCTACGCGGACACCCACTTTGGTTAAAGCCACCAGTGAATTCTATGGACGGGCTGTGGGATCTGAGTGAAGAATTTAATGTGAAAGATTTTTTAGGATTGGCAGCTGTCGGCAATCCACAACAGGTAAAAAATAATCTGGAAGCACTGGTCGCCGAATTGGACATTAATGAATTTATGTTCACCAATGACGTTTATGATCCGCAACATCGAATTAGATCGCTACAGCTGCTAGCTGACCTTAAGTCTTAATCTAATCCGACGCAACTTAACATATTTGAACCTGTAAAAAATATTTTACAGGTTCCGCAAAATTCTTGACCTGCCAATATTATTAAAATACAAATCACGAAATATAAATTCCGTTCTTACTTATTTTAGCGACAAAAAATAAAACCACGTTTGATTACTTGTATTCAAGTGTGGCAATAGATTTTCATTGGAGTAAACTCTGCCCACTTAGGTTTTGCAGTCTGACACCGTGGGCCCGGATCATTCATGGTGTTAGTTTTTTAAAATTGATCCAACCGGAGAAAAATTCCATGAAAACAATAAGTAATAAATTAATTTCGTGTGCAGCCGCAATTGTTACCGCAATAACGAGTTCAATTCTTATAGCACCCAGCGCGTCCGCAGCTTCATTGCAAGAGATCACCAATTTCGGCAGCAACCCTACCAATTTGCGTATGCATTTGTACGCACCGGATTCGTTACCCAACAACGCAGCTGTTTTAGTTGCCGTGCATTATTGTACTGGTTCAGGCCCAGCATATTATTCAGGCACGCAGTTTGCGAGCTTGGCCGATCGTTATGGTTACATCGTTATTTATCCGTCTGCTACACGCAGTGGTAATTGCTTTGATGTTTCAAGCCCGCAAGCATTAACTCACAACGGCAACAGCGACCCTGCAGCAATCATATCCATGGTGAATTACGTTAAACAAAATTTCAGTGTGGATTCTACGCGAGTTTTTGTAACTGGCTCTTCATCGGGCGCGATGATGACTAATGTATTGCTGGGCACTTATCCCGATGTGTTTAAAGCAGGTGCTTCGTTTGCTGGTGTTCCATTTGGCTGCTTCGCAACAACCAATGGCTCTTCGTGGAATAGTGATTGCGCGGGCGGGAATATTAATAAAACACCTCAGGAGTGGGGAAATCTGGTTCGCGCTGCTTACTCTGGTTATGGTGGTACACGACCACGTATACAACTTTGGCACGGCACTAACGATGAAACGTTAAATTACAAAAATTTTAACGAAGCAATTGAACAGTGGACCAACGTGTTTAGCCTGAGCCAAACACCTACTTATACAGACACACCACAATCTGGCTACACGCGCACTCGTTACGGTAGTAGCGGTGGTCAGGCACAGGTTGAAGCTATCAGCATGCAGGGCGTCACTCACAACCTTCCTGTTAATGCTGCGGAAGCAATTCGCTTTTTCGGTTTGAATTCATCTGCCTCTTCATCGTCTTCATCGATTAGCTCTGTAATGAGTTCAAGTTCGACACCTAGAAGTTCTTCTTCAATCCCAAGCTCAAGCTCCATACCAAGTAGCTCTTCTTCGAGCTCTACACCAAGAAGCTCATCCTCGTCATCGAGCATAGCGACAGGAGCTCGTTGCAACTGGTACGGTTCACCCATTGTTTTGTGTGCTAACGCTACCAGTGGTTGGGGCTGGGAAAATCAGCAAAGTTGTGTGTCTCGCAGCACCTGCAGTTCACAGCCAGCGCCTTACGGTATTGTTGGCGGCACAACGAGTTCTGCACCTGCCTCAAGCTCCAGTTCACGTCCGGCTAGTTCAAGCTCAAGCAGCTCTAGCTCAGTGCCTAGCGGTCAAAATTGCAACTGGTACGGTCAACGGTACCCACTGTGCGCAACAACGCCATCTGGTTGGGGTTGGGAAAATCAACGTAGTTGTATTACTCGCACAACGTGCAGCGCGCAACCATCACCCTTTGGCGTAGTGAATTAATCGTCATAGCTTTTAATGATCATCTCAAGCTGGATATTTTTTCATCCAGTTTGAGATGAATTAATTTTCTGAAGCAAAATCCCCTACGATAGTGCAATCACCCGCTCCCCTTTAAATTCATTTCCATTCATCATCTTACTTTATCCCTTTCCCTTTTTGAGCCATGCTAAAGTTGGATGCCGCACAGATAAATCCGTAAAGAGAATTTAAGTTGTGAAGTGCCATTTAACGACATCCGGCAAACGACATGATATAAATCATTGGATTCGCTAAACCCAAAGTATGTCAGGTACCGTTACAAACCCGAAAGCATAAAAACTACGCAGGGAAAAAATGACCAAGGCCAGCTTTCACGTAGAAACTAACGACACACAATCTACACTGTTCCTTAGCGACGATTGGCAGCTCGGTGAAACACCCGATGTTGACGCCATACAATCGAGTATTCCCAGCGAAACCAAAACTCTTAGCATCGATACAGAAAAATTAGGAGACTGGGATTCAAGCCTTGCTATCGCATTGCTGCACATAACGCGTTGGTGTCAGGAAAAAAATATCCAGCTCGATACCAGCAACACACCAGATGGCCTGCAGAAATTACTTCGCCTTGCTACCGATGTGCCAACTTATCAAGCCAGCAATGAAAAACCATCTGAACCTTTTTTACAAAAAGTGCAGAACAAATTTGACGATCTCCGGCGCGACATTAGCGCTACTTTTATTTTTATTGGCGAAACTAGCCTCGCGCTTTTGCAATGGGCTAAGGGCAATGCGAAAACACGTAAGAGCGATATCTTTTATTTTGTAGATCAAGCGGGACCAAAAGCACTAGCCATAGTGACGCTAATAAGTTTGCTAGTGGGGATGATTCTCGCCTATCTCGGCTCCGTACAGCTACGACAATTGGGCGCGCAAGTATACGTAGCAGATTTAGTGGCCTTAGGCATGGTGCGCGAGATGGGCGCGCTCATGACTGCCGTTATTATGGCTGGCCGTACTGGTGCAGCTTACGCCGCGCAACTTGGCACCATGCAAGTAAATGAAGAAATAGATGCGCTTAAAATTATGGGAATTTCAAGCGTGGAGTTTTTAGTTGTTCCGCGTTTACTTGCGCTGGTCTTTGTGATGCCTTTGTTATGTGTATACGCAGATATCATCGGAATGATAGGTGGTGCATTGATTGCCGCAAATATGGAAGTGAGCTTCACGCAATATATTTTACAAACCCAAGGCGCTGTCGATTGGCTGGATATCTGGAGCGGTATATTTAAAAGTGTTTTTTTTGGAATTCTCATCGCTATCGCCGGGTGTCAAGCGGGATTAAATTGCGGCAGGGATTCCAATGCGGTAGGCATGGCGGCGACCAATGCGGTAGTTAGAGCAATTGTATATTTAGTGATTGCTGATGCAGCCTTTAATATCCTCTATGACAAATTGGGAATTTAATGATGCCTGTTTCCACTTCAGCGCCAGACGCGAAAACAATACTCAATACCGATTCTCAACCGTTTATTTCGGTAAATGATTTAAGCATCGGCTACGGCGATCGCGCCGTACAAAATAATTTAAACTTCACCGTTAACAAAAACGATATCTTTTTCGTAATCGGTGGTAGCGGTTGCGGAAAAACAACTTTGTTAAAAAGTATGATTGGTCTACTTCCCCCGATTAAGGGTGAAGTGCTGTACAAGGGCCAGAATTATTACACAGCCGATGAAAAATCACGGCTTGAATTATTAAAAAGTTGGGGAATCACATTTCAAACGGGTGCACTCTTTTCAAGTATGAGCCTCGGAGAAAACGTTGCCCTGCCCCTTCAGCTCTACACGGATTTAAGTGAAAAACAAATTGCAGAAACCGTTGCGTACAAACTCGCATTAGTTGGCCTTGCAGGTTTTGAGGCATTTTATCCATCTGAGTTAAGTGGTGGCATGCACAAGCGCGCAGGACTAGCTCGCGCTATCGCACTCGACCCACAATTATTATTTTTTGATGAGCCGTCTGCTGGTCTTGACCCCATCAGTTCATTGCGGCTGGATCAACTAATTTTACAAGTGTGTCGGGCTTTGGATTCGACTGTCATTATCGTGTCCCATGAACTGCCCAGTATTTTATCCATAGGAACAAATTCTGTGTTTTTAGATGCACAAAGTAAAACAATGTTAGACGCCGGTGATCCCAAAAAATTATTGGAGCACAGCAAAGAGGAAAAAGTACGACAGTTTCTAACGCGGGCTGAAAATAAAAATCAATCCATTGAAGAGTCAATATCATGACCAATACCAAAAACACCGCCTTCACTATAGGTGCTTTTATTGTAGGCGCCATGGTGCTCATTTTTGTCGCATTGCTGTTTTTTTCCGGCGGCCGACTTTTTTCGGAAAAAGAACCTGTGATCATGTATTTCGAGGGTTCAGTACAGGGCTTGCAGGTAGGCGCACCTGTTAAATTAAAAGGAGTGGTACTCGGTGAAATCACCGACATCCAACTTAATTTTCAAAATGACGAAAAAGCGGTCATCACCGCTGTTACGGCCGATCTGGTGCTGAAACGAATCAACAGCAAAGGAATCAGTATTAAACGAGAATTTTTCAATGAAGCCATAAAAAATGGTATGCGGGCACAATTAAATTTTCAAAGTTTTTTGACCGGACTACTCTATGTTGAATTGGATTTTTATCCCGATACACCTATAAAGCTTTATGCCTTGCAAGATAAAATTCGTGAACTGCCCACGGCTGCAACCCAATTTGAAAAACTTTCCAAACGCTTTGCCGATATGGATATCAGCGGTATAGTCACTCATGTAGATGAATTGCTAACGGAAGTTAACAAAATTGTAAAAAGCGGAGATATCCAGATAGCGATAAAAAGCGTTGGCGATGCTGCAATTTCGGTAGAAAAAACATCGGACACGATAAATACTGAATTCGCAACCTTAACTAAGAACATCGAAAAAACTCGTCGTTCGGTAGACACGCTGTTAGCAGAGCTGAACCATCAAACACCTGAAATTGCCAATGCTTTACATAAAAGCCTGAACGAGCTAAGCAGCAGCCTGCAGCAGGTCGATAAGAGTGCTACTGCAATCAATAATACATTTTCTGAAGATGCTGTTTTAATAAACCAACTCAACTCAACTCTTGATAGCGTCAGCCGCTCCGCACAAGCGTTTCGCGATTTAACTGACACTCTTGAACAGCAGCCTGAGGCTTTGTTGCGCGGCAAAAATATTGGTAAGGATAAATAACTATGCGAAAAATTATGTTAATTGTGAGCCTTTCTTGTCTTATGTTTGCATGTACGCATTCGCCGAAAAAGAATTATTTTTATCTAACACCACAAATTAACACCGAGGCTGAAAGCAAGTCAGAAATTACACAACTAGTTGGAATCGGTCCTGTCGAGATTGCAGAGTATCTTACCCGTTCTCAAATTATCGATAACCAAACCGACAATACTCTCAATATGGCCGACAATGCCTATTGGGCAGAACCACTCGATAAGAGCATTACTCGCGTAATTGCGCTTAATTTAACGCAACTCAATAGCACACGTAGTTTTGTGACCTTCCCATGGAGAAGCGATAGCAAACCGCGCAACAGCTTACGTATACGCGTTGACAATCTTTCACGTTCCGATAACAAGGCGACTATAAACGCAACTTGGGAGCTGGTGGACAATGATGCGAAGAACACCATAGTGCGCCGCAACTTTATCCGCACTATCTCAGCAAACTCCGGCGCTAAAAACCTGGCCCAAGCTTACAGCCAACTGCTGGCAGACTTATCTAACGAGATCGATGCTGAATTAAATAAGATACGCTAACTGCTTTTTTTGCTGTAAAAAAAACGGCGATTAATATCGCCGTTTTTTATTCAAATATTAATAGCTAATTTTCCAAAAACTTAAGCTTCACGTATCTCATAGGCATGGGTAATTTCTACTCCGCCAGCTTCGAGCATGATGGAGGCCGAGCAATATTTAGTCGCGGACAACTCGACAGCTCTCTTTACCTGAGCTTCTTTAAGCTCTTTACCGGTAACAATAAACTGCATGTGAATTTTTGTGAACGGCGAAGGAATTCCCTCAGCACGTTCAGCCTGTAATTCACAACGACAATCAGTCACAGCTTGGCGCGCTTTAGTGAGAATGCTCATTACATCAAATGAGGAACAGCCGCCTAAACCCATGAGCAACATCTCCATAGGTCTTACGCCGGTGTTACGTCCACCGTGGTCTGGCGGACCATCCATTAGCACTGCATGACCACTTCCGGATTCCGCTAAAAATTGCGCGCCATCCACCCACTTGACCACTGCTTGCATGTAAACCTCACTCGATAATTTGTTAAGGCCGCAAGGTTAACATAAGCAGCATAAAAAAATGAAAGCGTCACCAAAATCAACAAATATCGCAAAAATAAGATTTTCTTATGGACAACAAGCAGGACTAGGCTTATAACGACGTCACAAAGCTTTAGCTACTTACTGGCAGATTACAATACTAACAGCCATAATAAGACTATTTATCGCATTATCTTATGCAAAGGAGCATCAACTTGGTCTCAGTCTCACTCACCCCGCATATAAAAAACGTAGACGAATTTTTAGTCCACTGCCATCGCCGCCGTTACCCTGCTAAAAGCACAATAATTTATGCTGGCGATAAAAGTGACTCACTGTATTACATCGTAAAAGGCTCAGTAACTGTACTTATCGAAGATGATGATGGCCATGAAATGATTGTCGCCTATTTAAATGATGGCGACTTCTTTGGTGAAATGGGATTATTTGACGATAAGGATTCTCGCAGCGCTTGGGTTAGAGCGAAAACGGAATGTGAAGTAGCTGAAATCGGGTACGCTAAATTTCAGGAAATTTCTGAAGCACACCCTGAGTTCCTGTTTGCATTAGGTATTCAAATGGCGCGCCGTTTGCGCGCTACTACTCGTAAAGTTGGCGACCTCGCTTTCCTTGATGTTACAGGTCGCGTTGCTCGCACACTGCTTGAGCTTTGCAAAGAACCTGATGCAATGACACACCCTGATGGTATGCAAATTAAAATTACCCGTCAGGAGATTGGTCGTATAGTGGGTTGTTCTCGCGAAATGGTTGGCCGTGTTCTTAAGACTCTGGAAGACCAGGGTTTAGTATTGGTTAAAGGCAAAACCATGGTTGTTTACGGAACGCGCTAGCTTCTCGATTCAGAACCCAATTTTCGATCAAAAAAAACCGCCTGTTGGCGGTTTTTTTATTTCACTATTAGCAGGCAACTTATTTGAAAAACTCGCTTAATGCAACTCCAGGTTCTTCTGCTCGCATAAATGCCTCTCCCACCAAAAACGCATTAACATTTTTAGTTCGCATTGCCTGTACATCCGCAGGCGCTAGAATTCCGCTTTCAGTGACTACAATGCGATCTGTGCCGATTTGATTAAGCAAGTTATAGGTTGTTTCCAAAGTTACATCAAAAGTGTGAAGATTACGGTTGTTAATGCCGATAAGTTTATTGGGTAATTGCAGTGCAATATCCAACTCTTTCTCATCATGAACTTCTACCAATACATCTAACCCAATCTCTTGCGCCAAATCATTTAACTCTTTCAACTTTGCAGGCTCAAGTGCTGCAACAATTAACAATACACAATCAGCGCCTAACGCACGAGCTTCATAGATGTGATATTCATCCACCAAAAAATCTTTACGAATTACAGGAATATTTACAGCCGCACGCGCTTGAAGCAAATAGGCATCAGCCCCTTGAAAAAAATCCACATCCGTTAAAACCGATAAACAGGCCGCGCCACCTTGTTCGTAGGAACACGCGATGTCCGCCGGTACAAAGTGCTCGCGAATCACACCCTTGCTGGGTGATGCTTTTTTAATTTCAGCAATAACAGCCGATTTACCTTGGGAAATTTTTTGCTCAATCGCATTTACAAAACCTCGTGTACTTAATTGCTCTGCTGCACGAACTTTTAAATCGGCGAGCGACGTGTTTTGTTTGCGCAATGCTATCTCTTCCCATTTGCGAGAAATGATTTTACGCAACACGGTAGGTGTTTCAGACATTCTGTTCTCTCTTACAATTAAACTCTTTGGTGTAATACTAAAAACTATAGCTTCTAGGGAATGTGAGTATTACAAATATTGGGTGAAAGCTGCTAGCTCGCGAATTTTTTCACCGGCAAGACTACTACCAATTGCATCGCGCGCCATTTCAACACCGTCAGCAAAAGTATCCACCACACCGCTCACATAAATTGCTGCACCGGCATTAAGGGTAATAATATCCGCCGCTTTTTCTGCATACTGCCCACGGCGATTTCCAAGTGCATCTTTAATTAGCAGAAGCGAATCTTCAGCGTTGCTAACGCTCAAACCAATCAAACTTTTACTTTGTATACCAAAATCTTCAGGCTTGATAGTGTACTCACGAATGACGCCATTTTTTAATTCAGCAATTTGCGTTTCGGTAGCCAGACTAATTTCGTCCAAACCGTCTTTAGCATGAACAACCATGACATGTTCACTGCCCAAACGCGCCAGCACTTCTGCCATAGGTTTGCACAGCGCTCCATTAAAAACACCGATCACCTGGCGTTTAACATTAGCGGGGTTAGTAATGGGACCGAGGATATTAAAAATGGTACGCAAGCCCAATTCTTTACGCGGGCCAATTGCATGTTTCATAGCGCCATGATGTGCAGGCGCAAACATAAAACCAACGCCGATTTCTCTTACACAACGTGCTACTTGTTCGGCTGTGATATCAAGTTTTATACCGGCAGCTTCAAGAACATCTGCGCTGCCTGTTGAACTTGATACTGAACGATTACCATGTTTGGCAACGCGCCCACCGGCTGCTGCTACGACAAATGCACTTGCGGTGGAAACATTAAATAAATTCGCGCCATCGCCACCAGTGCCGCATGTATCAACGAGATAATCTACACTGATATCAACTGGCGTTGCGAGTTCACGCATTACCATGGCCGCGCCAGTGATTTCATCCAGGGTTTCACCCTTCATGCGCAGTGCAACCAGAAAGCCGCCAATTTGCGCCGGCGTTGCTCCACCGGTCATCACAATACGCATTATCTCAATCATTTCTTCAGTGTTGAGATCGACACGCGCTACTAATGCATTTAAAGCTTGTTTGATATCCATCGCCTACCGCCTTTTATTGTTAATACGCTTTGCCTGCACGCTAAGACGCATTATTTCTTGTATTGAGATTTTTATTTCTTTTATTCAATTAAACGTTAATAGCGTAATTAAGTTTTATTTCATCACCATGCATTCCGCGAAATCCCCAATTGCAAGCTGGGTTTTCATAAATACAGATTTCAACATCCATGTTGGCGATTCCTACTTCAGATTCAATTCTATCAAACAACAATTTTATTAGTTTTTTTCGAGCTTCAACTGAGCGGCCTTCTATCATCGTAATTTCTATGATGATGTACGCATCTGTTCTGCCCGCGGGCATAAAAAAGTCGTCTCTTTCCAAACCGATAAAACGATGCGCGCGTTTATCCGCAGGAAATTGCAGCGCGTCCATAACGCAAGAATGAATGACATCGGACAAGTGTTTTTTAATGGGATCAAGAGTTTCTTTTAATCCATAAATTTTAATTTGCGACATTTCATTTTCCCCGGCTATGAGCCAGGTTGTAAACCTTCATAGCCTTCAACAATAGTGATGTCAACGCGGCCAGCATTTTCACGCAAGGCTTTAACTGCCTGATATTCAGGGCTATGCCAGCAATCAACAGCATCTTGGTAGCTGGGAAACTCAAGAATCGTATTGCGTGAACGTGCTATGCCTTCTACCACTTCAAATTGCCCAGCCCGCGCCAAAAAATACGCACCGTATTTTTTAAAAACATCTGCAGCCGCAAGTACATAAGCTTTGAAGGCTTCTGCATCATTAACCTCAACGTGTACCATCCAATAACCTTTTGTCATGCTGTCTGCTCCTCATAAGCAGATATTATTTGCCTTCTAAAAAGTTTCTCAACATATCGTGGCCATGTTCAGTCAGGATAGATTCTGGATGAAATTGCACACCTTCAACGGCGAGCGTTTTATGCTTCACCCCCATAATTTCAGCCATGCTGCCATCTTCATTTTGGGTCCAAGCGGTTATTTCCAAACAGTCGGGAAGTGATTCTTTTTCGATAACTAATGAATGGTAACGCGTGGCTTGAAATGGATTTTTTAGGTCAGTAAATACACCTGTGTTTTTGTGATAAATCGGCGATGTTTTTCCGTGCATTACAAACGGTGCTCGAATAACTTTTCCACCAAACGCCTGACCAATACTTTGATGCCCTAGACAAACGCCCAATAATGGGATTTTCCCAGCGAATATTTTTAAGGTTTCCACAGATACGCCCGCTTCATTAGGCGTGCAAGGACCGGGGGAAATAACAATTTTTTCCGGAGCAAGGGCAGCAATTTCTTCGATGGTGATTTCGTCGTTGCGCACGACTTTTACATCTGCACCCAACTCGCCAAAATATTGCACGAGATTGTAGGTAAAAGAATCATAATTATCGATCATCAAAATCATTTTGCTTCTCCTACCATATCTACAGCTTTAAAAATTGCGCGCGCTTTGTTCATTGTTTCTTTCCATTCCAATGCAGGAATAGAATCTGCCACTACACCTGCACCAGCTTGAACGTAAAGTTTGCCGTCTTTGATAACTGCAGTACGAATGGCAATAGCGGTGTCCATATTGCCGTTCCAAGAGATATAACCTACTGCTCCGCCGTAAATTCCACGCTTTTCTGTTTCAAACTCGTCGATAATTTCCATGGCACGAATTTTTGGTGCACCACTCAAAGTACCCGCTGGTAAAGCAGCCCGCAGTACATCCATCGCATGCAATCCGGCTTTTAATTTGCCGGTTACGTTTGAGGTAATGTGCATGACGTGTGAATAGCGTTCTACAACCATTTTATCGGTCAATTTCACCGAGCCCGTTTCAGCAACTCGGCCAACGTCGTTACGCCCTAAATCAATTAGCATCAAATGTTCTGCGATTTCTTTTGGGTCGTTCACCAATTCAATTTCAAGTGCTTTGTCTTCTTCTGGCGTATAACCGCGACGACGTGTGCCTGCGATTGGACGAACTGTCACTTCTCCGTCTTCGAGTCGAGCAAGAATTTCCGGACTGGAACCCACGACATGATGATCGCCCAAATTCATAAAATACATATAGGGTGATGGATTTAAATTGCGCAATGCGCGGTATAAATTAATGGGCTCTTGCGTAAAATCAATTGAAAGACGCTGTGAGATAACCACTTGCATGGTGTCTCCCGATAAAACATATTCTTTAATGTCGTCGACAACTTTATGAAAGTTTTTCTCACCGAAATGCGATGCGAAACGCGGTTCGCTATGTGCATTTAATCCCAGCGTCAAACTTGGCGTCTTGGGGATTTCGCCGCGCAATTTAGCTTCGAGTTCATCCAAACGCTCATTCGCTTTTGCAAATGCATTTTCAACGTCAGGATTGGCGTGAATAATAAAAATTAATTTTCCGGCAAGATTATCAAATACTAAAACTTCATCAGATACGCTCAATAAAATATCCGGCGTGCCTATAACATCTTTCGGAGTTGTGGCTTTTAAATGCGGTTCAACATAACGTGCGCAGTCATAAGCAAAATAGCCAACCAAACCGCCGGTAAACCGCGGCAAGTTTGGTAACTCAGGAGCGCGATAACGCAGCTTGAACTCTTCTACAAAGGTCAAAGCATCCGGGCGAAAATGTTGTTCAACAACTTCACCGTCTCGTTCAATTTGAATTTGATCGCCAAAGGCTTTAAGGATGGTGCGAGCGGGCAAACCAATCATAGAGTATCTACCCCACTTTTCGCCGCCCTGGACTGATTCAAAAAGATAGGAATATGGCCCGCTGGCCAATTTCAAATAGGAAGAAAGCGGAGTATCTAAATCGGCTAGTACTTCGCGCACAACAGGAATACGGTTATAGCCTTGCTGGGCTAACTCGGAAAAATGTTCGGGAGTCATGTCGTTACCTTTTTCACTCGTCCATTTTGTGGACAAGCCATTATCTTTTTTGTAATTAGGTTTGCTAGTTCATTATTCAATGATAAAAACGCAAACCAGGAGAAGGTGCCTCACATGCAAACACAACTATAAGCTTGCACACAGGCGAAACGAACTAGCGACGCCATCGGGCGGCGAGGTGGGCAGCGCACTCTGTAGTAATAAAAGTTGCGTGTTTCACGGGGTATTCCTAAGGCAGGATGCCAACTGAGATGAGCCAAGTGTACTTAATTAATCCGGGAATGCCTACCCTCAAATCTGCCTTAATTAATATCCGATCAAAAACTTGCGGCCTTAAGCTCAGATCTCATTGCGTTGATAATTGTGGCGTAATCCGGCGCGCCGAAAATAGCTGAACCCGATACAAATGTATCTGCGCCTGCCTCGGCAATTTCACGGATATTGGCAACACCAACACCGCCATCCACTTCCAGGCGGGTGGAAAATCCGCCTTGATCAATCAGGGCGCGAGCTTCGCGCATCTTATCCAAGGTATGCGGTATAAACTTTTGGCCACCAAAGCCTGGGTTGACCGACATAAGTAAAAGCATGTCCAATTTATAGAGCACATGTTTAACCTGCTCAAGCGAACTCGCCGGGTTTAGCACCAAACCAGGTTTACAACCTTTTTCCCTGATTAATTCAATTGAACGGTCAACATGACGTGAGGCTTCAGGGTGAAAACTGATGTAGGTGGCACCCGCTTCCGCAAATTGAACTATAAGGTCATCTACCGGCTCCACCATCAAATGCACATCTATGGGTGCGGTAATTCCGTATTTGCGCAGGGCCCTGCATACCATGGGTCCAATGGTCAGGTTAGGCACGTAGTGATTATCCATGACATCAAAATGAATAAAATCTCCACCGGCCGCTAAAACGGCATCGGCCTCCTCACCTAAACGTGCGAAATCGGCTGAGAGAATAGACGGAGCAATTTTGAAGTCTCGATTAAGGTTCGGCATAACTCAAAAGTTTTCCAATTAGGATTCATTTACTAGGGAGATGCACTATGCTCTCCTGAAGATGTACCCATTCTAAAGAGATGCATTTAGATAAGGCAATGAAAAGAAATATGTTTATCCTCAGCAGATTTCCTCGAAAGTCGCTCCCGCTCATACTCATGACCTGCTTTTTTTGTCAGAGTTGCCTGAGCTTTGCGCAAAACGCCCCGGCTGCTGAAGAAGTATCCGCATCAAGCGCAGCGGCCCCAGCACCCTTGGAAAAACCTATTTATAGCAGCAATACCGAGCGCGATAACGACTTGCTGGCAAAGGCTTTAACCGCCCTCGCAAAGGCTGATGAACTCCTGTGGTTGGAAACCGCCGATGAAAAAGTATTATCTCTTTATAAAGCCGGTGAAACTCGCAAAACCCTCGGCCTACTCCTGATTTTGCATGCCCCTGAAATACCTCAGCTTTGGCCATCTAATTTGGAAAACCTGAGGCGCAATTTGCCACTGTACAGCTGGTCAACCATCGCCCTCCCCTTGCCTGCTAAATATTCTGCAGAAACTCCTAAACGCGATTTACCCACGCCAGTAGCACCTACAACTGATGAATCCAGCTCGGCTGCTCCCGAAGCCGCCGCCGCAAGCTCAGTTGCCTCATCTGAACCCGCCAAGCCGATTCCAGCGCGCGACAAACTCATCGAAGGACGGGTGACAGCAGCTGTAGGCGAAATTAATAAGCTGGGTAAATTAGATTTGGCTGTGCTGGTGGATAATAGCAGTGCTCCAGACGCTCTCGCGTCGCTTTATACGCAGTTCAACATTTCAAAAGAGAATACGGCTGAGACTGCACTGAAGGCCCTGATATTGGTTAACTTGCAAGAGCAAGAGCCCCTAACAAAAACGCAATTGGCAGCTATTTTTGCAAGTAGCAATTTACGTGTAATGGATGTGTTTTTTAACCCGGATAACAAAGCGCAAGCCGAAATACGGCGACTTCACAAGGCGGAAGCCATGCGCCAGAACCTAAAAGATTACCGCCAGCTAATTCTGCCGACACAGCCTAATGTTTCAACAGAAGACACACAAAATTTCTGGCTAGGTAAGACACACGGATTTTTAAACAGCAAATTGGAAAAAGAGAAACCTCCGAAAGACAGCAAATCTTCTGCAAGTACAAACCCGCAATGAGCCATTGCTGTAGCCTTTGATAAAGCTTGCCGGAAAAAAGAATCATCAAGAACGATGAGACAGGAATTAAGAGCGATGAAAGATGAAAAGCGTTAAAAAGGAGGGAGAGAAGGGGCCAGACAAACAGCCGGTGGCCCCATAACAATTTGTAGTGGAGATTCCTCCACTACTGACACACACCTTGAATATCCTTATGAACTATTTTTGTCTGGCGCCTCCTTACATCCTAATCCTTCCGCTTCCCGCGTTTTGATTAGCCTATCCAGGCTCATTCCTTTCCAAAAACTCCTTTTAATTTCCACACTCCTATCCTTAAGCAATCCAACTCCATGTTCCTTTGCCCTCTGAATTAACTCACCTATGAATTTAACTCACCTGTGAATTTAACTCATCTGTGAAATAATTCAGCAATCCATCAACTACTAACTGCGGCATCCGAGCCACCTGAATGTAAGTCGCTTCCATTGACCTTACCTGGCCAACTGTACTTCCTTGAAGACCTCCTTGTTGTTGCTATTGTCAAAGAATTGGGGGGATTAACCTAGTCGCAAATAACGCTAAATCGTGTAGGAGATTAGCTATAGCAAGTGAGGACATTAACGGCGGAGTGACAGAATTATATGGATTAAGTCTGCAGAGTGATTGCTGAAAGACGCTGATGAACCGCTCCAATTACTGGAGGATAGCAGCCGCGGGTTGCTAAATAATGTTCATTAAATAATTGAAAATAATCTAAAAGAATTTCGCTATTTTTTTGTTCGCCCGCCATTTGTAAGCACAAGGCTGCAGCTTCTGCGGTGGATAAATAATCATCGTTGTGGGATTTTCGCACCGCATAGCCACGTAAAATACCTTCCGGTAAGACTACGCATGGCACCTCTTCCAACCAACGGCTTAGGTGAAACATACGACCACTTTGTTTCCAGGTTGCATCCAACAAGATAAATGTTTTTGTTTTTCCATTGACTGGAATCTCGGCAAATATCTGACGCGGCTTTGCCTCCAAATCTGTCGAGTTCGCGGGATAGACGATAAAACACTGGCGAGTTTCATCTTTTAATAAGTCCAGCAAAGCCGGTTCGGGTTCCGTGCGACCCCAACAAAACGCCTGAGTCTGTGCGGGAAATATATCGGCTATTAAACGACCAGTATTGGTCGGTTTAAAAACTTCATCTCGGTGTAATAACAATACAAACTCAGCGCGAGAATTCAAACGCGGCTGCCAGTTGCAAATGCATGCAAACTCCGCTAACTGACAATGATCGCAACGAATAACCGATTTTCCTCGCGCCAGAAATGCGCGGGTTGATTGCGCTTTACAGCGCTCAAGCAAAAGGTGAAAAGACGTTTTACTTTTTTGCATACAACATTAATTCAGCAGGAAAATCTTGCCTCATGAATCTATGGTGATAGGTTCATGAGGATAAGTTGATGAGAATAAATGCCGCAATCTTAACATTAAGCAAATCCCTTTGGCTCAAAAACCAATCTTTTCATTGGCAAGGATAAAATAATATGCGCATAAAAAAGCCCGCATTGTGCGGGCCTAAGACTGGAGAAATATAGCTGGAAAAATCAATGCTCTATTAACTAAAAATTTAACCTGCCTGAAGCTCATTAATGTGAGAGTCCAAATGGCCGTCATCTTCAGATATACGGCCATAGTTACTGTCAGTTAACAAACCATGGCGCTTGAGTAATGTGCGCATCACGTTACGAGAAATTCCTAGAAGCGCTGCGCCATGGACCTGATTGGATCTTACATAGGCAAATGCCTGATGCACAATTAGACTTTCAAGCGCCTCAAAATGTGGTCCATCGCCATATTCAGTAAAAAGCCTACGCAATTGCAACGCAATAATAGATAGCGGATCGTCTTTCGTATTATTGACTACCAAACTGGCAGGTTGCGTGGGCGGAACATTTTGTGTAATTACATTTACATTGGTAAGTGATTGCGAACTTGAACGTGCTGTACCTGTGTCCCAACCACCGGTAACTTTTAAATGCGATGCGTCGATGGTATTTGAACTCGCTACCAACAACGCAAAATGTACGACGTTTTCCAGCTCGCGAATATTTCCCGGCCAGGAATAACCTAATAATAAGTCTATAGCTTCTGCAGAAAATTGTGTTTGCTTGGAACCCATACGTTGGCTGTAGGATTTCAAAAAATATTCCGCCAATGGCAAAATATCACCAGGCCGGTCACGCAGAGGTGGAAGCTTTACGTGAGCAATGTTAATTCTGTACAGCAAATCGCGACGAAAATGTCCGGCATTTACCGCGTAATCCAAATCAACGTTAGTTGCCGCTACCAAGCGCACATCCACTGGAATAGATTTGCGCGAGCCAATGCGCACAACTTCTTTTTCCTGTAACACACGCAACAATTTTACTTGTAGGGGTAATGGTAAATCGCCAATTTCATCGAGAAACAATGTGCCGCCATTTGCAGCTTCAAACCAACCTTCACGCTTACCGACAGCGCCAGTGAATGAACCGGCCTCGTGGCCAAATAATTCGCTCTCTGCTAAATGGTCACTGATAGCCCCGCAATTGACGGCCAGGAAAGGCCCCTTCCTACCACTTAGTAAATGTATGTGGCGTGCAACCAATTCTTTTCCTGTTCCCGTCTCTCCACCAATTAATACTGGCGCTTCACTAGGAGAAATACGCTCGATATATTCAAGCAAGTCTGCAGATATGGGATCAGAAAATACCAGGGCTTTTGCTCTAACCGATAAGGGCTGTGCATTGCCACCTTCCAGTGAAAGGACTACAGGTTGTTTAGATGTTTCAGGCACAATTAACCTCGATTTTATTTTTACGATGAGTCAGCTTACATGTCTAGAGCGAACAAATAATTCTGCAAATTAATATGGAGCCATTGTAAAAGCTAAGTTAAGAAAAATTAAGGAATTTAAAAATCTAAAGTTATAACAAAAAAACTAAAGCGCTAAGATACAACTACAATCAAAAAGCCAAGGCTAAATTGAAAACACCTGCCGAAGCAGGTGTTTTATCGATAGGCTACATTTTATTTCACATAAATCTTGTCGAAGATTCCTCCGTCACCGAAATGTTCAGGCTGTGCTTTGCTCCAGCCGCCAAAATCAGCAATGGTTACGAGAGATAACTTAGGAAAATTTTTAGCAAAAGTAGCTGCAACTTCGGCATTACGTGGACGGTAGTAATTTTTGGCCGCAATGGTTTGACCCTCTTTGGAATATAGATATTCCAAATATGCTTTTGCCACTGCAGTATTACCTTTAGCTTCAGCATTTTTGTCAACTACGGCAACTGATGGTTCTGCCAGAATTGAAATAGAAGGAGAAACGATATCGAACTTGTCAGCGCCGAATTCTTTTAGCACTAAATGCGCTTCGTTTTCCCACGCTAGCAATACATCGCCCACGCCGCGTTGAGCAAATGTGGTGGTTGAACCACGGGCTCCGGAATCTAATACCGGAACATTTTTATAAAGTTTGCCAACGAAATCCTGCGCTGCTTGATCAGAACCCAATTTCTTTTTAGCGTAACCCCAGGCAGCAAGGTAATTCCAACGCGCGCCGCCTGATGTTTTTGGGTTAGGAGTAATAACTTCGATACCTGGTTTGACCAAATCATCCCAGTCTTTAATTTTTTTCGGATTGCCTTTTTTAACCAGGAATACGATGGTAGATGTGTAAGGTGCGCTATTGTCAGCCAAACGACTTGACCAATCTTCAGGAAGTAATTTTCCTTTTTTAGCCAATGCATCAACGTCTGCAGCTAAAGCAAGTGTCGCAACGTCTGCCTGCAAGCCATCAATAATTGCACGTGATTGACTGCCAGAACCACCGTGAGATTGTTCAACCTTAACATTGTCACCAGTTTTTTCCTTCCAATATTTAGTGAAGGCTGCGTTATATTCTGCGTACAACTCACGAGTTGGATCGTAGGAGACATTTAACAAGCTAATGTCTTTTGCAAAACCGGTGGATGATATTAATAGAGTAGCAGCCAGGAGGGCAGCACGTTTAGCAAACAGCTTCATTAGATTTTCCTCATAAATAAAAGTGAACAACAAACATTATTTGTTGCTAAAGCCAACATATGCCATATTTATGCCAGCGATATTTTTTTCTTAGATAAGTTAATTTTCTATTTTAAAAAATAATTATATGCTCATAGAGCAACATAATATTTATGGGAATAGTCTGTATATTTTGCCGGTTTAAATATCAAGCCGATTAAAACTCAAGCAGCTTTATGCGCCTTTCGCTATGTAAAAATAAGGAAAAGATATAAGAATTTTTAATTTTTTAAACAGCAATTGATAAATTCTTGTTGATGAAAAAATTATCAGCAAGCTGAACGCGTCATAAAGAATATCGATATCTGTTTTTTCAACAGAGATGTTTAAATTCAAACACCCGAAGAAATATAATGCTGGATTTTCAGCAAAAAAATTTGTTCTGTAGCATATTCTGTATTTAAAGGAACATACCTGTAGAGACAAAAAAGAGAGAACGGCAACTCATCAGGTAGAGCGCTTGTATCTAGCTCGACCTGATGATGGATGAAGAGTGAGAAATGAGTGATGAAGGGAAAAATTGTGAACTAAAAATTGTATTTTAAACCTACACGAACAGTACGAGGTTCCTCTGCTCGACTTACGCGACCACCTTCGACATCAAATGCATTTTCGTAAAAATAAACGATATCTTTGCCTTGATGATCTAACAGATTTAAAACTTCTCCATAGAGAGTGAAATCTTTAAAGTCATAAGCAAGTCTAACGCTAGCCATAGTCTCTGCGTCAGCACGTTGTGAATTATCCGGTAAAAGTGCATAAGGCCCGAGATATCGCACACGGGCACTAAACTCCCAGGCATCACGAGTGGCTGACACACCCAACTCACCGGCATGCTCTACCCCGCCCTCCACAAACTTACCGCCTGCAGCGTCAGGATCGTTATTGCGTGCCGTGCTACCCGTGTAGACAGCATCTATTCCCAACCAGGATAAAGGGTGCCAAAAGGCTACCAATTCATAGCCTCGCCGCTGAGTTCCACCCTTAGGTTCCACGGAGTTGGAGTCACCTACAAATATCAGTTCGCTATCCAGATTGAGCCACCAATAGGCTGCAGTGAATTTAAACGTGCCTTGCTCAAAACGAACACCCGATTCATAACCCGTTCCGCGAACCAACCCTGGCACAGGCACCTCTTTATTAACCACACCGCGTGCATCATTGGAGTGAAACCCCCGCCCCCAATTTCCATACAGCTCGACCTGATTATTTACAATATAGGCAAGACCCAGTTTGGGCGAAGCGATTGAGTCATGCGCTTGACCACGGGCAGCGCTGTTGCCTGAGCCGCTATTAACGTCTACATCCAAATCATAAAGCTCGCCGCGCAAACCACTGGTAAAACGCAGGCTATCGAGTGGCTTCCAAATTGCTTCGGCGTACACACCAATTGAACTTTCATTAATAGCGTTATTGCTGATGTTTTCGATAAAACGTCCTTGCTCGGTCGCATTTAGCCCGACCTTACCAATATGGTCGTAACGCCATTCAGTACCGACTAATAATTCGAAAACTTCTGCTTTAAAGAAGTTGCTTTCATAACGCCCACCAAAGGTATCGCGTCGATCAAACTGATCAATCTGACCGTCATCGGTATAAGTGGCGTTAGACAGCATGTGCCAATCGTAAAATTGACCGTAGAGTGTCGCCCGCCAATCTTCGCCCAACCAGTTACTCGTTAAGATCCACCGGTTGGTTTTGCCGTAAGCGGTGGCGTCCAGGGAACAATACTCGTCCTCGCATTGCGCAGTTCCAAACGCGCTTTCGGGTGTCTGCTCTGTGGGATGCCAAGTTGCCAGGTAACCAGATAAGGAAATATCCCAGGTTCCATAATCAGTTTTTTCGGAATACTTTCCCCACACAGATTTATGCTGTAAATCTTCCGGGAGCTGCCAGGGACCATCGTAGGTTTTGTATTGGCCGATCAATGTTAACTGGCCATTACCGATATCTGTTGTGCCGCCACCCGCAACACGAGCCCAATCATAGGAGCCTGTCTCCAACGCAATAAACGAATGTTCGAGGTTGTTTATGCTTGTCATATGGCCGCTGCCCGCCATGGAGAAATCACCGGATGATGCGCGGTAGGTGCCTTTGCGATATTCGACGCGTTCAACGGTTTCAGGGATCAACCCGTTCACATCGAGATAACCCTGACCGTGACCGTGGGTGCGCAGATTCCATGGAACATCGTCTATATAGGTGGTGAAATCAGTTCCGTGGTCGAGATTAAAACCGCGCAAAAAATATTGGTTGGCCTTACCGCTACCAGAATGTTGCGCAGCAATCATTCCAGGCACGGCTTCCAGTAAATCAGCAACACGCAACATAGGGCGCACCAATAAATCTTTACCCGCTACTGTGCCTTCACTTGCAGCTCCTGCGGAGCCAATCAAATTTTCGCCACGACCAAATATCACGACTTCGTCAATAGCGTAGAGATTTTGGGGATTTAGTGTGGCATCTGCGGATGTCGTGACAGGAGAATTTTGCGCAGATAAAAAAGCCGAATAACTCGCAAGCCATATAAAAAAACAAAAAAACAAAGTGTTTTTTATAGTCGTATCACGCGGTCGGCCTAGCGATCCCCATACAGCACATTTTTGTACAAACATATCTCAACACTCCAAACAATGTAATAACCGGCATTTCACATTTCAACAGAAGGAAATTGCGCGTCAATCATCAAAGGCGGCGATACTAGAGAGATATGTATTAAACAAAAAATATTTTTTATTCATTAGCTTATAACATTTTCAAGCAGCAGCTGATTATTTGGCAGCAATAGCACTCGAAAAAAATTTTTGGCTGTTGGATATTTAACAAAAAAATTATGTGCGTGTTTTTTTACCAACACACAAATGATGATAATTGAACAGAATCGCAACCGCATATTTTTCTTATCAGGCTTTTTTCTTGCTACAGAAAAATCTCAACATGTACTAATAACAGTACCTCATGCTGGTTTATATGCCCTTCTGCTTAGTTTTCATCACACTTTCTTCGAATTGGCATAAATATTGAGAAAGGACTTCCGGCTTTTTATCTCACTATTTTTCTGTTGGAGTTTTTAATGAGTATTTTTCGTTCAAAAAATCTGCTGGGTTCTACGCAGATAGTTTCTGGTGCAAGCCCTTTTCCACGTAAATTTATCGCAACCGCTATCAGTCTTGTCGTGGGGACCACGCTTGTATCTTTGAATGCATTTGCTGCTGAAAAAACAGAACAAGAAAAACAAAATGAAAAAGATAACGCAGTGAAGTTGGAAAAAGTGGTTGTAACATCGCGCAATCGTGCAGAGGCTGCGCAAGATGTTCCTCTGCCTGTACGGGTTATCGGTGGTGAGCGTTTGGACCGCGACGATATTAAATCCGTTTGGGATTTGCCATCAGTAGCGCCGAACTTACAACTTAATAACCCCGGTGAAAACGCGCGCAAAGTAAGCCCCGGAATTCGCGGTTTAGGTCGCGGCGGTGCGAACGATTCTATGGAACAAAGCGTAGGCACTATTGTTGACGGCGTAACCTTATATTACTCAGGCCAAGCCTGGGCCGATTACGTTGACCTTGATCGCATTGAAGTTTTATACGGCCCGCAAGGAACATTGGTAGGAAAAAATACTTCCCTTGGCGCCATTAAAATCGCAACCAAATTGCCCAGTTTCAAACCGAGTTCATCGGTAGAAATTACGGGCGGTGAATTAAATACATTGCAAGCGAAAGTATCTACCACAGGCCCGTTAATTGACGACTTGCTCGCATACCGCGGTACCTTTTTGGTAGACCGCAAAGATGGTCTTTACGACAACACCTATTTAAATTTCGGTAAATCGCGTGAAACCTGGCGTGAGTCAAATAAAATTGCGGGCCGTATTCAATTTTTATTAACGCCTAATGAAGATTTTACCGGTCGTTTTATTTTTGACAAATTGCGTTCAGACGAAAGAACTAACACGGGTACAGTATTAGTTTCCAACGGACCCGAAACCTGGGCAGATGGTTCGCTGCGTACCAAAACACCGCCTATTACTGAAAATACTGGTTACACACCCGTCGGTAATGATTTCGAAACCTATGGTTACCTTGGAAAATTTGCTGAACGCTCTGCATGGTTTCATAACGCGGACGGAACTGTTTATCAACCACCGGTAGGAACTACCGATATAGAAAATTCGGAAGCGCGCCCGCAAATTACTAATCAATACGGGGCCTCTGCACAATTTGACTGGAACGTGAAGAATCACACCCTCACATCCATTACTGCATACCGTTATCAGGATTTTGATATTAAAAATGGTGGCCAATTTGGTCAGTTTTATGTGAGCAATAGCGGACAACAATTGTGGAACGATCAATTTTCGCAAGAGTTGCGTATTGCATCAGACAAAGAGCCCGGTAAATTTTTTGATTACCAAGCCGGTCTCTATTATTTAAGCGCAGAAGTCTACAGCGATGACCCAAGCTATTACGGTGCAGATGCAGGCGCATGGTTTGCAAAATCAGGGCAATTTAAAACCCTGGTTGCTAACGAAACGCCATCATTGCGCGCCGCAGGACGTGAACTGTTGCGTGCGTCTTTGAATGATGTTTATCAATCGTCGGTTACCGATGCAACCGTAGATAGTTTTGCTGTGTATGCACAAGCTGATTTTAATTTCACCGAAAAAGCAACGCTGTCTGTTGGTATTCGCGATACTGAAGAAACAAAAACCAACAAAATTGCAACGCAACTGGATCGCCCTGGCGAAAATCTCGATAGCTTAGGTGCGCAATACGGTGCAACAGCGGGGCAAATCGCCGCAGCGCACGCAGTACGTGCAAGCCAGCTACCAACTGCGCCGTTTGATTTTGTAGAGGGCAATGATATCGACGATAACCTCATTGCCTGGAACATTAGCCCCAGTTATAAATTAACAGAGGATTTCAATATTTACGCTTCCGTAGGTAAAGGCGTTAAGTCCGGCTTTATTTATTTCACACAATATGTAGCACCAACAGATCCCACGTTTGAAACAGATGTTAAACCGGAAGAAACCCTGGACTACGAATTAGGGTTCAAAAGTTTATTACTCAATCGTACTTTGCAGTTAAACATCAACCTTTATGACACCAAAGTCACTGACTACCAGGCCTCATGGACTCGTACAGATCCACGTAACGATGGTGCATTTATTACTGCATGGGGTAACGCGCCTAAAGTTGAAGCGAAAGGTATTGAGTTGGAATCCAATTATCGTTTTAACAAAGAATTGGATTTTAATGTAGGTGCTGCGTACAACGAAGCTACTTATGAGTCGGAATGGTTAGTGTTGAAACCGGAAGTGGTTGCTAACGGAGATAGAAATGATTTCATCGACAGAAATGGTAAGCAAATTGCAAACGTTCCTAAAGTGGTGGTGAATTACGGGCTGAATTATCAAACACCGATTGCAGGTTATTTGGGGCGCATTACGCTTCAGAACAGCTATAAATCCGGCTCTTACTTTAACGACAACCAATCTGAATTTACTTATCAGGAGGCTTACACAGTTTCTAACTTGAGTTTGGCTATCGGATCACTCAATAAAAAATGGGAAGCGCAATTAAATATTCGCAACTTGTTCGATACGGATTACGCCATACGTCGTGCGACATTTACGTCCACAGCGGGCCAAACCATTGAAATAGGTGCACCGCGTTATACCAGCCTGACACTCAAATACAATTTGTAAGCCTGGGGCATCTATTACTAACCATTTAATTTGTGAAGCGGAGTCGCCGTGCGCTCTGCTTTTTTCGTACCTTCTGAATCCCAATCAAAATAATCAGGAAATTTACCATGAGACTTTTAGTTTTAAGTTTACTGGCAAGCGCTAGTCTATACAGCATGAACCTTGCCGCGGTAGATACGCCTGTCAAAACCGATGCTGCAAAACCGGAAACTCCCACCACAAGTCCACGCCCGCAAGTTCCTGCGGCGAAAGGTCCAGCACTGGAACTGGCGATTGAGGCCGCGCGCGTTGCCATTGAAACTTGTGCCGCCGATGGCGGTCAGAAAATCGCTGTAAGTGTGGTAGATTCGGCAGGTGTATTAAAACTATTACTCGCTGCTGATGGTGCATCGCCTCGCGGTGTTACATCCAGTACGAATAAAGCTGTAACTGCGCTCAACTTTAAAACTGCTACCAGTCAGTTGGGTGAGCAAGCTAAATCTGATAAAAACCTGGCCGATAAAATTGCGGCGGATACATCATTAAACGCGCGCCCCGGCGGTGTTCTATTAAAAGTGGGCGATGAAATTATCGGCGCTATTGGTATTGGCGGTGGTAAAACCGATGAACCCTGTGCATTGAAAGGTATTGAAAAAATTCAGGCACGTTTGAAGTAAGGATTGATCATGGCGCTACGGCGTTTGCTTGCAGGTTTTACCCTGCTATTAATTTCCGGGATTTGTTTTGCAATAAGCGATCGTGCGAGCACCGAACAGGTGAGCGCACGGTTGGTTGCGTCTGTGGATTCCGTTGCGCCGGGTAGCAAAATTTATGTAGGCGTTAATCAACGCATTATTCCCCACTGGCACACCTATTGGTCTAACCCTGGCGACTCCGGGCTTCCAACAAAAATCCAATGGAAGCTCCCGGAAGGTGCTAGCGCAAGCGATATACTTTGGCCGATTCCGGGCCGAATAAGCTTGGGCACCATTACCAATTACGGCTATTCCGACGAAGTAACTCTGCTAAGTAAAATTAATATTCCGGCGAACGCAAAAGTGGGTGAACAATTTACTGCCCACGCATCCGTAGAGTGGTTGGTTTGCAATGAAGAATGTATACCGCAGGAAGTTGAACTCGAATTAAATTTGCCCATCGAAGCAACAGCTCGACAAAGCAGTGAGGGCAATTCTCTTATTCAAAAATCACTCGGCCAATTGCCAGTTGCCAGCCCTTGGTCAGTGCAAGTAGATTCCCTTACTAATGGTTTTAACCTGCAGCTTGGTCTATCCGAATCCCAAGTCAAACAGATCAAAGATATTTGGTTTTATCCCGCTGATTGGGGCGTGATCGTCCAGAACATTGATCAGCCATATCAACAAACGTCTAAGGGGGTAGTGATAAATCTCCAGGCCGGTGAATCCAAACTCGAACCGCAGCAAAACCTCAAAGGTGTTGTGGTCATTACCGAGCAAACCGATACGGGCCTAGTGGCCACAGGTTTTAATATCGACGTTGCGCCAAAGCCTGCGCAAATAAATAACGCCGCTGAAATTAGCTTTTTATCTGCATTACTACTGGCGCTCGCAGGTGGTTTAATTCTGAACCTTATGCCTTGCGTGTTCCCCGTGCTTTCATTAAAAGCTTTGTCACTCGTCGCTCATGCGCACCAATCGCCCTTGCAAATTCGTTTGCAGGGTTGGGTTTATACCGCAGGCGTACTCGTGAGTTTTGCATTGCTCGCAGCGGTACTCGTTATTTTAAAAGCTGGTGGCGCGCAGATTGGATGGGGCTTCCAATTCCAGTCTCCCATTTTCGTGTTAGCCATGGCTTATCTGATGTTTTTGGTGGGGCTCAATCTTTCCGGGGTTTTTGTTATTGGCGGGAGCATCGCAGGCGTAGGTTCGTCGCTCGCAGATCGCGGAGGTTATAGCGGCAGCTTTTTCACCGGCGTACTCGCCACTATTGTTGCGACTCCCTGTACCGCGCCCTTCATGGCCGCCGCCTTGGGGTACGCCCTGGCGCAACCTGCGGTGAAATTATTCGCCATCTTTTTAAGCTTGGGTTTTGGTTTGGCGTTACCGTACCTGTTGCTAGCGAATTGGCCGCGCTTACAACGCTGGTTACCAAAGCCGGGGTTGTGGATGGAGCGAACCAAGCAGGTTTTAGCCTTTCCTATGTATGCAGCGGCGGTGTGGCTGGTCTGGGTACTAGCACAACAGTCCGGCGCTAACTCAGTGGTAATCGCCTTAGGCGGAATGGTCGCACTGGCGTTCGCCGTGTGGTTATACGACACCACACGCAACACCCGCACAACCACTGAACGCATAGGCACGACTTCTGCATTAGCAATATTACTGGTAACGCTTGCGCTCGGTTATTCCGGCCTTAATGAAGCTAACGCAACAGAGAAATCTGGTGCTACACCTCAAGCAGATCAGAATTGGGAACCCTATTCTGCGGAGCGCTTGAAAACATTATTAGCGGAAGGTAAACCGGTATTTCTTAATTTCACAGCGGCGTGGTGTATCAGCTGTTTGGTGAATGAGCAAGTCGCATTAAGCAATCAAACTGTCAAGGACGCATTCGGTAGCGCAGGTATCACTTATTTAAAAGGTGATTGGACAAAACGTGACGGAGAAATCACTGCCGTTCTCAACCAATTCGGTCGAAGCGGCGTGCCGCTGTATGTGTTTTATCCCGCAGGTAAAAACGCAAACCCCGTCGAGCTACCACAAGTATTAACACCGGATATAGTGCTAAATAGCATTACTAATACGCCGGTGAATTAAAGATTAAATAATTAAGTTAACGCTGTAAATTTTTAAACCAACTGTAATATTTTTACCACTAACCTTATTGAGGAGAAACCTATGTTTTTACGTAAACTCGCGACCAGCGCAATTGTGGCACTCGCATTTGTCGGCATCAATGCAGTTGCAGAACCTGTTGTAGACCAGCCCGCCCCGGCGTTTTCCGCTAAAACTGCGGATGGAAAAACCCTGGACCTGGCATCACTTAAAGGAAAAACCGTGGTATTGGAATGGACTAATAATGAGTGTCCATTTGTAGTAAAGCATTACGATAAAAGCAGCAACATTCCTGGCTTGCAAAAAGAATTTACGGGCAAAGGCATAGTGTGGCTGCAAGTTATTTCGTCTGCTGAAGGGAAACAAGGCTATGTGGATGGTGCTGGCGCAATCAAAGTGAACAAAGATCGCAACGCAACGCCAACCAACACACTGCTCGATCCACAAGGCACTTTAGCAAAACTATATGGTGCTCAAACCAGCCCGCATTTTTTCATTATTAATGACAAAGGCACCCTGGTTTATAAAGGTGGTATCGACAGCATTCCATCTAGCAAAGCAGAAGATATTCCTAAAGCGACGAATTATGTGCGCGAAGCATTGAATGCAATCGCCGATGGTAAAAAAGTTCCTAACGCGAGCACTAAACCTTACGGATGTTCAATTAAGTTCGCCAGTTAATTAAAGCTGACTGGTTTTATTAAAGGCGCTTCGGCGCCTTTTTTTATTTTTATGCACAACATGAACACTATTTAAAAATCAACAATTTTCAACCCGCTACTGCTGCCCAATCAACACATCCAACTTCCACTTACCTACATTTTTAAAAAAAACTAAAAATAATAGAATTTTTTTGTATAAATTTTTCATAGAAATCAATTCATTGAAAAATCAAACCCCTTAAAAAAACCAATAATTCGGTTGCACTACATATTGGCGCGATCCCTGCATTTTAGCGTTGAAGCTTTTATTTTCTTCCACACCTATTTATTACCATCTTTCAACGAGAATAAGCATGCCAATTACTATGTCAAAAATTATTTCACGAGTTGCAACGAGACAATTATTAACTGCGGCGTCGATTCTAATATCTACCAGTGTTTACGCTCAAAATAGCGTCACCACCGCAATTGAAGGCGTAGTTGCACAGGGAACCCAGGTAGAGTTTATTAAAGATAAATTTGAAGGTACTGAAGGCCCCACCAGCCTGCCGGATGGTAGCTTTATTTTCACCGAAACACGCGCAAATCGTGTTACTCGAATTGCAGAAGACAACACCACTAGCACTTATTTTGACAATAGTAATGGTACAAACGGCATCGCATTCACCAAAAAGGGCGAAATTGTTTCTGTACAGAATCTCAAGCCTCAGGTGGGTGTGGTTTACCCACAAGGCAGTGAAAAAGTGTGGGTCGATAATTATCAGGGGAAACCGTTTCAACGGCCTAATGATTTAGTCATTGATAAAAATGGCGGTGTGTATTTCACCGACATAGGTGTTCTTCCCAAGGGCGAAGTCACTGAACCTGCACGCCCAGCCGTTTATTATGTGAAATCGGATGGAAAAATTACGCAACTTATTAGCGATGTTGAGCGTCCAAACGGAGTTCAATTAAGCCGTGATGAAAAAACCTTGTATCTGGCCAATACCGCGGGTGAATATGTACTGTCTTATCCCGTGCTAGGCAATGGAAAATTGGGTGCACGCAAGGAATTTGCAAAACTCGCCGGTTATGAAAAAGGCGAAACAGGTTTTTCAAGCGGAGCTGATGGTTTAGCCATAGACAATGATGGCCGTTTGTACGTTGCCTCTAACAAAGGTGTGGAAGTGTTTGATGAGAAAGGTAAAGCATTAGGCATCATCCCGATTCCACACAAACCACAGAACCTTGCATTCGCCGGAAAAGACAAGAAAACCCTTTACGTAGTGGGCCGCGGCGCAGCTTATAAAATTGCCGCTCTAACGCCAGGTTTCAAAGGTCGTATTAAATAATTTAAATGGCTAAATTAAGCATTTCAAAAAATTAAATCTGGAGCATAAGATGACTCGCAAAACCGCCAATGATTTCCACCCCGAAGTTCTTAAACTTTTTGATCAATATGTTCATGGCCAAAGCTCACGTCGCGATTTTTTAAACGGCGCTGCTAAATACACGGTTGCAGGTGTCACTGCGTCTGGCTTGCTTGCAGCATTGAGCCCAAGCTTTGCAGAGGCGCAACAAGTCAGTCCCACTGACAAAGACATTAAAGCAACCTACGTTGAATATCCCTCACCAAATGGCAGCGGAAAAATTCGCGGTTATTTAGTGAAGCCTGCGAAAGCCAAAGGAAAATTGCCGACCGTATTAGTAATACATGAAAATCGCGGATTAAATCCACACATTGAAGATATAGCCCGTCGCTTGGCGAAAGATAATTTTATTGCGTTTGCTCCAGATGCCTTATTCACTTTGGGTGGCTACCCGGGTGATGAAGACAAAGCGCGCGAGCTATTCCCAAAACTTGACCAAACTAAAATTATTGAAGATTTCGTGACCGCTGCAGATATTTTAAAACACTTACCTGAAGGTAATGGAAAAGTAGGTGCAGTAGGTTTTTGCTATGGCGGTGGAATATCAAACACACTGGCCACGCGTATTCCGGATTTAGGCGGCGCTGTACCTTTTTACGGCAGACAACCTGAAGATGCAGACGTACCAAAAATTAAAGCACCTCTGTTGATCCATTATGCCGGTGTGGACGAGCGCATTAATGCTGGCTGGCCAAAATATGAAGCCGCACTCAAAGCCGCCAATGTGAAATATGAAGCTTTCATATACCCAGAAGTGCAACACGGCTTTAATAATGACACTACCCCACGTTACGATGAAAAAGCCGCAAAACTTGCGTGGCAACGTACGGTAGCATTTTTTAATAAAAATTTACGTGCCTGATTTTTTAAGTGCCTTGTAAAAATCTGTTAGGCAGAATGTTTAAGGCCGCATATTTAGAAGTAGATTTATGCAATAGTAATTTTTAACACAACCTTTTGCGATCTTTAATAGTCATGAATTTTTGATCACTAAACAGCGGAAATTTTAATCAAGTTGTAGTAATTTTTACCTTCTCCAAAGGTTACCCCAAACCCTAAACAGGTTTGGGGATTTTTTTATTCAAAGTAAAAATGATCAAAAATAAACATTTGCAGATTTTAAATCTGCTTTAAATTAAACACCTTGCTGATTTTAACGCTAACATTTTTAAAACTATTTAATATCCAACACATTAACTTTCTAACTCTCCCTGCATCCACCACTTCGCCAGACCTTTGAAATCAACCTCAAAAAATTTTCTCTTCCTCAAGCGCGTCTGAATCATAGTAGCTGGTACGTAAGTTGCTCTAAAGGAAACATCTCAGACCAACTCTGGGTGACTCCTTCAATTGATTTACCAGGATGAACAACCTCATGAATAAGATTGTAAAAGCATTTGTATTAATGGCTGCATTTGTTGCGCCTGCTGTATTTGCACAAACCCAACCAGCAAAAGCTGAAGTTAAATACAAAACCCCTGAATTAAACCGTACACAAATAGATGAATGGTTAGCTAAACCAGACCAAGTATTATTTATTGATATTCGCCGCCCTGATGAACTTATTAAATTTGGTAGCTTTCCAGTATTTTTAAGCGTTCAATTCGCTGATTTGGAAAAAAATATTGCTTTCATTCCAAAAGATCGCAGCATCATTACTGTCTCTAACCATGCTGGTCGCGCATTTAAAGCCGGTGATTTATTAAGCAGTAAAGGTTTCAAAGTTGTTGGTGCCGCTGGCTCAGAAAATTATGAGCAAACCGGTGGAACTGCTGTAACTAAAATCGTTAAGCCAGCACCAAAACCAGAAGCTCCTAAGCCAGATACTGAAAAGAAATAATTTTTAATTGCTTTGTTTTAATGTTGGTCACTAGGGGCATAAAGCAATTTATGCCCTTAGCTTTTAAATTATTGTTTTTGGCGCATTAGATAAAACAATAACCAAGGGCAATCAAACACATGATCATGTGTTAGTGGTAAGCGAGATAAAGAGTAGCAGATGACACCCACAGATTTTTTACAAAAATTGCAGGACTCGACACTGGGTGTTGCATTAAGTGAATCCATTTATATGTATCCCATCGTAGAGGGATTACATTTAATTAGCCTAGTATTTTCGTTCGGATTAATTTTATTGACTGATCTGCGCTTGATCGGGCTTTTTCTGCCAGCGGTTCCTGTACCCGACGTGTTACAGAAATTGAGGCCATGGTTGATAAGCGGTTTTGTAGTCACGTTTATTACCGGCTTTCTACTCATATTTGTTAACGGCCCAACCCTGATGAACACCTGGGTTTTTCCACTAAAGTTATTATTAATTCTGATCGCAGGTTTGAATGCCGTTTGGTTCGAAATTAAATTTGGCCGACGTGTCAACGAATGGGGGCATCAGGTTAAATCACCACAAGGCGCAAAAATCGCTGGTTGGATTTCACTGACCACATGGACGCTGGTGGTTATATGCGGACGATTAATTCCCTACTTAAACGGACATTAGTTATTCCACCACTATCAATGATAAAAGCCTAATCGAAAGAGAATTTTTGTGAGTACATTCGCGTTTTTTCAAGCCCTGCAAAACAGTGAAATAGCTGTGGGTATTGGGCAATCAAACCATTTATATGGTGTTGTAGCCCAAGTATTCCATATCACTGGTATGGTACTTATTTTAGCTTCAGTGCTGGTAGTAAATTTACGTTTACTCGGCGCGGGATTAGTTAATCAGTCCGTACCACAATTAGTGAAAGCAACAAATCCGCTAATATGGATTGGACTTTTATTTATTCTTTTTTCCGGCATATTTATGTTTGCCCCCAGCGCAGCACTTTATTATCCAAACCCTGCTTTTTGGTTAAAATTTCAATTGTTGGCACTCGCTATCGTAGTGCAATTTACACTTTATCGAAAAATCACCGCTACTAAAAAACCTAACCGCGCTTTAGCTATTACCACCGCAATCATCTCGCTTGCGCTATGGTTTGGCGTTGGCATTGCTGGTCGTGCAATCGGGTATGTAGCAGCTTAAACAAAAAATTATTTTTAATTATCTAATCACTCTTAATCAACATGAACCACAACTACTACCTTTCAATTTAGGATACAAATAATGAAATTAAATTCGTTAACTATGCTTGCTGCTTTTCTAACCACGTCGTTCGCGTTTTCTGCGCAGGCGCAAGCGCCAAAGCCGGAAGCAAAACCAGCAGAAGCACAAAATCCGCTGACATTCTTTGTGACCAGTGAAGGCTTGGGCAAGGGTGCAAACCTCGGGGGTCTTGCAGGTGCTGATGCACATTGCCAAAAATTAGCGACCGCTGCCGGTGCGGGTGACAACGTATGGCGCGCCTATCTGAGCACGCAAGCTGCTAACGGAAAACCTGCTGTTAACGCACGTGATCGTATAGGCACAGGCCCATGGGTTAATGCCAAGGGCGCTGTTGTTGCGAAGGATGTAGCGGATTTGCATGGCGATACGCTGGAGTCAGCAAGACGCGGAAATAATTTAAGTCGCAACACTGCAATCACCGAGAAAAAAGAATCTGTTAAAGGCGCAGGCGATACGCCAAACCAGCACGATATTCTTACCGGTTCACAAACTGATGGCACTGCGTTTAATGATGGAACTGATCACACTTGTAATGGCTACACAAGCGGTGCTGAAGAAGGTACGGTTCAAGTGGGTCACTTTGATCGTACTGGTGGTGGAAACGTTTCATGGAATTCTGCGCACGCAAGTAAAGGTTGCAGCCAGGAGAAATTGGTTAGCACTGGCGGTTCCGGTTTATTTTATTGCTTTGCTACAAAATAGTTGGATGAGTTGTGAATGAAATCGAATGACCTTCAAGAGTATCGGGTAACTTATGAAAAATAATCTCATTGTGGCTTTGGCTCTTATGGCTTTCGGTTTCATTGCCTGCGAAAAAAAGGCAGAGTTTCCGAGGGAGGAATCACCCTTTAGACCGACAGCCACTATTCAGGAATTAATGTTGTCGGTGATAGACCCGAATGTGGACCCGATTTGGAATTCTATTCAAACCATCAGTACAGCTGATGGTATAGAAGAAAAACATCCGCAAACCGATGAAGAATGGGCAACGCTTAAAAACCACGCAGTTACCTTACGAGAGAGTGCTAATTTATTAATGATTGAAGGCCGTAAGGTTGCAACATCAAATACATCTACCGTAGCGGCAGAATTAAGCCCGGATGAAATTGAAAAATTGATTGTAGCCAACCGCCCAGCATTTATTAAAAATGCACAGGAACTACATGAGGCCGTTACTCAGGCAATCGCTGCTATAGATGCAAAAGATGTAGCAGCACTGGAAGCTACCGGGGAAGCCATAGATCAGGTGTGCGAGAAATGCCACATGCAATTTTGGTATCCTGGAGATAGGCCCCCTACTCACTAGTAATCGTGAAAGTGCTCCGACTTAAAAAAGTTTGAAAGACCAAATTCCTGCGCTATGCGGGAATTTTTTTGTCTCTCTGAAACAGCTGACTCCTTAGCTAATTAAATATTCGATATTGGCCTCGATGTGATGTAAAGGAAACCTGCTGAGCTCTAAGCCTCGTCTTTTATTGCTTGGCGTTGCCCAACAGCCACATCAATATCGCTACGATCATTAATATTTTTTAGAAAAGCCGGACAAAACTTATAACGCATACCATCAGTATTGCAGCACTGTCGCTATAGCTGTGTATACCCAAAAAGAATACCGCCACCGGAAATAAAAAAAGCCCGAATAAATCGGGCTCATTAAACGAAACGCGAGGTCTATATTTTTCCACTAAAGGTGATGCCGATCCAGCGTGGTACAGCAGGGGTATAAAGGTTCCAGGTTTTAGTGCGAGGAGTATTATCATCAAATAAATTTTTCACGACCAGATTGACATCAAATGTACCTTTGCGATTTCCAAAACCTACCGAAAAGTCGGTCGTATGGGACGCGGGAATCCAGCCATAGGATGACAAGTTGTTATCCGAATTATATTTACCGGTATAAAGCGTGTTTACGCTTGCATGGAACTCTTTATCGCTCCACACCGGCAGACGGTAATCCGCGCCTATATTAAATGTCACCTTTGCTGCACCTGGTAATTGCTCGCCGCTGATATCACGATATGGCTGGGTAGCTTGCAAATTGCCGTATTCATTGGGTTGTGCTGCGGTCAGGAACTCAACATATTTTGCGTCTGTGTAGGCCCCTGCAAAACGCAAGCTCAAGTTTTCGATCCCGTTGTAAATGCTGTCGATTTCAACACCTTGCGAGCACACCTCAGGAATATTGGCGGTAGCGTTAGTGTATGAGGTTATTCCATTGTTATTTTGCGTTGTGGTGTAAACATCAACGATCTGGCTGCTTTGTTGATAATCTTTAATATCCATACGGTAAAGCGCAACGTTAAATATTAAATCATTATTTAACAACGTGGATTTCAAACCAATTTCATAAGCATCAGTTTTTTCCGCTTTCACTTTGTTAGAAATACCGTTTGTCGCTTGCGAAATACCTGCTTTCTCGCCGTGCTGAAATGAAAGGTACGTTGTCACATTGTCATTAATTTTATAGCTTGGGCTTAGCACCCACGATGGTTGCGTTTCTTCAAACTTTTCCAACTCTGTTTCGTTAAACAACACACCAATTTGCGCTTGGCGAAGCGCTTTAGCGTGCGAAACTTGTATCTGTTGAGCAGCGGTCAAACTGTTATAAGTATCACCTGGTGCGCCGCTAATCGCAGCGCCGAAATATTTATTAGCTAGTTGGTCTGCGAGTTGTAATTGTGCAACGTCATTCGTTGCAAGCAATGCGCCGCCAGATGCGGGAGTGATTACATTGCCATTAGCGTCTCTAACGGCCGCCTTGTAACCGGCTGACCCAAACCCACCTAATTGAACATTATTTACCGAAACAGGATTTAATTCAGGTGCATTACCCTGAACACGAATAAATGACGATGCTAAATTTGCACGATCTTCGTGGGTAAACCGCAGGCCAGTAGTCAGTGTTAAATCATCGGTAAAATGCCAGTTAGCCTGGCCAAAAACTGCTTCACTTTTGTTAACAATTTTCTGTTGGCCTGCAGGGCTGTTAAATGCCATGGATAAACCAGCAAGTGAATTTTGTAACAGGTATCGGCCATTTCCGTTTGCATCCAGACTGCTGTATTGCGTAGGGCTTGCGAACCACGCGCCTGCATCATTTCCCCAGACCCGTTGATAGAGTGCATCGTTGTGAACTTTTAAGAAAAATAAACCGGTTTGATAATCAACGAAACCACCTGCTGGTGATGAAAAACGAATTTCTTCACTGACTTGTTTGTAATCGTTAAAAAAACCACCTGAGTTACGATGAATATCGAACGGAGTTCCTTCATCGTTAACTGCGTTGAAATGATAATCTTTGTAAGCGGTGATTGACGTTAGGCGGTGCTGCCCAAAATTCCAATTCAGATCCAGTGTTGCGCCATTGCTACCGGTAACGAGACCACGCTGACTATCGCTAGTAACAGTGTTGCCACCAAAACCACCGTCTAAATAATTATCGCGATAGGTATATTGCGGGTCTTGGCTAAACCAGCGTCTTTCCAAACGTGTTTGCGCATCGGTATTAAAATTTACTTTAGTGATGCCATCTGCATAAAACTCGGGAGTTTGTGTTTTTATTTCGCGCCTATTAGTCGTTTCCGATGAACGAGGTTGAATGTCCCCCTCAAGACGTGCGCTGAAATCTTCTGTTGGTGTTAATAGAAATTGTACGCGACCCGAAACACGTTCTTTGTTAGTGTAAGTCTGATCCGTGTTGTATGCATTTACGATATCACCTGCACCTTTGGTCACACTCAAGGTGCCACGCCATGCCAGTAAGTCATCAATCACGGGCCCACCTACAGCGAAGCGGCCTTGAACAGTATCCCATTGCCCGAGAGTAACGGAATAAGATGAATCAGGTTTAAACGATGGGCGTTTAGTCGTAACGTTTACGACACCAATGCTCGCGTTTTTCCCCAACAAAGTTCCCTGCGGGCCACGCGCTACTTCGACCGTTTCTATATCAACAAAATCGTAACTCGATGCCAATGCGTTGTAAGCGTAGTTAACGCCATCCACAATTAAACCCACAGGCGGATCTTGCGCTTCGGTTTGGCCTTGTTTGCCAATCCCGCGAATAGAAAGACTGCTGGTTCTTTGGTTGCCCTGATTCCAACTGATATTTGCAAGGCGCTGGGTAATAGCGCTGATATCTGTCGCTTGTAATCTTTCTAATTCCTGACCATTAACCACTGACACTGAAAGCGGTACATCCTGCAACTTCTCAACACGGTTGCGGCTGCGAACAGTAATAGTACTTAACACAACTGGCTTGGATTTATCTGCGTTAGTTTGACCTGCAGGCGTTGCTGGCTTATCAGCAGAAAGCTGGGCAAGCGTTGTGTTTTCAACAGATTTTGTTTCCGTTTTTACATCATCCGCCGCAGAAGCTACACCGACGTTTAAAGCAATTACGCCAGCAACAAGACTGGAAATAATTTTGGCGATAGGTGAAAGCTGAAAGCGCAAATTTTTTATTGCACCAGCAGCTGTTTCTTTTTGTACATTGTGTTTCAGGTGAATCATCAAGGTTGCTCCTAAGCGTAAATGTGTTCAACGGAATACATTTCGCAAGGTCTATGCCATGAAGCAGACGCCCTGAAAAAAGCAAGATGCAAGACCATATAAAAAACCTTGCAAACCCTTACAAATGCAGCAGTAAAAAAAATAACATTGCAGTAATTCAGATTTTTTATATTGCTAGTTTTTCAGCCGGTGATGCTTTTTAACAAACATTGTAAGAAAATTTTCTATATTTTATTCAACATTCGATGAATATTATTCAACACCTCAACGCAATAAGCGCCAGCGCTCTCATCAAAAACTGAAAATCAAACACTTTCACGCATTCTCAAAAATCAACACCCGAAGAAAGATATGTTTAAACATCAACATATTTTTAATATTTTTTTATGAAGTTAATTTCCAATTTGCATGATAAAAAATTATTAAATCGTGGTGACAGCCATTAAATAAAAAATGGTATTTGGGAGTTTTTAAAGATGGCACGTTAGCTGCAATTACCGAATTGTTTACAGGTTAATGTATCAATACCAACTACATACCTACTTATATCCGCCACTTTAGCTTTCTAGTGGGAATGTTTGCGGGTAAAAATTTGTATTGATGCTTTTAGAGTTGCGGCATGAATCAGCTTTTGAATACAAGCCACATAAGAACACATCACAGGTTTAGGAGTAGTTGATGAAAATTAAAATTTTATACGCAGCCATAGTGTTGAGTTTATCAGCCGGTGCCAGTTTGGCATCTGAAAAAAGTGTGGCGGCTGAAAACGAAAAGGCTAGCCAAAAGACCGCAGCCAAGCCTGCAGCGAATAGCGTCCCTAATAACTGGGCATACAAGCCTGTCGCACAAGTTACAGCTCCCGATGTAAAACAAAGTGCTTGGGTTAAAACCCCAATCGATGCATTTATATTGGCAAAGCTTGAAGAGAAAGGTCTCAAACCATCATCCGAAGCAAGCCGCGGCGCTTTCATTCGCCGCGCCACCTTGGATGCCTGGGGCCTATTACCTACTCCTGAAGAAGTGAAAGCTTTTGAAAAAGATAAATCACCAGATGCCTACGAAAAATTAGTAGACCGTCTATTGGCATCTCCACATTACGGTGAGCGTCAGGCTCGTCGCTGGTTGGATTTGGCTCGTTATGCAGATAGTGCCGGTTTCCAAAATGACCAAACACGTCCTAACAATTGGCGCTACCGCGATTACGTTATTAAAGCGTTCAACGAAGACAAACCCTTCGATCAATTTATTCGCGAGCAAATCGCGGGTGATGAATTATGGCCCGACAGTCAGGAGGCAAGAATCGCAACCGGTTATTTGGCAGGTTATCCAGACAACTACAACTCACGCGATTTGGTACAACGCAAATATCAAATTGAAACAGACATGACTGACCTTGTTGGTGAATCTTTATTAGGCTCAACCATCGGCTGCGCAAGATGCCACAACCACAAGGTTGATAAAGTCAGCCAGAAAGAATATTTCCAACTGCAAGCATTCTTTGCCAACGTAGTTGTGAATGAAAAAACTCCGTTAACCAAAGGTACCGAGTTGCCCGTTGATGAAGACTTCCAGAAGAAACAAGCAGCTTATCAAGCAGCCACTAAAGACATTCGTGCAAAACAAAAAGCCATTTTGGATCAGGTACGAACTAAAGGGCGTGAGTATCACAACTCTCGTTATTTAACGGATAGCCGTGAATCAATTGCGAAATCTGAAAAAGACAGAACGCCGTTGGATAAATGGGTTAACTACCGCTTGAATGCAGTTGCTACCGAAAACGACATCGTGAGCTACCTGCGCGAGACCTCTGAAAAAACGCATCCCGAACATGTTGCTGAGAATATCCAACGTTACGAAGAATACAAAAAACTCACTGAAGAATTAAAGAAATTTGCTTCGTTACGTCCTATCAAAGGTTCAGGAAATTTCACGGCAGTTTCCGAGTTAGGAACCACTGCACCAGAAACGCGTATTCGCTTTACTGGTATTCACGAGAAACCTCTTGAAGCTGTAGAGCCTGGTGTACCTGCACTTTGGGCAGGCGCTAATAATACTCAATTGAAAATCACTCCAACAGCAACATCGACTGGCCGCAGAACAGCGCTCGCCAATTGGATTGTCAGCGCTGAAAACCCATTAACGGCGCGAGTTTATGTTAACCGTATATGGGCTCAATATTTTGAAAAAGGTATTGCTGCAAATCCAGGTGATTTAGGTCGCGCTGGCCCTAAGCCGACACATCCGGAGTTATTGGATTATTTGGCTGGCAAGTTTGTGAACGAAGGTTGGAGTAGCAAAAAATTAACCCGTGAAATTTTGTTATCGCATGTTTATCGTCAGGCATCTGCTGAACGTAAAGACGTTATCGCGGCAGACCCTGAAAATAATTTGCTAGCCGTTTATCCGCGCAAACGTTTGGAAGCAGAAGAAATTCGCGACGCACTGCTCTACGCATCAGGAAAACTTGATCCAACAATTGGTGGGCCAGCTGTATTCCCACAAGTTCCTTCGAACTTAACGGTAGGAAATACATTGAACAATGGTGGCGGTAACCCGCTATGGGAAGTATCCAAGGATACCGCAGACTTTAATCGTCGCAGTATCTACACCTTTGTGCGTCGCAGCTTGCCTTATCCATTGACAGCTTCATTTGATCCGGCTGATCCATCGCATCCGCATCATCGTCGCGATGTAACTACCACGCCGTTGCAAGCCTTGACATTGTTTAACAGCGACATTGTTGTAGGTTGGTCACAAGCCCTGGCCGGTCGCATTATTAATGAAGCGGGTGCGGATGAGGATGATCAAATCAATCGCTTGTACGAAATTTTGTTCTCACGCAAACCTGACAGCAGTGAAAAATCTGCGCTTAAAGCGTTTTTGAAAAATGAAGCAAAAACAATTCAAGCCAAAGCATGGACAGAAAAATTCGAAGTCGCTGTTCCTACAGGTGTAACTGATACAAAAAATCTCAGCCCGGTTAAAGCAGCTGCGTTTGTAGATCTGGTACACACAGTAGCGAACTCCAATGATTTTGCTTACCGCTTCTAAACATTTGACATTTAAAGAGGATAACTAACATGACATCACGTCGCGATTTTTTAGTACACACAGGTCTTGGTTTAGGCGGAGCAGCTTTAGCAGGTTTCGCACCAGGTTTTGGAATTAATGCTGCCTATGCATCTGAATTGATTGATCCATTAGCAGCGAAGCCAACGCACTTTCCCGCGAAAGTAAAATCAGTAATTTGGTTACACCAAAATGGCGCGCCAAGTACGCTTGATCTTTACGATTACAAACCAGACATTATTAAACTGGCAGGTAAGCCAGTACCAGAATCATTCTTAAAAGGAATTAAAACCAGTACGCAAGGTGGTGTAGGTAAAATATTTGCATCTAACCGTACCTGGAAACAATACGGTGAGAGCGGTGCATGGTTTTCTGATTTGCTACCAAACCTGGCCAAGCAAGCTGATGATCTTACTTTTATTAAATCAAGCATGACGATTGGCGCTACCCACGATATTTCAATTTTGAAATTGAACACGGGTGATCTGAATCCAGGTCGTCCATCACTCGGTGCATGGATTTCCTACGCACTGGGTTCTGCAAATCCTGATTTGCCACCTTATGTGGTGTTGTACAACGGTAAATCAGAACCACGTGCTGGTTCAGTCAACTGGAACTCAGGTTTCTTGCCAGCGGTTTACCAGGGCACAGCATTCCGCCCTGGCGATTCGCCGATTTTTTATCTGAATCGCCCGGAACTGCGCGGTGCAGAACAACAACGTAACTCTCTGGATTTGCTCAAACAACTTAACCACGCTGGCAGTGCAAAACATCCATCAGACACTGAATTAAAAGCGCGTTTACGCTCTTATGATTTAGCAGATCGTATGCAAGTTTCTGCACCGGAAGCTGTGGATCTGAGTAAGGAAACTGATGCAACTAAAGAGTTGTACGGTTTGAATGACGCCACCAGCGCAAGCTACGGAACCACTTTGTTGCGTGCTCGTCGTTTGGTTGAGCGTGGCGTGCGTTTTATACAAGTTGTTACCGGCGAGCCTGATGGCGACACCGACGTTACCAGCTGGGACGCACACGATGATTTGGAAAAAAATCACGGCACCATGGCGCGCATGGTTGATAAACCAATCGCCGGTTTGTTGGCTGATTTGAAATCACGCGGTCTACTTGAAACAACCTTGGTTGTGTGGACATCTGAATTCAGCCGTACACCTTGGGGCGAAAGTGGCAGTGGTCGCGATCATAACCCATGGGGCTATACGCAATGGCTGGCCGGCGGAGGCGTGAAGCCTGGCTTCACTTACGGTGAAACCGATGAAGTGGGTGCTCAGGTTGCAGATAAAGAAAAAGCCGTAGACACCTACGATTTACACGCAACTGTATTGCAATTGGTTGGCCTGGATCACTTGAAAACGACATTCCTCAACAGCGGCCGCTCAGAACGCCCAACCGTTGTGTACGGAAAAGTGATTAAAGAAATTCTTGCTTAATTGCAACACTGGCGTGAACGAGTGTGAAAGTCCCTGGCCGTTAAGCCGGGGACGCTTTTATAAGTGGTTTTAGGCAAGGGTTAAGGTTTTAGGTTATGCGTAAGCTAATTGTTTTACTCTATGTTTCCATGATTTTTTCGAGTGCGGTTTACGCAGAGGAAGTTGAAATGGAAATGGATTTAATGCAAAACATTGAAGATGTTAATAAAAGTCTGGCTTCAAATATTGCCCTACAACGTGTTGATCCATCTCTTGAAGATGCGAATCAACTTACCAGCATGTTCGAAGTAGTAGAAGCACACTTTATTAAAAAAGGTGATGCAGAAAATGCAGTCGATCTCTCCAAGAAAAGTAAGAAGCTTTCCGAAGAAATTGCAAAATTAGTGACTGAAAAGAATTTTGACACCGCGACCAATCTCGCCACTGACTTATCTCGTGCATGCAAGTCGTGCCATACGTTTTACAAGAAAGAGTAATTTATGAAGTGTGTTGTACCGACACTTCTGTTGTGTCTCTTTAGCTACACCAGCCTCGCCGTCGCACAAACGCTCTCAACAGATAAAAGCAAATTAGCGCCTGCAATTGCAGGCGATGTGGAAGCGGGAAAATTTAAATCTGAAGATAGCCGTTGTCAGGAATGTCATGGACCTGACGGCAATGGCCAAGGCCCCACTACCGGCGCGGCTGGAAAATTCGCCAAACTGGCGGGACAATATCCCGATTATTTAACAAAGCAAATTCGTGATTTTCGCAGCGGTGCACGAAAGCACGATTTCATGTTGATTATGGCGAAAAGTATTGATGAAACGGACTCTGCCGATATAGCCGCCTACTTCGCCAGCCTTAAAAGGATGCAAGGCGATAAAAGTGGCGACAATCCAGTGGGTAAAAATTTGTTTATTAATGGTGATGCAAGCAGAAATATCTTACCTTGTGTCAGTTGTCACGGTGTTGATGGGCGCGGTATAGATACACCGCAGCAAACCATACCCGTTATTGGCGGCCAGGAATGGCGCTATCTAGAGAAGCAGTTACTGGATTGGCGCAGTGGTGAGCGCCATAACAGCGAGGGTGGCATTATGAACACTTTTAGCAAGCAACTAACTGACAAAGAAATTTTAGCGTTGACAGATTATATTTCAGGTTTGTAATTCTCATTTACAGGAACTCATTTTATGAAAAAGCATTTAATACTTGGCTTATTGGCAACAGCTCTCACCCTACCCGCTTTCGCAGCCTTAAAAGAAGGTGACACAGCACCAGATTTTAAAATCGCGGCGTCCTTTGCAGGCAAAGCCACTGAGTTCTCGCTCAAAGATCATTTGAAAAAAGGCCCAGTGGTTGTTTATTTTTACCCCTCTGCTTACACCAAAGGTTGCAATCTTCAAGCGCATACTTTTTCAGTGAATAGTGAAAAATTTGCAGCAGCCGGCGCAACTATTATAGGTGTATCGCAGGATAGTATTGGCCGTCTCAATGAATTCTCTGCGGACCCGGAATTCTGTGCAGGTAAAATTACTGTAGGTTCTGACGCAGACGGTAAAGTTGCGAAAAACTTTCAACTTGAGACTCGCCCGGCAGCTGAAGGAAAAACAGATACTCGCGGTGTAACTATTGATCATGGTTTTACCGAGCGCACTACGTTTATTGTTACTCCGGATGGAAAAATAGCTGCCACTATCGGCGGCTTAACATCGCTGGAAAATGTAGCAAAATCTCTAGAGGCTGTTGAAAAGCTAGCTGCAGCTAAAAAAGGCTAATTCCGCTTCTCCTACAAACCTTTAGCCTGACTAAAAAGGCTAAAGGTTTTTTACATAATGCAGTTCCCAAACCCCCACCACAGAGCGACTCATGAAAAAAGTGATGCCCCTGCCTGAAGCACGCTGGCAATTTCTATCATTCATCAAACGTAAATTTGTTGTAACCTTTTTCGCTATCTCTGTCAGTGTTCCTGCATTTGCAATCAGTAGCAGCGTTAATAATGCAATTCAAAATCTGCCAGATTTTAATGAATTGGTAGAACAGTCCGGTCCTGCCGTAGTTAATATTCGTGTCACCCAAAAAGTATCTGCAAAGGGTGAGCAACAGCAATTGTCGCCTGAAGAGGAAGAGCTCTTCGAACGTTATTTTGGCCAACCCAGCCCTCACTCAAAAAAGCAACCTGACGAAAAGCCTGAGGCTGAGCAAGAAGCTGAAGAAATTTCTCGCAACGTTGGTTCTGGTTTTATCTTTTCATCTGATGGCTACGTACTCACCAACGCACACGTCGTGAAAGATGCTGAAGAAGTATTTATAAAGCTTACTGATAAACGCGAATTTAAAGCCAAGGTGATAGGTTTTGATACCAACACCGATGTTGCTGTATTAAAAGTAGAAGGCAAAAATTTACCAAAAGTCACTATTGGAGATTCAACCAAGATAAAAGTTGGCGAATGGGTCATTGCGATAGGTTCCCCGTTCGATTTGGATAACAGCATCAGCGCCGGTATTATTTCTGCCAAAGCTCGTGAGATTGGCGATTTTCTACTACTTATTCAAACTGATGTTGCTATCAATCCAGGAAATTCTGGAGGTCCGTTGATTAATTTAAAAGGTGAAGTCATCGGCATCAATTCACAAATTTACAGCCGTTCCGGTGGCTACATGGGAATATCATTTGCCATTCCAATTGATGATGCGATTCGCGTTGCGGAAGAATTAAAATCATCTGGTCGTGTGAGCCGTGGACGTATGGGAATTTATCTTGCAGAGGTTAATGAAAATGTTGCCGAAGCACTCAAATTACCTACCAAGAATGGTACCTTGGTTAGCCGTGTCGAAAAAAATGGCCCGGCAGAGAAAGCGGGGCTGAAAGATGGTGACATAGTGCTTAGTTTCAACGGCACCACCGTTGAAAAAAGCACAGAATTACGTCGACTCGCCGCAGCCACTAAACCAGGTTCTACGGTTAAGCTGAGCGTTTGGCGCAAAGGCAATACTAAAGAATATCCAATTACCTTAGCGGAATTGCCACAAACCGATACGCCTGCGCGCAATACACAGGAAGAAAAAAAATCGGCTGAAAAAGCTGATCCAAATTTTGGTTTAACCGTGAGGTCTTTAAACAACGAACAGAAAAAGGAGCTGAAAATTGACTCAGGGATTATTATTGAAAAAGCCGAAGGTGTTTCTGCTCGCGCGGGCTTACAAGCACAAGATGTTATCCTAACTATCAACAATCAAGACGTTAATAACGAGCAGGATTTCAAAAAAATTATTGAAAGAAAAGATTCTAATAAATCTATTGTTGTGTTGGCACGACGCGGAAATATTACGCAATACATTGCTATCAAAAAATCTTAACCCTTATAAAATTTTGCACAACAATTAGTTGTCCGTTGGTGCGCATCATAAAATCGTGATGCTTACCACAGATTTTGCTTTAAGATAATTCCGTTATTTATTCAATGAAAATCAAAGTTGCTTAGGCAACAACATTTTGGTAACGAATATTATTTAATCATCACATTGATGCTGTGTTTCACTCATATTTTTTATATTTTCTAATAAGCTTATAAAAATAAATTTATTAAAAAAAATAATTTAATAAAAATCATGCACTTAGTGCCCAGCCTATAATTACATTTAATTATTATTTACTTTCATCTAGCACTTTTTCACTGGCATGCATGTTGCTCTGGCAGAGTTTCATAACTAACTTTATGGGACACCTCATGAGCCGTAAAATAACCAGCAGTAATCACACAACCCAACCAATAAATAACAGCATTTATCCATCTTACTTTAAAAAAACAGCACTTGCTGCTGCAGTAGTCAGTTTACTCATATCCTATTCGCACTCTTCTTTTGCTGTAGATCCTGCTGTAGAAAGCAAGACTACCGCTATTGAAAATGATAAAGCGGTGAACTCAGAAACTATTGAGGAAAAGCCAGTAGCAAATAAACCAGGAGTACAAAAATTAGGACAAGTTAATGTTCGCGCAAAGAAAATTAAAACGATTGATGAAAAACACGACGAACCCGTTTCTGTTTCTGTAGTAACCGGTAAAGCCCTCGAACGAGAACTCGCACAAGACTACAACGCCATTTCAAAACGCCTGTCTAACGTGACATTTAATCAATCAAACACGCGTGGTGCATCACTATCTATCCGCGGGCTTGGTAAGCGAGCTTTCGCAGAAACTCAGGACCCCAGTGTTCTGGTTGTGCAAGATGGCGTTAGCTTTGGTTTGACATCTCTTGGTAATTTTGATTTTTATGACATCGAAACCGTAGAGAGTTATCGCGGGCCACATGGCACTACCGGTGGCAAAGGAGGTAGTTCAGGCGCGGTGTATGTAACTACCAAGCGCCCTTCATTTACACCGAGTTCAGATTTTTCTATTACCTACGGACAACGCGACACGATTATTTTAAAAGCTGCTGCCGGCGGCCCGATTATTGAAGATTTATTAGCATGGAGGGGTGCGGTCGTTGTCAACAAAGGCAAGGGCTATTATGAAAGTGAATACGATGAAAATTACACCATGCATAATAAAAATCGCTTAAGTGGTCGAGTACAATTTTTATTAACGCCCACTGAAAGTTTCAACGCACGCCTGAGTGTTGATCTCGAACCTCATGCGCCGCAATTGCAAAACGGTTTAGCCTTTCGTCACGATCAGCCACTATTATATGAAGATGGCAGCTTGACTGATCCATCCGGTACAACCGCGCGCGCAAAACTCTACGGCATTACGGATAAAAATAATGAAATCGTTACACCAGCACGCGGATGGTTCCTTGGGCGTGATTACACCTACTATGGAAACTACAACAACGAAGAAAGGGCTGCCGTTAATTTCAATCAGAATCAGGGTCAAACAGTTTCAAACAAAGGTGCGGCTCTGGAACTTAACTACGATTTTGAAGAACACAAATTAACGTCGATTACTGCGTATCGATATTTTAGTTTTGACGCTCACAACGATGAAGGCACACCTTTTGATATAAGTCGCGATGGTGGTGGCGGTGTTTATTACGATCAATACAGTCAGGAAATTAAAATTGCGTCCAATCCCGGCGGTGTGTTTGATTATCAAGCCGGAATTATCGCGTTTAAAACAGATAACAATATTGTTTCAAAAGCGGGTTGGGGTTCAGATGCAGGTGCATGGTTTGCTAATACAAGCCAGTACAACACTCTCGATCGCAATGCCACCGGCGCTAATCGTGGAGCTGGTTTAGCGTTGCTGCGCGATTCTCTGGATGATGCATTGCGACGTGGTGACACTTGGGTGGAAACGCAAAGCAATGCAATATACGGACAAGGTGATTGGCAATGGGCTGAAGACGCGACATTAACTCTAGGTCTGCGTGTTGGTACTGAAGATCGCGAAACAACAGATGCGATTTTATTTAAAGCGAATGGCTCAGGTGGCGCACTCAATCCGGTCTCTGTTCGCGGTATGCAACTGGGCGGATTTGCTTCAAGCTCAAACGGCACTCTTGGCAACAGCAATTCAACCGAACAACTTAGTCTCGCGGACTCGGTAGCAAATCGTTATTACGGTGCAGTCATTACCGATGTTCCTGGCGCAGCGTACAACACCCTAACTGCAGATCAAAAAGCTCAAGTCGCTGCCGCAAAAGGTATTCGCTCAGCACAAATTGGTCAGCTGTACAATAACGTCACCGATACTTATGAAGACACGCTTTATACAACGCACGTGAGCCAACGATATAAATTCAATGAGCAATTAACAGCGTATGTGTCATGGCAACACGGTGAAAAACCAGGCACAGGTTTCAATATCAACGGCGTGCCAACCGGTGTTAAGCCGGAGAAAACAGATGCATTTGAAATTGGCGTTAAATCATTTGCATTCGAAAATACCCTAACACTTAATGCTGATATTTTCGTGATGGATATTGATGATTATCAGCAAGCGATTCGTGTTGTAGATCAATTCACTACTGATGTGAATCTCGCAGCTATAGATCCATCATTGACTGGCGATGCTTTGCAGTCAGCGAAGAATGCCGCAGTTGCTTATCTCAGCACCCAAGGAAATGTTAACAAGGTACAGGTAAAGGGATTGGAATTTGACGGAACCTACAGTGGTCTTGAAAACTTTACCTTTCGTTTTAGCGGCGCCTACAACGATGCCCATTACGAAGATTTTAAAAATTCACCAAAACCCGATGAACTCGCTTATTTAAAAGAACCTTTCGTAGACCAAAGCGGAAAAGCCTTACCCGGTGCAGCTAAGTACACATTGAATTTAGGTGTTGAGTACCGCCGCCTGGTTTTCAACAACTTCGAATTTCACACCAGCGTCAACGCGGCCTATACCAGCAAGTACCTCACGAGTGATACCCTCTCGAGTTATAGCCTTGTGCCTGGGTACACATTAACGGATGGCTCAATCGGAATCAGTACGCTGGATAATAAATTTGACGTGAGCCTTATCGTGAAAAATTTATTTGATAAGCGTCCTCATGAAATAGCCTGGACTACTTATGAACCCTATCCTTACCCCCGTTGGGTAGGACTGTCATTTACCGGTCGCTATTAAAACTGTTTAGATAATCGCACTATAAACCAGAACTCTACATTTTTAGGGTTCTGGCACTTATCCTATTTCGATCTTACTTTTTTATTGTGTTGATTTTTCAATCATGCAAAACTCGACACTGTCAGATTTTTAACATTTCATACCATTCAAAAGACACAATCAACGGCATAAGCTAGGAAACCAACCATTGGTCGATGGTATAGCACTTGCATTAATTGATTTTTACACAGCATTTTATTTTTGAGGACAAACAAATGACAACTCAAGGTTTAACGAACGCCGCCGGTAATTTTGGCAGCCCGCTGCAATTATTAATTATTTTGGCCGTAGTATTACTTTTATTTGGTGGTAAGCGGCTACGCAATTTGGGTGGCGATTTGGGCAACGCCATCAAAGGTTTTAAGAATGCTGTAGCACCTGCTGAATCGGATGCACAACAAGCTGATCATAAAGCACCTCATCAATTAGGCAGTGATCAGGTAGAATTACCGAGATCCAACGATAGTGAAAAAACTCCTGTTAATCGTGCTGGCTAATTTTGCCTAATGCATGACCTAACAATGAGTGGTTTAAAAGAGACTAACAATGTTTGATATTGGCTTTTCAGAAATTATTGTTTGTACAATCGTCGGTCTTATTGTGATTGGGCCAGAGCGGTTACCAGAAGCTGTGCGCACGGTGGGGCTCTGGGTTGGTCGAATTAAACGTAGCTTGCGCGAAACGCGAGAAGAACTTGAACGTCAGGTAGGAATGGAAGATGTTCGCAAGCAACTACACACAGAAGAAATGATGCGCACCCTGGCCGACATGCAAGAAGAAATCGACACTGCACTAAACTATGAGCGCATGGGGAAAAATAAACCCGTCGCAGAATCTTTGGTCAACCCAATACCAACTGCTGATGCAACTGGCACTAACATCAAGATTGTACAAGAACACTCACCCATCCCAACTTCAGCTGTAATCGCAAGTACGGATCAGGTGCTCATTAACACTCCTATGGTTAAAACTATAGAAAAAAGTGAATCATCTGTAGTCCATCACTAAAAAATCCTTCGCATAGTTTCACTGCTACTCTTTCATTCCTACCTTTCCCTGTTTTGTTATCACCACATAAACAAACTGAGATGCTTGATATTCATCATTCATTCTTCTATGCGCGTCACTTTTTCAATTGAATGCTGCTTCAAGCTCCAACAATGGCGCCTATTTCAAACTAAATAATAAAAAAACACTTTTTTGTTTTGGGCATGCCCTTTGCAAAATGAAAAATATCGACATAGAAAGGATGCGCGCCGGGTATAGGGTTATGAATGGATTCTCAATACCTGTATTGCCCAAGGAATTCACTGCTCCGATAACTATCGTTAACAGTCAAAAAATAAATTGTGTTTACTTTACTCAATCTCTCTTAAATCGCTAAGGAAATTTTATGAAAAAAATATTTTTTGCCAAAACACTATTGGCAGCACTCACGGCTGCTGCAATCTCAGCCCAAGCTGCCACATTACAAAGCGCGGCTGATTTCTTGAAAGCGAAAGATATTAAAACTATCGAGTTTTCCGCAACTGGACATTGGTTTCAATTCGGTCAGGCACCAGCACCAACTTTAGCTTGGCCAAAATTTGACGTAAGCAGTTACAACGCAAGCTTCAACTATGAAAAGCCAGCCGGTCACGTGAAAATTGTGCGTAAACAAGCACTTGAAGCAGGTCGCAATAGACCCGCACCTGTTGAACAAAAACCAGATCAATACGTTAGCGGTACCTACGCATGGAGCGTGGCAGCGCCCGCAAACTCTGCGCCTGGAACAGCAGCTGTTCCTAACTCACAACCGGTTGCAGTGGAAGAGCGCAGCGCTGAAATATGGTCAACTCCCCAAGGTTTTGTAAAAGCAGCCCTTGCTAATAAAGCGACTGAAAAAGCGGTAAAAGGTGGAGTAGAAGTTTCTTTCAAAGCGGATGGAAAATATTCCTACGTTGGTTTGATTAATGAAAAAAATCAGGTTGAGTCGGTAAAAACCTGGATTGATAATCCTGTACTCGGCGATACGTTGTATGAAACGCATTTTAAAGATTACCAGGATTTTGCTGGCACGCAGTTTCCAAAACATATTGTTCGCAAACAAGGTGGCTACCCCGTACTCGATATTAATGTAAGCGCTGTAAAAGCCAATGCGCCGGTAGATATTAATGTTCCTTTTGAAGTTTCAGGAGCAAAAGCTCCAACAGTGAATGTAGAAGTAAGTACGCTAGCGGATGGTGTTTATTATCTCCGTGGTGGCTCACATCATAGTCTTGCAATTGATCAGAAAGATCACATTGTCATCGTAGAAGCTCCGTTAAATGAGGAGCGTTCATTGGCGGTTATTGCAAAAGCCAAGGAAACCATTCCGAATAAACCAATTAAATATCTCATCAATACCCATGCGCATTTCGATCACTCCGGTGGCTTACGTACTTACGTAGCTGAAGGTGCGACTATTGTTACTCATCAGGACAACAAGCCTTACTATCAAAAAATTTGGGCTGAACCACATTCAATCAATCCTGATCGTTTGGCAAGTTCGAAAAAAACAGCTGCATTTGAAACCTTTAAAGATAAACATGTGCTTACCGACGGCAGCCGTAAAATTGAAATATATCCAATCGCTGGCAACAGTCATAACGATGCATTTGCGCTAGTTTATTTACCAACGGAGAGAATCCTTTCAGAAGCTGATGCATACACTCCACTGGCCCCTGGCGCTACACCACCAGCCAGTGTTAACCCTTACTCGGTTAACCTCTATGAGAACATCCAGAAATTAAAACTGAATGTTGATCAAATAGCGGGTTTACATGGCCCAAGTGCTGTTAAATTAGCTGACTTGAAAAGTTTTATTGGTATCAAAGAAGTTGGTGTTAATAAGTAACTGGATTTTAAATAGCGTTAAATGTATAAAAAAATGCCGGACTTTTCCGGCATTTTTTTATTGATAGCTAAATATTCGTCAATTATTTAAAATTTATACTGCTTAATTTATTTGGATTCCAACACTTTCAAGCTGAGAGACAATTTCAGTATGCAAAGGAACACCCTCCCGTATGTTTTTCGCTCGCGCATCCCAACCGCGCTCACCTGGATATTGGAAAGGTGCAGCTTCTTGCGAAAGATAATTTAAGAAATCTTTCACTCGACTCTGAAATAATTCAGGTTCAATAAAAGCTGAAACATTAAGAGCAATAAAAATTTTTGTAGCATCCGCATCAATGCCGCTTCGATCTTGCGCAAAAAATTCTTGTGTAAACGCGGCACCTGCGAGCGCGGCAGTTAATAATTCCATCATTAATGCGAGCCCGGCTCCTTTATGTTCTCCCATGGGTAAAACGGCGCCAGCCAAAACTTCCTGCGCACTATTAGACGGATTTCCATCAGCATCTATACCCCAGTTGGCAGGTACATCTCGCCCTTCACGCAACCAGGTAGAAACTTTACCAACAGCCGCTTGGCTCATTGCCATATCCAGCACCACTGGCTTATCCGATTCGATGCCGGGAATTCCAATTGCTAAGGGATTATTGCCAATAACGCGTTTTTTTGCGCCCCATATCGCCATAGTAGGCATGGCATTGGTCGTACAGATTCCAATAAATCCTGCTTGCGCAGCACGACTGGCATAAGCATGCGCTCGCCCCCAGTGCGTAGTATTTTTTGCAAGACAAACACCTACACCGAATTCTTTTGCACGATCCACCGCTGCTTGCATTGTTATTGATGATGTAAAACGCCCCGGGCCATTATCACAATCAATTACACAAATCGCCCCCAAGTCCCGCACTGTCTTTAATGTCGGCTCAGCTGCGACGCGACTTTCCTCCAATGCCTTAAGCAACCCCGGCAACATACGAACACCATGCGACGGCACCTCCAGCAAATCAGCCTCAGCCATAATTTCAGCTTCAATATTTGCATTAGCTTCAGGCACGCCTGCTGCCTGCAAACGCGAGCTCAACAGCGCGCATAAATTTCTGTAATTAATTCGAGAATATTCACTCATAAAATTTCTAGCCCATATTGGTTGGCTTTTTTTAAAAAAATTTGGATAAACTTATTTGAAACCCACTTTACCGCTTTCTACCATTCAAATTGATTTTTTACCAAGAACTCTGGATATCGAAAGTGTTGATTATTCATCAAATATCTTCATTTACATGTTCAAATAAGAACAATTTTTTTAAGGACATTCGAAATTGTTTAAATTAAAGCACCTTAATTATTGAGAATATTTATTAAAAAGCTACTGGAAGCCCCTATTAATGCCCAACTTGTTTAGGTTTTAACCTGCAGATTGCCATTCTTTTACTAAAAAATATCAGCCTCCATATTGGCCTAATGTTTGCTGAAGCGAAGAATATAGTTAACTTATGCTCCGGAGACATTTCATGATTACCCGTTTTGTAAATTTACCTGCATTAATCCCTTCACGGAAATATGCAACTTATGCTTTAGGTCTAGCTGCTGGACTGGGGCTTTCTGTAAGTACAAATGCTCACCACGCATTCTCCGCTGAATTTGATGCACAAAAACCAATTGAATTAAAAGGGGTTATTACCCAGGCTCGCTGGGTTAATCCGCACAGCTGGATTTATGTGGACGTCAAAGACAAAGATGGAAACCTTAGCAATTGGGGCTTTGAGTTCGGTGCACCTTTTAGCCTTAAACAAAAAGGATTGACCAAAACTACTTTGCCAGTAGGCACCGAAATATCTTTGAAAGGTTACAGATCCAAAAACGGAGAAAATTACGCCTACTCCACCAGTATCACGCTCGCTAACGGAACCGTATATCAAACAGGTGGCGCACAGGATGCTCCTGGCCCTACCGCAGCGGCGAAACCACAATAATAATTTCAGTAAATGTCTTTGGAGAAAATGTTGTTAAAGTTTATTGCGAAACCTCATGTGTTTTTACAAAAATCGGCTTTTGTGTTTGTGAGTTTGGTGCTTTCAGTCACCAGTATTGCTGCAGAAAAAATCCCGAAATTAAATGGTCATCCAGATTTTTCGGGAATTTGGCAAACCACCAGCGCAGCTGATTACGATTTGGAACCTCATGGAATGCGTGCGGATGCACCACCTGGCCCAGGAATTGTTGAAGGTAATGAAATTCCTTATTTACCGAAAGCGCTGGAACAAAAGAAAATTAATTTTGCAAATCGATTAACCGATGATCCACGCCTGAAAGGTTGGACCCTGGGTGTGCCGCGCGGCATTTATTACCCGGAACCCTTCCAGATTTTTCAACGTCCGCGCGATCTCACTATCTTTCACCAATTTGGTCATTCAGTCAGAACCATCCATACCAATGGCACAACTCACCCGGATGACCCAAATGATTGGTGGTTTGGTGACTCTCGTGGGCATTGGGAAGGTGACACTCTTGTTGTTGACGTAAAACATTTTAACGACGGGACATGGTTTGATCGCGCCGGGAATTTCCACAGCGATGCATTGCATATTGTAGAGCGCTGGAAATTTCTGGATGCCAATACCCTAACTTACCAAGCTACCATTGAGGATGCTAAAGTTTTTAGTAGACCTTGGACTATTAATGTCATTTTGTATCGCCACCGGGAACCGAATTTTCAATTAATCGAAGATTATCGTTTCACCCTGGAATATGACAAATACTATCCATATCCCGCCGAATCAGCACCTTCGGCAAAACCGGCCGAATCTAAATAGGAGGAAAAATAAATGCAGATTAATTTAAAACCTCGCTATTTGGTGAGCACATTTTTTTCAACATGGTTAGCGGCTTCATCCCCAGGTACATGGGCGCAAGATCAGTCAGTCGATCGCGCAAACTTTCCAAAATTTGAGCGCGAAAATTACATCTACACCGTTGAATCCGAAAAATGGAAAGGCCCTAAATTATCTGATGGTCAACCGGACGTCCAAGGTCATTGGTCTAATACGATTAGCAATCACAACAATTTGGTTAATCCGCAAGGCGGTGGAGGCGGTGGTGCTGGAAACCGCAGCACAGATCAAAAGCGAGCACCAAGCCGTGTTATAGACCCGGAAGATGGACAGGTTCCATTTCAACCCTGGGCGCGTGAACTGCAAAAAGATTATGCCGCGCATTTGCTGAACCCCATAAAACCTGAGTACATAGAACCTCTTGCACGTTGTGCTCCCGCAGGCCCTTCAAAATCTTTTATGTGGCATGGTTACGAAATTCGCCAATTCCCAGGCTATATCCTATTCTTGTTCGATTCAGGCTCGCGCATTATTCATTTGGATAAAAAGCCTCATTTGCCAGAAAATATAAAACTTTGGAATGGCGACTCCCGCGGACATTGGGAAGGCAATACGTTAATAGTGGATGTTACCAACAACAACTCCAAATCTCGTTTCGGACGCAACGGTGAGTTTGCCAGTGAGAACGCGCATATTGCAGAAAAGTTTATTTTCGATAACAATCGTGAACGCTTTACCTACCAGGCAACCTATACAGATCCAACGGTATATACTCGCCCATGGACCTTGGCTATTCCCAACCGTCGCGTTGAAAAATTCGCTGAAGATGGCTGGAACAATCAGCTCGGCGTAGCAAAGTATGATGCGCAGCGTGAGCGGGATAAAAATAACAAACACGCAAGTAATGAATTGCTGCTCGAGTCTTACGAGCAAATCTGTACAGAAAATAACGGTGGTTTCGGTGGCGGAGCGGTTAAGAGAACTGCAACCATTACACCAGCACCCTAAAGTTTTGGTGCTGGCCAGCACCAGAAAATGAAGTTATAAATATAATTGACTTGGAGCACAACCATGAAGTTAAGAGTGAAAACATTGAGTTTTGCATTGTTGGCCGTTGCTAGCGCAAACTTGTTTGCCGCCGACGCACCAGCTGAAAAACCCGCAGCGGCACCTTCAGGCCCGAACCAGGCTAAGCAAGCAATTGCCGTGCGTAAAGCCGCGTTCACGCTAATTGCAAACAGCTTCAAACCTATCGCCGATGCCGGACAAGGCAAGGCTGAATACAATCAAACTGATATTCTAAAACGCGCCAACAGTATTGTTGTACTGGCTGACTTTTTAGATGGGACATTCCCGGAGTCGTCAAACCTTGGTGAGCCGGATACAAAAACAAAAGCTGAAGCCTGGTCTAAGAAAGAAGACTTCGCTAAAAGAATGGCAGAGTTTAAAGAGCATGCGGCCACGTTAGCTAAAGTAGCGGCTACTGAAAAAACTGCTACAGATGCATTCAAAGACGCCTTCGCCGCTGTGGGTAAAGATTGCAAAGGGTGCCACGACAACTATAAAGCTAAATAAGCCTTCATCAATCGTCTTTGTATAAAAAATATAAAGACGATTGATTGCTCTGATATTTCCCTTCCATTTATTCCGATTGCTTCCATGACACAACCAAATCAAAACTCATCAGATGAAAATTCGGTAGCGAAAAAAACGGTAAAGATTTGGGACTTACCAGTCCGCGTCTTTCATTGGTCTTTGGTGATTTTATTTATTGCAGCTTATGTCACCAATTATCTCGGGCCAAGTTATTTCAATTACCATCTCTGGTGTGGGTATGCGGTTATTGTTTTGGTTTCGTTCCGCATTATCTGGGGAGTGATTGGAACTTATCATGCGCGTTTTGTAAATTTTTTGCGTGATCCTTTCTCTACCGCCAGATATGCATTCAACTTTTTAAGAAAAAAAGATGAGCACCATTTAGGTCATAATCCGCTTGGTGCGGTAATGGTTATTATTTTACTTGCCGCAATTTTAGTTCAAGCCATCACTGGATTATTTACTAACGACGAAATTTTCAACCTCGGTCCTTTATACGCTTATGTAAGTGATGAATTAAGCTTGGAATTAACTTCTCTGCACCGCCAACTTTTTTACTGGATTTTGGGAGCAATAGGCTTGCATATTGCAGCCGTACTCTTTCACGTGTTTTTCAAACGCGACAACATTATTAAAGCCATGTTCACCGGCACGAAAGATGTTCATGATGCAAAAGATGTTAGACCAATTAAATCCTCTCGCATTTGGCTGGCTATTATTATTGTAGTAATCCTCGCTCTCATCCTGGCCTGGATAATTTCCACTGCACCTGAAGCTGTAGTTGATCCCGGTTATTAAGTCAGCATCAGCAATGGCAGCAAAAATAACATCGCCACAATTTTTATTCAGTCCACTTTGCGCATGTCGTAATAATTAGCCTTCAAAATCGACACTCGCCCCACCATTACTCAATTCTATAGAACCAAATAGTCTGATAAGTATCCGACACTACAATTCTACGATTATGCATCTCTTAATGTTCGCTGCAGAACAGATTAAAAGCGACCTTCAGCACAATCTTTCCCTCTGGAATATCCTTAATTCAATATTCGAAAGAGGGCAAGATCATGCAATTAAATGAAAATCGCGTACGCGAATACGCTTATAGAATTTGGGAATCTGAAGGTAAACCTGACGGCTGCGCTGAAAAACATTGGGACATGGCGTGCAAATCACTTGAAAGCGAGGAGCCGCACTCAGAGACGTTCATACCGCACCAAAATACCAAGAAAGGTAAACATGCTCATCACCCACATCAACCTCATTAATTTAACCTGATGGGGAATGTTGTGAGAGCTTCTGATCAAGGAAATATTCGGGTAGGCATATCCGGCTGGCGATATGCTCCATGGCGAGGTAGCTTTTACCCTAAGGGATTAGTGCAAAAATATGAACTCCATTTTGCATCACGCACGGTTAATAGTATTGAAATCAATGGCTCCTTTTATAGGCTTCAGACACCTGAAAGCTACAGTACTTGGTATAAGGACACGCCTGACAATTTTATTTTCAGTGTAAAAGCCTACCGAGATATTACACATTTTAAACGCTTAAGGAATGTTGATAGATCTATCGCCGACTTTTTCGCTTCTGGTTTTCTCGAGCTAAAAGATAAACTGGGGCCGATCTTATGGCAGTTCCCACCTACGTTTAAATTTGATTCCGGGCTATTTAAAAACTTTTTAGGCATGCTACCAAAGGATTTTAGCTCAGCAAAAACATGCGCAAAAGAATCCGAAAGGTATGTGGAAACCGATGCGAGAGAGGATCAAAAAAATAAAAAATTACGTCACGCCGTCGAAATTCGCAATGAAAGTTTCGTTAACGACGAGTTTATACATTTGTTACAGGATGCTGGTGTTGCACTAGTAGTTGCAGATACTGCTGGTCGATGGCCGCAGCTTGAAGAAATTACTAGCGACTTCGTTTATATGCGTCTTCATGGTGATACGGAACTCTACCGCAGCGGATATTCCGAAGCAGCTTTGGACTACTGGTTCAAGCGAATCAAACTATGGCGTGATGGTAAACAACCGAGAGACGCTAAACTTATTTTGCCTAAAGATCGGTCTAATACTGAGAGTCGCGATATTTATTGCTACTTTGATAATACAGACAAACTTTGGGCACCCTACGACGCGAGAAAAATATTAGAAAAATTTGATCTCGCTGACAACCTGGAAGAAACTCCAGGAAAAATTTCTGAAAAATATCGAAAAAAATCTAAAAAAGATGGAGATGCTCCCGATGGTGATTTATTTAATTAAGGAAACCTTTAATCATTGGCTTGATGATAAGGCTTCACGATTAGCTGCAGCACTTGCCTATTACACCGTGTTCTCCTTACCACCTTTATTAATTTTAGTTATTGCGATTGCGGGCACATTTCTTGGAGAGGAAGCGGCACGTGGTGAGGTTGTACTACAACTTCAGAGCCTCATTGGTACCGACGGTGCAAAAGCTATTGAGGCAGTAATAGAAGGCGCTTCTAAATCCGGTACTGCTACAAGTCTATCGGCGTCTATTATCAGCGTAGTTATATTATTGTTTGGTGCTACCGCCGTAATGACGCAACTACAGGATGCACTTAACACTATCTGGGGAGTAGCTCCTAAGCCTGGAAACATGATCAAGATATTTATCTTTCAGCGACTGTTATCATTCGGAATGATTTTAGGTGTTGTGTTTATGATGCTCGCGTCGCTCATTATGAGTGCGGCTCTTGGGATTATTAGCAAATATTTGGGTGGGTTGTTTCCAGCGCTGGAATTTATATCTGCGCTTATTGACCTTTCCATTTCGCTTAGTGTTATTACATGCTTATTTGCGATGATGTTTAAATACTTGCCCGACGTTAAAATTAAATGGCGACACGTATTAATAGGTGCGCTTATTACTGCACTTCTATTTAATCTGGGGAAATATTTAATTGGTTTGTATCTGGCTAAAAGCGCTTTTAATTCAACGTTCGGAGCTGCTGGCTCACTGGTAGTATTGTTGGCTTGGATTTACTATTCAGCACAAATTTTATTTTTGGGGGCAGAATTCACCCAAGTATACGCACGCAGAAATGGAGCCTATATAGAACCTAAAGAGTACGCAGAATACGTCACAGAGGAAATGAAAGCCCAGCAAGGGCTTTCAAAGAACAGGACAAAAGAAGAGCGGGCTTCTTAGCATTATCAGGATTAGCGATTACCAGCCAATTCAACGTCTTTTTCACGAAGAATTTTTTGATAAATCTCTTCACGATGCACAGGCACACTCTTGGGAGCGTTTATACCAATGCGCACTTGATTACCGTTAATCCCGAGCACAGTTACTGTCACTTCGTCGCCAACCATTAATGTTTCACCAATACGTCTGGTTAAAATTAACATACCTTTACATCCTCTCCATCTTCAAAAACTAGGCAGTTTTCATTTGGGTTTATTTGCACTGTTGGTCTACTGGTAAACCATACAACATTCGTAGCTGCGTCCAGGAAATTCTAAAAATCTACTCACAAACTAGCATAATCTTTTGAAAACTATATTTACTGAAGTGTAAATAAATGTCGCATTTCAATTATTAAGCTAAGTAATCGTTAATTTTTTAGAGGTTCCTTGGCTTTCCTAGCGCGTTTTTTCACCGGTTGCACCTCGGGCTCTTGTTGTTCAATAGCATCCAGAGGGTTTACTCGGGTCACAGGAGGAACATATCCATCTATCTCAGATTCCGCCAACTCACAGGCTAATTCCCAATGCCTAACAGCCCTACCTTGTGGCTTTCCTTCACTTTCCCAAATTTGATACGCCAATTCACGAATCTTATTCTCTTGAAGCATACATCGGTCCTCTTTGGCTGTGAAATATTTGAAAGTGAAAAATAAAGTTTCACCACAAGTATTGCAAGCCCTCATTAAAAATATCCCTATTTTAATGATGAAATTTAGCAAATTATATTTGAAAAAAACGTTCGGTAACGTACTGATTTACCATTTGTGATAATTCAATCTGATTTTCCAATTTGTTAAAACATTTTTTGTCGGATTAAGCGACATCAAAGAGGTTTATCATGAAAACAATTGATCAATATCTTATGCAGGATCCGCGGTACCAGTACGGTCAGCCTCAGGGAAAACCTGACAGCATGCAGCCAGAGCCAGGCCTTGATGCTTTATTAAAACCACAAGCAGATCATGGTGAAAAAACTTATCGAGGAAGTGGACGACTTAAAGGAAGAAAAGCACTCATTACCGGAGGTGACTCAGGTATAGGACGCGCAGTTGCAATTGCATTTGCGCGCGAAGGCGCCGATGTTGTAATTAACTACTTGCCCAGTGAAGAAGTTGACGGAAAAGAAACCTTAAAGCAAATTAAAGATACCGGAACAAAATCATTTTCAGTTGTGGGTGATATTACCGACGAAAATTTTTGCAAATCGCTTGTAGAAGAGACAGCAGAGTTATTAGGTGGCATTGATATTTTAGTGAACAATGCCGGCAAGCAGCAGTTTGTAGAAAAACTGGAAGATCTAACTACCGAGCAGTTTAAAAAGACCTATACAACAAACGTATTTGCAATGTTTTGGATCACTAAAGCAGCAACACCTCACATGCCTCCGGGTGCAAGCATTATTAATACAACGTCTATTCAATCTTATCAACCCTCTGCTGGATTACTGGATTACGCATCGACTAAAGGTGCAATAACTGCGTTTACAAAAAGCCTTGCAAAAATGTTGATTGAAAAAGGTATTAGAGTTAATGCGGTTGCGCCAGGCCCTGTGTGGACACCTTTGCAACAAAGTGGTGGACAACCTGCCGAAAAACTCGAACATTTCGGTGAAAAAACACCTATTGGAAGACCAGGACAACCGGCAGAAGTGGCACCTGCATTTGTATTCCTGGCATCGCAAGAATCCAGCTACATAACCGCAGAAGTAATAGGCGTGACAGGTGGCCAACACACACCGTAATTTACTCAAGCATCTACGAATCGAGGTGACCCTTATGGAACTTCCCAACACGAATGAGCGAGTAGCTATAAATACATCGGAAAAAGTAAATAACGATATACAAATGTATATTCAAAATTCTATTTATTTTTATCGTAGAAACCCACAACTTATCGAGCAACGTCTTGAAGAGTTGGATAAGGAATGGGACATAGAGCGTGTGTTGGAAACCAACGCATCAAGCCTGATAGTTGCATCAAGTGCGCTTGGTTTTGTTGCCAGTAGAAAGTTTTTTTTAATTCCGTTTTTAGTCGGCACCTTTTTACTACAACATGCACTTCAAGGCTGGTGTCCTCCGCTTCCGATATTGCGCAGATTAGGATATAGAACCACTAGTGAAATACAAGAAGAGCGGGAAGCATTGCAAAATATAGTTAAAGGACTTCGGCACGTAGCCAGAAATTAGAGATGGCGGATAAGGCGGTAAAAATTGGTACAAGTGGCATTGTGCTTCCAGGAAATAAATCGACGTTTCCGGATGCCTTTCGCAATGCCAGCCGATTAACCTATTATAGTTCGCTATTCAATAGCCTTGAAGTTAACTCTTCCTTTTACAAAATTCCACTACCGACCACATTTTCAAAATGGGCCAATGAAGTTTCAGATAATTTCAAATTCACGGTTAAACTCTGGCGGGGTATAACTCACGCCAAAAATCTAAATTACTTTGAAGATGACATAAAGAATTTCATGGAGTCAGTAAACAATTTAAAATCAAAATCTGGTTGCCTCCTCGTACAATTTCCAGCAAGTATTAATGTTAACTTTATTCAAAAAGTAGACGCTATCTTATTTCTATTGAATCAATTAAATAGCCAAACACAGTGGGCCATAGCAGTCGAGTTCAGACACAACAGTTGGTATCAAGCCCCTACTTATAAAATGCTTGAGAACTACGATAGCACGTTAGTTAGTCACGACATGCCAAACTCAAAAACACCTATCGATTACGAACCTGACAGACTTGCCTATTTCAGGTTTCATGGACCAACGGGTCGATACAATGGCAGCTACAGCGACGACTTTATTTCGCAACAAGCCAAACAGATCCAACAATGGCAAAATAGTGGAAAAGAGATATACGTCTATTTTAATAACACTATAGGGGACGCACTGAAAAATGCCCAACTCCTGCAGAAGCTCGTAGAATCTTAAATACAAAATCATGGATTGTTATACTTTATTAAAGTGCAATGCTACTATTCGATGGCAGCCAGCAACCACAACTGTCAATAATAACGAACGCCATGAATATAGAAGATAGCGCCGAGTACTACGCAAAAAACTTCAAAGGCCTGGATGCCAGCAACCGCCATTTTTCATCGATTGTTTTTGAAAACTGTATTTTTCAAAGCTGCAATTTTTCCGATGCTCGATTCAACTCATGTAAATTTATAGAATGTAATTTCAACGATTCCAATCTAAGCAATGTTGCGATCAACCATACAAGGTTTGTAGATGTTGAGTTTGAAGGATGCAAACTTGTCGGCATCAACTGGACAACCGCGGACTGGCCTCGCCTTAATCTTTCATCACCATTAACCTTTGCGCAATGTATCCTCAATGACTCTTCATTTTTTGGGCTCTCATTAGGCGAGCTAATTCTTGAACACTGCAAAGCTCACGATGTAGATTTCAGGAACGGAAATTTCGCAAAGGCAAAATTCAACAATACGGATTTTACCAACAGCCTTTTTTCCAAAACAAATCTGCAGCAAGCTGATTTTAGCGAAGCACAAAACTACACTATTGATGTATTTAGCAATGACATTAAGGGTGCAAAGTTTAGCAAGTATGAGGCTTTGAGTTTATTGGATAGTCTAGGCATCGAATTAGTGGACTAGGAGAAACCACACTACAGGTTTGCTATATCCCTATCAGCCTATTGTTCGCATATGCAATACATCGCCTTCCTTAAACATCCTCGACTCGCCATGTTGATAAATTTTCCATGACTCATTGGATGTTAAAGGCTTGGTTGCAACAACAATCATTTTATCGTGCTGCGTGTTGTGCTTGCTTAAATCGAGAGACACGTTTTTATCCACCAAGGTCACGGTAGTAAATGGATACTGCCGTTCAACATATGCCAAAGCGGTAGAGCAGTATGTGTAAAGCAATTCGCCATTGGAAAAAATAATATTAAAAACACCAAAACTCTCTATTTCGCGGGCATAAACATCTAAGGCATGAAAAAGCTCAGCGCTTTCGGGCTCACGCTCACCGAATTCCTGTTCCAATCGTTGCAGTAGCAAACAGAACGCAAGTTCACTATCCGTGTCACCATGCACTTCATACTTACCATGTAATTCCGGTGCGAAATTTTTCAAATCACCGTTATGGCAAAACAACCACATCTTACCCCACAACTCGCGCTTAAACGGGTGGCAATTGCTGACGTTAACTGCGCCTACAGTAGCTTTGCGAATATGCGCGATAATAGTTTTTGATTTGATGCCCGCGCTGTGGATTTTATCGGCCAGAATAGAGTTGGCAGCGGGTTGATGATCAACAAAAACATCAAAGCTATTATTGCGATAAAAGGCAATTCCCCAGCCGTCTTTGTGCTCATCCGTTAAACCACCGCGCGCACGGAAACCTTCAAAGCTGAAGTTAATATTCGCAGGTTCTTTACAACTCATTCCCAATAACTGGCACATGATCGGTAGTAGATTTCCGTTATAAATAATTTACGTATTTGCGAGAATCGAGATTGTCTGCGAACTCATGCTGAGATATCAGATAACCATCAAAAATCTTATCAAACGACTGAATGTTTTCTTTGTCTTTGACTTCTTTGCTTACAAGAATCCGCTTACCGGAATAAAGCTCGAGCGGGTGAAGGTACGCAACTTCTGCATTAGCTGCTTTTGGTTTGGTTAACCATTCGGATGTAGGGTGGTACATATAAATGACATCCAGTTCTAACCCCAGATTGGCAAGCAACGTAAGCTCCGATGTTTGTGTGATACTCACGCCTATTTTATAGCCTTTACTTTTGTAGCTAGCGAGCGCTTTATTAAAGTGTGGCAAGGTTGCGTTATCCAATAGCCGTGTATGCAATATGACTCGCTCAGGTTTTAATCCACAATCACTCAATATACTTTCAAAAATCTTTCCGTGATCATCACTCACGCTCACGATGTGACGTGGTTGAACATGCAGGGATAACAAGTGATCTTGCCCGTCAAATTTTTGCAAGTAGTTTAGGGAGTGCAGTGTGCGCACCAATCTATCAAGATGCACAATTTGGTCGATGCTATCTAACGAATTAAAAATGCTATCGATATCCAAAATATTTCCGGTGGATGCGCGCACCACCAATTCGGCTTCATAACCCATAAGCTGCTTTTTGCCCAAGGCATTAATCGCATGAAAATCTGTACCTAATGTCAAACTTCCAAATCGTGCCCAATAAACATTGTCAGCTTTATAAAACCCGGTTTTCGGCAAAGCACGAATACGTGCTTGAGTTTGCAATTGATCGTTAAAATAATTCATAAGTTCGGTAAGCGGCATATCTACTACATCTCATCGCAAGATTACTTAATGAAATGCATAATAGAGACCATGTCCTTTTTTAGAAAAGAATTTAATATTCTCAGCTTATAACGGTCGCAACAATCAGACACTAGCCGTACTCATTCCCAACTTTTCTCCCGCCTTTTCTATTCTTTGCGCTACCAATCCATTATTAAATGCCAACATGATTATAAGGATATAGAGATATATTCTTTCCAATTGTCTATAGCCGCCATTATATTTCCAGCTCGATTCAATCCCTTGTTCATATAAGTGTTGCTAAAAGCAATCCAAAAATTTTAGTGCTTATTTTCAAACACTTCGAATGGAGAATGTTATGAGTGTGGTGCAATTAAACAATCCTCAACCTACACCTAAGCCCCCAGAAACCTTGGTAGATACGCTTGAAGCAGCAAAGCAACAGGCTTTCGCTGAAGATTTGAAATACGCCGGTAAAGTTTCACCAGAGGAAGCCTGGAAATTATTTGTGAACGGGCAAGCCCATTTAGTTGATGTGCGTGTAGCAGAGGAAAGAAAATTTGTTGGGCATGTGCCCAATACTTTTCATGTTGCATGGCAAACCGGCCCTGCACTTATCAAAAACCCACGCTTCTTGCGCGAGCTTGAAAACAAACTCTCAAAAGACGCTGTAATCCTATTGTTATGCCGCAGTGGTAAACGTTCCGCCGCAGCCGCCGAAGCTGCAACCGCTGCAGGATTTAAAAATGTATTTAATGTGCGTGAAGGCTTTGAAGGCGAATTGGATGAAAACCAACGACGGGGCGCAATTGGTGGATGGCGCCAACGCGGTTTGCCGTGGGTTCAGGACTAAACGGGTTCAAGATTAAGTCGGTTTTAGATTAAATTCGTGCTGGATAACAACTTATAAATAAACGGGTCATAAAAATGACAAACAACATTAGCAGGGATACAGAATTTTCCTTTGCAGCATCCACACATTGGGAGCTGGATAAAATTGTTAACGAATTGCGTTCAGTTCGCAATGAATGGCGAGCGAGTCGCGGCCGACTACGCGAAGCAGGGTTACGCGAATTGCCATCGCGCGAAGTTTTGCAACAATTGTTAATTGATTTATGCGGCGCTCTCTTTCCAATGCGTTTGGGCCCGCAAGATCTACGCGAGGAGAGCGAGGACTACTATGTCGGCCACACTCTGGATGCTGCGCTAAACCAACTACTCGTTCAAGTACAACTGGAACTCACGTATTCCGCTAGACAAATCAATGACAATATCGATGAACACGCGTTAAAAAATCAGGCAAACAACATCGTTCGGCTATTTGCCAGCGCCCTGCCCCGTTTGCGCCGCATTTTAGATATAGATGTGCAGACTGCATTTCAAGGTGATCCTGCAGCGCACAGTGTCGATGAAGTTTTGCTGTGCTACCCCGGTATTCACGCAATTATTTATTACCGCCTTGCCCATACGCTTTATGAATTGGGCGTTCCTCTGCTCGCAAGAATCGTAGCCGAACTCGCCCACTCAAGTACCGGCATTGACATTCACCCAGGCGCTCAAATTGGCAGCGGCTTTTTTATAGATCATGGAACTGGTGTAGTGATTGGTGAAACCGCTGTAATCGGTGAGCGTGTTCGCGTTTATCAAGCCGTAACCCTTGGCGCAAAATCATTTCCAACTGATGACACAGGTGCGCTACAAAAAGGTTTAGCGCGACATCCTATTGTTGAAGATGACGTAGTGATTTACGCAGGTGCAACTGTGCTGGGAAGAATCACGATCGGAAAAGGTTCGGTTATTGGCGGAAATGTTTGGTTAACACGAAGTGTTCCTGCGGGCAGCAGCATCACACAAGCAACATCGCGAAATTTAGCGGAGGCGCAAGCATGAGTTTAAATATACATTTTGGACGAATTGTAAAACACATTCGTGAAGAGCGTGGATTATCGCAAGAAGTTTTAGCAGATCGCGCGGATTTAAATCGCAGTTATGTTGGTGAAGTAGAGCGTGGAACTGCAATGCCTTCATTAGGAACTGTAACCAAAATTGCAAAGGCGTTGAATCTTTCTACGTCCACACTGTTGGCGCGTTACGAGGCATTTGAGCAGTCGCATTTAGAAAAAGTTGGATAAAAAGTGCCATTCAATTCTTTGGTGGTCATAGACGGTTGAGGTTTTCTTAGAAGAATGTGATCTTAGCTTAGTAGGTTTTCTTCTAAGAAGGATTTTTCTTTCTCGATTGTTTATTTAAAACACTTCCCCCACTTTATTTTCTTCAGGAGCTTCGGTATGTCGACCGAGAACGAAGTGCAGTCAGCACTTAGTGACAATGCAGCAAGACAGTTAGCCAATGCGACCAAAACAACACCACAACTTTCAATTATATCGCCACGCTGGCTTGTGTACTTGTTGCAATGGACTCCTGTCGAAGCGGGTATTTTCCGTTTAAACCGCGTGAAGAATCCGCGTCAGGTTACTGTGACGTGCTCTCAACGCGACGAATCTGAAATCAAGCCAACATTTGTTGATTACGATGAAAAACCGCGCGAATATTTTTTAAATGCGGTGACCAGTGTTGTCGATGTTCACACTCGCGTATCAGATTTATATAACAGCCCGCACGATCAAATCAAAGAACAACTTCGCTTAACAATTGAAACCATTAAAGAGCGTCAGGAAAGCGAATTAATTAATAACGCTGAATATGGTTTATTAGCAAGTGTGGATGATACTCAACGTATTTCTACATTGACTGGCGCCCCAACGCCTGATGATTTGGATGAGCTATTGGTAAGAGTGTGGAAAGAGCCAGGATTTTTCCTTGCGCACCCATTAGCTATTGCTGCTTTTGGTCGTGAATGTACCCGTCGCGGTGTTCCACCACCCACCGTTAGTTTATTCGGCTCACAATTTATTACGTGGCGCGGAGTGCCTTTAATTCCGTCGGACAAATTGCCGATTGATGAAAATGGAAAAACAAAAATTCTTTTATTACGCGTTGGCGAAAAACGCCAGGGTGTGATTGGCTTGTATCAACCAGGCTTATCGGGTCAACAAAGTCCAGGATTATCTGTTCGCTTTATGGGTATAGGTCGCAATGCTATCGCCTCTTATTTAATTTCGCTTTACTGTTCATTGGCGGTATTAACGGAAGACGCTTTAGCCGTTTTGGAAGATGTAGACGTGAGTAAATATCACGATTATCCAGACACTTATAAATAATCGAGCACTGATATGACTGACCATCAAGGTTTGCCAGATCTTAATTCATTGGCCGCTATGGCCAATGAATTTTTTCAAGCCCTGCCTAATGCAGAACCAATTGTTTCCAGTTTGCGGCCCGCAATTTCACAACTAGCTCCACAAAGGCCTCAATTTGGACGCAGTCTTTCCAATGTTGATGCGAGTGAAGCCTCCCTATCATCACTGCCATTTGTACCCTCGCGTGAAGCGGAAAAGCAGACAGCAATTGCACCAGCGTCTAATTATTATTTCGCAGATAACGCGAGCACTTACCCGCTCACTAATTTGCATATTGATCAACTAGCAACGCAAGTATCTCCTCAAGCCTTTGGCCTACCCGGAGATGATGAATTAAGAAGTTTGTTGGCTGAAGATAGATTTGTGACTAATGCAAATCAACATTCTTTTGCAAACAGACCGCAGTCACCCAGTGAATTGCAAATTTCGCATACTCTTGAAAAGAATGCTGGAACTTACCATCAACCGCAAACCTTTGGTGGCGATCGAGTATCTCCCAATGCGTCGGGTTTGCCGGGTGAGCGAGATATTCAACATTTACTTGCAGCTGAATTTAGTTTTGCCAAATTCGATGTGCCTGTTCAACCCGCTGCAAAAACATCTAATTCGCAATTTTATTTTTTGGATTCAAGTCCACAGCCTGTATTTGGTAATTCACCGAAGCAAGGTCAGTTTGCAGCGGAATCCCAAGGTTTTGACGTGCAATCCATTCGACGCGATTTTCCAATTTTGTCGGAGCGAGTGAACGGAAAACCATTAGTATGGTTTGACAATGCAGCAACCACACAAAAGCCCCAGTCAGTCATTGATCGTGTAAGTTATTTTTACGAACATGAAAATTCAAATATCCACCGCGCAGCACATGAATTGGCGGCCCGAGCTACCGATGCTTACGAAGGTGCGCGCAATAAAGTTGCAAAGTTTTTGGGTGCACGATCATCCGATGAAATTATTTTTTTGCGCGGTGCAACTGAAGGCATCAATTTTCTGGCTAATACTTTCGGTCAGGAACGCGTTGGCGCTGGCGATGAAATTATTGTATCGCAATTAGAACACCACGCTAATATCGTTCCCTGGAGCATGCTGGCAACCCGCGTGGGCGCAAAGCTCCGGGTAATTCCTGTAGATGATACCGGCCAAATTTTATTAGATGAATTTAGTAATCTTATTAATGGCCGGACTAAATTAATTTCTGTTACACAAGTATCCAATGCGTTGGGCACGGTAACTCCAATTAAAGACATTATTGATATAGCACACGCAAAGGGTGTGCCTGTCATTGTTGATGGTGCTCAATCTGTATCGCACATGAGTGTTAATGTACAAACATTGGATGCAGATTTTTTTGTGTTTTCAGGCCATAAAGTGTTTGGACCAACGGGTATAGGTGTTGTTTACGGTAAAGCGGAGCACTTGAAAAATCTGTCCCCGTGGCAAGGCGGAGGCAATATGATTGCCGACGTGACTTTTGAAAAGATTATTTATCAGGATGCGCCAAATCGCTTCGAAGCAGGCACTGGAAACATAGCTGACGCAATTGGCTTGGGCGCAGCTATAGATTATGTGCAACGCATCGGTATGGATCGTATCGCGCGCTACGAGCATGATTTACTTGCGTACGGCACACAGAGATTACAACCCATCCCCGGCGTGCGCTTGATCGGCACCGCAACAGATAAAGCTAGCGTGCTTTCATTTGTATTGGATGGTTACAAAACAGAAGAAGTGGGAAGCGCATTAAATCATGAAGGGATTGCGGTAAGATCTGGTCACCACTGCGCACAACCTATTCTTCGTAGGTTCGGTGTCGAAACAACGGTTCGCCCTTCATTTGCGTTTTATAATACTTGCGAAGAAATTGATTTAATGATTTCGATAGTAGATAGGCTTGCGCGAGCTAGACGTTAATTTGATTACAGCTACTATGCGCCACGCCATTAAAAAGCCCGGACAAAATCCGGGCTTTTTATTTTCTCCGTAGAATTTATTTAGTTCTAAGCAAAGCACTAAAAATTATTTTTATTGTTCACTTTATAAATCTACTATAAGCCTTGTTGAATTTAACGCTAATTAACAGGAGTCAACTATGAGCTTACGTTTAGGCGATGATGCGCCAGATTTTGTACAGGATTCCAGTGAAGGTAAAATTCACTTTCACGAGTGGCTGGGTAACAGCTGGGGAATTTTATTTTCACATCCTGCCGACTTCACGCCAGTTTGCACCACTGAACTTGGCCTTACGGCAAAATTAAAAGATGAATTCTCCAAGCGCGGTGTAAAAGCTATTGCGTTGAGTGTGGACCCAGTGGAATCTCATCAACGCTGGATTGGTGATATCAATGAAACCCAACATACTCTTGTGAATTTCCCTATCCTTGCGGATGCAGATCGTAAAGTTTCTGAGCTTTACGATTTGATTCATCCTAATGCCAGCACTACATTAACCGTGCGCTCCTTATTTATTATTGATCCCAATAAAAAAATTCGTTTGATCATCACTTACCCTGCAAGTACGGGTAGAAATTTCGATGAAATTTTGCGTGTTATTGATTCGCTGCAGCTCACTGAAAATCACAAAGTAGCAACGCCAGGAAATTGGAAATCAGGTGATGACGTTGTGATAGTACCTTCGCTGCAAGACCCGGAGGAAATTAATCGTCGCTTTCCAAAAGGCTACACTGCAGTAAAACCTTATTTGCGTTTGACACCTGATCCAAGAGCTTAATGCCAAATAAAACCTAAACACAAGGGTGCGCAAAGCACCCTTTTTTTATGCTTCATTTTTATGGGAGAACTTTATGACAAATAAATACATTGTTGACGCGAACTACCGTTTTATTGCGGCGTATCAGGAAGTTAATACGCGTATCAGTCAACGCCAGCAGGCCTTATCGCTTTACGCGACTTTAGTGCTAAGTTTACTCGCAGCGCTGGTTGCGTTAAAACCCGATGACGGTGGCACAGTGCCTGTTGAATGGCTGCTACCTGGATTCCCCGCTGCATCACTTTGTCTGGCATTTTTAAATTATAAAGGTGAAAGAGCCATCACAAATTTACGACGTTTTCTTTCTGCGCTTGAGCAGCTTAATAATGCTCATGACGAATTGCCCAGTTACAACACTCACCCGCAATGGTCATCAGGCGCAAATAAAGCGCGTCGTTTTCATGATTTAACAGCCTTTCTATTAGTAACGGCGGGTAATGGAATTGGTTTAGGGGCAGCCATTCATATTTATCCTGATCGCCTGGCTGCAGCACCTTTTGCTATTTGGGGTTCGGTGATACTTGCCATCATTTCCATGTTTATTTTATTACTCATCCCACGCTGGAGTTATAGTCCTTCGGCTCCCAAAGAATAATTTAAAAGTTAATATTTAAGCACTGTTGGTATGCAAACATAAATATGTTGATTTTTAAACATGCCAATTTGCAGCTTTGCCCAATTCAGCCATTAATAAAAACCAATGATTCTAACCTTATATCTCAAAGTTTTTTAAATAGGTTTTCAAAGCATGAGTTGATTAAATTAATGACAAAATTCGTTTTTTTTCAATGTTTTATCTCTTCACGGGTTTCTGGCATAGATGCTGCAAAACATTATTTACACAAGATTTTATTGCAAGGTTGTTGTTTCATTTAACACACAATTTCGCAATAGGATTCTTAGAGTGAATTAATTAACAGGCCCGTCTATATCGGGAAGGATGTGACTATGAGTGCTCCGGCTTACTCCGAACCCTATGCCCACGATCGCCGTCATACGCGCGCGAAAGTCAGGATTCAAGAAGGAAAAGCAGCGCAACATAAATCTGCAGATATTATCCCGTTGGTACCTCGCCAGGTAAAACTGGATAAGCCCATTGAAGTTGTTTATCCAAAATACCGCCGTTTGGGTGCAACAATATTTGCTGCTGCTGTAGTTGGCATTCATATTTTGGTGTTTGGTTATTTTTATTACCAACCTATCGTTGAAGCCGTTAAGAAAGTCGAAATACCGAAAATTAAATTAGAGAAATATGTTCCTCCGGTTATTCCGCCACAAGTTGTTGAACCGCCCAAACAAGTTAAAAAGGAAAAACCCAAACCAGTAGAAACTCCGAAGCCACCTACTGATAACCCGAATATTGTTGAAAAATATGTCGATCCAACACCAGTCGTAGAAGGTCCGGCGCAACCTGTTGAAACTGTGACGGAAGCTTCTGCAACGGCGGCTTATTTAAATAATCCGCCTCCTGTTTACCCAGAAGCTGCTCAAGAGAAAGGATGGGAAGGTACAGTGATATTAAGCGTGCTGGTTCAACCGGACGGAAAAGCAAAAACCGTCGAAATCAAAACGTCAAGCGGTAGAAAAATTCTTGATCAGGCAGCAACACAAACCGTACAACGCTGGACATTTGTTCCTGCGCGTAGAGGTGAAACGCCTGTTGAAGGTTGGGTAGAAGTGCCCATTGATTTTCGTTTGAGTAATTAAACTCTGTTGTTCGACAACAATTAACTATTTTTAGCTATCAACCTATCTTTCACTACTACCCTATCTTTCACTATTAACCATTTTTTTGAAGTAAATAAAGCGAGTAAATTTTATGAATGAGTTGTACCAGCATATCGTTGAATGGACATTGTGGTCACTGGCTGTTTTTTCAGTAGTTACCTGGACTTTAATTATTCTTAAGAGCGTTCAACACGCACTATTAGGCATTCAAAATAGAAGATTTAAGAAAGATTTCTGGAGTGCGGCAGATTTAAATGCAGCAGCTTCATTGGAAAAATATGTAGGACCAACTGCACGCGTAGCTGCAATTGGTTTCACAACCCTGCGTAGCGCTGACTCAACGCCAGCTGCAAACAATTTAGAAAATAGTTGGGACAGACAGGATTTACTTGAGCGCCATTTGCGTCAACAAATTCATAAAGAGCGTCGTTCTTTAGAAAGCGGTTTAGCTGTATTGGCGTCAATTGGTAGTACCGCTCCTTTCGTGGGATTATTCGGTACGGTGTTCGGAATTATTTTGGCGCTGACCGCAATTTCCAGCAAATCATCGGCGAACATCGAAGTAGTAGCGGGGCCAATTGGTGAAGCACTGGTTGCAACTGGTGTTGGTATTGCCGTAGCGGTTCCTTCTGTTTTGGCATACAACTTTTTCTTACGTCGTTTGAAATTAATTGCCGCTGATCTGGACGATTTCGCCACTGATTTTATTACACTTGTACAAAAATCCGGTTTCCGCGTTCACTCGATTCCTTCTACTAAAACAACCAATCGTGTAAATGATTTTGCAAAATCAAAAGGCGAAACCACTAAAGAGGTATTGGCATAATGGCTTTTTCTTCAGGTGGTAGTGATGGCGATGAGGTATTTGGTGAGATTAACGTTACGCCATTAGTGGATGTAATGTTGGTGCTGCTGGTAACTTTTATTATTACCGCACCCATGCTCACAAATACCATTAACGTGAACCTACCCGATACTCAACCAACCTATCAACAGAAGGAACCGGAAAAACCTACTGTTATTAGTGTTGACGAAGCTGGCAAAGTTTATATCGACAAAGAAGGCTACCCCTTGCCAGAAATTGAAGGTGAATTAATCAAGCGTAAAGCCGATAATCCAGAAATCCGTTTGAATTTAAATGCGGATGAAAAAGTAAATTACGGTGTTATCGCAAAAGTTATGGCTGCTATTGAACGCGCCGGAATTGATAGGCTTTCATTTATTAGTGAGCATGAAACGCAGTAACAAATTAACATGAAATGAACTTGCGCAAGGACGCGTGGTTTGAAATAAAATATCTCTGCTCAAAAAATATTTCCTCATTTGAATTCCACGCCCAACCAGCTGCAAACACTAAATTTTTCGCTAGCACTCCTAATCGCGTGGCAATACCTAAAATTTCGTAGTGAATTATCAGACTAAATTTCCGCAATCTATGCGATTAATAGAAATTTAATCCGTGCTGAACGATTCGAAGATTAGGATGTGATTATGAGCAGTCAGAGACTGCAACTTGTGGATAATTTCTTCAGTAATCTGATATTGGTTAGACGCAGGTGTGATGCGGGGATAGAGTTAGGAAACTTGAATATCGCATTGTAATTTTGCTACGACAGATTAATACATGAACACATCAAGACGGGTCAGAAGAAAGTTACGGGTATAAAAAAACCCGCAATTTTGCGGGCTTTTTAGAACACCTTAGGGTGTCAATCTATGTGGTACCCGAGGCCGGACTCGAACCGGCACAGCTTACGCCACTACGACCTCAACATAGCGTGTCTACCAATTCCACCACTCGGGCTTAATTCTTATTTATTTTGCTCCGGAGCAGATACCGGAACATCATTCGCATTTGTTGCTGGCGCAGCCTGATTTTGTGTAGGTGCATCTACAGGTACTTGTGCTGCCGGAGCTTGTTGCACAGCCGCTGGCACAGGTATACCTTGCATCGCGATTTTAGAATTGTTCTTCGCCATAACTGCTAACACAACGCTCAACACAAAAAATATAGTTGCGAAAACTGCAGTAGCTCGGGTAAAGAAACTACTACCACCGTCACTACCAAATACTGTTTGAGAGGCGCCAGAGCCAAACGAAGCTCCTGCTGCTGCACCTTTACCTTGTTGCACGAGAATCAATGCAATAATAACTAATGCAGATATTGAGTGAACAACTAATACTAACTTTTCCATTTCTGGATCTCTTCTTAGTAAGATATAAATTAAATATGTTGATGATGACTATTTTTTCACATCAACTTTTTGTTGCTACTTATCAGCAGCCTCACAAATTTTCAAAAACTCTTTAGCATCAAGCGAAGCGCCACCAAGCAAAGCGCCGTCTATGTCAGGCAATGCGAATAGTTGTTCAGCATTACTTGCCTTGACACTACCACCGTACAAAATTCTTACTTCTTCCGCCAGATTCCCCAAGTGTTCCCGAATGAATCTGTGCACTTCATGTGCTTGCTGTGGCGTTGCAGTTTTACCTGTTCCTACAGCCCATACTGGTTCATAAGCAACAACTGTGTTTACGAATGCATCTCGACCAACACAATCGAATACAGCTTCCAATTGTCGGCCAATCACATTGAGGTGTTGCCCGTTTTCACGCTGAGCCAGAGATTCACCGATACATAAGATGGGAATCAAATTCGCGCGCTGTACTGCCACAAATTTTTGCGCAACTTGCTCGTCAGTCTCGCCCTGTAAACGGCGGCGCTCATTGTGACCAATAATTACAAATTTGCAATGTAATTCTGCCAACATTTGCGCCGATACCTCACCGGTATAGGCGCCTGATTCATACTGGCTGACATTTTGTGCACCCAAATAAATGGATGACCCAGAAATTCTTTCGTGGGTATGCAGTAGATAAGGATTGGGTGGACAAATAACTACGTCTGCATTGTGATCACCCTGCCAGCCTGCAACTACCTCGGCTAACAACTCAGCATTAGATTGCTGATTTCCATTCATTTTCCAATTGCCAACTACAAGTTGGCGACGCTTGGCGTTACCGGTTTTCTTCAACAGTAAATACCTCACCCAAAGCGGGCGCCAATGTTAGCTAAGATGAATTCAACATACAACCACATCTTAGCTTACGCCCTGATTTTTCTCGGCTTTTTCACGTTTTATCCATTAAAGGCGGATCAATTTCACGCATTTTCTAATGTATCTTTTGCCTCGAATACTTTTTACACACTACCTGAACGGGTAAGGCTGTAGCTGTTTTTAACCGGATTAATTTAATGCCTGCTCTACAGTCCTGGCGAGTTCTTGGGCCAGCTCCTTGACCTGGTTTTTGTCTTCGCCTTCAACCATGACACGCACGACAGGCTCGGTTCCAGAAGGACGCAGAAGCACTCTACCGGTTCCTGCCAGTTTGTCTTCGGTCGCTTTGACTGCTGCCTGCACGACTTCGTCGGTACTAAGGTCAACACGTTTTGCCATACGAACATTTATCATAACTTGAGGCAACTTGGTCATGGTTTTCTTAATTTTATTGAGCGATTCACCGAAGGTGGTAATCGCCAACAAAACTTGAAGCGCGGCAATGATCCCATCACCAGTGGTAGTTACGTTGCTACAAACAATGTGACCGGAATTTTCACCACCCAAACGCCAGCCGTTTTGACGCATGAGTTCAATTACATAGCGGTCACCTACTTTAGCGCGCGCAAAGGGCACACCTAGTTTTTTCAGGCCCAGCTCAAAACCGAAGTTGCTCATTAGCGTACCAACAACGCCATCGCACCCGCCGGTGTATTCTTGTTGGTATTTAGCGATGATATAAAGCAATTCATCCCCATCCACTATTTCCCCTTTGTGATCCACAAATACCACCCGATCACCATCACCATCAAAGGCTATACCGAGGTCGGCACCTACTTCGATAACTTTTTCCTGTAAGGCTTCTGGTTTGGTAGAGCCGCAGCTGCGATTAATATTGGTGCCATTGGGCTCCACAAATATCGGAATAATTTTTGCGCCGAGCTCGCTAAAAACATCCGGCGCTATGTGATAAGTCGCACCATGGGCGCAGTCCAGTACAATTTGCAGACCTTTGAGATTGAATCCCCAAGGCATGGTTCCTTTGCAGAACTCAGTGTAGCGGCCTGAAGCGTCACCAATGCGGCGCGCTTTACCGAGTTTTTCCGCCGTCACCATGGGTTTTTCAAGTTCTTCTTCAATTAAACGTTCGAGCTCGTCGGGTAACTTAGTGCCATTACCACCGAAAAACTTAATGCCGTTATCCACATAACTATTATGTGAAGCACTGATAACAATGCCAGCTTGGGCCTGAAATGTACGAGTGAGGTAGGCGACACCGGGCGTCGGCATTGGACCAAGCAGCCCGACATCTACACCGGCATTAATAAGACCCGCCTGCAATGCTGACTCAAACATGTAACCGGATATGCGAGTATCTTTGCCGATAAGGATAAGGTTGGAGCCATCAAAGCGGTCCATAAGTACACGGCCGGCAGCCCAACCAAGCTTGAGCATAAAATCAGGAGTGATCGGCGCTTCGCCTACTAATCCACGAATACCGTCTGTACCAAAATATTTACGCGACATTAATTCCTTACTCCATTCTTATTTTGCAGCATCTTTTACTGCGTTGTAGACCGATAGAACATCTCTAGTGGCGGCCACGTCATGCACACGAACAATCGTTGCGCCGCGTTCAACCGCAGCTAAAGCTAAGGCCAGACTACCAGGCAGGCGTTCATCAACACTGCGATTGAGCAGCTGGCCCAGCATAGACTTGCGTGAAAATCCGACCAATATCGGGAATCCCAAACTCGCTAGTTCTGGCAGGCGAGCCAAAAGGGCGAGATTATGCGCGAGAGTTTTGCCAAAGCCAAATCCTGGATCAATTAGGATGCGCTCCCTGAAGATTCCAGCAGCTTGGCAGACTTCAATTCGTTGTTGTAAAAAAGCTAATACATCTGCAACTACATCATGATAAAGCGGTGCATTTTGCATCGTTTGGGGCTGTCCTTGCATATGCATTAGACAGACAGGTAAGCCAGTAGCGGAAGCAGCCGACAACGCTCCATCGCGGGATAATGCACGCACATCGTTAATGATAGCCGCACCCTTAAACGCAGATTCGCGAATCACACTGGCCGTACTTGTGTCCACCGATACAATTGCACCTAGGCTTCCAACCAATGCTTCAACGATCGGGATAACACGATCTAACTCTTCCTGCTCAGAAATAATAGCTGCGCCAGGGCGAGTGGATTCACCACCTACATCTAAAATATCTGCACCCTCAGCCAACATGCGCTCGGCGCGTTTCAGCACTCTATCCAAAGAAACCTGACCGTTCTGGTATAGGGTACCTCCGTCAGAAAAAGAGTCCGGGGTGATATTTAAAATACCCATAATTTTAGGGCTAGATAAATCGAGCGACTTAACACCGCACTGCAGCAACATATGAAAACCTGTAAGCCTTTAAATATAAAACCCCGAGGCAAGCTCGGGGTTATGGGTAGGAATGACGCTTAATTAATGCGTATTAGCAGGGCCGCCTATTGGACCAGCTTTATCATCAGGCTCACCGGAATCCTTATTGCGAAGATGACTGTTGAAATCATCATCGTTCCATTCACGCGGTGGGCGAACCTTACGACGCGCCATCAAGTCGGCTACCTGTTCAGCATCGATGGTTTCGTACTCCATCAAGGCGTTTTTCATGGTCTCCAGCACATCGCGGTTATCTTCAAGGATTTTTGCAGCACGCGCATAGCAATCATCGATAATGCGACGAACTTCCTCATCGATCTGGCGAGACGTCTCTCCAGAGTATTGCTTGGTTGCCATACCAGGATAAGCGCCTTCTTCCTCGCCATAATGCAATGGACCTAACTTAGCCGATAAGCCCCACTTGGTAACCATGCTACGTGCCATACTGGTTGCACGCTCAATATCGTTGGACGCGCCCGTAGTAACACCGTCGACACCCAAGGTCATTTCTTCGGCGATACGACCACCAAACAACGTACATAACCGTGATTCAAGCGAACGCTTACTCCAGCTGTATTTGTCCTCTTCGGGTAAATACTGAGTTACACCAAGAGCACCACCGCGAGGGATAATAGTTACCTTATGCACTGGATCATGCTCGGGCACCACGCAGCCAATAATGGCATGGCCAGCCTCATGGTATGCAGTGTTCTCTTTTTCTTTCTCGCTCATAACCATAGATTTGCGCTCAGCGCCCATCATGATTTTGTCGCGAGCTTTTTCAAAATCTTCCATAGTCACCAAACGTTTGTTACCACGAGCGGCCATCAGCGCAGCTTCGTTAACAAGGTTTGCCAATTCAGCACCGGAGAACCCAGGGGTACCGCGCGCAATAACTGACGCACTAACACGCTCATCAAGCGGAACTTTACGCATATGAACTTTGAGGATTTGTTCGCGACCGCGAATATCCGGCAAGCCAACATAAACTTGACGGTCAAAACGGCCTGGACGCAATAACGCTTTATCCAACACATCTGCACGGTTAGTGGCAGCGATGATAATTACACCGTCATTACCTTCAAAACCATCCATCTCGACCAATAGTTGGTTAAGAGTTTGTTCACGTTCATCATGACCACCACCGTGACCACCGCCACGATGACGGCCAACGGCATCAATCTCGTCAATGAAAATAATACAAGGAGCCTGCTTTTTGGCTTGGTCAAACATATCGCGCACGCGGCTTGCACCAACGCCCACGAACATTTCAACGAAGTCTGAACCAGAAATAGAAAAGAAGGGTACTTTGGCTTCACCAGCGATAGCTTTCGCCAGTAAGGTTTTACCAGTTCCTGGTGGACCAACCATCAATACGCCACGGGGGATTTGGCCGCCCAAACGCTGGAACTTGGATGGATCACGCAGGAACTGCACAAGTTCTTGAACTTCTTCTTTAGCTTCGTCAACACCTGCTACATCAGCAAATGTCGTTTTAATTTGGTCTTCGCCCAAAAGGCGTGCTTTGCTCTTGCCAAAGCTCATTGGGCCGCCTTTACCGCCGCCGCCGCCTTGCATCTGCCGCATAAAGAACCAGAACACACCCAGAATAATAAGTACCGGGAAGCTCGCTACTAACAATTGATTCCACAAGCTTGGTGGTTCAATTTCGCGACCTTTAATGGAAACATTATGTGCATAAAGATCGTCAAGAAGCTTGGGATCCTGAGCCTGCGGACGCACTGCTTTGAAAGTCGTACGATCGGTATAAACACCTTCGATGCTCACTGGATCGATAATGACTTCCTGGACCCGCTCATCTTTAACGGCCTTAATAAAGTCGGAATAGCTGATGGTGTCGCTATTCGGCGTCTTACTGAAGTTTTGGAACACACTGATTACGACTACTAGAATTACAAGCCAAATCAGAAGGTTCTTAGTGATATCGTTCAAAGAGAGGTCCTCATTAATACATAAAAGTTCGTCACAATTCTGGAAATGGACTGACACTCCTATAATTGGGGAACGAATTCCTAATTACAAGCCCATTCAACTCGTCTACTTCATTCATTTAACTCTAGCAGCTTATGTCATGAAATGAGCGAAAGTCATTCATAAACTGTAACTCAATCATCATATGTTTCCATACTAACTAAAAGGGTGCCGCCTGGGCTACAATAGCGGTCATTTAGCCCGTAACCGTAACACACTGTTTATTAAATCCAAGGTAAGACTTTATGCCCATCAGCGCCGATCGCAAAAAATCATTTCGTACCATAGGCCACAAGCTCAACCCGATTGTTACTATTGCTGGCAATGGGTTAAGCGAAGGGGTGTTGCAAGAGCTAAATCGCGCGCTGGATGACCATGAGCTAATCAAGGTTAAACTGGGGCTCGCTGAGCGCGAAGACCGTAAAGCACTGGTCGCAGAAATCGTTGCGCTGCCTAATGTTGAGCTAATTCAGGAGATAGGCAAAGTAGTTATTCTCTATCGCGGCAATAAAAAAGCTAATCCAAAGCTTTCAAATCTGCATCGTTAGTTGAACCTATTACTGCAATAAGCCATGCCGTGATGTGAAAAAGCCGCCCTGTCAGGCGGCTTTTTAATTTGAAGATCAAACTAAGGTTGTATTTTAAATATGTTCGACTTTGTCGATTTCATATTCCACTTCACCACCTGGCGCTTTTACTACAACAACATCGCCCTCTTCTTTTCCAATCAACGCGCGTGCGATTGGCGAATTGACCGAAATTTTATTAGCCTTCACGTCAGCCTCATCGTCACCTACGATTTGGTAGGTAACTAACTGATCAGTTTCTACATTCAGAATCTTTACTGTTGTACCAAAAATAACTTTTCCACTGTGCGGAATTTTGGTGACATCAATAATTTGCGCATTGCTCAACTTGCCTTCAATTTCTTGAATACGGCCTTCGCAAAAACTTTGTTGTTCGCGGGCAGCGGAATATTCAGCATTTTCTTTTAAATCGCCGTGCGCACGCGCTTCCGCAATAGCATTCACGATGCGCGGGCGTTGTACTTTTTTCAAATCTTCTAGCTCGGCCGCTAATTTTTCAGCGCCGAGAGCAGTCATTGGAAATTTAGTGCTCATTGTCTTTCCTTTAAATAGGCTTTATCAAAGCCTTATTGAAAACCTTATTTATGAGGTCTTTTATGCAAATCTTGCAAACGGCGAACTTCGATATGCTCACCCTCTTTCAAAGCCATACATACAGCTTCTGCCGCCGCTAAGGTTGTGTTGTAGTAAACGCGATGATTTTCCGCGCTACGACGAATTGAAGATGAATCGCGAGTTGCCTGACGCCCTTCCACAGTATTTAATATCAAATCAATTTCGTCGTTTTTAATCATATCGACAATGTGTGGACGGCCTTCCTGCACTTTGTTTACCACTTGGACTGTTAATCCAGCAGATTGCAACATTGACGCTGTACCACGAGTTGCGACTAATTTGAAACCAAGCTCGGTTAAGTCTTTACCTACACCGACAATTCCGGCTTTATCCATATCGCGAACACTTAAGAACGCTGTGCCAGATGAAGGAATACGATTGTTAGCGCCCAACTGCGATTTGCCATACGCCTCACCGAAGGTATCACCAACACCCATAACCTCGCCGGTTGACTTCATTTCCGGGCCGAGAATTGGGTCAACTGCCGGGAACTTATTGAACGGGAATACGGCCTCTTTCACACTGAAATAGGTCGGGATGATTTCTTTTGTAAAGCCTTGATCTGCCAAAGACACGCCAGCCTGACACCGTGCTGCAATTTTCGCGAGCGACACGCCTATACATTTGGATACAAAAGGAACTGTTCTTGAAGCGCGCGGATTAACTTCAATTACGTAAATCTTTTCATCCTGATATGCCAACTGGGTATTCATAAGGCCGATTACACCCAATTCAATAGCCATCTGCTTTACTTGCTCGCGCATTTCATCTTGAACATCCGCAGGCAAAGAATAAGGAGGCAATGAACATGCCGAATCACCGGAGTGAACACCGCATTGTTCAATGTGCTGCATGATGCCGCCGATGATCACTTGCTTGCCATCAGATACCGCATCTATATCCACTTCGATCGCTGCATTCAAAAAGTGATCGAGCAATACCGGTGCATCTTCAGACACTTGCACCGCCGTACGCATATAAGTGCGCAGCTCATCTTCTTTGTACACAATCTCCATCGCACGGCCACCCAATACATAAGATGGACGCACTACCAACGGATAGCCTACGCGATGAGCAGCGACTAAAGCTTCTTCGAGTGAGCGCACAATGGCATTTGGCGGTTGCAACAGACCGAGCTTTTCGATCATTTGCTGGAAGCGCTCGCGGTCTTCAGCCTTATCAATAGCGTCCGGACTCGTACCAATAATGGGCACACCTTCCGCTTCCAAAGCACGCGATAATTTAAGTGGCGTTTGGCCACCGAACTGCACAATCACGCCTATTGGTTTCTCTTTTTGGACAATTTCTAATACATCTTCCAAGGTCACAGGTTCAAAGAACAAGCGATCTGATGTGTCGTAATCCGTAGAAACAGTTTCGGGGTTACAGTTAACCATGATGGTTTCGTAACCATCTTCGCGCATAGCCAAGGCAGCGTGTACGCAGCAATAATCAAACTCGATACCTTGACCGATGCGGTTGGGACCACCGCCGATCACAAGAATCTTTTTCTTATCGCTCGGATTAGCTTCGCATTCTTCTTCATAGGTAGAGTACATGTAAGCAGTTGACGTTGAGAATTCCGCTGCACAGGTATCAACACGCTTGTATACCGGACGAATATTCAAACCCTGCCGATAGTGACGCATTTCTTTTTCTGACACGCCAAGCAGAAGTGCCAGACGCTTATCAGAGAACCCTTTGCGCTTGTAGGCATAGAGCGCACCTGCATCCACACTGGCAAGCGTTTTACCTTTCAACGCTAGCTCCATAGCAATCAATTCTTCAATTTGCACCAGGAACCACGGATCAATTTTGGAAAGGTTAAACGTGTCCTCAACACTCAAGCCAGCGCGAAAAGCATCGCCCACGTACCAAATACGCTCGGCACCGGGAGTCGCAAGTTCACTGCGGATCTTGGCCAAACCTTCTTCGGTAGTAACATCCACTTTGGATTCAAATCCAGCAGAACCTACTTCCAAACCGCGCAACGCTTTTTGCAAAGATTCCTGGAAAGTGCGCCCAATCGCCATCACTTCGCCCACGGATTTCATTTGCGTGGTCAAACGTGCATCAGCCTCACCGAATTTCTCAAACGTGAAACGGGGTACTTTAGTCACAACATAGTCAATTGAAGGTTCAAAAGATGCTGGCGTTGCGCCGCCGGTAATATCATTCTTCAATTCGTCGAGCGTGTAGCCCACAGCGAGTTTCGCTGCGATTTTTGCAATCGGAAAACCAGTCGCTTTAGAGGCGAGTGCTGATGAACGCGATACGCGCGGGTTCATCTCGATCACAACCATACGTCCATCGACTGGGTTAACCGCGAATTGAACGTTTGATCCACCAGTTTCAACACCAATTTCACGCAGTACCGCAATCGAGGCGTTACGCATTATTTGGTATTCTTTGTCGGTAAGCGTTTGTGCTGGCGCAACGGTAATAGAGTCACCCGTGTGAACGCCCATGGGGTCAAAGTTTTCGATGGAGCAAACGATGATACAGTTGTCGTTTTTATCGCGCACGACTTCCATCTCATACTCTTTCCAGCCAAGCAAAGATTCATCGATCAACAATTCATTGGTTGGCGATAAATCAAAACCGCGGGTGCAAATTTCTTCGAACTCGTCCCAGTTGTAGGCGATACCACCACCGGATCCACCCATGGTAAACGAAGGGCGAATAATGCACGGGAAACCAAATTCTTTTGGAGCTTCTTTGGCTTCTTCAAATGTATGGACAATTTTGGCGCGGGCACAGGAGAGACCAATACGTTTCATCGCCTGGTCAAACAAATTGCGGTCTTCGGCCATGTTAATGGCTTCTTCTTTAGCGCCAATCAGCTCGACATTGTATTTTTCGAGCACGCCATTTTTTGCTAGCGCCAGGGCACAGTTCAATGCGGTTTGGCCGCCCATGGTGGGGAGTATTACATCGGGGCGTTCTTTTTCAATGATCTTGGCAACAGTTTGCCATTCAATAGGCTCGATGTAAGTAGCGTCCGCCATTGCTGGATCGGTCATGATGGTCGCAGGATTTGAGTTAACCAAAATAACGCGGTAACCCTCTTCGCGCAGCGCTTTACAAGCCTGTGCGCCAGAATAGTCGAATTCGCAGGCTTGGCCGATAACAATTGGGCCAGCACCAATGATTAAGATACTCTTTATGTCTGTACGTTTTGGCATGTCTGCTCCGGTTTAGTGTTAACCCCTCCCACCTTAAGCAGGAAAGGCACCCCACCCCAACCCTCCCCTTCAAAAGGGGAGGGAGTAGGCTCCTCCCCCTGCCAAGGGGGAGGCTGGGAGGGGGTCTAGCTCTTACGAGCCTGCATTAATTCTATAAAGTGATCAAACAACGTATCCGCTTCGTGCGGGCCGGGGCTTGCTTCGGGATGACCCTGAAAGCTAAACGCGGGCTTGTCAGTGCGATGGATACCTTGCAATGAACCATCAAACAGTGATTTGTGAGTCGCCACCAAATTCGCAGGTAAGCTTGACTCCTCTACCGCAAAACCGTGATTTTGAGCTGTGATCATCACACGCTTGGTTTTTAAATCCTGAACCGGGTGGTTACCGCCGTGATGACCGAATTTCATCTTCAAGGTTTTAGCGCCTGAGGCTAATGCCAATAACTGATGTCCGAGACAAATACCAAATACTGGAATGTCTGTTTCGAGGAAGGACTTAATGGCATCGATGGCGTAAGTACATGGCTCAGGATCGCCAGGACCATTAGAGAGGAAAATACCATCGGGATTCATCGCCAGTACTTCAGCAGCGGAGGTTTTTGCAGAAACCACGGTTAAATCGCAATCGCGATCAACCAGCATACGGAGAATATTGCGCTTAACGCCATAATCGTAAGCTACAACCTTGAATTTCTTGGCACCTGTCAAAGCCGTGTGGCCCTCACCAAGTGCCCAACTGCTCTCATTCCAAGCGTAGGATTCAGCTACCGTAACTTCTTTCGCTAGATCTAAACCTTTCAAACCACCAAAGGCTTTTGCTGCGGCTAAGGCTTTAGCTTCATCTACATCACCAGCGATAATTGCGCCATTTTGGGCACCTTTATCGCGTAGCAGACGGGTCAAACGACGGGTATCAATATCTGCGATCCCGACCACATTACGCTCTTTCAAGAAGCTGGAAAGATCTTGCTGGCTACGAAAGTTGCTGGCGATTAGCGGTAAATCGCGAATGATTAAACCAGTCGCCCACACCTTGTCGCATTCACCGTCTTCAGACGTGGTGCCGGTGTTGCCGATATGGGGATAAGTGAGGGTAACGATTTGTTGCGCGTAAGATGGGTCGGTAAGGATTTCCTGATAACCGGTCATAGCAGTATTGAATACTACTTCACCAACAGATAAGCCTTCGGCACCAATAGAAGTACCACGAAAAATGCTACCGTCAGCAAGCACGAGTAGCGCGGGTCTCTTTACGAGAGCGGGGTTTAGATCCCGGTTATTCAAGTAAACCTCCTGGGTTTGGCAGTGGTTTTAAAGCTAAAGCTGGTGCGCAAAAATAAACTTCACTTTCTTCAGGCTCAAAAAGACAATCGCACAGGCTAAAGGCGCGAAAATCGAGTTGTTTTACAGGGCTATAGTGAATTTGCCTGGCTGCAGGTTGTAAAAAAGCGAGATGAAACTGAATTCCATCTCGCTTTGTGTCTGTGGGTTACTGTTTTAAACCGAACGTTACAATCTTTCTACAGCCAAGCGCGGCAGTGCCGAGCGCAATTAACCGCGAATTGTACGGGAGTGAGCCATCGGTGTCTATTGGAAAATCCTCCAACATGGTTTTAATTAAACGCCAGGTTACGTCTGCTGACGTTATTCGACGGCATATTTGGGGGAGATAATCGCTGTTTTGTTAGCGTTTAATGTTTATTTTTTTTGAAACAATTTGCCGATTGTAGTGACTGCCACTAGCACAATAGCTCCCGCAATGACACCCAAGACCATGTTTACAAATGAGCCGCCAATCACACCAGCAACGCCACCGTAGTGGTGCTCGATACTGAGCTCAAGCCCGTGAACAAATGGGATTCCGTGAGCGAGAATTCCACCGCCGACTAAAAACATAGCAACAGTGCCTGCCACCGATAAAATCTTCATCAACACCGGCGCAGTCAACAATAAGCCCTTCCCCAACTTGTGTTGTGACTTAAGCCAAACTCCCTGACCTTGTTTTTGCAGAAGGTGTAAGCCCATATCATCCAGCTTAACAATCAATGCAACAAACCCATAAACGCCGACCGTCATCAGAATTGCTATGGTGACCACTGCGGCAACCTGCACTTTAAAAGTAGCGGCGGCAATAGCACCGAGCGTGATAACAATAATTTCTGCGGAGAGCACGAAGTCGGTGCGAATAGCGCCTTTAATTTTCTCCTTCTCAAATTCGACCATATCAATATCGGGGCTATGAAGTGCAGCCTCGAGCGCTTTCTTTTCAGCTTTAACTTCCTCGTCGCTGTGCATGAACTTATGGGCAAGCTTTTCCACACCTTCGTAACATAAATAGGCGCCGCCAATCATCAGCAGTGGACTAATTAGCCAAGGTGCGAAGGCACTGATAAGCAACGCGGCCGGAACCAGAATCGCTTTGTTAATAAATGAACCTTTAGCAACTGCCCAAACAACCGGCAATTCACGCTCGGCGCGAACGCCAGATACTTGCTCAGCATTAAGCGCCAGGTCATCGCCTAAGACGCCGGCAGTTTTTTTTGCGGCAACTTTGGTCATGACTGCAACGTCATCGAGGACTGCTGCAATATCGTCAATCAGCAATAGTAAACTTGAACCAGCCATGTATTTACCCCAGCAAAATTGAACGCAAGAAAATTAACGCAAGCCTAATACATCCTGCATATCAAACAAACCTGATTTTTGCTGTTGCAACCACACGGCTGCACGCACCGCGCCATTGGCAAATGCCAACCGGCTTGATGCTTTGTGAGTTATTTCCACGCGCTCACCGTCAGCCATAAACATAACGGTATGGTCACCAACAACGTCACCGCCGCGCACAGTTGCAAAACCAATAGTATCGCGGGGGCGTGCGCCAATTTGACCTTCACGGCCATAGACAGCCACTTGTTTAAAATCGCGATCCAAAGCATTTGCCAGAACCTCTCCCATACGGACGGCAGTTCCCGACGGCGAATCAACTTTGTGACGATGATGCGCTTCATACACCTCTACGTCGTACTCATCACCCAACACGCGAGCTGCGATATCAAGCAATTTAAAACACAAATTAACACCAGTAGAAAAATTAGCAGATAGTAATAGTGGAATTTTAGTTTGATACGAAAGCAGTTCGGCTTTTTCCGCGTCACTAAAACCAGTGGTACCAACAACAATAGGTTTATTGTTAGCGGCGCAAATTTTTACATTGGCGAGCGTGGCCGAAGGAGAGCTGAAATCAATTAATACATCGAATTGATTTACGATTTGCGCAATATCCCCAACAATTTTTACGTCTAATTTACCAACACCACCAAATTCGCCAGCATCCGCACTAATCAATGAGCTGGTTGGACGAACGATTGCACCAACCAAGCTAGCAGCAGAGCTTTTATGAGTAGCTTCGATTAAAGCTTTACCCATACGACCAGCGGCACCGGCGATTGCGATTCTTGTTGTCATAGAATTCTCTTTAGATTTTTAACGCAACTTCAATAATTTTTAGAGTAGGCCTAATCTTCAAATTGGGAGCCGTCACCCCCTGAGGGGATGACGGCTGTATTCTTAATTAATTTTAAAATAATTGAATTATTTTTCTTCATCAATATCATTAAACAAATGCCCAAGCTTACCCGCTTTGGTTTCCAAATACTTTGCATTATGTGGGTTACGCCCCGTTTGATGCGGCATACGCTCAACCACATTTATTCCCATATCTTGCAAAGCCTTTACTTTGCGAGGGTTATTGGTAAGCAACTTCAGCGCTTTAATATTTAAATGTTCCAGCATGGGTTTGAGAATGCTGTAATCACGCATATCGGCACCGAAACCCAATCTTTCGTTAGCTTCCACCGTATCTGCGCCACAATCTTGCAACGCATATGCACGAACTTTATTTATTAGGCCTATACCGCGACCTTCCTGACGCAAATAAAAAATCACTCCACGTCCTACTACACCTATCTTGTGCATCGCCGCCTGAAGCTGTGGGCCACAATCGCAGCGCAAGCTAAATAGCGCATCGCCAGTTAAACATTCAGAGTGAATTCGCGCGAGCAGAGGTTCGCAACCATTAATGTCACCCATGGTGAGCACTACATGTTCTTTTTCGGTTTTATCATCTTCAAAACCGTGCATTACAAACATACCAAAAGGTGTTGGCAGCTTGCAGGATTCTATAAACCGAATTGTCACAAAATGACCTCAAAAAAAGAAAAATAAGTGTTTATTTTTCGCTTAAAACCAGCACGCCTTCGTCTATCTTTAAATCGACTTTACCTAGATAGCTGTTACCTAGCAGAACTACCGACGGTGAATCGGTTGTGCTTACAGCGGCATCTACCTGGTGTACAACAATATTGCCTATCGATACGCTTGGCAAAACCACTCTAAATGCTTTTGCATTACCATTTGCTGTGCTGACTGTTATAGGCGTACCAGCACGATAATCAATTCCCAAATGTTCAGCGACAAAACGATTCATTGCAATCGTGCTCGCGCCTGTATCCACGACAAAATCAACTGGAATACCATTGATTAAGCCTTTCGTGTAATGGTGGCCTCCACGACCGCTAGCAATGCGTATCTCTGTTTTGTTCGCTTTTTCAAATTTACTGCCGATACTTCGCGATAAAGAAATCGTTTTGCGTTTGCCTTCAATTTCCAACACGGCTTGTTTACCGTCCGCCGACACTAGCAAAATACCCTCTGGGCTACGCTTTCCTTCGCGCAACATCCGTTGGGTTCCATCAATAACCAACACTGCACTACCCTGCGCCAGCATCTTTGCTTCAATCTCCAAACCCAAACAAACATGCGTAAACAAACAAAAGAATAAGGTTAAAAAAGCTTTCATTTTTTTCTGCCCTGAAAATTATTACGGATAAAAATAAACACAAATCTGTAAAACAATAAACGCGTAAACCCCTGCAAGAACATCATCAACCATGATACCTAAGCCACCATCTACTTTGCGATCCAACCAACTGATGGGCCACGGCTTTAGGATATCGAAGAAGCGAAAAAGCACGAAGCCCAGCAACATCCATAACCAGCCGGTGGGCGCCAGAAACATGGTGATCCAGTAACCGACAAACTCGTCCCACACAATACCGCCGTGATCATGAACACCTAATAGTTTGGACGAACGATCACACCAATAAACACCCAACGCAAAAGTAACAATTAACCAGGTTGCATAAATAGGCCACGACAAATCCTGTATTAACCAAAAAATAGGTATTGCGGCTAAGGTTCCGAACGTACCAGGCGCTTTTGGCGCTAAACCGCTACCAAAACCAAACGCAAAGAAATGGTTGATATTACCTAAGACTTCTTTAAATTTGGGTGTGTTCATTTAATTACTCGCGGTAAGGTAACAATTTAAAAATGTTGAAATCCTTCGGCAGCCACTTCAAAAACATTGCCGTCTAGTTCACAACGTACACCGCTTCCCGCGACAACTTCACCCACCACAGTTGCATTAATTTTCCCCTGCGCAATTAACATAGCAAGTTCAGGCATTTTTTCGGGGGACACCGTAAAACATAATTCGTAATCATCGCCACCACCTATAGCCCAGTTACGAGGTTGCTCCAATTCATTCAACGATAGTAGCGCTGGCGAGAGCGGAATGTTTTCAACGTCAATCACCGCACCCAAATCACTCGCCTCACAAATATGATTCAGGTCTGCAATCAAGCCATCAGAAATGTCCAATGCTGCACTGGCAATTCCCTTCAACAAATGAGATTCAACAAAACGAGGAATAGGACGATAAAAACGCTCACGTAAATAATGCTCGTAGTCCTCACTAAGCGATAAACGTTTTTGGATAACTGCAAGAGCGGCGGCACCATCACCCAGATAATTTGTGACGCAGACGAAATCACCAATACTTGCGCCATCACGACGCAATGCTTGATGGCTTTCCACCGCGCCCATGACTTGAATAGTAATACTTAGAGGACCGGAAGTTGTATCACCCCCAACTAGCGCGACCTCATATTCATTTGCGGTACGAAATAAACCGCGGCTAAAACCGCGCAGCCAATTTTCATCAAGGTATTCAGAATTTTTAGGAAGTGTTAGTGCGAGCGTGAACCAAAGCGGTTCAGCACCCATGGCGGCAAGATCACTTAGGTTTGTTCGCAGCGCGCGTGCCGCAATATCTTCCGGTTTCGCATCCGCGGGGAAATGAACATCGGCGACTAACGTATCGACAGAAATAGCCAGCTGCTTACCTTCTGGAACTTGCAGCAGTGCGCAGTCGTCACCGATGCCTAGAACAACACCAGCTTGTGCCTTTTCGGTGAGTAAGAGATCTGCTTGCTCATGGCGAAAAAATTTTTGGATTAGCTGAAATTCATTCATAGTTTCATCGAGCTATTAATAACCGTTAATGACTTCGATTCGCCTTAACTTCAACGGCACGAACCACAGCTGCAGTTTTATCCAACACACCATTTATAAATTTATGGCTATCTTCTGCGCCGAATTTTTTTGCCAAAGACACGGCCTCATTGATCACAACTTTATAGGGAACATCAATACGGAATTTTAATTCGTAAGTTGCCATGCGCAGTAGCGCTTGAGTCACAGGGTCCAACTCAACAAGTGATCGTTCAACTAGAAAGGGTTCAAACGTAGATTCGATATCAGATAAATGTTCAGGAACACCGTGCAAAATTTCGTGGAAGTATTCGACATCGACATTCGTCATATCATTATCCACACGAAATTCCGCTTCAATCGAATTAATGCTATTGCCGGCCATGCGCCATTGATAAAGCGCTTGCATAGTGTAATGGCGAGCCATACGACGAGTAGCTGCAGTTTGGCCTTTCTGACCTGCTTTCTTGGAGCCGGTGATATCTTGGGAAGTCATTTACATTTACCTGATAAAGAGCGAGTGGCGATTAGATACCACGATTAATTTTTACAAATACTATTTGAAACAAAAAATTAAATATTACCGATTAACGAAACCATTTCCAACGCAGTTGACGCCGCTTCAACACCTTTGTTACCGGCCTTGGTGCCTGAGCGTTCTATAGCTTGCTCAATCGAATCTACCGTTAATACGCCAAATGTAATTGGAATTCCTGAATTCAAAGAAACTTGCGCTAAACCTTTAGTGCATTCGCCAGCAACATAATCGAAATGGGGAGTGCCACCGCGAATGACTGCACCCAATGCAATAATTGCGTCGAATTGTTTGGTTGCCGCGATTTTTTGTGCGGCCAATGGAAATTCAAACGCACCGGGTACGTAATAAATAGTAATGCTTTCTTCTTTAATCCCGTGACGGCGCAAAGTATCAAGCGCACCATCCTTCAAGCTTTCTACAACAAAACTATTCCAGCGACTAACGATCAGCGCGTAATTGCCTTTTGACGCAGCGAAATCGCCTTCGATTACTTTAATGCTCATAAGTTTTTCTCTTTAATATTTCAAATAAATTCTTTATGTACGTTACACCCTCACAACTCTCCATTCGTGAAGGGAGGCTGCAGTAGGGTTTACATATCAGGACAAACGTATTCAACGACTTCCAAATCAAAACCCGACAAGGCGGAGTAACGCATGGGTGCTGACATCACACGCATTTTGCGTACACCTAAATCGCGTAAAATTTGCGAGCCGGTGCCGACTTGTTTGTACAACACTTCTGAGCTGCGACGCTGTTGTTTTCCGCTTAACAACCAATCAATACTTTCTTCAACTTCACTGGTGGATTCATCGTGGCAAATCAATAGCACTATGCCTTTACCTTCTTCACTCACGCGTTTGAGTGCGTCTTGGTAAGTCCAGCTTTTTCCGCCTGCAATAGAAGGGCGCTGCAAACTTAAAATATCGCGGGCCAAATCCATCACATGTACGCGAACAAGCGTTGGCTCTGCTGTGATCTCACCGCGCACCATTACAAAATGTAAATCGCCGCGAGCGAGATCGCGGTAGGTGCGCAATTCAAATTCACCAAAGAGCGTTTCAACCTTACGCGAATTAATACACTCAACGGTTTTTTCTTTGATGGCACGGTAATGAATCAAGTCGGCAATGGTACCGATTTTTAAATCGTGCTGCTTGGCAAATTGCTCAAGGTCCGCGCGGCGCGCCATGCTGCCATCCGCATTCATAACTTCCACGATGACCGCTGCCGGTTCGTATCCCGCCAGGCGGGCGAGGTCACAACCGGCTTCAGTGTGACCGGCGCGGCTCATCACGCCACCAGGCTGACTCATCAGTGGGAATATATGACCGGGCTGAACAACATCCGTAGATTTTGCATTCGCCTTCACTGCTGCGCGGATGGTGAGCGCGCGATCCGCTGCTGAAATACCGGTACTCACGCCTTCAGCTGCTTCGATAGATACAGTGAAATTTGTCGTGTGCTGGGATTTGTTATCGCTCACCATCAAGGGAAGATCTAACTGCAAGCAGCGTTCGCGCGTAAGCGTTAAACAGATAAGACCGCGTGCGTGCGTCGCCATAAAGTTAATATCTTCAGGACGCACTTGCTCGGCAACCATAATCAAGTCGCCTTCATTTTCACGATCCTCGTCATCCATCAAGATAACCATTTTACCGTGACGCAAATCTTCGATCAGTTCTTCTATCGTGTTGAGCTGCTGCATATCCACTCTCTATTTATTGAAACCGTGGTTCACCAGAAAATCCATCGTGATTCCACTTTGCCCTGCACTCTCAGCCGCTTTATCTCCCAGCATCAGGCGCTCCAAATAACGAGCAAGCACATCGACTTCAAGATTCACACTTGTGCCCGATTTATAAGAATCCATAATCGTTTGCTTAAGTGTATGGGGAACTATATTTAATTCAAACTCGGCGCCGTCTACTTTATTAACAGTCAGGCTGGTGCCATCAATTGTAATAGAACCTTTATGCGCAACATATTTTGCAAGTGATCGCGGGGCGCGAATGCGAAACCGTTCAGAGCGAGCATCGGGATGACGACTTATTACTTCACCAACCCCATCAACATGTCCGCTAACAATATGTCCACCAAGACGCGTTTGTGGCGTAAGGGCTTTTTCTAAGTTAACGCGCTGCCGAATTTTCCATTGCGGCACACTGGTGTTGTCCATAGTTTCACGCGACACATCGGCCCAATAACCATCGCCTGGTAAATCAACCACAGTAAGACATACGCCGTTAGTGGCTATGGAATCACCTAAGCGAACATCAGACAAATCGAGGGAATTGGTTTTAACGCGCAAACGCAAGTCTCCACTCTTGGGCTGTAGAGTCACTATCTCGCCAATAGCTTCGATGATTCCGGTAAACATAGTAGGTGCTCGGTAAATGTGCCTAAAATGAGGGACAAATAATGGTGCTGATTTTATGGGCCACGGCGAAAAAACACGAGTTTGTTTTTAATGCCTTTTGATCAAAAAAATCGATGGGCCTTAATGTGCGTTTACACGTGCATTTAATTTTTAGGCAATCAGGCTGTTGTTAGTTGAGACAGCAACCTTAATACTTAAATCAATGACTTTTGTTTTAGCGATCAAATCATGCAGGCAGCGTTTGTCGGCGCGGAAAATCATAAGGATATCCAAAAGGCGCAAAGGTAAACCAACAACTGGCAACATTCCGATTAGCCACTGGGAAAAATAACGCTGGGCAATTAAAGGCATAAATGCGGGTTTTTGATTATCGAGCGTGACTATCGCAATTCCCATCATTTTTTTGCCGAGTGTTTGGCCGCGGTGATAAAGCAAAAATCCGTGCAGAATAAAAAAACTGATAATCGGTGAAAAGGTTAAAAGCATCTTTTGTGATTCTGATAAAGCCTCTAATTTTTTTACCAACTCAGCTTGCACCGTTTGCATATCCGTGGCCGAACCGCCATCAATTCCTAAAAACTTTAAAAAAAACATGAGCATTATTGCCATTAAAAAAAGATCAATAACGAACGCGAGAAAACGCTTGTTATGGGACGCTGTGTTATCACCGCCGTTCGCGGCTGAGGGCTGAAAACCTTCGGGTTGTTGATCGTTCAAAAAGATTTACCTATTCAATAACGTGTTTGTAGCAAGTGTATTTACTAGTGCCTATATGGGCTGTGCTTACTAATATTCCGTATCGGGCGTAGCGGTAATTCGCCAATCAGTGCCCACTGCTCGCATATCGCTAATTTTTAACGGCAACGCAGAAGACATGGTGTTTAACGATAAATCAAATAATGGTCGCGCGTTGCTGCCGAGTAGTTTGGGCGCCATGTAAATAATAATTTCATCCAGCAATCCGCGCCGCAAAAAACTGGCTGCCAAAGTTGCACCGGCCTCTACAAGAACTTCATTGCATTGGCGCTTCGCCAACTCACGCAAGAGTGCGTTCAAGTCAATTCGACCATCCTTTGCTCCTAACGCAAGCAACTCCACGTGCGCAGGCCAATCACCAAACTTGTCGTTGTTCTCGGGATTGCCATTATGCACCAACAATATGGGAGTTTCCTGTTGCAGGATTTTTGCTTTGCGACCAAGGCGTAAACGTGAATCCAAAATCACTCGCAAGGGCTGTTTGGCAGCGGCCTCTTGCGCATTGGGTAAATCCAGTTCTTCTACCCGAACGGTAAGCGATGAATTATCCAGTAATACTGAATCTATACCGCTAATAATTGCGCAGCTACGAGCACGCAATTGCTGTACATCTGTACGGGATTTCTTCCCCGTCACCCATTGGCTTTCACCACTGGCCATAGCGGTGCGGCCATCCAAACTCATGCCCATTTTGCAGCGTACAAATGGCAGCTTGCGCTCCATACGCTTGATAAAACCTGGGTTCAATTGGCGGGCGTCATCTTCTAGTAAAGGGCCATCCACCTGAACACCCGCAGCACGTAAATAGTCGAGCCCCCCACCGGAAACTAACGGATTGGGATCTTCCATAGCGAAAACAATACGAGTGATTCCTGCTTCAACCAACGCGTGACTGCAAGGGCCAGTCTTACCTTTATGATTACAAGGCTCAAGCGTTACGTAGGCGGTTGCGCCACGCGCATTTTCGCCGGCAGCTTGCAGCGCATTAACTTCAGCATGCGCCTCACCGGCGCGAATGTGCCACCCTTCGCCAACTACTTCACCCTCTTTAACCAACACACAACCAACCCGTGGATTGGGCATGGTGGTGTAAATACCGCGCTCCGCCAAACGAAGGGCTTGCGCCATGAAGGTGTAATCAGCGGAAGTAATAGGCATGTTTAGATCGAGTCTGGCTGCTGTTCGAGACGGTCGATTTCCTGACGGAATTCATTGAGGTCTTTAAATCGGCGATACACAGAGGCAAAACGCACATAGGCGACTTCATCCAGCTTTTGCAGTTGTTCCATTACTTTTTCGCCGACTACGATGGACTTAACTTCCCGCTCACCGGTCGCTTGTAAAAAGTGTTTGATATGGTTAATCGAGGACTCGATCGCTTCAATGCTTACCGGACGTTTTTCCAATGCACGAAGTAAACCCGCACGCAGCTTATTTTCATCGAAGGGTTCGCGAGTGCCGTTTTGTTTGATGATACGTGGCATCACCAATTCGGCCACCTCAAAGGTAGTAAAACGTTCGTGGCAGGACAAACATTCCCGACGACGACGGACCTGGTCCCCTTCAGCTACCAAGCGCGAGTCGATAACTTTGGTATCTTCAGCACTACAAAAAGGACAATGCATATGAATATGCCCAACTCATGAAAAATAGTGCCCGCATACTATCATAACTTTTAGAAAACCCGAGGCGTTGGAACAGTCTTCACGGGTATACAACCACTAGACGCGCTTGCTCAAGATGACTAGCCAAGATAACGAAGCTAAGTTGCAGCAAAGCGCTATCCCCCGTTTCACTCATAACGAGATTTTAAAAACTTTCGCCATTTCACAATTAAATGTGATTAAAAACTATTATATTACTATTCAATTTTCCACTGATAACCGCTAGAATTCCCAACGTAGAATTAAACGACACATTATTTCATCCCGCTTTTCTTTCTTTACCTCTAATAGTCGTATCCCGCCCAAATGGACCTTACACGGACTCAGCTGCTCAGCAGCACAGGGTTTGTCATTTATTACGCCCACTCGATTCAAGGTTCGCTGTATCAACCATAGGTTTAAACATGTTATGCATAGATCCAACGTTTTAAAAAGAACAGTAGCTGTGCTGCTGAGTAGCTGCTTTTGCTTTAACGTAGTCGCCGAACCCTCCTCTCCAGTTCCCGTAACCGTAAAAGTTCAGTGCGTTATTAACGACAACGATAAGTACGTATACGAAATGCTACAACTTGCGCTCAGCTACTCCAAAGACAAATACACCACGGCGGTCGACTGTGCTAACGAAAAAACGCTTGCACGCACCATTAGTGAAGTAGAAAGCGGCGATACGGATATTATGTGGACAGCCACGGATAAGGAAAAAGAAAACATCCTTTTGCCAATTAGAATTCCTCTCTACAAAGGTCTATTTGGTTACAGAGTGCTTCTGATCAACAAAGATAATCTTTCAAAATTTGATCATATTGAGACGATTGATGACTTGAAGAAACTAACGCTGGGCCAAGGGTCTTCTTGGGCCGACACAAAAATTTTGGAAGCTAATGGCTTCAACGTTGTCAAAACCATGAAATACCCAAGTTTGATTTATATGGTGGATGGTGGCCGCTTCGATGCATTTCCACGTGGCGTGCATGAGCCTTGGGAAGAGCTAAACACTTATTCAAAACTCAATCTCGCGGTTGAACCAAACATCATGCTGGTTTATAGAATGCCGTTTTATCTATTCGTTAATAAAAGCAATACCAGCCTTGCCGCTGATGTAGAGCGCGGCTTTAATCTTGCAATTGCAGATGGTAACTTTGATAAACATTTTTACGCGAATCATTCAGTGAGGGCTGCTATGAATTACGCCAATATGCGCCACAGAAAAGTGTTCGAACTGAAGAACCCGAGCTTACCAGATGAGGCGCCAATCAACCGACCCGAGCTTTGGTTGGACCCGAGCAAATTTTAAAAGCACGTTATGTTTTTACTCGATTTCAAAATTATCCTGCATAAAAATATAAAAAAACCCAGCCTAGGCTGGGTTGTAAAAGGGCTTACTACATCCTAATTACTGGACTAGGACTACTACTTCTACTTCACACACTTCACACACTTCACACACTTCACACACTTTAAAACACCTACGGAGTTGCACACACTAAAACTTTCTTTAATTAGCCGCAGTAGCAGCGCCTAAATGATTGAGTGTT
>Ga0247738_10000022_pt1 | contig 179603 bp, 153 predicted proteins | sample UWRJL013104B2_FD_180936 | JGI IMG/M metagenome (GOLD analysis project Ga0247738, IMG submission 180936) | Plant litter microbial communities from Arlington Agricultural Research Station in Wisconsin, United States - UWRJ-L013-104B-2 | ecosystem: Environmental > Terrestrial > Plant litter >...
ACGCCATCCCGTCGATCTACACCGCTGAGCCGGTGCCGGGTCGTTCCGGTCGCCAGCGGGTGTCGTCGGGCAGCATCTGGGAGCCGATCGCCGGCTACAGCCGCGCGGTCCGGATCGGCGACCGTATCCTGGTCTCCGGTACCACCGCCACCCATGCCGCAGATCGTTGCGTGGCGCCGGGCAATCCGGGTGCCCAGGCGACCTATATTCTGGACAAGATCGCCGCTTCGATTTCGGCGCTGGGCGGCAGCATGGAGGATGTGGTGCGCACCCGCATCTATCTGCGCGACGCCGGCCAGTGGGAGCCGGTATCGCGCGCCCATGGCCGAATGTTTTCAACCGTGCTGCCGGCCAATACGCTGATCGAGGCCGGCAACCTGATCGGCGACTACGAAGTCGAGATCGAGGCGGAAGCGATCTGCGACTGAGCTAGCCGATCGCGGCATGCTGCACGGCGGCGGCAAACGACATCTCGCCCTTGATCTCCCGGGTCGCCATGGCGGTCACGGTGCGGCGCACGCCGGGCAGGCGGCTGATCTCCTGGCGCAGCAGCGTGTCTAGCGCTGCCATGTCGGTGGCAATGACGTGCAGCAGGTAGTCGGCATCGCCGGTGGTCGCATGGCAACGCCAGATCAACGGATGCGCCCGCACGGCCGCCTCGAAGGCTTCGAAATCCACCGAACTGATGCTGACCTGGACGAAGGCCTCGAGGCCGAAGCCGAGTTTGCCGGGATCCAGCCTGGCGATATAGCTGCGGATCACGCCGGCCTGCTCGAGCGCCTTTACCCGGTTCCAACACGGCGTCTTGCTGAGGCCAACCCTTTCGGCCAGCTCTGCAAACGAGATCCGGGCATCCGCTTCCAGCGCACGCATGATCTTCATGTCGATCGGGTTCACGGTTGATCGTTCTCCAGTTTAATCCATATGGGAGTGATCGTACTGCTAAAGTTGCCGTGCGCGCAACGACAAGAAACAATGTTCGCCGCAAGATGGGCTAGTTTTTGGTTGGACAAAGGCAGCACGGCAGGGAACGAGACCATGAACAAACAGGAATACCACGCGATCATCGAGGCGCCGGAGATGCGCGACTACGGCGTCTACCTGCAATGCGACAAGCTGCTGACCTGTCAGAAACCCCTGGCCGAGATGGCCAATGCCGATGAGCTGCAGTTCCAGATCGTCCACCAGGTCGAGGAACTGTGGATGAAGCTGATGGCCTATACCTTGGTCGAGGTACTGGAATTCATCGAGCAGCAGAACGTCCACCGTATCGTCACGCTGATGGGCCGGGTCAATCAGATCATGCGGATGATGACCGCCCAGCTTGACCTGCTGGAGACGATGTCGCCGAAGGAATACCAGCAGATCCGCCTGCAGCTCGGCAATGGCAGCGGCCAGGAATCGCCGGGCTTCAAGCTTTTGCTGCGGATGCCGCCGGATCTCTGGCGGGCGTTCAAGGCCGCCTATCTCGACGGCCGCAACCAGACGGTGGCCGATATCTATGACGGCAATTACAGCCATGACGACAGCTATGTGGTGGCCGAGACGCTGGTCGAGTTCGACGAGCAGTTCCAGAAATTCCGCGCCCACCACGTCTATCTCATCCACCGCTCGATCGGGCTCGGCTCGAAGTCGCTCAAGGGCCGGCCGGTGGACCTGCTGCAGGCCGGCGCCCGTCACCGTTTCTTCCCGGAGCTGTGGGACATCCGCAGCGAAATGACCGATGCCTGGGGGAGCCAGTACGGGGTGGTGCGAGACAAGATCAGCTGAGAAAACACGGAATCGCCTGATTTAACCGTGCTTTAACAACCCGTGAAGTAAAGTACTACTTTCTTGTCTGCATGATCCGGGATCGAGATGGCCCGGATTGGTCTTGCCGCATGTTCAGTTCATGACGCAACTGAAGCCATCCATGTTATCGCAGATCTGTCGAGACAGGAGAGATCGGAAGATTTCTTCTCGCCGAGACACTGTTCCATATTTTAGATCTTTGCCATGGGTACAAGCGGGAGCGTGCCTTGAATATTGCCCTTATCGACGACAGCAGATCTGTCATATCAGCATTGACCCTGGCCTTGCGGGAGATTGCCGGCGTCTCGATCACGTCGTTTCTGGATCCGGAGGCGGCTTTGCTTGCCTGCGAAACGATCAATTTCGACATCGTGCTCGTCGACTATACGATGCCGAAATACAACGGTGTCGACGTCATACGCGCCTTGAAGCGCAGTCCGGCTTACGCTCTCGTGCCGATCGTCATGCTGACCTCGGAGGCCGATCCAAGCATTCGCCTTGAGGCGATCGAGGCGGGTGCGACCGAATTCCTGCGCAAACCGTTCGACGCTATCGAGCTCAAAGCCCGCATCCGCAATCTGCTGGCGCTGCGCCGTGCCCAACTTGAGCTTGCCGATCGGGCCGAGGTGCTGGAGGCTGCCGTGCGTGCCGCCACAGCCGACATCGCCGCCCGGGAGGAAGAGATCATCTGGCGGCTGGCCCGCGCCATCGAGTTTCGTGACGGCACCACTGGCGACCACGTCTCGCGCGTTGCCGATGTCTCGCGGCTGATTGCTGCGGAACTCGGGCTTTCGGATGACCGCTGCCGAATGATTTATCTGGCGGCACCGTTGCACGATGTCGGCAAGATCGGGATCGCCGACAATATCCTGACCAAGCCGGGCCGGCTCACCCCGGAGGAAATTGCCCAAATGCGCCGGCACGTGGCGATCGGCCAGCGTATCCTCGACAACGGTTCGTCCGAACTGGTGCAGGTGGCTGCGGCCATCGCCGGCGGCCATCACGAGAAGTGGGATGGCAGCGGTTATCCGCTCGGGCTTGTCGGTGCCGAAATTCCGATCGAGGCAAGGATCGTTGCCGTCGCCGACGTGTTCGAGGCCTTGTGTTCGGAGCGCCCCTACAAGAAGGCCTGGCCGATCGGCGAGGCGCATGCCGAGATCCTGGCTGGCGCCGGCGACCATTTCGACCCGATGTGTGTTGCCGCGTTCCAGCGCCGCTGGCCGCAGATCGAGGCGATCATGGGCGGACGCTCAGCCGACCCACACAGCCCGTCCGCAGACACCGCCCATCGGGTCGCAACCGCCTGATCGCGCGCATGTTACGGGGCGAAGCGATGAGCTGTCCCGGTGATTGTCGCCGAGACCGCCGAGCCGACAGGAAAAGGACCAATTCCTGTCTGGCGAAGCGACAGGACGGGCTGGGTATCAAGCGGCGCAGACACAAGGCGGATGGTTACATTGGACCAGGCGCCGAGGAATTCGACCGCTTCGACGATACCCAGTTTGCTGCTCGGGCCAATACCGGTGTCGAGCAGCTGAATCTGCTCCGGCCGCAGCATGATCTGGCCGCGGCCTTCGAACTGATCATCCTCTACTGGGATACGCCCGAGGCTGCAGGTCGCCCATCCCGTGGCGATCTGCGCCGGCAGAATGACCGCGTCGCCCATGAAGCTGGCGACCGACGGGTTGGCGGGCTTCAGGTACAGCGCCCTCGGGGTGCCGACCTGCTCCAGCCTGCCGCCGCGCATGACGGCCAGCTGATCGGAAAACGACAATGCCTCGGCCTGATCGTGGGTTACGAGTATGGTGGTGACACCAGCGTCGCTCAAAAGCTTGGCGAGCGCGCTGCGGGTGGCCGCCCTCAGGCCCGTGTCGAGCGCTGAAAACGGCTCGTCTAGCAGGATCAGCCGCGGCTTGATTGCCAGGGCTCGGGCCAGCGCCACCCGCTGCTGCTGGCCGCCGGAAAGTTGGTCGGGTTTGCGCTGGAGCATAGAAGCGTCAAGGCCGACCATTTCGATCAATCCGGCGATGCGGTCCTTCCTCTCCAGACCGCGCGGCAAGGCGAAACCGATGTTCTCGCCGATGGTCAGGTGCGGGAAGAGGGCGCCGTCCTGCATCACCACGCCGATGCCGCGGCGATGGGCGGGCACGTTTCTTTCGCCGTCCGCCAAAGTCTCGCCGTCGAGGATGATCGATCCTGCGTCGGGGATATCGAAGCCGGCCAGCAGACGCAGCAGCGTCGTCTTGCCGGATCCCGAGGGGCCGACAATCGCCGTGCGGCTGCCGCGTTCGACAGCCAGGTCGACACCGTCCAGGGCGGCTACCGAGCCGTAATGCTTGTGCAGCGCGTTGAGGGTGAGAAACGTCATCGGCCCGCCAGACTGTTCGATTGTTTGTAGAGGATCCAGGTCATCGGCAGCGAGCACAGCACCATCAGAAGCGCGTAGGGGGCCGCGCCTGCATAATCGATTTCGCTGCTCAGCGCCCAGAATGCCATTGCCAGCGTGCGGGTACCGAGCGGCGCCAGCATCTGGGTGGCGGTGAGCTCGTTCATGATGCCGAGCGACGACAGCGCCAGCCCGGCGGCGGCTCCCGGCGCGGCAAGCCGGATGGTCACCGACCAGAACGCGCTGAGCGGCGAGCGACCAAGACTGCCGGCTATCTGTTCCAGCTCCACCGGCGCCTGGGCGATACTGGTGCGCAGGCTGACCAGCGCGCGAGGCAGGAACATGATTGCGTAGGCCAGCACGATCGTCGCCATGGTCTGATAGAAAGGCAGGGCGACGCGTACGGTGATGGTGACCAGCGCCAGGGCGACGACGACGCCGGGCATCGAGCTCGCCAGATAATAACATGCCTCGATGGCGCGATGGCTGCGGCCCGGTTTTCGCACTGACAGCCAGGCAATCGGGATGGCGGCTGCCGTCGTCGCCAGCCCGCCGACAAGGCAGAGAACGAAAGTCTGCCAGAGGGCAAGGCCGATTGCATCCATTTTCCAGATGCCGATACCGCCGACGTAAAGCCAGCGGCCCAGCGTAACCGCCGGGACGCCGAGAGAGAGCAGGGCGGCTGTCAGCGGCAGGAGCAGCCACAGACACGTCGCCCTGCCAAGTTTTTTGCGCGGTACGCTGCGGGCCGCACCGGATCCGACGCGGGCATAGCGCCGATTGCCGCGCGCCAGCGCTTCCAGCCCGAGCAGCACGAGACAGCATGTCACCAGCACGATCGCCAGCATGTTGGCGGCGATGCCGTTATAGGTCGACTGAAACTGGTCGACGATGGCGGTGGTAAAGGTGTCGAACCGGATCATCACGAACAGGCCGTATTCGGCGAGAAGATGCAGGCCGATCAGCAGCGATCCACCGCAGAGCGCCAACCGCAGCTGCGGCACCACCACGCGGAAAAACACCTGCAGCGGCGAAAGCCCGAGCGAGGCGGCCTGGTCTTCGAGCGCCGGGTCCAGCCGTCGGAACACGGCGACCAACGGCAGATACAGAAATGGGAAATAGGCGATGACCGAGACCAGCACGCCGCCCGGCAGGCCGTGCAGTCCCGGCATCAGGCTGACCCAGGCATAACTGTGGACGAAGGCGGGGACGGCAAGCGGTGCAACGCCGAGGCTGGACCAGAGACGGGCAAACGGCAGGTCGGTGCGCTCGGTAAGCCAGGCCAGCGAGACGGACAGCAGTATGCAAAGCGGAATGGTGCAAAGAACAAGCAGCACGGTATTGGTCAGAAGTTCGCCGACCCGCGGGCGAAAAATCAGCGCCGAGGCGTCGGCCCAGCCGGTGGCGATACCGGCCCAGACGACGAAACCCAAAGGCATCAGCGCAAGGGCGGCGATGACGACCGCGAGGGCAAGCGGCAGGGTTGGGAAAGTGAAGTACCTTGCCGGGCGCAAGTGTCGGCGTTCAGCCGGGTCCCATCGTGCCTGCACGGACATCAAGCGACTTTCCATTCATGAAACGGGCTGCGCCGCGAAAAGATTCTTCGCGGCGCAGCGGTCTACAACCGATCGGCAGCTTTTTAAAGCAGGCCGGCAGCGGTCATCAGGTCGGTGACCTTCTTGCTGTTGAGCGCTGTCGGCTCGACCTTCGGGGCCTGCAGGTCCTTCAACGGCACCAGCGCCTTGTTGGATTCGGCATCCTTGCCGACGGCATATTCGAAGGAAGTCCCTTCCTTGAGCACGGTCTGGCCTCCCTTGCCGGTTACCCATTTGAGGAAGGCCTGGGCCTGTTCCTTGTGCTTGCTGGCCGCAACCACGCCGCCGCCGGAAATGCTGACGAAAGCGCCCGGGTCCTCGTTTTTAAAGTAGTGCAGCTGAACGTTCTTGCTGTTCTCGCCCGTCTTGGCCTGGTCGCCGAAGAAGTAGTAGTGATAGATCACCGCGCCTTCAATTTCGCCGGCATTGACCGCCTTCATGGCCGTGCTGTTGCCTTTGTAGGCGACCGAGTTTTCTTTCATCGCCTTCAACCAGGCGGTGGCGGCATCTTCACCCTTCAGCTCCAGCAGCGCGCCGACAATTGCCTGGAAATCGGCACCTGACGGGGAAGCGGCCCAGCGGCCTTTCCAGCTAGGATCTGCAAGGTCGAGCAGCGACTTCGGCAACGTGGCTTCGGTCAGCTTGGTCTTGTCGTAAGCGAAAACGGTCGAGCGGGCGGCGATGCCGGTCCAGAGACCGCTGGCCGGACGGTAGGATTCGGGCACCTGCTCCAGGATATCCTTGTCGAGTGGGGCAAAGGCGCCAGCGCCTTCGACCAGCGCCATGGCCGGCGAGTTTTCGGTCAGGAACACGTCGGCGGGCGAGGCAGGGCCTTCCTGGATGATCTGGTTGGCAAATTCCATGTCCTTGCCGTTGCGAAGGGTCACCTTGATACCGGTTTCCTTGGTGAAACCGGCGGCCCATTCTTCCGCCAGGCTCTCATGCTGGGCGTTGTATACGACGATGCCGTCGGCGTCCTGGGCAAAGGCCGGCGCTCCGGTGAGCAGCAACGCAAATGCGGTCGCCGCGGCGAGTTGGGAGTAGATGTTTGACACAGGGGTCTCCTCAAGCTGCGTGAAAGTCACGCGCTCGGCATAGGAAAAGATGAGCATGTTGGTCAAGAATTGAGCTGCGATTTTACGGTGCGCGGCACAGCGATCACTCAGATGTGAACGGATACCCCAGATTGCGCGGTGGCAGCAGAACGGTCATGTGCCTGCCTCGAGCAGGGCGCGCACCTCCCCCGTACCGTTCAGCCGGGCGCGCAGCAGGCCGTGTTCACCGACGTCCAGCGCGCCGCAAAGGCTGCCGGTGGTGATGATTTCCCCTGCTGCGAGGGTTTCCGGCGGACGGGTCGCATCCGCGGCGAACTCCAATAGCCAGCCCAGGACATCGTCGGCCGGGTGCCGGGCGCTGCCGGTATGGATCAAGGTTTCGTCGAGCCAGACCTCCAGCTGCAGGCCTGCGACAGTGTCGAGCATTGTCTTCGGCACTTCCGGTCCGAGCACGTAGCCGGCGTTGCCCAGCCTGTCGGCGAGAAACAGCAGGAACGGCGCCTTTCCACCTTCCTGCAGCCGGCTGTCGAGGATTTCGATGCCAAGATGAACGCTTCCGACGGAGGCGATCACCTCGTCGCGGGTATAGCCGCGCGCCCTGGGCGGCAGTGCGGTCGCCAGCCGGACGGCGATTTCGACCTCCATTCGGGCACCCTTTCGCCACGCCAACGGGACAGGCAGTTCGGTTCCGGCGTCAATCGCGAGCGGCAGCAGCCGCCCGATTACGGCTTTGCCGTCCGGGGACTTGGCCACCTTGTGGCCAACCGGATCGATGGATGCGGCGGCAGTTGCCGCCTGCACAGCCATGGCCTCTGCCTGTGTAGATGGTACCGGAAGGCGCACGGCGGCTATCCGGTCGCCGCCCGAAGACAAGGCTTTGGAGAGGGCGCGGGGATCAAAGGTCGTAAAAGGGGACATCGGGTGCATTCGGCGAGAGGGCGAGTAACACGTTACGGCCATGACGCGGACCGGCTTCGTGTCGAGCGTGGATCGCTTATCTAGATAGGGGTTTCGCGTCGGGATCAAGCACGCTGAAAGCCAGCCGGCATGCCGACGCGCTTAGCCAACGCCGCGGCAATCATTGCCATTATGTGAAGGAGTGTTAAAATGTGTGAAGCCAGCCGATGCGGGACGACATCGGCGGTATTCAAAACCGGTAAGGTCCGGTCCAAACGACGAAGGGAGACAGAAATGCCACATGCCCTGCCGCCGCTCCATGACGGACACGCCCCCATTACCTTGCAACAGCTGTTTCGCGATGCGCTGTACGCGTTCGAGGAATGGGACAAAGAGCTTAGCGAGCCGCTGGTCACCTTCGAGGAAAGGGTGATCCCGATCAGCGTCGCTTTCGAGGCGCTGCGCGATTGCACCGACATCGTGCCGCGCAATATTGTCGGCTCGGTCACCGATCGCCTCACCAAGCCGTGGGCGGGCGAGGGGCCGCTCGACGAAATGCAGTTTTCCACCGCGGCCCGTGTGATGGCCGTGCTGGTGCGCAAGCATCATCTGGCGATTGGCAGCCTCTCGCCTGCGCCAACGATTGCAGCTGCCGAAACGGCGGCGCCGCGTAGCTGAACCGTGCGGCCTGCCGGCAATATGCCCGGCGGGCCGTTGCTAGCTGACGGAAGATCCCTCGGCGGGCTCCGGGGTTCGCGCGTGTTTCAGCGCTCCGTGCAGCAGCAGATCCAGATGGGCCTCGATGAAGGCCTCTGCATCAATGGGCTTGCGGTCGAAAAATAAAAGATCCCAGACGATCATCTGCATCGTGGCACTGATCGCCAGTTGCGGAAACTGCAACAAAGCCGGACAGTGCAGTTCGCCCGCATCGACCCCAGCCTGGAACAGGTCGCGCGCAGCGTTGAACATCGGCAGGATCTGTTCGTCAAATTGGCGGTCTACAACGTGAGGAAAGCGGGCTCCTTCGGCGATGGCCAGTCGCAGCAGTTCGCGCGATTTTCGGTCGGCGCAAATGCGGCTGTAGACCACACGCACGAAAGCCCTGATCCGGTCGGCATAAGGTCCCTCCAGCTTCTCGACTTCCGCCTGAACATCGGTGAACGGAACGCAGGCGTGGCGCAGCGTTTCTTCGAACAGCAGCTCCTTGGTATCGAAGTAAAAATATACCGTGCCCTTGGTCACGCCCAGCCGCTCGGCGATATCTTCCACCCGGGTTGCTAGATAGCCGTGTTCTACGAACAGCTCGAAGGCGGCGTCCAGAATTTCGCCCGGTCGCTCGGCCTTGCGCTGGGCGCGTGGGCCCAATTGCTTTTTTGCTGGCAATTCATTCCTCCTCGGATGAGTGGCTGCAGAGATACGGAATGCGAATTTGCAACAGTCTACCCTCAACGCGTTCGGCTTTGCAATGTTTCATTGACTGTCGGGTAAGTCAAAAATAAGGTGCAATCGATGGCGTTCGTCGGACGCCGCATTTCAGCCGGATGCCACGATGCGAAAATTCACGTCTCCGCTCTGCGTCAGTCTCGCAGTTCTTTTTCTGGCTGCGTGCAGTCCCAAGGAGGAGCAGGCGGCCGCACCTGTCCAATATGTGCGGGCGGTCGAGGTTGAGACTCAGCCGCTTGCCACCAATGCCACGCTTACCGGTGGTGTCAGCGCCCGGATCGAGACGGAACTATCGTTCCGGGTCGCCGGACGCATCGTCGAGCGCAATGCCGATGTTGGCAAGCGGGTAAAAGCCGGCGATCTGTTGGCCCGCATCGATGCGCAGGAGCAGCTTGCCGATGTCGACGTTGCCCAGGCCGGCGTGCAGTCGGCGGAAGCTCAGTTCAAGCAGGCTTCGCGGGCGCTGGAGCGGCAAAAGACGCTTCTGTCGAAACAGGTGAGCACCCAGGCCGAGTTCGATGCCGCAGAAGAAGCGCTGCGGACCGCCGAAGGCTCGCTCGACGCCGCCAAGGCGCAGCTCGCCTCCGCTCGCGATGCGCTGACCTTTACCGATCTGCGTGCCGACGCCGACGGCATCATTACCGCCCGCACTGCAGAAGTGGGGCAGGTGGCGCAGGCGGCGCAGTCGATCTTCACGCTTGCCCATGACGGCCCGCGCGATGCCGTGTTCAACGTGTTCGAATCGCTATTTCTGAAGAACCAGCCGGACAGCAAGATCAAGGTGGCGCTGCTGTCCGACCCAGCTGTCGAGATCACCGCGGCGATCCGCGAGATCTCGCCGACCATCGACGCCACGACCGGTACCATCCGCGTCAAGGTGGGGCTCGGAGACAAGAGCGACGTGATGCCGCTGGGCGCTGCCGTCACCGGCGTGTTCTCCTACAAGAGCCGAAACGTCACCCTGTTGCCCTGGGGGGCCATGGCCTCGGTCGAGGGCCGCCCGGCGGTGTGGGTGATAGACCCGGCCACCAAGAAGGTATCGGTGCGCGAGGTCGAGGTTTCGGATTATGAGACCGGCAAGTTCGCGGTCAGCGCCGGCCTGAACCCCAAGGAACTCGTCGCCAGCGAGGGCGGCAAGATGCTGCGCGTCGGCCAGACGGTCGAGATCATCGCAAAGGATGCACTATGAACTGGCGTGGAACCCTTCTGCTCGCCGTCCTTGGTCCGCTAACCGTCGCCGGTTGCGACAGCAAAAAGGATGAAGCCCCGCCGCCGATCCGGCCGCTGATGTCCGTGGTGGTCACGCCGCGGCCGGCCAGCAGCCTGCAGCTCGCAGGTATCGTCGAACCGCGCATCCAGGCCGAACTCGGCTTCCGGGTGCTTGGACGGATCATCGAGCGTGACGTTAGCGTCGGCGACCTCGTGTCCAAGGGGCAGGTGATTGCGGCGATAGATCCCCTAGCGCTGGAACTGGCAGTGCGCAGCGGGCAGGCCGATCTCTCCAATGCCCGGGCACAACTGTCGAACGCCACCACGATCGAGGAACGCGAGGCGCGACTATCCGCGCTCAACAGCTCAAGCAAAGCTGCCTACGAGAACGCCCAGCAGGCGAAGGAAAGTGCGCAGGCGACGGTTGCCAAGGCACAGGCCAACCTGACCAAGGCCGAGGAAAAGCTCGGCTACGCGCAGCTGAAGGCGGAATTCGACGGCGTCGTCACCGCAGCACCGGCCGAACTGGGCCAGGTGGTCTCGGCCGGCGAAACCGTGCTGACCATCGCCCGTCCGGACCTGCGCGACATCGTCGTCGACGTGCCCGACGATGATATGGGCGGACTTGCCACCGGCTCGAGATTCGACGTTCGCCTGCAACTCGACCAGACCATCCACATCTCCGGGCTCGTACGCGAAATCGCTCCGGAAGCCGATGCCACCACCCGAACACGGCGCGTGAAAATCGGGCTGGATAACCCGCCGGAAGCGTTTCGCCTTGGTTCGGTGGTCACCGCGACCGCCACCACCGACGCATCGCCGACCATTACGCTGCCGAGCACGGCGATCCTCTTGCAGGGCGACAAGCCGAATGTCTGGGTCGTCGATCCGAACAGCAAGAAAGTGTCGCTGCGGCCGGTCACCGTCACCGGTGGTCTCGACCAGCCCGAGGTGGTGATCGCCTCCGGGCTCAAGGACGGCGAGCGCGTTGCGGTTGCCGGCGTCCACCGGCTCGGCGAAGGCCAGCAGGTTCGTATCATTGAGGAGAGCGCACTGTGAAGAGCTTCAACCTTTCGGACTGGGCGCTCGAGCACCGCTCGCTGGTCTGGTACTTCATGATCGTGTTCCTGCTGGCGGGCGCGTTTTCCTATATCAGTCTCGGTCGCGAGGAAGATCCGAATTTCACCATCAAGACCATGGTCATCCAGGTGCAGTGGCCGGGCGCCTCGGCCGAGGAGGTGACCAAGCAGGTCACCGACCGGATCGAGAAGAAGCTGGAGGAACTCGATTCGCTCGACTTTACCCGCAGCATGACGACCGCCGGGCAGGCTATTATTTTCGTTGACCTTCTGGCCACCACGAAAGCGAAAAACGTCGAAGGCACCTGGGTCAAGATCCGCAACATGATCGGCGACATCAAGGGCGATTTTCCGGCCGGCGTCATCGGTCCTTTCTTCAACGACCGGTTCGGCGACGTGTTCGGCAACATCTATGCCTTTACCAGCGATGGCTTGAGCCAGCGCGAGCTGCGCGACCGGGTCGAGGATGCGCGCGCCAAGATCCTGACCGTCGAGAATGTCGGCAAGGTTGATATCATCGGCGCTCAGGACGAAGCGATCTATCTCGAATTCTCCACCCGCAAGATCGCCGCCCTCGGCATCGAGCAGCAGGCGGTGCTGGCGACATTGCAGGCGCAGAACGCGGTGACGGCATCTGGCTTCGTCCAGGCGGGGCCTGAGCGCATTGCGCTTCGGGTCGGCGGCCAGTTCACCTCGGAGGAGAGCCTGCGCAGCATCAATCTGCGCGTCAACGACCGCTTCTTTCCGCTGACCGACATCGCCACCATCCGCCGCGGCTATGCCGATCCGCCATCCAGCCTGTTTCGCTTCAACGGCGAATCGGCCATCGGCCTGGCGATCGGTATGAAGACCGGCGCCAACCTGCTGGAATTCGGCGCGGCGATCGACAAGGAAATGGAAGCGGTGATCGCCGACCTGCCGATCGGCGTCAATGTCGAAAGGGTCTCCGACCAGCCGGCCGTGGTCGAGGAGGCGGTGTCCGGCTTTACCCGGGCACTGGCCGAGGCGATCATCATCGTGCTGGCGATCAGCTTCATAAGCCTCGGCTTCCGGGCGGGGCTGGTGGTGGCGATCTCGATACCGCTGGTGCTGGCGATCACCTTCCTGGTCATGGCCTATACCGGCATCTCGCTGCAGCGCATTTCGCTCGGCGCCCTGATCATCTCGCTGGGGCTGCTGGTGGACGACGCGATGATCGCCGTCGAGATGATGGTGGCACGGCTGGAGGCCGGCGACACCATCCGCAAGGCCGCGACCCACGTCTATACCTCGACCGCCTTCCCAATGCTGACCGGCACGCTGGTGACGGTCGCCGGCTTCATCCCGATCGGCCTCAACAACAGCGCCGCCGGAGAATTCACCTTCACCCTGTTCGTGGTCATCGCGGTATCGCTGGTAGTGTCGTGGATCGTCGCGGTGCTGTTCACGCCACTTCTCGGCGTCACCTTGCTGCCGAAGACCATGAAGCAGCATCATGAAAAGAAGGGTCGCGTTGCGCGCGCTTTCGCCGCCATGCTTTCTGCCTGCATGCGTTTGCGCTGGGTGACCATCGTCGTCACGATCGGCATTTTCGTGCTGTCGGTTTTCGGCATGGGATTCGTCCAGCAGCAGTTCTTTCCATCATCGGACCGGCCGGAACTGATCGTCGACTGGAACCTGCCGCAGAGCAGCTCGATTGCCGAGACCAACCGGCAGATGGCGCAGTTCGAAAAGGACATGCTGGTCGGCAATGGCGATGTCGAGCACTGGTCGACCTATGTCGGTCAAGGCTCGCCGCGCTTCGTGCTGTCCTTCGACGTCCAGTCGCCGGCGGTCTATTTCGGCCAGACGGTGATCGTCACCAAGGGACTTGACGTGCGCGACAAGGTGCGCGCCGATCTGCAGGCCTATCTGGGGCGAACCTTTCCCGGCACCGACGCCTTCGTCAAGCTGCTCGATATCGGACCACCGGTCGGCAAGCCGGTGCAGTACCGCGTCAGCGGTCCGGACATCCAGACGGTGCGCACCATTGCCCAGACGGCTGCCGGCATCGTCGGTGAGAACCCCAATACCTACAGCATGACCTACGACTGGAACGAACCGGCCCGGGTCGTAAAAGTCGAGGTTCTGCAGGACAAGGCCCGCCAGCTGGGCGTGACGTCGGAGGACATCGCCTCGGCGCTGAACGGCATCGTCGACGGCTCCACGGTCACCCAGGTGCGTGACGACATCTATCTGGTAGACGTCATCAGCCGGGCGCAGAACTCCGAGCGCGGCTCGATCGACACGCTGCAGAACCTGCAGCTGCCGGGCGCCAACGGCAAGTCGGTGCCGCTGTCGGCGGTCGTCACCTTCCGCTACGAGTTGGAGCAGCCGGTGATCTGGCGCCGCGACCGTATTCCGACGATTACGCTCAAGGCGGCTGTGCTCGGCGCCCTGCAGCCGGCCACCGTGGTGCAGCAGCTCGAACCGCAGATGGCGGAGTTTCAAAAAACCCTGCCGCCCGGCTATTCCGTGGTCGTCGGCGGTGCTGTCGAGGAAAGCGGCAAGGCGCAGGGGCCGATCGCGGCCGTCGCTCCGCTGATGCTGTTCATCATGGCAACTATCCTGATGATCCAGCTGCAGAGTTTTCACCGGCTGTTCCTGGTGTTCGCGGTGGCGCCGCTGGCCCTTATCGGCGTGGTGGCGGCGCTTTTGCCGAGCGGCGCGCCGATGGGGTTTGTCGCCATTCTCGGCATCCTGGCGTTGATCGGCATCCTGATCCGCAATTCGGTGATCCTGATCGTGCAGATCGAACAGCTGCGCAGCGAGGGCGTCGAGCCCTGGCTGGCGGTGGTGGAAGCCACCCAGCACCGCATGCGGCCGATCATGCTGACCGCGGCCGCTGCCACCCTGGCGCTGATCCCGATCTCGCGTGAAGTGTTCTGGGGGCCGATGGCCTATGCAATGATGGGCGGCATCGTCGTCGGCACGATCCTGACGCTCTTGTTCTTGCCGGCGCTCTACGTCACCTGGTTCCGCATCAAGCGGCCGACGGGGATGACAGATGCAGACGTGAGTGATGCCGTTGCGCGGGACGATGCGGAGCATGCGGCGGGGTGAATGCCGGCGGACGGCTGAAACAAAACCCCGGCGTGTGGTGAGACCATATGCCGGGGTTCCCGTTTTTCTGCGAAGCCGCCCGCCTATAATGCCGTGCCGCTCTCCGCAATCATCTTGGTCAAACTTCCTTCAGCTGGATAGAGCGGGATCAGGCAGGCCTGCAGGGCGTGGTAGATGTCGCCCTTGCCGGGGAAGAGGGTATTGGAGGGAACGAGGTCCTCGGTCAGTTCCTCGTGCCAGCCGCCGTTTTCGCGGTCGATGCTGTGGCGGGCGATGAAACCCCAGATCGTTCGATAGCTTTCCTCGTGGAAATCGCTCGGCGCATGGGCGTTGAGGAAATGGGCGGCGGCGGCGCCCTCGCAGAGCGGCCACCACAGCTTCGACTTCTTTTCCGGCACGTTCTGCCAATCGAGCGTATAGAAGAAGCCGCCCTTGTCCTTGTCCCAGCCGAGCGACATCGCCTGGAAGAACAGGCCGCGCGCCGCCTCCGGCATCCAGTCGTGGGCGCGGCCGCCGAGCACCCAGAGCTGCAGCAGCAATCGGGCCCATTCCAGCCAGTGGCCGGGCGTGGTGCCGGCCGGGCGGAACATCTCGTTCTTGTGGTAGTAGTGGCGATCGAGGCCCCAGTCCTCGTCAAAATGCTCCGGCACGCGGTAGCCTGATTCGGCGGCACGGCGGCGGATCAACAGGTCGGCGATGCGCTCGGCGCGTTGCAGATAGTGACGCTCGCCGGTCGCCTCGAAGGCGGCCATCAGCGCTTCGGTCAGGTGCATGTTGGAATTCTGGCCGCGATAGCCGGCAACCGGCACCCAGTCGGCCGAAAACTCCTCGGCGATGGCGCCGTGCTTTTCCTCGTGGAAGCGGGTTTCCAGGACTTCGCTGATATCGGCGAGCATGGCGTCGGCATGGGGATGGCCGATGGTCTTGGCCGAAGAGGCGGCCAAAAGCACGAAGGCGTGGCCGTAGCCCTGCTTGCTGTCGTCGACGGCGCCATGATTGTCGACCTGCCAGAAGTAACCGCCATTCTTGAGATCGCGGTGGCGGTTCCAGAGATAGTCCATGCCGTGATCGACGATATCCCTCGCGCCGGGACGGCCGAGAAGGTCGCCGATCGAAAAGCAATGGACCATGCGGGCGGCCATATGGATGCCGCGTACCGGATTGTTCGGATGCAGCGGCTGGCCGGTGCGGTCGAGGTCGTTGAACCCGCCCTTGGGATTGACGCTTGCAAACTGGAAGAAGTCGAACAGGCCATTGGCCTGGGCCAGCAGCCAATGGCGGTGATAGGGCCGGCTGCTCCAGTTCGCCGGTATTTTCCCCTCGGTCGCAGCCTCGTTCATCGCTCACCCTCTCCCTGTGTTGTCTTTGGTTTTGGCTTCCCGACCTATATCCCGAGCCTCAGCGAATGTCAGCCGGCCATCTCAATTAGCCGTCTGGATGAAGAAATGTTGACATAAACATATCTTTATGTGACTTCGTTACAATGTCGCCGTTGGAATAAGGGAGTTCGCGTATGCTGGATCATCTGTTTACCTCGAAAGAGCGCCGCGACGGCCGCGAGAACATCTTTGCGGTACTGGCTGAAGCCGCGCGCGAACGCATCCTGATCCTCGACGGCGCCATGGGCACCCAGATCCAGGGGCTCGGTTTCGACGAGGAGGCTTTCCGCGGCAACCGTTTCATTGGCTGCGCCTGCCACCAGCAGGGCAATAACGACCTTTTGATTCTCAGCCAGCCGGACGCGATCGAGGAAATTCACTACCGTTACGCGATGGCCGGCGCCGACATTCTCGAGACCAATACCTTTTCCTCGACCCGTATCGCCCAGGCCGACTACCAGATGGAAGGGGCGGTCTACGATCTTAACCGCGAGGGTGCCCTGGTCGTGCGCCGGGCGGCCGAGCGGGCCGAACGCGAGGACGGCAAGCGCCGTTTCGTCGCCGGCGCCATCGGCCCGACCAACCGTACCGCCTCGATGTCGCCGGATGTCAACAATCCCGGTTACCGCGCCGTTTCTTTCGACGATCTGCGCATCGCCTATGGCGAGCAGATCGATGGGCTGATCGACGGCGGGTCCGACCTGATCCTGATCGAGACGATCTTCGATACACTGAACGCCAAGGCGGCGATCTTTGCCTGCGAGGAGCGTTTTCTCGCCAAGGGCGTCCGCCTGCCGGTGATGATTTCCGGCACGATCACCGACCTTTCCGGCCGCACCCTCTCCGGCCAGACGCCGTCGGCGTTCTGGAACTCGGTGCGCCACGCCAATCCCTTCACCATCGGCCTCAACTGCGCGCTCGGCGCCGACGCCATGCGGCCGCATCTGCAGGAACTGTCGGGCGTTGCCGACACGTTTATCTGCGCCTATCCGAATGCCGGGCTGCCGAACGAATTCGGCCAATACGACGAAAGCCCTGACGACATGGCCCGCCAGATCGAGGGTTTTGCCCGCGAAGGCCTGGTCAACGTCGTCGGCGGCTGCTGCGGCTCGACGCCGGAGCATATCAGGGCGATCGCCGAGGCCGTGGCCGGCCACAAGCCGCGCCAGGTGCCAGAGCACCGCTCGGTGATGTCGCTGTCGGGGCTGGAGCCCTTCCTGCTCACCAAGGACATTCCCTTCGTCAATGTCGGCGAGCGCACCAATGTCACCGGCTCGGCCAAATTCCGCAAGCTGATCACCGCCGGCGACTACAATGCCGCGCTGGTGGTGGCCCGCGACCAGGTCGAGAACGGCGCCCAGATCATCGACATCAACATGGACGAGGGCCTGATCGATTCCGAGCGGGCGATGGTCGAGTTCCTGAACCTGATCGCCGCCGAGCCGGACATCGCCCGGGTGCCGGTGATGATCGACAGTTCAAAATTCTCGATCATCGAAGCCGGCCTCAAATGCGTGCAGGGCAAGGCGATCGTCAATTCGATCTCGATGAAGGAGGGCGAGGCGGCTTTCGTCAGTCAGGCGAAGCTGGTGCGCAATTACGGTGCCGCCGTCGTCGTCATGGCATTCGACGAACAGGGCCAGGCCGATACTTACCAGCGCAAGGTCGAGATCTGCGAGCGCGCCTATACGCTTTTGACCGAAGAGGCCGGCTTTGCGCCGGAGGACATCATCTTCGACCCGAACGTGTTTGCGGTGGCGACCGGCATCGAGGAGCACAACAATTACGGTGTCGACTTCATCGAGGCGACCCGGACGATCCGCGAGCGGATGCCGCTGGTGCATATTTCCGGTGGTGTTTCCAACCTTTCCTTCTCGTTTCGCGGCAACGAGCCGGTGCGCGAGGCGATGCATGCGGTGTTCCTTTATCACGCCATCCAGGCGGGCATGGACATGGGCATCGTCAATGCCGGTCAGCTGGCGGTCTACGAGAGCATCGACGGGGAATTGCGCGACGCCTGCGAGGACGTCGTCCTCAACCGCCGTATCGACTCGACCGAACGGCTGCTGGAGATTGCCGACCGCTATCGCGGCGGTCCGGGCCGCGAGGCGCGGGTGCAGGATCTCTCCTGGCGTGAATGGCCGGTCGAAAAGCGGCTGGAACATGCGCTGGTCAACGGCATCACCGAATATATCGATGCCGACACCGAGGAAGCGAGGCTTACCGTCGAACGGCCGCTGCATGTCATCGAAGGCCCGCTGATGGCCGGCATGAACGTGGTCGGCGATCTGTTCGGGGCCGGAAAGATGTTCCTGCCGCAGGTGGTCAAGTCGGCGCGGGTGATGAAGCAGGCGGTGGCCGTGCTGCTGCCCTATATGGAAGCGGAAAAGCTCGCCAATGGCGGCAGCGGCGAGCGCGAGGCGGCCGGCAAGATTTTGATGGCCACCGTCAAGGGCGACGTCCACGATATCGGCAAGAACATTGTCGGCGTCGTGCTCGCCTGCAACAATTACGACATCATCGACCTCGGCGTCATGGTGCCGGCCACCAGGATTTTCGAGACGGCGATCCGCGAGAAGGTCGACATCATCGGCCTGTCCGGCCTGATCACCCCGTCGCTCGATGAGATGGTGCATGTCGCCGCCGAAATGGAACGCCAGGGGTTCAAGATCCCGCTGTTGATCGGCGGCGCCACCACCAGCCGGGTGCACACCGCCGTCAAGATCGCCCCGCAATATGTCGGCGGGCAAGCGGTCTATGTCACCGATGCCAGCCGTGCCGTCGGTGTCGTCTCGGCGCTGCTTTCGCCGGAAACGAAGCAGGCCTATGCCGACGAGACCCGGGCAGACTATACCCGCATGGCCGAAGCCCATGCCCGCAAGGAAAGCGAAAAGCAGCGGTTGCCGCTTTCCCGCGCCCGCGAAAACGCTGCCAGGCTCGACTGGTCGGCCTACCGACCGCCGGAGCCGCAATTCCTCGGCACAAAAGTGTTCGAGGATTATGACCTGGCGGAGCTGGCGAAATATATCGACTGGACGCCGTTCTTCCAGACCTGGGAACTGAAGGGCCGCTATCCGGCGATCCTCGAGGACGAGAAACAGGGGGAGGCGGCCCGCAGCCTGTTTGCCGATGCCCAGGCGATGCTTGCCAAGATCATTTCGGAAAAATGGTTCCGGCCGCGCGCCGTCATCGGCTTCTGGCCGGCGGATTCGGTCGGCGACGACATCCGGCTCTATGCCGACGCGGCGCGGACGGAAGATCTTGCTACCTTGTTCACGCTGCGCCAGCAGCTGTCGAAGCGCGACGGACGGCCCAACGTGGCGCTGGCCGATTTCGTGGCGCCAAAGGCAACCGGCGTCACAGATTATGTCGGCGGCTTCGTGGTCACCGCCGGCTTCGAGGAGATCGCCATCGCCGAGCGTTTCGAGCGGGCCAATGACGACTATTCGTCGATCCTGGTCAAGGCGCTGGCCGACCGTTTTGCCGAGGCCTTTGCCGAGGCGATGCACGAGCGCGTGCGCCGCGAGTTCTGGGGCTACGCCAAGGACGAGATGCTGTCTCCGGAGGAACTGATCGGCGAACCGTATGCCGGCATCCGCCCGGCGCCGGGCTACCCGGCCCAGCCCGACCATACCGAGAAGGCGACGCTGTTTGCGTTGCTGGACGCGGAGAAGGCGACGGGGGTAAAACTGACCGAGAGCTTTGCCATGTGGCCCGGCTCGTCCGTCTCCGGCCTCTATATCGGCCACCCCGACAGCTACTATTTCGGCGTCGCCAAGGTCGAGCGCGACCAGGTCGAGGATTATGCGGCGCGCAAGCAGATGCCGATCCGGGAAATTGAGCGCTGGCTGGGCCCGGTACTCAACTATATCCCGCAGGCGACTGCCGCCGAGGTGGTGGACGCCGCGGCGTGAACGCGATTGTTGCGACAAGTTTCATGTCGCAAACATACCCGCCTGAAATACTATTTACTTCGGGTTCTGCCAAAGCATGAAAGCGGCCGCGTTCGAGAGGATGCGGCTGCTTGTTGTTGTTCCGATTCAACTCTTGGCACCGAGATTCAATAGCTGATGGCAAGTCGTTGTTTTTGAATAGAAAAGCCCATCCGGCTGCGTCAACCCACCGTGAGGCGTACCAGCATGGCCGTCGCGTCGTCGCTTTGTTTGAATCGCGGATACGCCAGACCGTCGGGATCGATGTCGCGCTCCAGACCGCGCAGTTCCGTGATCAGCGCTGCCAGTCCCTTCTGCTGGGCCGCCCGCACCAGCCCGGCGGCGTCATAGGCGCCGTAGAGAGCGACCAGATCGGCGATGCCGTCGGAGCAGATGAGGGCGGTGGCGGGCTGCGCAGGTAGCAGCGTGATGCTCAGGTGGTCGGCCACCGCCGGTACCAGGCCGAGCGTCCAGACCTCGCCGTCTGCGGTATTTTGCAGCCCGCGATGGCGGCGCAGTGCGGCCAGCGTTTGCGGGTCGTCATTGGCAATACCATTGGCGCCGATGCCGCCGCAGCGCTCCACATGCTGGCGGGCGGCAGCCTGTTCTCGTTCGTAGGCGTCGGGGATGGCCATGTGGATGCTGGCCTCCAGGGCATCGTCCGGCAGCAGATAGAGGCAGCTGTCGCCGAGGCCCACGAACTGGAAGCCTTCAACGGTTGCGCGCAGGCAGGCAAGCGTTGCAAGCGGCCATGCATAGCGCGGCTGATCGCCAGCGGCGGCGCGGTATGCTTCGGCTGCGGAGGTAGACAGATCACGGATGACCTGCGGCGCATCGGCCTCGGCAATGAGATCCCGGCGTAGGCGAGCGGCGGCAAATCGGCGATCCATGCCGCGTCGCTGCCGAAGCCCTCCATGAACTGGCGTTCCCCAAGTCCTGTGGCGCCGTCAATGACGAAGGCGGCAGCGCCATTGTCGCCGAACCGGTCCTCGTTCGGCCGTCCTGGCTTGCCGGCATCGCTGATCGCGTCAAGGATCGTCAGCCGATGGTATTGGGTCATGGAAGAAGTCCTCGGTCGGTGTTACGCGCACCCCGGATGATGCATCGACGCCGGCAAGTCCCCATCCATCTGTCGGCTGCATGCACTGTTTGGCGGCTAGTCGCGGATGATCAGCAGGTCGTTGGCGGCAAACCGCAGGGTGACGTGGTCGCCAACGGCTGGCGGCTTGGTGTTCGGGTCGTTGAAGGTGTCGAACGAGATCACCGTCCCGGCGACATCGAGGCGGGTGCGGATGACCGAACCCAGAAAATGCGAGGAGGTGACGGCTCCGACCAAGGCGGTGTCGCCCCGGGCGCCTTCCGCCAGCGAACCTGCCTCCGGGCGCAGCGCCAGATGCAGGTGGTCGCCCTTGGCCATCGTCGCAATCGATTCACGCAAGGTGATGGTCTGGTCGCCGATCGTGACCGTGCCTGCGGCGGGATCGACGACCGTGGCCGCCAACACGTTGAGGGTGCCGACGAAAGAAGCGACGAAGCGGGTGGCGGGGCGGTTGTAGATCTCGAACGGGGTGCCGATCTGGTCGGCACGGCCGGCATTCATCACCACGATGCGGTCGGAGATCGACAGTGCTTCCTCCTGGTCGTGGGTGACGAACACGGTGGTGATGCCGAGCGTCTGCTGGATCAGCCGGATTTCTTCGCGCAACGACACGCGGATCTTGGCGTCGAGCGCCGACAGCGGCTCGTCAAGCAGCAGCACCTGCGGCTTGGGAGCAAGCGCGCGTGCGAGTGCCACGCGTTGCTGCTGGCCGCCGGACATCTGATAGGGATAGCGTTCGGCGAGATGTCCCAGCTTGATCAGCTTCAGCATTTCCATCACCCGCGTCTGGATCTCGGCCTTGGCGAGCCCGGCGATCTTCAGGCCGAAGGCGACGTTGTCGAACACGTTCATGTTCGGAAACAGCGCATAGGCCTGGAATACCATGCCGATATTGCGCTGGTTTGGCTTCAGATCGTTCTGGTTGCGGCCGGCAATGGTGATGGTGCCGGCGGACGGGTTTTCGAAACCGGCGATCATCCTGAGCACGGTAGTCTTGCCGCAGCCCGACGGTCCCAGAAAGGATACGAATTCTCCCTTCTCGATCTCCATGTCGAAGTTGTGGACGACGCGATTGCTGCCAAAGCTCTTTTGGATATTGCTGAGGGCTAGAAACGACATGAATGTATCCTCAAGGCTTTGCGGGAGCCGAAATGGTGAAGCGGGAAAGCAGCTGGATCGCGCCCATGCTGAGCCAGGTCATGGCAAAGGCGATCATCGCCAGGGCCGGCGGCTCATAGGCCCGGTTGGCGCCGATCAGCTGCAGATAGGGCCCGAAGGCGGGCCGGTTCAGCAGCGAGGGAATGGTGAATTCGCCGATCACGATGGCAAAGGTGATGAAGGCGCCCGACAGCACGCCGCTGATGACGTTGGGAAAAATGCACTTGAACAGGATCGTCGTCCACGAGGCGCCGAGGCTCTGGGCAGCCTCCGTCAGGGTGGCGACGTCGATCGCCCGCATCGAGGCGTCGATCGAGCGGTATGTATATGGCAAAGACAGGGTCATCAGCGCGAACAGGAACAGAAGGTCGGTGCCGCGTGTGGTGCCGGTGAACGGGATCATCGAGGAGGAATTGTAGAGCCGCAGATAGCCGAACACCAGGACGATCGCCGGGATGACCAGCGGCATCAGGGTGATGAACTCGACTACCGGCCGCATCTGCGGCAGGCGCAGGCGCACCCAGTAGGCGGTCGGCACCACCAGCAGCGTGCCGAAGGCGATGGTGGCGATCGCCATGGCGATCGAATAGCTGAAGGATTCGCGGAAGCTCACATCCGAAAATACCGTGGCATAGGCATCGAAACTGTATTCGCCGCGGCGCATGCGCAGCGAGAATTCGAATGTGGCCAGCAGGGGTACGATGAAATATGTGGCGCCGAAGGCGACGACGAACCAGGCGAGGATCTTGTTGGTCTTCATTTCTGCCACCGTTCGGCGCGCATGCGCAGGAAGATATAGATGACGTTGGAAATGCCGGTGATGACGATCATGCCGAAGGCAAGGGCATAGCCGAGATTGGCATTGTGCAGCACGTCGCCGCGGATCTGCGCATAGAGCTGGATCGGCACGATATTGAGCGACGAACCGGTCAGCGCATACGCCGTGGCGATCGCCCCGAAGGCATTGGCAAACAGCAGCAGGAACGAGCCCATGATGCTCGGAAACAAGATCGGCAGCGCCACCTTGGTCCAGTATTGGAAGATATTGGCGCCGAGAATTTCGGCCGCCTCCCGCCATTCCTTGCGCAGGCCGTCGATCGCCGGCGTGACGATCAACACCATCAGCGGGATCTGGAAATACATGTAGGTGAGGGTCAGGCCAAGGAAGCTCAACAGGTTGAAGCCGGTGGCATAGAGATTGATGCCGAACCAGTCCCGCAACAGCAGGGTGACCAGACCCATGCGGCCGAGCGTTGCCAGGAAGGCAAAGGCGAGCGGCACGCCGGCAAAGTTGGAGGCGACACCGCAAAAGGTCAGCACCAGCGAGCGTACCCAGGATGGCAGGCCGCCGAGCACCAAAGCCCAGGACATCAGGAAGCCGATCAAGGCGCCACCCAGCGCCGAGGCGAGACTGATGCGGATACTGATCGAGAAGGAGGCGAGGATCTTGTCGGTGAACAGGCCGCGTATATTTTCGAGCGTCCATTCGCCGGCGGCGTTCTGGAATGCCCCGGTGACGAGGTAGAGCGTCGGGACGACCAGGAACATCAGCGCGAAAAGCATGAACGGCGCGATGCCGAGCCAGTCGAATATCTTGCGGTTTAAATCCGCCTTGGACGCGCTCATGCGGGCTGTTTCCTTGATCATTAGGAGGAAGCTCCCCCGCTTGCGCGGGAGAGCCCGAGATGCGGGATCACTTATTGTACGGCAGCGCCGACAACCTTGTCCCAGCCTTCGGTGATGGTCTTCTTGAAAGTGGCCTGTTCATCGAGCGTCGGGAAGATCGCCTTGGCGTAGCCTTCAGCCGGCGGCAGCTTGTCGAGCAGTTCCTTCGGGATCTTGCCGTTGGCAGCCAGATCATTGAAGCGGATCGGGTGGCAATAGCCCTTCAGCCAGCCGAGCTGACCCTCGTCGGAATAAAGGTATTCCATCCAGAGCTTGGCAGCGTTCGGGTGCGGTGCGAAGGCGGAGATCGCCTGAACGTAGACGCCGGCGACGACGCCCGAAGACGGAACGATGACTTCGAAGGGCGGGTTGCCCTTCAGGCTGTCGCCCCACGACAGGGCATTGTAGTCCCAAGCGGCGATGATCGGGGTCGTGCCCTGGGCAAACGGTGCTGCCTTGCCGGTGACGGGGACGAAGTTGCCCTTTTCGTTCAGTTCCTTGAAGAAGTTCAGGCCGGCTTCGCCAGCCTTGGCAATGTCGCCGCCGGCGGCCGAAAGGCCAGCCGCGAAGACGGCGACGATCGGCTGGTTGCCGGTGCGCGGGTCACCCGAGAGGGCGACCATGTTGGCGAATTCCGGCTTCAGCAGGTCGGCCCAGTCCTTGGGGCTTTCCTTGACCAGGTCCTTGTTCACCAGGAAGGACATGACGCCGTAATAGTCGCCATACCAGTAACCGTCCGCATCCTTGGCTTCGGCCGGGATCGAGTCCCAGGTGGAGACCTTGTAGGGCTGGATCAGGCCTTCCGCCTTGGCGGACGGGCCGAAGGAAAGGCCGACGTCGATAACGTCGGGCGCCTGGTCACCCGTGTTGCCCTTGTTGGCCTTGATAGCCTCGATTTCGTCGCCGGAGCCGGCGTCGGGATTGAGTTCGTTGATCTCAAGACCGTACTTGGCCTTGAAGCCGGCGATCACGTCGCCATAGCCACACCAGCTGTGGGGCAGGGCGATGGTGGTGAGCTTGCCTTCGGCCTTGGCGGCGGCGATGAGTTCGGCGCTCGGCTCGGCGAAGGCCAGGCTGCTGGATGCGACCAGGACGGCGGTCGACAGCGAAAGCAGGCGGCGGGTGTGATGGATCACGACAGTTCTCCTTGGGTTGGCGTTGGTTATCGCGGCGTCTGATATTGGGCTTACGTGATAGTTTGATGACGGCCTGCGCATGCGACGCTTGCGTCGTTTGGCGCCGGACCTGCGGCATGCTGGATGGTCTTTTCCTCCGTTTTTCTAATGTTTTTCGATCAGCGCGGCTTTCTGAAGAGTCGCGTCTGTTCGAACAGACCCTCGAGCGTGTTGATGCGCTGGCGGGTTGCGTCCCATGCCGAACTTTGAACCGCCTCGATCAGCGCTTCAACGACAAAAAGCGTCACTACAGACGAATCCCAGGCCGAGGGCGCCTCGATCTGTACCTTGAAGCTGTGACGGGCGTGTTTCACCACCGGCGAGCTCCACTGGTCGGTGAACAGGATGATGGCGACGCCGTGGTTGTCGGCGGCTTCCGCCAGCGTCTCCATATCCGCCTCATAACGGCGGATGTCGAAGATCACCAGCACGTCGCCGCGGTTCATGTTCAACACATGCTGCGGCCAGGCGCTGGCATTGGAGTTCATCAGCGTCGTCTTTGGCCTGATGACCTGCATGTGGGTGAAGAAATATTCAGCCAATGCCCCGGTTATTCGGCCGCCGACAAAGTAGATGCCCCGCTTGCGATCCGATAACAGGCGGGCGGCATCGTCGAAGGCGGCGATGTCGAGTTCGTTCAGCGTCTCGCGCATGTTGATCATCACCGCTTCGGCAAAACGGTTGAGGATATGGGTGCCAGGGGCGTTGGCCGCCCAGCGGTCATGCTTGGCGATGGGGTTGGACAGGGTAGCTTCGAGTTCCTGGTGCAGATGTGCCTGGAATTCGGGATAGCCCTTGTAGCCGAGTTTCTGGACCATGCGGGCAACCGTCGGCGTCGATACGCCGGCGTTCTCGGCGATGATGGTCATGCTACCGAGGCCCGAGACCGGGTAGTTTTCCAAGAGGCTTTCCGCCAACTGGCGCTCCGCCCGCGTCAGCTCCGTGAAGCGCGCATGGATAACGTCCGAGACTGTCTTCGACGCCGTGCTCACGTGGTGCTGATCCCCCGCCGGTCTTTTGCCGGTCTAGAGCCAAACTATCGGGGCCGGATGACAGGGAGTCAATGCAGCCTTGAAGAGAAACTTTCAAAATGACGTTGACAGTTCCACGATACTGAAGAATTCTCTTCTTCGTTAGTATTTTGATAATTGTTTTCCGGAAGGCGCACGATGTTGGTTCGGTCGGATATCCTTACGGCAGCGGACGGAGAGCCGGTTGCCGTGGAAAATCCAGAGGGTAAAGGCACTGCCCTGATCATCTGTGAGCACGCGTCGCGGCGGCTACCGGCCCGCGCCGGCGATCTGGGGCTTGGCGCTGCGGCGTTGCAGAGCCATATTGCCTGGGATCCGGGCGCGTTGGCGCTGGCCCGGCTGCTTTCGAAGGCGCTGGGCGCAACGCTGGTCTATCAGCGCTTTTCGCGGCTGATCTACGACTGCAACCGCCCGCCCGAAAGCATCGACGCCATGCCGGCCACGTCGGAAATCTATCGCATTCCCGGCAATGAAAGCCTGAGCACCGCCGAGCGCTATGCCCGCACGGCTGCCCTGTATGTGCCGTTTCACGACCGAATTTCGCAGATTATCGCCGAGCGGGCGACACGCGGCCAGGACACGGTGGTGGTGACGATCCACAGTTTCACGCCGGTGTATCGCGGCAAGGCGCGCGCCGTCGAAGTCGGCATCCTGCACGATAGCGACAGCCGGCTAGCGGATGTCATGCTGGCTCGCGCGGATGAAGAGACAGCTTTTCTGACCCTGCGCAACGAGCCCTACGGCCCGGCGGACGGGGTGACGCATACGCTTCAACTGCACGCCCTGCCTCAAGGGCTGCAGAATGTGATGATCGAAGTTCGCAACGATCTGATCGCGGATGAAACCGGCCTAGGGGTCATGGCCGGTTTTCTGACAGGGCTGCTGCAGGACTGTTCTGCGGCTCTGCAATAAAAAGAACGACCCGGGGAGCAGTTGAAACTGCGGGTTGGCGGAGGGTGAAAAGCCTTCTGCCGTTGGACAGGCGGTCCTGCGCAATTCCGCGCAAGACCTAAGGGAACAGGGGCGACCAATGTCAGACTATACTGAGATTGACAAAAAGCACGATGTCGGCGTGTTGCATTCCATGGGCTATGCCCAGGAACTGGAACGGCGCATGAGCGGCTTTTCCAATTTTGCGATTTCCTTTTCAATCATTTGCATCCTTTCCGGCGGCATCAATTCGCTGGCGCAGGCAACCTCCGGTGTCGGCGGTGCGGCCATTGGCATCGGCTGGCCGCTCGGTTGCGCGGTTTCGGCGGTATTTGCGATCGCCATGGCGCAGATCGCGTCCGCCTATCCGACCGCAGGCGGGCTCTATCACTGGGGTTCCATCCTCGGCAACCGTTTCACCGGCTGGGTAACCGCCTGGTTCAACCTGCTCGGCCTCGTCACGGTACTCGGCGCCATCAATGTCGGCACCTACTACTTTTTCATGGGAACCTTCGGCACGCCCTATCTGGCGCTGACCGACGACATCACGACGCGCATCGTCTTTCTGGCGATCATTACCGGCCTCCAGGCCGTCGTGAATCACATGGGCATCGGGTTGACGGCAAAATTGACGGATTTTTCCGGCTATCTGATCTTCGCCACGGCACTGGCGCTCACCGTCGTCTGCCTTGCGGTCGCCGACAATTATGACGTTGCCCGGCTGTTCACCTTTACTAACTATTCGGGTGAAGCCGGCGGCAGTGTTTGGCCGAAGTCGGAGAACATCTGGTATGTCTTCGCTCTCGGCCTGCTGCTGCCGATCTACACGATTACCGGCTACGACGCCTCGGCGCACACGTCCGAGGAAACCGTCAAGGCCGCGCATTCGGTGCCGCGCGGCATCGTTACCTCGGTGTTCTGGTCGGCTTTGTTCGGCTATATCATGCTGTGCGCTTTCGTCCTGATGATCCCAACCACTGTGGCCAACACCGACGGCACCAGCGTGGATGGCATGACGGCTGCGGCGGGACAGGGCTGGAACGTGTTTTTCTGGGCCATGAGCGAACAGGTCCACCCGGTCATACGCGACATCCTCTATCTTCTCATCTTCATCAGCCAGTGGCTTTGCGGCCTGGCGACCGTCACCTCGGTATCGCGGATGATCTTCGCGTTTTCGCGTGACGGCGGCCTGCCTGCATCGAAGGTGCTCGCCAAGGTCAGCCCGACCTATCGCACACCGGTGGCGGCGATTTGGACCGGTGCGATCCTCGCGGTGCTGTTCGTCTGGTTCACCTCGCTCGACTTCATGAAGTTCGGCGATACGCCGGTCTATACGATCGTGGTCTCGTGCACGGTCATCTTCCTGTTCTTCTCGTTTGCCATTCCGATCACCCTTGGCTTGTTCGCCTGGGGCACCCCGAAATGGCAGAACATGGGTCCGTGGAACCTCGGTCAGGGCCTCTTCAAGCTGTTTGCCGTTCTGACCGTGCTGGCGATGATCCTGATCTTCGTGCTCGGCATCCAGCCGCCCAATGGCCCGGCGTTGTATGTCACCGTAGGCTTCCTGATCGTGACGGCCATTGTCTGGTTCGTGTTCGAGCAGCGGCGCTTCAAGGGGCCGCCGATCGGCGAGGAAGTCGCGCGCCGCCAAGCGGAAATTGCCGCTGCCGAAAAGGCTGTCGGCGAAGTCTGATCCCATCCGGCTTTCACCGGACGGCCGCAGGTTTGCGGCCGTCCGGTTCGCAGCAACGAGGCGGCGCGCAAGCTCCGCGGCCGGCAACGGCGCCGCGTCGTGGCTCCGATTACAGCACTAGAACAAGAATTTGGCGGACACGATGATGAGCAAGACTTATACATTCGACGAGTTGAAACAGGATGTGGCCGAGGGCCGCATCGATACGGTGCTCGCCTGTCAGGTTGACATGCAGGGCCGGCTGATGGGCAAGCGCTTCCAGGCGGAGTTCTTCATCGAGAGCGCCTACAAGGAAACCCATAGCTGCAACTATCTGCTGGCCACCGACATGGAGATGGAGACCGTCTCCGGCTACAAGTCGACCAGCTGGGAGAAGGGCTATGGCGACTACACCATGAAGCCCGACCTATCGACGCTGCGCCGGGTGCCGTGGCTCGAAGGCACGGCGCTGGTGCTCTGCGACATGCTCGACCACCACACCCATGCCGAAGTACCGCATTCGCCGCGCGCCATCCTGAAGAAGCAGGTCGCGCGGCTGGAAGCCATGGGCATGAAGGCCTTCATGGCGACCGAGCTCGAATTCTTCCTGTTCGACCAGACCTATGCCGAGGCGCAAAAATCCGGATATCGCGACCTGAAGCTCGCCAGCGCCTATAACGAGGACTATCACATTTTCCAGACCACCAAGGAGGAAGACGTGATGCGGGCGATCCGCAAGGGCCTGCAGGGGGCAGGCATACCGGTGGAGAATTCCAAGGGCGAGGCCTCGGCCGGCCAGGAGGAAATCAACGTCCGCTATGCCGACGTGCTGTCGATGGCCGACCGCCACGTGATCATCAAGAATGCCTGCAAGGAAATCGCCTGGACCAAGGGCAAGGCGATCACGTTCCTGGCCAAGTGGCACTACAACGCCGCCGGTTCATCGTCGCATATCCACCAGTCGCTCTGGAGCCTGGACGGCAAGACGCCGCTGTTTCTCGACGAGAAGGGCGAGGCCGGCATGTCGGAGACCATGCGCCACTATGTGGCCGGACTGCTGGCGCATGCCGGCGAGATCACCTATTTCTTTGCCCCCTACATCAATTCCTACAAGCGCTTCATGGCGGCCACCTTTGCGCCGACCAAGGCTGTGTGGTCGAAGGACAACCGCACCGCCGGCTATCGTCTGTGCGGCGAAGGATCTAAGGCAATCCGTATCGAATGCCGGGTCGGGGGTTCCGACCTCAACCCTTACCTCGCCATGGCCGCCCTTCTGGCAGCCGGCATCGACGGGATCGAGAACAAGCTGGCGCTGGAGCCTGCCTTCGTCGGCGACGCCTATGGCGCCGGCGATGTGCGGGAAATTCCGCATACGCTCAGGGCGGCGACCGAAATCATGACCGGCTCTAAAATGCTGCGCGCAGCCTTCGGCGACGACGTCATCGACCACTACACCCGCGCTGCCGAATGGGAACAGGAGGAATACGACCGCAGGATCACCGACTGGGAGGTGGCGCGGGGCTTCGAGCGGGCGTGAGATTATCGCAATTTCCTTCAAGAATATTGTCGAAAAGTCAATGTCGTGATACGTTTCCGGATATTGAGATGGAGATATTGCGATGGCGATCGACAGCGAATGGTTCTACCGCGAGCTTGAGAACAAGGGGGCGTCGGCTCGGGAACTGGCCGCCTTTCTTGGCCTCGATCCGAGCTCCATCTCGCGCATGCTGAAGGGCGACCGCAAAATGAGCGCCGAGGAGCAGGATGCTATTTCCGTCTTTCTTGGTGTGCCACTGGAGACTGTGGCGATGCACCGCCGCGGCGATAGCGTGTTTGCCGGCTTTGAGGAGGAGAAGCAGAAGCCCTACGATCCTTATCCCGGTAGCCCGCCCGGCTGGAAGCCGACTGGCAAGATGTTTGGCCCGGACGACATAATCTACAAGGACGGCAAGCGCTGGATGGAGAAGGACGACGGCACCCTGATAGAGCTTCATCCCATATTTGGATGCATGGCGGGAACGATCACGATCATGCCGGGAGTCGATTTGACCGCACCCATGGATTGGGATGTGGAATGGGGTGAGAAGCTTTACAATGAGTAGCGGCCTGTTGTTGGATACCTGTGCAGTCATTTGGATGACGCACAAGGAGTTCATTGCAGCGGAGGCACGCGACGCCGTAAATGAGTGCCGAACGACAGGAATTCCCGTCTTTGTCTCGGTAGCAACCGCCTGGGAAATGGCTATGTTGGTGTCAAGAGGGCGTATCCGGGAGACGAAGGATGCGAAGGGCTGGTATGATGGATTCCGGAAGGATGCGGCGATTGCTGAGCAACCGGTGGCAGCTGATACATTCATTGCCTCCTGTTTTTTACCACAACCGATCCACAGGGATCCTATCGACCGCATCCTGATCGCCACCGCCCGGCAGCATGGATTGACCATCATTACCCGCGACCGCGCCATTCTGTCCTATGGCGCTTTGGGGCATGTAAAAGTATTGGCCTGCTGAGGCAGGCTTTCTGGAGAAGACAATGACGATGATACAATGTATTTCGCCGATCGACGGGTCGGTCTACGCCCAGCTGCCGGCCATGTCGCTGGAGGCCGCCGGCGAAGCGGTGGCCCGGGCCCGCAACGCCCAGAAGAGCTGGGCACGCCGGCCGCTGGAAGAGCGCGTCCAGCTGGTGATGAAGGGGGTTGCCCGCCTCAACGAGATGGTCGACGACGTCGTGCCGGAGCTTGCCCACATGATGGGCCGGCCGGTGCGCTACGGTGGAGAATTCAAGGGGTTCAACGAGCGTTCCAACTATGTGGCATCGATCGCAGCCGATGCGCTGAAGCCGCTGGTGATCGAGGCGTCCTCCACCTTCGAGCGCCGTATCGAGCGCGAGCCGCAGGGCGTCGTCTTCGTCATCGCCCCCTGGAACTACCCGTATATGACGGCGATCAACACCATCGCCCCGGCGCTGATGGCGGGCAATACCGTTCTCATCAAGCATGCAACCCAGACGCTTCTGGTCGGCGAGCGCATGGTGAGGGCTTTCGTCGAGGCCGGCGTGCCGGACGACGTCTTCATCAATCTGTTCCTCGACCATGCCACCACCACGGCGCTGATTGCCGCCGGCAGCTTCAATTTCATCAACTTCACCGGTTCGGTCGAAGGCGGCCGGGCGATCGAGCGTGCCGCGGCCGGCACCTTTGCCGGACTTGGGTTGGAACTGGGCGGCAAGGACCCCGGCTATGTGATGGAGGATGCCGATCTGGATGCTGCCGTCGATACGCTGATGGATGGCGCCACGTATAATTCCGGGCAATGCTGCTGCGGTATCGAGCGCATCTATGTGCATGAAAGCCTCTACGACAGTTTTGTCGAGAAATCTGTGGCCTGGGTTTCCAACTACAAGCTCGGCAACCCGCTTGACCCCGAGACCACCCTGGGCCCGATGGCCAACAAGCGCTTCGCCAAGGTGGTGCGCGAGCAGATCGCCGAGGCCGTCGAAAAGGGCGCGCGGGCGCTGATTGACCCAAAACTGTTTCCGCAGGACGACGGCGGCGCCTATCTGATGCCGCAGGTGCTCGTCGATGTCGATCACTCGATGTCCTTCATGAAGGAAGAGACCTTTGGCCCGGCCGTCGGTATCATGAAGGTGAAGTCGGACGCCGAAGCGCTGGCGCTGATGAACGATAGTCCCTACGGCCTGACCGCATCGCTGTGGACCCAGGACCCGGAGCGGGCTGCCCGCGTCGGCCGTGAGATCGAGACCGGCACCGTGTTCATGAACCGCGCTGACTATCTCGATCCGGCGCTGTGCTGGACCGGGGTCAAGGAAACCGGCAAGGGCGGCTCGCTGTCGGTGATCGGCTTCCAGAACCTTACGCGTCCAAAATCCTATCATCTGAAGAAAGTCATCCAATGAACATCGTTGCCAACTGGAGCTATCCGACCGCCATCAAGATGGGCCGCGGACGGATCGCCGAACTCGCCGATGCCTGCAAGACGCTCGGCATAAAGAAGCCGCTGCTGGTAACCGATCGCGGGCTGGCACCGATGGCGATCACGCTGACGGCGCTCGACATTCTCGAATCCGGCGGTCTCGGCCGGGCGCTGTTTGCCGATGTCGATCCGAACCCGAACGAGAAGAACCTGGAAGCCGGCGTCAAGGCCTACAAGGACGGCGGCCACGACGGCGTCGTCGCCTTCGGGGGCGGCTCGGGACTCGACCTTGGCAAATGCATTGCCTTCATGGCCGGACAGACCCGGCCGGTCTGGGATTTCGAGGATATCGGCGACTGGTGGACCCGCGCCAATTCCGACGGCATCGCCCCGATCGTCGCCGTGCCGACCACGGCGGGCACGGGCTCTGAAGTCGGCCGCGCCAGCGTCATCACCAACTCGGTAACCCACGTCAAGAAGATCATTTTCCACCCGAAATTTTTGCCGGGCATCGTCATTGCCGATCCGGAACTGACCGTCGGCATGCCGAAGGTGATCACCGCCGGTACTGGCATGGACGCCTTCGCCCATTGCCTGGAAGCCTATTCCTCGCCGTTCTATCACCCGATGAGCCAGGGTATCGCGCTCGAGGGCATGCGGCTGGTCAAGGAATTTTTGCCGCGCGCCTACAAGGAGGGCACCGATCTCGAAGCCCGCACCAACATGATGTCGGCCGCCGCCATGGGCGCCGTCGCCTTCCAGAAGGGGTTGGGCGCCATCCATGCGTTGTCGCATCCGATCGGCGCGGTCTATAACACACACCACGGCATGACCAATGCGGTGGTCATGCCGGCGGTGCTGCGCTTCAACCGTGCGGCGATCGAGGACAAGATCGCTCGCGCCGCTGCCTATCTCGGTATTTCCGGCGGCTTCGACGGTTTCTACGATTACGTGCTGGCGTTGCGCACCGAACTGGGCATTCCGGACAACCTGACCGCCATGGGCATCGCCAACGATCGGATCGACGAATTGTCGGCGATGGCGATCGAGGACCCGAGCGCCGGCGGCAATCCCGTGAAGATGACCCTTGAAAACACCAAGGCGCTGTTTGCGGACTGCTTCTAAATCAGATTTGCCGCGAGACTTGCAGGCCCTTCGTGTGAGCGCGGAGGGCCTGTTTTCGTTGGGGGATTTGGCAGAGCGCAAACTGACCCGCAAAAAATGGGGGTAGGGCTTATGCTCCGTCTTTCCGATTTGTTAACTATAATTAGAAAGAGTGAATAGAACAGGCAGGATGAGCGAATTGCCTTCTGGAGCGATGATCGTCTCGGTACCTACTTTCGAGGAAACAGCATGCCAGTCATCACATTCGCCAATGCCAAGGGTGGAGCCGGCAAGACGACCGCCGCTCTGCTTCTGGCGACCGAGCTTGCCCGCCTTGGCCACCGTGTTACCATTCTCGACGCCGATCCGCAGCGCTGGATCACCCAGTGGCACGAAATATCCGGTGCGCAGCCGAACATCGACGTGATCTCCGAAGTCACGACGGCCTCGCTGCAATGCCATATCCGCGACGCCGGACGCTACAGCGACTATATCGTCGTCGATCTTGCCGGTGCCCGTGACGCCCTCGTCTCGACCTCACTCGGCCTTTCCGATCACGTGATGATTCCGATCCAGGGCTGTGCCATGGATGCCCGTGGCGGTGCGCAGATCCTCGACCTGATCCACCGCATGGAAAGCGCCAGCGGTCGCGCCATCGCCCATTCGGTAGTGCTTACGCGCGTGACTTCGCTGGTTACCACCCGGGCGCTGCTGACCATCAAGGGCCTGCTGGCTGCCCGTGGCGTCAATGTCATGGACACGCCGATTGCCGAGCGCAGCGCCTTTCGTGAAATCTTCGACTGTGGCGGGACACTCTACGGTATGGACCCGGCCAAGATCAGCAATCTCGACAAGGCGCGTGAAAATGCCCGACTGTTTGCCGAGGAGGTCATGCGTCGGCTGCCAGTGCGGGTCGTGCGCAGCCAGACGCCGCGCAATATCCTGCGCTTGGTCCGCAGCGCAGCCTGATAAGTTTTATTGCCCGAAAACAATACGGCCCGCGAAGCGATTCGCGGGCCGTATTGTTTTCGGCAATCGAGAAACGATCAGTCGATGAATTCGACGACCACGCCGGGGCTGACCATTTTGGCAAGCTCGGTGGCGTCCCAGTTGGTCAGGCGGATGCAGCCATGGCTCTGGGTGCGGCCGATCTTTGACGGTTCGGGCGTGCCATGGATGCCGTAGGTCGGTTTGGACAGTGCCATCCACACAGTGCCGACCGGTCCGTTCGGGCCTGGCGGAATGTTCAAAACCTTGTCGTTGGTGCCCTGCTGAAAATTGATCTTCGGGTTGTAGGTATAGCCGGGATTGAGGGCGACGCGCTCGACATTGACGGTGCCGGAGGGCGAGGGTGTGTCGGACGAGCCGATACTGGCCGGATAGGCAGCAACCACCGCACCGGTGTCGTCGTAGGCAAACACCTGCTTCAATCGCTTGTCGGCGACGATCTTGGCCACCTTGCCCGTCTGCACCTTGCCGGGGTCAACGACCTTGATCAGCGTTCCGGGTATGGTGAAGTCTATTCCGGGATTGAGTTCGCGCAGATAGTTTTCGTCCATGTGAAAACGCTCGGCGAGCATTTCCGCCGTGGAGGAATAGGCCAGTGATGGCAGCAGCGCCTTCTCACTGTAATCCTCGGGGATCTGGGCGACGAAGGGGCCGGCGGCATCGCCGGGGGTGATCTCGTAGGTGGTCACAGCCATTCCGCCCGAGAGACGCAGTCGCTCAAGGATATCGTCGATGTTGTTCGGGTCCAGCGTTTCGCCGGTCTTGGTCTGCCAGGCGGCGATCGCCTTGGTGACATTGTCGCCCATGCGGCCGTCGATGACGCCCGGCGATATGCCTTCGCGGTCAAGATAGACCTGCAGCGCGGTAATTTCGGGCTTGGACCGCTTGGTGACGTCGATAACCGGCAGCGTGCTTGGCCGGGGTTCGATGGCCGGCTCGGCTACCGCATCGTCGTTACTGCTGCCGCTTTCGTCGGGATATGGCTCGAGGGGCTGGCGCTCGATGGGCTGGACGTCGTTAAGGCTGCCGGTTGACAGGCCGTCATTGTTCCAGTCCGGCTCCGCGCTTGCCTGATCCGTGCCGTCCTGCGGATAGGCCGATGGCGGTGGCGGATATGCGCCATTGCCGCCGCGGGCACGCGGGAAAAAGGTCTCAGCCGGCATTTCTGTCGCTACCAGATTGCCGTAGTTGTCGATGAGTACCCGGCGGCCCATGCGATCACGGCTCATGACGACTTCACCCTGTTCCGGGATGAAGCCGAGCAGATCGCCCTCCGGGGTAACCAGCACGGTCGATTGCGAAAAGCGATCGCGGCCCTGCGATAGAGCGAGTGTCGGCACCAAGGCCAGGCTCGCGATCACCATGCCGGTTTTCCACAATCGATTCATGCTTTTGCTCATGTGTGCTAGGGCCGCTGGGGTTGATTCATCCGGGGAAATTGACACTACCCCTTAAAAGGTGAATTCATGGTGAACAATAAATTAACTGATGGCTTTTTCATGGGCCTGGCGCGGCAAATCCTGGGCGATCGTCCGGCAAGTCCATGGAATACCAGTGAAACACGGCTTTTACATGGAATTGCAGAGCATGCCGACCCCGGCGTTCGATCTTGACCGTTTTCTCCCGTATCGTCTCAGCCGCGCAGCCGAACTGCTGAGCGACGACTTCGCAGCTTTTTGTCGGCAGACGTTCGAATTCAGCTGGGCAGAATGGCGGGTAATGTGGTCTCTCGGCGAGGGACTGCATAGCACTGCCAAGGACATTTCGGGTCATTCTGGCCTCGGCAAGACGCGGATCAGCCGGGCGATCAAAGCGCTTGAGGAACGGGGCTGGATCGGAAGGCGGCGCGATGCCGAGGATCGCCGGTTGGAGCAGGTCGCCTTGACCGCGGAAGGAAGACGTCGCTATGACGCGATGATAGATCTCGTGCGCGGTTTCCAGACGGCAATTGACCTGACGCTGGATCCGGCGGGCCAGGCCTCCCTCGAGGAGGCACTGTTGGATATCGAAGGCGCCGTCGCAGGCGATCAGATGGGAACGGCGATTATCGCATCCGGAGACAAGGCATGATGGAGTTCAAGGGCGCGCGCGGACCGGTGCTGATGCTCGATCCGCGCTCCGTTCTCGACATCGGAGCCTGCGTGATCGGCGATATCGATCTGGCGCCGGGCAGGGCGATCCCGGATGACGGAGATCCGCGCATCGACCATTCGCTGGAAGGTTTCCTGTTCACCTGCGGCCCGGACCACATCCGCCATCCCGAACCGATCGGCGGCGGGATGTCCGGCAGCTATCCGCTGCATGGGTCGCTTTCCTCGCATCCGGCGACAATTCTCTCGTCGCGCCACGAAGGCGGCGATGCCGACTGCGAAGCGGTGATCGATGTCGCCCTTGCCGATGGCGGGACGGCACGACTGCACCGCCACTGGCATATCGATGGCACCACCGGCACGGTCTCCCTGTCCGACCGGGTCACCAATACAGGGACGACCGGCTTTCCGGCGATGCTGATGTATCACATGAATATCGGCGCCTGGCTTCTGGACGATGGCGTCCGGCTGGAAGGCCCGATGCTGGAGGGCGGCGGCTTTTCCTATGCCTTCGGTGAAAAGACCGGCGGTATCTTCTGCGTGCCGGCGGAGCCTGGCGAGGATGGCTGGGCCGAATTACGGCTAGGGCCGATCGAAGCGCTCGGCGGTCGGAAGCTGCAGGTGCGTTTCCGCATGGATACGCTGCCATTCCTGCAGGTCTGGCGCAACCAGTCCCTGCCTGCCAACGTGCTCGGCATCGAGCCGGTATCGCATCGCTGGGAGGGCAGGGCGGCGCTCGCCGAACGTGGCGAACTGCATGTGCTGCCGTCGGGCGACAGCCGCGAATACGGGCTGAGCTTCGCCTTCGTCTGAGCGCGGCGATTGACGCTTCCGCGACTTCGGCCTAGATGTTTTGCCCAAGCCAAAAGAGGATTACCGATCATGGATATCAGGCAGATCAACGACGAATATTCGGTCACCGGACAGATCGACATCGAGGATCTCGACGAGATCAAGGCCATGGGCTTCAAGTCGATCGTCTGCCACCGCCCTGATTTCGAAAGCCCCGACCAGCCGCTGTTTGCCGATATCGCCAAGCGCGCGGGCGAACTGGGCTTAAGCATTTCCCATGTGCCGGTCGGCCCGACGGGCGTCGATGCCACGGCGGTTGCCGGCATGGTCGACGCGCTCGACGAATTCGAGCGGCCGATGCTCGGCTACTGCCGCTCGGGCGCGCGCTCGACGGCGATTTATGAAAAGACCAGCCATATCCGCGGCTGATCCTTTTGTCCTGCCGGGCCAAGCGTCCGGCTGCCATCCTTTCCTGACGGTACCGTGTCCCCGTGGCCGGCCCGTCTTTTTCCACTGCAAGCAGGAGACATCTGATGACCATCACCCGCATCGAACCGGGCGCCCGCATGAGCGGCGCCGTCGTCCACGGCAACACCGTCTATCTCGCCGGCCAGGTTGGCGACGGCGAAAGCGTCACCGAGCAGTGCAGGTCGGCGCTGGCTGAAGTCGACCGCCTGCTGGCGGCTGCCGGCACGGACAAGTCGAAGATCCTGCAGACACTGATCTATCTCTCCGACATCGCCTATTTCGGCGAGATGAACGCCGCCTGGGAAGCCTGGGTCGACCCGGCCAACACGCCGGCCCGCGCCACCAGCGAAGCCAAGCTGGCTGCGCCGAAGTACAAGGTGGAATTCATCGTCACTGCGGCGCTCTGATCCGATACTCGGATGCGAATGACAAGGCCGGAGAGCGATGCTTTCCGGCCTTTTGTGTTCCGCGCCGCCACCTTCTCGTCATCCTCGGCCTTGAGCCGAGGATCCATGCCCCATCCGGGGCGGGCGGATGGTCGGGTCAGGCCCGACCATGACGAAGGAAAGGGTATGCCGCGACGAAGCAGGTGCATGCCTCACCGATACGAAAGGCCGGAGAGCGTTACTCTCCGGCCTTTTCTCTTTTCCGTTTAGACCCTTATCAGCTCTTCTCGCGAATCTGAGTCAAAGTCTTCGTCGGCGTGATCGCCTCCGGGTCGAGCTTGATCTCGATGATCGAGGGCTTGCGGCTTTGGCGGGCGCGCTCGAAGGCGGGGGCGAAATCCTCGGTTTTTTCCACCGTCTCGCCATGGCCGCCATAGGCGATGGCAAGCGCTGCGAAATCCGGATTGGTCAGGTCGGTGCCGCTGACGCGGCCCGGATAATGGCGCTCCTGGTGCATGCGGATGGTGCCGTAGATGCCGTTGTTGACCACGATCGTGATGATCGGCAGGCCGTAGCGCACGGCGGTGGCGAATTCCTGGCCGTGCATCATGAAGCAGCCGTCGCCGGCAAAGCAGATCACTTCTCGGGACGGGAACAGCGCCTTGGCGGCGACCGCGGCGGGCAGGCCGTAGCCCATTGAACCGGAGGTCGGTGCCGCTTGGGTGTTGAAGGCGCGAAACCGGTGAAAGCGGTGCACCCAAGTGGCATAGTTGCCGGCGCCGTTGGTAAAGATCGTGTCCTCCGCGGTGTTATGCTCGATCCATTCCATGATCGGGCCCATCTGCACCGGACCGGGGCCGCTCATCGGCGGGGTCGACCACGCCAGATACGCCTCGTGCATCGCCTCGGTGTGGCCGGCCCAGACGGGAGCGGCCGGTGGCTTCAACGGCTTCAGGGCGGCGACGAATTCCGCAGGAGCGGCGCAGATCGCCAGGTCCGGACGATAGACGCGACCGAGCTCCTCCGGATCGGGGTAGACATGCACCAGCGTCTGCCGCGGGTAGGGAATGTCCAGCAGGGCGTAACCGGAGGACGGCATCTCGGAAAACCGGCCGCCGAGCAGGACGACAAGATCGGACGCCTTGATCTCGTCGGCGAGCTTTGGGTTGATGCCGATGCCGACATCGCCGGCATAGCAGGGGTGGCTGTGGTCGAACAGCATCTGGCGGCGGAAGGAGCAGCCGACCGGCAGGCGGAAATGGGCGGCGAAATCCTCGATGCCGGCCACCGCCGCCTCATCCCAGCGGGTGCCGCCAAGAATGACGATCGGCCGTTTGGCCTTGGCAAGCAGCGCGCCGAAAGCGGCGATCTGGCTTGGGCCTGGATGGCTTTCGACCGGCATATGCGGCTTGGCGGCGGGCGCATCCACCAGCTTGACCAGCATGTCTTCCGGCAGGCTCAGCACCACCGGGCCGGGACGGCCGGAGGTAGCCACCGCAAAGGCGCGGGTGACGAATTCCGGAATGCGAGCGGCATCGTCGATCTCGCCCACCCATTTGGCGAATTCGGTAAAGGCGCGGCGGTATTCGACCTCCTGAAAAGCCTCGCGCTCGCGGGCGTCGCTCTGCACCTGGCCGATGAACAGGATCATCGGTACCGAATCCTGACGGGCGATGTGCAGGCCGGCCGAGGCATTGGTGGCGCCGGGGCCGCGGGTGACCATGCAGATGCCGGGCTCGCCGGTAAGCCGGCCCCAGCAATCCGCCATCATCGCCGCGCCGCCTTCCTGGCGGCAGATCACCGTTTCGATATCGCTGTCGTGCAAAGCATCGAGGACGGCCAGGAAGCTTTCACCCGGCACGCAGGAAATGCGCTTGACGCCATTGGCCTTCAGCGCCTCGACGATCAGTTGTCCGCCCGTCCTCTTCATTTGCCTGTCTTCCTTTCGATCTCGATCAGTTCTGCCAGTATCTCGGCGTCGTGTTCGCCGACGCGTGGGCTCGGGCGATGGTATTGCAAGGGGGTTTTCGACATCACGATCGGGTTGCGCACGCCGGGGATCATCGTGCCGTCGGCATCCTCCAGATCGATGCGCAGGCCGCGGGCTTTCACCTGTGGGTCATCGAACATTTCAGCGATCGAATTGATCGGCCCGGCCGGCACGGCGTTTTTCTCGCAGGCGGTCAGAAGCGTCCGCTTGGTCCATTTGACGGTTTCGTCGGAAACGATGCGGCGCACCTCGGCCTTGTGGGCGACACGGGCGCGATTGGTGGCAAAGCGGGCGTCGTCGGCAACTGCGTCGATGCCGAGGATGGCGCAGAGCCTGCGGAACTGGCCGTCATTGCCGACGGCCAGGATCAGAAAGCCGTCGGCGGTCGGCATGACCTCGTAGGGACTGATATTCGGGTGGGCGTTGCCGAGCCGTTGCGGCGACGTGCCGGAGATCAGGTAGTTCATGTTCTGGTTGGCGAGCACGCCGGCCTGGACGTCGAGAAGGGCCATGTCGATATGCTGGCCTTCGCCGGTCTTCATCATGTGGATCAGGGCTGCCTGGATGGCGGTGACCGAATAGATGCCGGTGAAGATGTCGGCGATGGCGACGCCCGCCTTCATCGGCTGGCCGTCCGGCTCGCCGGTGATCGACATGAAGCCCGACATGCCCTGGACGATATAATCGTAACCGGCGAAATTGGCATAGGGCCCGTTCTGGCCGAAACCGGTGATCGAGCAGTAGACGAGTTTCGGGTTGACGGCCGAAAGGCTCTCGTAGTCGAGGCCGTATTTGGTCAGGCCGCCGACCTTGAAATTCTCGATGACGACATCGGCGCCGGCGACCAGCCGGCGGACGACGTCCTGGCCCTCGGCTGTCTTCAGATCGACGGCGATCGAGCGCTTGCCGCGATTGGTCGAATGGTAGTAGGCAGCGGACAGGTTCTCACCGTTCTTGCCATCGACGAAAGGTGGCCCCCAGGCGCGGGTGTCGTCGCCGCCATCTGGATTTTCGACCTTGATGACGTCGGCCCCCATGTCGGCCAGCATCTGCCCCGCCCAGGGGCCTGCCAATACCCGCGCCAGCTCGATCACGCGGATGCCCGCAAGCGGCCCGCCGTTGGATGGCGTCTGGACGGTGAGCTTATTGTCTTCGTGGCTGTCGGTCATGATCTTCATCGCGAAAGGGACGGCTTTACGGGTTGGGTACGGCGGAGCGGTCGATCCTGGCCGACCTCGAAGGCGCCAGTCGGCGCTCGCGCCAAATGATATAGAGGCCGGAGCCGATGATGATGGCGATGCCCAGCCATTTGAGCGCATCGGGAAAATCGCCGAACACCATCCAGGCAAGGCCGGTTGCGGAGACGATTTCAAAATACTGCAAGGGGGCCAGCACAGAGGCGGGTGCCGCGCGATAGGCGTACACTCCAAGCATGCTGGACACCGCGGCCGAAAGGCCGACGCCGAGGAGATAGAGCATAGCGCGGACGTCCGGCATGACCGGGTCGAACAGCGACGAGCCGCCGCCCTGGCCGATGGCAAGGATCAGGCTGCAGAACACCAGACCCCAGATGCCCGACTGGAACTGCATTGCCCAGGGATTCTCGTTGGCGGCACGAATCCGTGTCAGCAGGATGAAGATGGCGATGCCAAAGGCGGTGACGACCGGCAGCAGCGCAATCGGGCCGACCTGTTCGAAACTCGGCTGGATAATCAGCAGCGCGCCGAAAAAACCGACCCCGCAGGCGCTGTATCGCCGCCAGCCGATGGTCTCTTTCAGAAAGATGCTGCTGAGGATGGTCAGGATGATCGGCTCGACGAAAAAGATGGCGATCGCGTCGGCGACAGGCATGACGCTGAGGGTGGTGACGAAACAGATCATCGACACGCAGATGATGCCGCCGCGCAGCGCGTTGAAAGCACTGTTGGTGGGCGAAAATCCGAAGGGTATGCGGCGCCAAAGCAGGACCGGCAGGATGCAGGCAGCCTGCAGCAGGAAACGCGCGGCCGTGATTTCGGCTGCCGGAACGGTGGTGATCGCCAGTTTGGCAAAGATGTCGATCAGCGGCGACACCAGGACGGTCAGTACCATCAATATCAGCCCGGTCATTACTTCCGGCTGGATGGGGGCAATCGACCGGCCGGCGGCTGCACTTTCTGGCATGCTCATGTCAGGCTACTTTCAGCGCGGGCAGGACGGTGCTGGCGTTTGCGTTATCGATCCCGGCGGCGATATCGGGTGCCGTGCCGCCTTGATTTCTATAGCGCTCCCGCGACCTGGCGGCCCATGAATTATATTCATGGGATCATTCCGAATTGGATGGAGCCCGAGCGGCGAAGGTGGATGCGCGCGGCCTTTGCAGTATATCATCGCACCAGGCGGCGAAATCGTCGATCGCCTCCTGCCGGCCGATTTCATTCAAGCTCTCATGGCGCATCGCATCGTAGATGCGCAGGGTGACCCGCTGCTGGCCTGATCGGTCAAGGTGGTCCTTCAGCCAGCGCATCGCCTTGCCGCCATGGGTGGCCGGATCCTCGCCGCCGCCGACCAGATGGATCGGCAGGTGGCGGCGGAGTTCATCGAGGGAACGGCGGCCGCGATAGGTGAGGGCGAAGACATCGATCCACAGCGAAACGCTTGCGTCGAAGCGGCACAGCGGGTCGGCGGCGTACTTGTCGACTTCGACCGGATCATGCGACAGCCAGTCGAATTCGCTGCGCCGGTCGCGGATGGATCTGGCCCAGGTCGAAAACGTCGCCTTTGGCAGGATGGCGCTCGGGACGTCGGAGCCCTTGAGCATGCGTTCCGCCGCCAGCACGATCTGGGCGATGCGGCCGCCGAGGCCCGGATTGAAATTGGAATTCCACACTGCCAGACCGTCAAAAGCGGCAGGATGGGTGGCGGCCGCGTTGAGGGCGATCAGGCCGCCCATCGAATGGCCGAACAGCAGGATCGGCAGGCCCGGATATTCCATATTCGCAAGCTGGCGCATGGAGTTGACGTCCTCGATGACCTTCTCCACGCCGTGACGGTCGGCAAATCGGCCAAGGGGGGCCTCCGGGGCCGTGGTCTCGCCGTGGCCGCGGTGATCATGGGCATAGACGTGGAGACCGTGCGCGGCCATGGCGACGGCGAATTTCTCGTAGCGGCGGGAATGCTCGATCAGGCCGTGGCAGATGAGCAGGATACCGCGCGGCTCGCCTTTGGCGGCCTCAAAATGGTAGGCGATCAGGGCGCCACTTGGACTGGAGAATCGTCGGGTTTCGCTAAACATGCCGGCCTCCTGCAACTTTCGCGGAGGATGACTGCATTTCGACGCGCGGCGCAACACGCAGGCCATGTTTTTCTAATAAACGCATTGCAGCGATAGCCGGCCCGCCCGGTTTTCGGCGCGGCTGGTAACGTAAAATTCAACCGCATGCGGCGATATAATGGTTCAGAACGCGTCCGGGCAACAGGTCGTGACCAAAGGGGCGGACAGAATGGAAAGCTTCTCGGCCAGGGCGGGCAGGTGGCCGCATTGCGGCGCGGCGTCCGGTGCTTTCGCTGGTATCATCGTATTTTTGGGCGGGCTGGCTGTCATCCTGCTCGACCTTAGCGACGGCGCACTCTCGGTTCTCGACGTCGATGACCGCATGCGAGCCCTGCAAATCCGTTTTCTGCTTTCGGACGAAGGCTCCTGGTTCGGCATGCGGTTGCCCTTCGTTCAGACGCCGGAGGTTTACGTATCGCCCTGGTCGCGGCTGGTCGACTTGCCCTATGTGGCGATCACCCGGCTGCTGGGATTGGGATTGCCGCAGGAGACCGCGCTTGCTGTTTCCTTCCTGCTATGGCCACTGGCAATGCTGGGCATCTTCTCCCTGCTGGTGGCGCAGATCGTCGGACCGTTTCTGTCGCCGCGCTGGACGCCGCTCGTACGCGTGTGCGTTCTTGGGATGATGACGCTGGCCATGGCGCCGGCAGTACTGGAATTCACGCCGGGGCGCATTGATCACCACAACATGCAGATCCTGGCGATGCTGTCCATCGCCTTCGGGCTTGTGCGCTTCGACCGAGCGGGCGGCGTGGTGATCGGGCTTGCCTGCGCGGCATCGCTGCTGATCGGGCTTGAATGCCTGCCATTCGTCGCGCTGACGGCGGTGGGGCTCGGCCTCAGCTACGTCGCTCGGGCGCGGCAGAGCCTCGCCGTGATGCAGGCAGCGGCCTGGTCGCTTGCCGTCGGCGCGATCGGCGGGGGACTGATCTTTTCCGGGCCGGCGGCGCTTGCTTCCGTCCAGTGCGATGCCTTTTCGGCACCTTATCTGTTGCTGGCGCTCGGCGGAGCGGCCACTTTGCTGGTCGCCCGCTGGGGGGTCGGCGAACAGCGCTCGCCGGTGGCGCGAGCCGTGGTGCTGATCGCGTCCGCGGGCCTAGTGATGGGACTGGCAGCCTTGCTGTTCCCCGAATGCCTTTCCGGGCCCTACCAGATCATCGATCCGCTTACCCGAGCGCTCTGGCTTGACCGGATTCCGCAGGAAAACGGGCTCGTCTATTTCTACGACGCGGGCCGCTACGCCTATATCGTGCCTGTGTTCTTGCTCGCTCTCGCCGCCGCCGTGACCCTTGTGCCAGTCCTGGTGACGGCGTCCCGGCGTCCCGGTCTGGCTATCCTCTATGGTCTTGGGCTGGCGTCGCTGTTGCTGACCATCATGCTTGCTCGGTATATCCGCTTTCCAGCGGCAATGGTTCCGCTGCTGCTTCCGTTTGCAGCGCAAATTCTGCTGGCGGCGGATGCCGCTAAACATATCCGCCGGGCGGTCGCCGGCATGTGTCTGGCGGCGGCCTGCACATTTGCAGCATTGTCGGCGGTCTATCCGGCGCGCGAGATCGCCCTTGATACGCTGGACGAAATGGCATTCAGCACCTGCGAGGGAGAGGATTTCAGCATTCTTGCGCAGTTGCCTCCGGGCCGGGTGCTGGCGCCGCTTGGCCTGTCCATGCCGCTCCTTTCGGCGATGCCCCGTGGATTTTCCGTCGCAGCGATCCCTTTCCACCGGGCGGCACCAGGAATGCTCCTGTCCTTCCGAGCGTTTACGACCAGTGACGCGAAGGCACGCCGCGCGGCGCTGGCCCCGTTCGATTATGTTGCGGTCTGCAAGCAGGGCGGAAAGGTCGACCGAAGGCAGGCGCCGCTTTACGCAGCACTCGTGGAGGGCGAGGGTTGGCCGGGGCTGTCGCCGATCGCATCGCCCATACCCACGGCCTTTCAGATTTTCCGCATAAATCACGCGAACCTGCGGTAAAGCGCAGCGATCCGCGCACTAATTCCAGAGCGTGCCGCTTTGGTCCATTGCTCCGGCCACCGCTTTCACCTACATAGCGGGCAATCCCAGAATTCCCATGTGCGGAGCAATTACCCCGATGGCACGTCAGTTCATCTATCACATGTCCGGACTCAACAAGTCCTATGGCGCCAAGAAGATCCTCGAAAACGTCAACCTGTCCTTCTACCCCGACGCGAAGATCGGTATCCTCGGTCCGAACGGCGCCGGCAAATCGACGGTGCTGCGCATCATCGCCGGCCAGGACAAGGAGTTTACCGGCGAAGCCTGGCTCGCCGAAGGCGCCACTGTCGGCTATCTCGAGCAGGAGCCGCATCTCGACCCGACCAAGACCGCGTTCGAAAACGTCATGGTCGGCGTCGCCGACAAGACGGCGATCCTGGAGCGCTACAACGAACTGATGATGAACTATTCCGACGAGACCGCCGATGAAGGCGCCAAGCTCCAGGACGTCATCGATAGCCAGAATCTCTGGGACCTGGAACAGCAGGTCGAAATGGCGATGGAAGCGTTGCGCTGCCCGCCGAAGGAAAGCGATGTGACGCTGCTTTCGGGTGGCGAACGCCGGCGGATCGCGCTCTGCCGTCTGCTGCTTTCGCAGCCGGACCTGCTGCTGCTCGATGAGCCGACCAACCATCTTGACGCGGAAACCATCGCCTGGCTCGAAAAGCATCTGCGGGCTTATCCCGGCGCCGTGATGATGATCACCCACGACCGCTACTTCCTCGACAACGTCACCGGCTGGATTCTCGAGCTCGACCGCGGTCGCGGCATTCCCTACGAAGGAAACTACTCGGCTTACCTCACCGCCAAGGCCAAGCGCATGCAGCAGGAAGCCCGCGAGGATGCCGGCCGGCAGAAAGCGATTTCGCGCGAACAGGAATGGATTGCATCCAGCCCCAAGGCCCGCCAGGCCAAGTCCAAGGCCCGTATCAAGTCCTACGAGCAGCTGGTGGACGCCGCCGAGCAGCAGCGTCCCGGAGACGCGCAGATCATCATTCCGGTTTCGGAACGCCTGGGTCAGGTGGTCATCGAGATGGAAGGGATCACCAAGGGTTTCGAAGGTCGCACGCTGATCAACGACTTGTCGATCAAGCTGCCGCCGGGCGGCATCGTCGGCATCATCGGCCCGAACGGCGCCGGCAAGACGACTCTGTTCAAGATGATCACCGGCCAGGAAAAGCCGGACGCCGGCACGGTGCGCATCGGCGACACCGTCCATCTCGGTTATGTCGACCAGAGCCGCGACGCGCTGGACGGTTCGAAGACCGTCTGGGAGGAAATCTCCGGCGGCGCCGAAGTCATCAAGCTCGGCAAGTTCGACATGAACTCGCGCGCATATTGCGGTGCCTTCAACTTCAAGGGCGGCGACCAGCAGCAGAAGGTGGGCAACCTTTCGGGCGGTCAGCGCAACCGCGTGCACCTTGCCAAGATGCTGAAGGCCGGCGGCAACGTTCTCCTTCTCGACGAACCGACCAACGATCTCGATACCGAAACGCTCGGCGCGCTGGAAACGGCGCTGGAAAACTTTGCCGGCTGCGCGATCATCATTTCCCATGACCGCATGTTCCTTGACCGTCTTGCCACCCACATTCTGGCCTTCGAAGGCGATGGCCACGTCGAATGGTTCGAGGGCAATTTCGAGGATTACGAGCAGGACAAGGTTCGCCGCCTTGGTGCGGATGCGCTCAACCCCGGTAGCCAGGCTTACAAACGCCTGACGCGCTGACCGCAGTTCACCGATCCTGGTTCGATTTCAAACCCTCGCGGTCCGCCGCGAGGGTTTTTGCTGTCCGCGCCGTCGTGGTCATACATTTCGACGCGGAAAGGACGTATACTTTGTTTAGATGCAGAAAATTCCACAATCATTACAATGGAAGCTGGCAGCAATACTGTTTCAGCAGCGGTTTGACGTCGCGCGTGAGACCCGGATGCGTCAGTTACACCGCTGCGATGTAGTCGGCACTGGCGATTAACCCGCTGTTATTTCGAATACAGTACAAATTTTAATAGCCTCAACCTCAACGCCTCAGCGGGAAAATTCAATGCTTTCTATTCGCAATGTCCTTGTGACGGTATTTCTTGTCATCAGTCTCGCTCTGGCCGGACTTGTCAGCAAATCTCTCTATCAATCCTACCACGACTATGGAGTTTTCCGGGATGTCGCGAGCCGCACTGCCGTCGACAAGGCGCTGTTCAATATCCTTCTCAACTATCGTCTGGAACGCGGCCACAGCGTCACCGCGCTGTCGCTGAGCGCAGAACAGGGCAAGACCACGCTCGACATGGTCAAGACCGACCGGGCCAAGGTCGATGCCGGCGTCGCAGAGCTGGCCGCGGCCGCTCCCGCGGTCGATCAGCAAGAGCTTTCGGCGCTGCTGACCAAGATCAAGAGCACCTATGAAGCCAATACCGCGCTTCGCGGCGAAATCGACAGCCAACTGGCGCTGCCGGTAGACGGCCGCGACAAAGCCGTCAGCGACAAGCAACTGTCGTTCGGCGCAGGCTTCCTCAAGGATCTGGAAGCCGCCTCCAACGTCACCGAGGCCGGCATCCGCTCGCTTGACAATTCCCTGATGGACCTGATCCAGATCCGCTCGAATGCGTGGGCAGCCCGTGCGTCGGTCGGCGCCGGGGCGATCCTCATCAACAAGGCAACGTCCAGTGCGGCACCGCTTGCGCCGGCCGAAGTGATCGAGATGACCGCCGCACTGGCGCGCGCCGATTTTGCCTGGTCGCAGGTCAAGACGCTGGTCAACCATCCGAAAACCGCTGAAAGCCTGAAGGCGGCTGTAGCCAATGCCGAAGCCATCTATTTCAACGGACCTTTCGGCGAGATGCGTGACGGCATCGTCAAGGCGCTCTCGGCTGGTCTCGCCACCCCGGTCACGCTTTCCGACTGGCAGACCGGCAGCACCAAGGGCCAGGCCACCATTGCTGATGTTGCTCTGCTGGCCATGGACGTGCTCGACCAGTCGGCCGACGCGCTCGCTTTCGTGGCGATGGAGGGCATGATCGTCTATTGCCTGCTGCTGGCAGGCGCCGTCGCCATGACCATCGTCGGACTTGCCATCGTCGTACGCCGCGTCGTCGGGCCGATCGCGACGCTCACTGGTTCGATGCACGCCCTGGCCTCCGGTGATACGCAGAAAGCCATTCCGTTTGATACCCGGAAGGACGAGATCGGCGAGATTGCCCGCTCCGTGGAAGTGTTCCGCCAGGCGGCCATCCGCAACCGTCAGCTCGAAGCCGATGCCGAGACCAATCGCATCAAGGCTGAACAGGAGCGCAGCGATTCGCAGCGCCACGCCGAAGACGATGCCAATGAACGGCTCACCCGCGCAACCGGCGCTCTGGCCCACGGTCTGAAGCGACTGGCTGCCGGCGACATGGTCTGCGAGATCCAGGATACCCTGGCGCCGCAATTCGAGGCCTTGCGCGACGACTTCAACACGTCGGTTCGCCAGCTGCGCGAGACGCTCACCAGCGTCGGCCAGTCGGTTGCCACCGTCTCCGGCGGTAGCACCGAGATTTCCGATGCCTCCAATAACCTTGCCAAGCGAACCGAGCAGCAAGCGGCCTCCCTCGAGGAAACGGCCGCCGCGCTGGAGGAGATCACCGCCAACGTGGTCTCGACTTCGCGGCGGACCGCGGAGGCCCGTGACGTCGCCCGCGACACCAAGGAGCGCGCCGCAAGGTCGGGCGAAGTGGTTCGCAATGCAGTGTCGGCCATGGAGCGGATCGAGCACTCTTCATCGGAGATCACCAAGATCATCGGCGTCATCGACGAGATCGCCTTCCAGACCAACCTTCTGGCGCTCAACGCCGGGGTCGAGGCGGCGCGTGCCGGGGAGGCGGGCAAGGGCTTTGCCGTCGTCGCCCAGGAAGTGCGCGAGCTGGCGCAGCGCTCGGCCAAGGCCGCCAAGGAGATCAAGGCGTTGATCAGCAATTCCGAGACGGCCGTCAGCGAAGGGGTGAAGCTGGTCAGCGATACCGGCGCGGGTCTGTCCTCCATCGAGGAGCTGGTGCAGACCATCAATGCCCATATGGAAGCGATCGCCACGGCGGCGCAGGAACAGTCGGTCGGGCTGGCTGAGGTCAATACCGCCGTCAACCACATGGACCAGGCGACCCAGCAGAATGCCGCCATGGTCGAGGAAATGAATGCGGCCGGCGCCGGCCTTGCGCAGGAGAGCAACAACCTTGCGGACACGCTGGGCGCCTTCCAGCTGGGCGAGGCCGGCTCGCAGCTGCGCCAGGTCGGCCGGCAGATGCGACAGCCGGCGCAGCAGGCCCATGCCCGCCCCGCGCCGGTTTCCGCTCGTCCGGCCTCAGCAGCGCCGGTGCGCCGGACCATCGCTGCTTCGGGCGGCGCGGCTGCGGCCAAAGTCAGCGAGAGCTGGGAAGAGTTCTGAGCACTGGCAATAGCAGGCAGGACGCTAAAAGGGCGGCACCGACGGGGCCGCCCTTTTAGTTTGGAGACCCGCGGAGACAGTAATTTCACTTGCACCGGTAACGCAGATCGCATAAAGATATGTTTATATGTTGATTGGACAAATCATGGCGAAACCGGTGAAATTTGGCGTTGACGATCTGGTGGAGCTGCTGAAGGCGGCCGGCGAACCCACGCGCCTGCGGCTGCTGGCCCTGTTGTCGGCGGGCGACCTGACGGTGACCGATCTCACCGATATCCTCGGCCAGTCACAGCCGCGTATTTCCCGCCACCTGAAGCTGCTCGGCGAAGCCGGCATGATCGATCGCTACCAGGAAGGCGCCTGGGCCTATTTCCGCCTGAAGCAGGATGGCAGCGCGGCGGGCCTTGCGCAGATCCTGCTGTCAGCGGCCTCGGAAAACGATCCGGTGCTGCAGCGTGACGGCGAGCGGCTGGCAACCGTCAAGCGATTGCGGTCCGAGCGCGCCCAGGACTACTTCAGCCGCAACGCTTCCGAATGGGACGAGCTGCGTCGGCTGCATGTCGATGACGCCGACGTCGAGTCGGCGCTGATCCGGCTCGTCGGGCCGGAGCCGGTCGGCGCCATGCTCGATCTCGGCACCGGCACGGGCCGGCTGTTGCAGCTGCTGGAAGATACCTATAGCCGCGCCGTCGGGATCGATGCGAGCCGCGACATGCTGGCGGTCGCGCGCGCCAATCTCGACAAGGCCGGCGTGATGAAGGCCTCGGTACGTCACGGCGACATCCTCAACCTGCCGCTCGACGGCAACGAGTTCGACCTTGTGACCATCCACCAGGTGCTGCACTTCCTGGTGCAGCCGGAGCTGGCGTTGCTGGAGGCGGCACGGATGCTGAAGCCGGGCGGACGGCTGGTCATCATCGATCTCGCGCCGCACGGGCTGGAATATCTGCGCGACGCCCATGCCCATCTTCGTCTCGGCTTTTCCCACCAGACCATGACGGAATGGCTGAGCAAGGCGGGGCTGCTGGTCGAGCAGGTCAACGATCTGAAGCCGCGCAATACCGCGACCCAGGCGCTGACGGTGACGATCTGGCTTGCCCGCAAGGCCGCCGAGAAGACCCTGAGCTCCGCTGCGAGCGATATCTCTTCCATCCTAGACGGGAGCAATTGAATGGCCAGTTTCGACCTCAACCGCACTGCTGGTTCCCCGCCGCGGATCTCGTTCGAATTCTTTCCGCCAAAGTCGGCGGACATGGAAGGCCAACTGTGGTCCGCGGTCGGCGACCTCGGCACGTGGAACCCGGATTTCGTATCGGTGACCTACGGCGCCGGCGGCACCACACGCGCGCCGACACTGAGCACGGTGCGGCGGCTGATCGCCGACACCGGGCTTTCGACGGCGGCGCATCTGACCTGCGTCAGCGCCACCAAGGACGAAGTCCACCAGGTGGTCGAAGAGTTCAAGGCGGCCGGCGTTCGCCATTTCGTGGCCCTGCGCGGTGATCCGCCGGAGGGCGTCGGCAAGGCCTATGCGCCGCATCCCGGTGGTTATGCCAATGCGGCCGAACTGGTAGCCGGTTTGCGGCAGATCGGCGATTTCGAGATCTCCGTTTCAGCCTATCCCGAAAAACATCCGGAAAGCCCGGACGCGGCCGCCGATATCGACATGCTGAAGCGCAAGGTCGACAACGGCGCGACGCGGGCACTGACCCAGTTCTTCTTCGACAACGACATCTTCGCCCGCTATCTTGACCGGGTGCGGGCCGCGGGTATCACCATCCCGATCGTGCCCGGCATCATGCCGATCCAGAACCTGACGCAACTGAAGCGCTTTGCGGCGATGTGCGGCGCCAGCATTCCGGCGCGGCTGGACGAACGTTTTGCCTGCCTGGACGAGCAGCCGGCGCGCCGCGCCGAGGTGTCGGCCGACGTCGCTGCCGAGCAGATCGCCGAGCTGTCGCGCAGGGGGCTGGACGAGTTCCATCTGTACACGATGAACCGCGCACCGCTGGTTGCGGCCACCTTCGAGCGGCTGGGATTTCGCCGCGCGGGCGCGTCTGGCCAGGCTGCGGGCGCTGCGGCATAGGCGGCAGTCGGCCCAAAGAAAAAAGCGCATGCCGTGAGAGCATGCGCTTTTTCAAAACCTTAGCCAATGGCCTTCGTGGAGTTCAGTCGATCCATCTTCGGCGGTCGTTTGCAGTTTTCAGATGAAAAGCATCGTTGCTACGAATACAAATGCCGCACCGACGATCAGGACATTAAGAGAATTGGTTAGTCCCATATCTGCCTCCTTGCGTTGACGTTAAGATGATATGTCAATTTTGTGGCAGTTGGGAAGACAAAATTGTGCTGCATTGCACTGCGGAGCTGTTGATAACTCTGCAAATTTGTCTCTATCTATTTGTTATTAAATGGAAAATATAAAATTAACCGATCTCTAATATTAATTAATATGGCCGTTCTGGGGCGGCGAGTGGCGCTGCGATATCGCGGCCCTGTGTCTGAGCTGCCACATTCAAAGGGCGGTTGGCAGCTTTTTTCGCGAGGGCAGAATCCGGCCATCGAGCACCAGCAGGCCGAGGCCGATCAGCGCCATGGCGACGATGTCGATCCATTCGAATCGCTCTCCGAGAAACAACACGCCCAACAGGATGGCGCTTGGCGGCACCAGCAGGGTGACGAGCGAGGTGTTGGTGGCGCCCGCCTTCGCCATGATGCGGAAAAACAGGATATAAGCAAAGGCGGTTGATACCAGCGCCAGGGCGAGCACCGCCAGCATCGCCAAGACCGGTGGCATGGCGAGATGCCAAGGCTGGTCTATGGCCAGGGCAGCCGGCAGCACCAGCAGGCAGGAGGCGGTAAGCTGGCCGGTGGCGGTCACCGGGGCGGGCAGGGCGCGGAACTGCTTGCCGTAGATCGCGGCAAAACCGTAGGAAATCGACGCGCCGATCGGCAGCAGCAACGCCCAGAGCGGCACCTGCGACGTCGCAAGCGTGCTGGGCCCGATCAGGATTACGGTTCCCAACAGTCCCAGCAGGCAGCCGATGAGCTTGGCCGCCGTCAGTTTTTCATCGGTCGTCAGCCGGTTGGCGATCAGCACCGTCCAGATCGGCGTGGTGGCGTTGAGGATGGCGGCAAGACCGGCGCCGATCTCCGTCTGGCCCATCAGGATCAGGCTGTGCGGGATGGCGTTGTTGAGCAGGCCGAGCAGCAGAAACGGCCGCCAGTGGCTGCGCAGCGTCGCGTAAAGGTCGAATCGGCCGCGCAGGTAAATGTGCAATGCCAGCGCGGCCAGCGACAGGCGGAAGAAGGCCAGCGTAAACGGCGGCAGGTGGCCGACGGCAATGCGGCCGAAGAAATACGAACCGCCCCAGATCAGGCCGAGCAACAGCAGCAGCGCCCATGTGGTCGCAGTCATCCGGTATGGTGTCGGATCGGTCATCGCTTTTCCCTCGGTTGTCGCGGACCATAGAAACTGCGCCGGGCATTTGCCACCCGATTGTTGCTGTGCATGATGGTGCCACCGCAAATCACCTGTGGAAAGGAAAGCTACGCTGGAACCTCTCGTGACCAACAGCATCGCGCAGGCGTCCGGGCACAGTGCCGCCCTGGTTCCGATCGCCGCGGTGATCGCGGTGGCCACACTTCTCGGTCTGCTGTTTCTTTGGCTTCGGCAGCCGCCGCTGATCGGATTCATCGTCGCCGGCGTGGCGCTCGGACCGACCGGGGTGGGCCTAATCGCCAATTCCGACAGCGTCGCGCTACTGGCCGAAATGGGCGTCGTCATGCTGCTGTTCTTCATCGGCATGGAAATGTCGATCAAGGCTTTCATCCTGTCGCTGCGCCAGGCGCTGCTGGTGATGGGCGGGCAGGTGCTGGCGGCAATGCTTTTGTCGATCGGCATCGCCGCGGTCACCGGCGCGTCATCGTCGGAAGTGATCATCCTGGGTTTCATCATCGCCATTTCCTCGACCGTCGTCGCCATGAAGATGCTGGAGGACATGGGCATGCTGCGCGGTGAGACCGGGCGAATCGCGGTCGGCGTGCTGATCGCCCAGGATATTGCCGTGGTGCCGATGCTGATCTTCGTCTCCGGGCTCGGCGGCGGCGAGATCGACTATGTCGGCATCGCCGTCAAGATGGCGATCGCCGTCAGCCTGCTCGCCGGCCTGCTGTGGTGGTTCGGCCGCCACGTCAAGATCAAGGTGCCGTTCGCCGAGCGGATCGAGGACAAGATCGAGATTCTGGCATTGGGGGCGCTGGCGCTGTGCTTTACGGCCGCCGCCGTTTCCGGCATGGCCGGCCTCTCGCCGGCCTATGGCGCATTCCTGGCCGGCATCCTGGTCGGCAACTCGACCCTGCGCAGCCGGGTGGTGCCGGTGATCGAGCCGATCCAGAGCGTCCTGCTGGTCGTGTTCTTCCTGTCGATCGGCCTGCTGATCGACCTGCATTTCATCTGGGACCGGCTGGCCGAAGTGCTGCTGGTGTCGCTGATGGTGATCGCCGTCAAGACGGTGCTCAACATCTTCCTGCTGCGCAAGACCGGCTCCAATCCGCAGACGGCGCTGATCGCCGGCCTGTCGATGGCGCAGATCGGCGAATTCTCCTTCGTGCTATCGGCAGCCGGCTATTCGGCGGGGGCGCTGAGCGACGACATGTTCCGGCTGTCGATCGCGGTGACCGCCGTATCGCTGCTGATTTCGCCGCTGTGGGTCAGCATCATGCACCGGCTCGAAAACATGGCCAATGGCGGGCTGGAAACCTATCGCCACATGCTCGGGCGCGCCTATGCCCACGAACTTAACGAGGTCAGCCGCGGCCGCGATGCGCTGGCGCGGGCGGCGATCTGGCTGCGGCTGCGCTACAGGGCGCTGCGGCTGTCCATCCGCCATCGTGGTGGCGACGGCTAATAACGGATCGTAGGGGCTGGCGTTTCACCGCTTCACCGTTCCACGACAGTTCGGAGTTTACGGTTACCCCCTCTGCCTTGCGAGGCATCTCCTCGACAAGGGGAGATCGAATCGCGGGGGACGCCTTGCCTCGATCTACGCTTGATGCTGGCGGCTGCGGTTCTGCAGATTGAACGTTATTGAGCGCATTGAGCGGTTGCTGCGTCGATCTCCCCCCATGTGGGGGAGATGTCGGGCAGGGCAGAGGGGTAAACCCAGAGCGCCTACGCAAGTGTAGCCTACGCGGCCACAGAAACGGCAATACGCACTTCGCGCAATTGCCCTACAGCGCCTGCAGCAAAGCCGGTGTCGCCCAGCCGTCGGCGGGCATGCCGAGACGTTGCTGTTCCTTCTGGACGGCGTCGCGGGTGCCGCCGCCGAGAATGCCGTCGATCTTGCCGACATCGTGCCCGAACGCCTGCAGCTTGGTCTGCAGCACCTTCATCTGCTCGTCGTTCAGGCCCAGCTCGGGATCGCCCTTGAGCAAGGCCGGCGCGCCCATCAGCCGGGTGGCGAAATAGGCAGCCGACGTCGTGTAGATGAAGGACTGGTTCCATTCCAGATAGATGTTGAAGTTGGGATAGGTGATGAAGGCCGGACCCTTGCGGCCCTGCGGCAGTACAAGCTCGCCTTCCAGCCCGGCCGCGCTCTTGTCGCCGTCACGCGGCACGACGCCGAGCGCAAACCAGTCGCCGGCCTTCATGCCGCTGTCGAAACCCGCCTTTTCCCAGGGCAGGCTTTCCGGAACGGTGACTTCCTGGATCCACGGCTGGCCGCGGGTGAAGCCGAGGCTCTCGATGAAATGGCCGGCGGTCAGGATGGCGTCGGGCGAGCTCTTCTTCAGGTTGACGTGGCCGTCGCCATCGCCGTCAACACCGAATTTGACGATATCCTTGGGCAACATCTGCACCTGGCCGATTTCGCCAGCCCAGGCGCCTGTATTGGTCGCCGGGTCAAGGTCGCCGTGCTCGACCATGGTAATCAGCGCCAGCAGCTGCGGGCGGAACAGTTCCGGGCGGCGGCAGTCGTTGGCGAGCGTCACCAGGGCGTTGCGGGTGTTGAAATCGCCCTGGACGGCGCCGAAATCGGTCTCCATCGCCCAGAAGGCGGCGATCACGCCGGCCGGCACACCGTATTTCTGCTCGGCGACGCCGAAGACATCGGCATATTGCTTGATCTTCTGGGCGCCGATGTCGAGCCGGCCCTTGCTGACGGTGCGCTGCGAGAATTCGAGGAAGGTCTGCTTGAACACGCCCTGGGCACGGTCGCGGCTCAGGACCTTGGGGTCGATCTGGGCGCCGGAAAGCGCCCGGTCGGCAGCGTCGGCGGACGCGCCGGCGGCAACGGCCTCGGCCTTTATGCCGGAAAGGAAGGTCGGCAGGTCGGCGCCGCATTCCGCGGCACCGGCGGTGGTCGCCGTTGCCAGCAAGGACGCGAGGAGGGCGAGGCGCGAAAGGGTTTTGACAGCGGACATGCAGGGTTCCTTGTTCATTGCTGGAGCCTTGATCTTTAGGGGCAATGTGACCTAAGCAAGGTCGATGCGCCGCACCAGCATGGTTTTTTCACCGCAAACGGCCGCTAAATCCTGCCAGCCTCGCCTGCCGCTATTTGGAGACGGCGGCGACCCAGCTATGCCAGTTCTTCTCGGTGCCGGCAAAGACGTTGATGTCAGTCTCGCCGGGAACGCCGGGAACCACGCCGGTCGAAGTGTATTGCCAGAAGGCCCAGCGGCGGTCGGCATAGATCTCTTCGGGATGTTTGGCTACGGCGCGGACCCAGAAGTGATAGTCCTTGAAATAGCCGGCCAGGTTGTCGGTGTGGAAATCGACCGAAGTGTAGATGATCGGCCGCTTGCCGTAATAGGCTTCGATGCGATCCATGAAACGCTTCATTTCGCTGCGCACGGTGGCGGCGTCCGGCCGAAGTTTGCAGGTCTTGGATGCGGCGTTCCACTCGACGTCGAGTACCGGCGGCAGGTGCATGGATTCCTTCGGAACGTTCCGGATGAACCAGTCGGCCTGTTCGTCGGCGCTGGAACAGAAATAGTAGAAATGATAGGGCGCATGCGGAATGCCGGCCTGGCGGGCCTGCTTCCAGTAATCGGCGAATTTTGCGTCGACCCTGTCCTTGCCCTCGGTCGCCTTGATGAAGGCGAAGGACACGCCGGAGGCCTTGACCTTCCGCCAGTCGATATCGCCCTGCCACTTGGAGACATCGATGCCGTGAACCTTGTGGCGATAAGGATTGTTGGCGCCGAAATCCTGCGGGTCCTTGTCGGCGAAACGCGGCTTGATCGAGGCGGTTTCCATCAGGTCGTAGCTCGCCGACGTGCAGGCGCTCAACAGCATGATGATGGGAACGCAGGCTTTCAGAAACCACCGCATGGCGTGTCCACTCGTTACGATCCGCACTCAGCCCCCGATGCGGCGCGCGCGAACGCAGGTCCATGAAGAGGCACAAGCCTCCTTGATGCGCCATCATCGTAAAAAAACGGTTATGCGCAACTGAAGATTAGCGCTCAGGCGTGAATTATCGCATGCCAGGCATAGCCGCGGCCGATTTCCTCGAATTCCAGCCGCCCGCCGATCGCCTGGGCGCGCCGTTCCAGCACTTCGCGCAGATCTGGCCTGGGATTGACGTGGAATCGCTTCAGCCAGGACTTCAACGTTTTCCCGCACCACGGCGGCAGGTTTTCCTGCTGGCCGAAATCGACGACATGCAGCGAACCGCCGGGGGCAAGCGCCGACAGCGATGCGCCGATCGCCGCCTCCCAGTCGGGGATCATCGACAGGGCATAGGAAATCAGGATGCGGTCGAAGCCGGTGACGCCAAACTCGGCGGCGTTGAACTTGGTCGCGTCGGAGACCTCGAACACCGGTTGGATCGCTTTGCCGCGGAAATTGGCGCGGGCCGAGACCAGCATCTGCGCGGAGATGTCGAGTCCGTAAAACCGGGCGGTAGGGTAGAGGCTCTGGGCCAGCAGCAGGTTGCGACCGGTACCGCAGCCGACTTCCAGCAGTGTGCCCTGCGGCGGCACCGAAAGCCTTGCGATGGTCCGGTCGCGGCCGAACAGGTAGTACTTGCGCGTCAGGTCGTAGATGTGGCGCTGGGTGCGGTACATCCGGTCCATGCGCCCGGCATGGCCGTCGTCGACGTCGGTCGCAAGCTTGGCGCCGTCACTCATGCCGGCTTCTTTTCGTAGATGTGGAAGCCGCCATAGATCGCCGAGCGATCCTGGCGGTTGAGGTCCTGCGACCGCTCCTGGAGATAGCGCCACTGGGAAAGCAGCGACGGCGACAGCCGGCCGTCGAGCACGCTGACCTCCGCGGCGGTGCGGAATATGACGCGGGCATTCGGCGTGGCGGTGCGGCTGATTTCGGCCCACAGCGCATTCAACTGCTGGTCGTTCATCCAGTCCTGGGCGTCGAGCAGTACGAAGCGGTCGACGCTGGCGGCAGGCTTTGCAGCCAGCAATTCGGTGAAGCTGGCATGGTGGACGACGACCCGCTCGGCATTGGCCCGGATAGCGCGGTAGTTTTCCGCCAGCAGATAGGTCGGCAGGCTGCCTTCGTCGGCGCGCGGATAGCGGCGGGCAAACGCCTGCCAGGCAAAGTAGTTTTCGCGGATCGGGAAGTGGCAGGCGAGCTTTTCCAGCCGATGGCGCAGCACCGGGGCAATGGTGCCGCCTTCTGACAGGCTGGCCAGTTCGTCATATTGCTGCGGCGGAATGCCGAGGCCGAACAGCGAGCTCTTGCGGGCGGTCAGCCAGCGGATCAGTGGCCTCTCGAACAACGGTGCTATCTGGTCTTCGAAGAACTGCCGCTGCTCGCGCAGCGAGCGAGCCTTGGTGATGTCGCCAAGCTTGACGCCGTGCAGGCGGGCGAGCAGGTGGCCGACGCCGATGAAGCGACCGAGCAGGCCGGTGCGGCAGAAATTGCCGTTGAAGACGCTGATGCGGCGGCGGCCGGTGGGGCCACGCTTCTGCCAGTAGGCGCGGGTTGTATCGTCGAGGTTCGGGGCGATGAAGCGGTCGTAGCCGTGCACGTTGCCGACCGCATGGGCCATGCCGAAATGGCGGACGACCGCGCCGTGGTCCGGCAGGTGGCGGAAGGCCGCCAGCTTCAGCCGGTTCAGGGCGATATGGTGGGGATTGAGATCGACGACGTCGATACGATCGGGGTGTTTCGACAGGTAGGCGAGCATGTTGCAGCCGCCGGAGCCGATGGTGACGATGCGGTGGCCGGCGCCGAGTTCCATCGCCGCCATGTCGACCTCGGGATCTTCCCAGATCTGCGGATAGACGAGGCCGGAGAACAGTATCCCGAAGATGCGCTCTGACAATCCGTCCTTGCTGAGCGCCTTGTGCTGGAGGAGGGCGTCCTGGAGAATGTGGTTGTTATGAAATCCGGCATCCGGTGCAACATCGGTCATCGCGTCTCGCCCCCGCTGTTTGAGTGACCGGCATTTATCGCGCCGTCGCGACAGTTTGATGACGTGCGGTGTCTTGCGACAGGGTGATGACAGCGGCTGTGGATGGTCTGGCACTGTCGCCGCCGCCGGTGGAAAATCCGCGAAAGGTCTATCACTGTCCGCGAAATCCTGCTTGCATGGCGGAGAATACGGGAGGTTCTGATGCGGGCAATCTGCAAGCTTCTGAAATGGCTGGTGATCGTGTTGGTGATGGCGGTGACCGGCGCGATCGGCTGGCTGTCGCTGATGCCGCCGGAACTGTTTCGCATCGGCACCGGCTATGCCGCCAAGATCGTCTGCTCGAATGTCTTTCTCGCCGGCCGCGATCCACGCGAGGTGTTGGCCGTCGACGTGCAGGCGCCAGGACATCCGCTGCTGCGGTTGGTCGATGTCGAGGTCGACAGGACGGAAAAGCGGGTGAGGGCCGGGCTTTTGCGGGTCTTCGCGCCGAGCGTCGCTGTCTATCGTGAGGGCTACGGCTGCACCAGCCTCGGCGATGGTTCTACAGTCGCGTCAGATCTTCCGCCGACACAGCCCAATACGGCAGGCTCGATGGCGGACTGGCCTGTGGGCAATGGTCCCGCGATGGCCGATTCGCGTATTGCCGCCATTCTCGGCGAGCCGGTGCTGACCGGGCCGGGCCTGCGCGGCGTCGTCGTTGTCAAGGAGGGCCGCATTGTCGGGGAGGCCTATGGGGCGGGCTTTTCGGCCGCCACGCCGCTGCTCGGCTGGTCGATGACCAAGACGGTCAATGCCGCCATACTCGGGCGCAGGATGCTGGAGGGTGGGCCGAGCTTCAACGATACCGGCCTGTTGCCGCAGTGGAAGGATAGCGCTCAGGGCACCGTGCGGCTCAAGGATCTGTTGGCGATGGAAAGCGGGCTCGAATTCAACGAGAATTATGGCGATGTCGCCGATGTCACCCGCATGCTGTTCCTGGAGCCCGACATGGCCCGCTTCGCCGCCGACAAGCCGCTGGAGGCGACACCCGGCAGCCGCTTCAACTATTCGTCGGGCACGTCTGTGCTGTTGTCGCGGATCTGGATGAACAGCTTCGCCGACGGAAGCGAAGCTTTGCGTTACCCGCGAGAAAAGCTGTTTGCGCCGCTTGGCATGACAAGCGCGGTGATGGAGCCGGACGCCGCCGGCACATTTGCAGGCAGTTCGTACCTGTATGCCAGCGCCCGCGACTGGGCGCGATTCGGCGAATTCCTCCTGCGGGACGGGGTGTGGAATGGTGCGCGGCTGCTGCCGGAGGGTTTCGCTGCGGGTATGGCCGAGCCCAGCGCGGCTTCGAACGGGGCTTATACCCGGATACAGGCGTGGCATGCCGCGCCGGGTTCGCCGGTCAACGAGGAAGGAGGCCTACCGAATGACATGTTCTGGCTGCAGGGCCATGACGGCCAGTCTGCCGCAATCCTGCCGTCGGAGAAACTGGTGGTTGTACGACTGGGGCTGACGCCGTCCAAACTTGGGTACCGGCCGCTGCCGCTGGTCAGGGCGCTCGCCGATGCGCTGAGATAGTCCCTTACAACCGGCGGCCGGACAGCCTCGGACCGATGCTGCTATCTCAGAACGTGGAGCATGTTCTTGCGCTTGGCGTCGTAGTAGTAACCGCGGGCATAGAGGCGAACTGCGCCGTCATTGCTGTTGTCGGCCACCATCCAGGCGCCGCGCAGATACTTGATCGCGTATTTAAGATTGGTTTCCGCATCGAACAGGCCACTGGCGGGGCCGTCGTAGCCCATCGACTTGGCGGTGGCGTATTTGATCTGCATCAGGCCGAAATGACCCTTGTTGAAGGCGGCCGGATCGTAGCGGCTCTCGCGGTGGACCACCCGATGGATCAGCGCTTCCGGCACTTCGTAGATCTTTGCATATTTGCTGATGAGGCCGTTGATCACCGTCGGGCCGGTGGTGGCCTTGTCTGGCGTCGCCCGCAGCACCGGCGCTGCGGAAGGTGGGCTGATGTCGTACTGGTTATCGACAGCGGCAAGCGAGGTCACCGCCGAGAGCGCGCTGGAGCTTGGCGCGGCATAGGCCAACACCGTCGAGGGCTTCGGTTTCGGCACCATATTGTGCAGGGCGGTCACTTCCGACGGAAGACTGTCGGGAAGCTCGGCCATGGCGGTCAGCGACGCAACTTCCGTGGTTGCGACCGCGGTCGCCACATTGGTGGTCTGGGCTATGCCGGGCAGCTGCTCGCCGGGCGCCGCTGGTGCTGCGGGTGCAACCAACATTACAGGGCGCGGAATTGGCACCATGGCGTTGGCGGCAAGGGCCGGATCTTCCGGCGGCGGCAGTACGGCGGTGGCAACAGCTCCCGGTGTACCCGGCGTCGGCGGTAGGATCGAACTCGCCTTGGGAGCGGCGGCTATCTGCGCCGGCGAGAGCCCAGACTTGGCGCTCTGCTCGATGCCGGTGCAGCCGGAAAGCGTGGCCGCAAGGGCTGCGACAAGGCCGAGTGCGCAGGTACGAGGGGTCGATGCAATCATGCCGGCTACCGTATGACAGAGGATAAACAGACCGCTGCGAAGCAGTGTTACGAATTGTTAATGTCTGTTTTCATAGTCGATAAGCGGCAGGGCAGCAAGGGTAAGGCCGTTTCAGGCGGCAATCCGGCGGTATCCGGCGGTGACGGCACCGGCGGCAATCAGCAGCGTGCCGCCTGTGCGGTTGACTGCTTTCTGCACGAAACGCCTGCGGATCAGGCCCCGCGCCTTGTCGGCGACGAGTACGTAAACCAGCGAGTTGACCACCGCGAGCGCAATAAACGTCGCTTCAAGAATGATCATCTGCGGAAAGAATGGCTGCGCGTGGTCGATGAATTGCGGCAGAAAAGCGACGAAAAACACGATGCTCTTCGGGTTCAGCGCCGTGACCAGGAAAGAGTGGCCGAAGATTCGAAAAGTCTTCTCCTCGGGAAGATTGTCGTTGTCGGCAAGCGGTCCATCGATGATTGGCGCGCGCCACAGGCGAATGCCGAGAAAGATCAGATAGGCGCCACCGATCCAGCGCAGGATGGCAAAGGCTTCCGACGAGGAGGCAAGCAGCGCACCGACGCCCAGGATCGAGGCAGTCATGGCGACCATGTCGCCCAGCGCCACGCCGCTAACCGTGGCGAGCGCGGTCTTGCGGCCATGGCCCAGCGCATAGGACACGACAAGCAATACTGTCGGCCCCGGAATGGCCAGCAACACGGCCGACGCCACCACGAAGACCAGCCAGTGTTCCAAAGCCATGATCACAGTCCTCCTAAAACGTCAGCAAGCCACCAAATCGGTGGGCCGTCAATTGGCGGAAGTGAAATTTTGCCCGATGCTTTCCATCACTTCGGCAAACCATGGCGTCTTGAGGTCGAAAGCCTTACCGCCCTTGATGCGCGGGAACTCGATGGCGCGCAGCCGGCCCTGCTGATCCTCGTCATGGCCGGTGACGCCCGATACCTTGTTGAGGGCGCTTTCGACGGCCAGGTCAACCATGCTGTGGATCAGCCGCAGGTCGTCGCTGTTAGCCGGTGCCGAGCGGGCATAGTAGCCGGATTTCTGCACGATCGAGCGTTCGGCATCGAGGCGCTTGGCGAAGTGTTTCTGGAACCAGTTGCCGACATTGATCGAATCGATTTTCACGTGTCCGAAGGCGTCGCGCTGGACGTCTTCGCCGGCAGCGGTGCGATCGGCAACGATCTCGTCGAGACACGCGCCTTCGGATACGAACAGGGTGACGAAGCCGGTGCGGTCCATGATCTCCTTCAGCCGCTCGGTTTCAGCATCGAGATCGAAATGGGTTTCGGGCAAATAGATGCCGTCGATGCTCTTCAGCGCCGCGTTCATCATCATGCCGTCGATATATTCGTTGTTGCAGGTGCGCTGGATATAGGCGCGGGCGGTGGCGGCCGTCAGCCAGCCGCAATGGCGGCCCATGACTTCGTGGATCACCAGGCTGCGGGGTGCGGCGCTCTGTTCGTTGGAGACATGGTCGAAGAATCGGGCACCGACTTCGGCGGCGGTCCAGGCGCCCAGCGACTGGCGGATCGGCACGACGTCGTTATCGACAGTCTTCGGCAGGCCGACCACGGTGAGGTCATAGCCATTGGCGCCGAGATAGGCGGCGAGATCGGCGGCGGTAATGTTGGTGTCGTCGCCGCCGATGGTGTGGAGAATGGTGACGCCGTCTTCGGCCAGCCTTTCGGCAGCGACCCTGAGCGGGTTCTGGCCTTCCTTGACCAGGCCGCGCTTGACGCAGTCGGCGACATTGGTGAGCTTGACGCGGCTGTTGCCGATTGGCGAACCGCCATAGCGATGCAGCAGATAGGCCTTTTCGCGCATGTCCTGACTGATCTCGATCTTGTAGTCCATCAGCAGGCCGCGATAGCCGGACTTGTAGGCGATGATGTCGATCTCAGGTGCAATGTCGGTGTAGCGTTCGATCAGTCCACCGACCGCCGACGAGAGACACGGAGCAAGACCGCCGGCGGTCAGCAGTGCAACTTTCTGTTTGGCCATCATTCCTCCTTGAACGCATTGGCGCGTCGCTCTTCAAAGCTTTACGGCCGCAGGAATGCGACAGTCGGACGGCTGTTGTAAAGTGAAGATATCAAGAAATCCGGGCTTTAGACGGCGCTGGCCAGGCGTTGCGCGAATATAATCGTTTCAATGTGCATCGCCGATTGACGGTCGGCTTCAACGGGTGAACGGCCCATGCAAACAGCCTGATGTCGCTGATCTGCACCATACCGGAGGATTGTCCAATCCACGCTACGCGCGCCAGCGTATACCCGAAAACACTGTCGCCCACCGTTTTGTGAACGGAGTTTAACCGGGTGCGACATCGGTTCGCCTTGCTTTTTCGGCCGTTATTTGGTCAAGGTCTTTTCATGATCATCGATTTCGCCTGCTTACAGATATCATCCCTCTGGGACAAATTGCTCGGCGCGATCGGTGATGCGGCCGGCAATGTGCTGTCTGGGATCGTCGAGGCGGTGCGTACCGTGTTCGAGGGCGATCCGGAAACCCGCCGCCAGGTCTCGTTCTCGGTAGCAATGATCGCGCTGTCGGCGAAGATGGCCAAGGCCGATGGTGTCGTGACCACCGCCGAAGTGGATGCCTTTCGAAGCATCTTCAACTACCCGGCGGAAGAAGCCCGCAACGTCGCTCGCCTCTATAATCTGGCCCGCCAGGACGTCGCCGGCTATGAAGCCTATGCCGAGAAGATTTCCAAGATGTGCGGTTCCGGACAAAAGGGTTGTCCGGTGCTGGAAGACATCGTCGATGGCCTTTTCCATATCGCCAAGGCTGATGGCGCGCTGCATGAAAAGGAAATCGATTTTCTCGCGCGTATTGCCGACATTTTCGGCATCGGCGAGGACCGCTTCACGATCCTGACCGAGCGCCACGTCAATCCAGAAGGTGACCCTTACGGCATTCTCGGTGTCTCCAAGGCCGACGATTTCGCAACGATCCGCAAGCGCTACCGCAGCCTTGCTGCCGACCACCATCCCGACCGCCTGCATGCGCGCGGCGTGCCGGTGGAATTCCATGCGGCCGCCAATCACCGCATGGCCCGCCTGAACGCCGCCTATGCGGCGATCGAAAAGGAACGCCGGGCCGCATGACGTCGTTTGCGCCCGACTTCCGGGCAGCCGACGTGCTGCCTTCGCCCAACCATGGCGCGCGGGCGGACGACTGTCGGCCGGATATCATCCTGCTTCACTATACCGGCATGACCTCCGAACAGGCGGCACTTAAGCTTTTGAGCAGCGAGGAGAGCCAGGTCTCCAGCCATTATTTCGTCCACGAGGACGGCCGCGTCGTGCAGATGGTGCCGGAGGCACTGCGCGCCTGGCATGCCGGCAAGAGCTTCTGGTGCGGCGAGACCGACATCAATTCCCGCTCGATCGGCATCGAGATCGCCAATGGCGGACACCCCGCCGGCCTGCCGGATTTCCCGGATGCGCAGATTGCTGCGGTGATCGAATTGTGTCGCGACTGCGGCCAGCGCTACGGGATCGCGCCCGAAAGGGTGCTGGCACACTCCGATGTCGCACCGGTGCGCAAGGTCGATCCGGGTGAGAAATTTCCTTGGGGCAAGCTGGCCGAGGCTGGTATCGGGCATTGGGTCGAACCGGTGGCGGTATCCGGCGGTCGCTTCTTTCAGCGGGGCGACCAAGGCCAGCCGGTCGAAGCGCTGCAGTCGATGCTGTCTTTTTATGGCTATAATATTGATATTACCGGAGAATATAGCGAGCAAACCGAGGGGGTCGTAGCCGCATTCCAGCGCCATTTTCGTCCCGCTCTGGTGGATGGAATCGCCGACAGTTCGACGATCCAGACCCTGCACGCGCTGCTCACCAGCCTGCCGAGATTCGATTGAATTTTAGTCGTTTTGCATGTGCTGAATTTGCGGCGAATCGGCCTCGAAAACGTGAATTTTGCGCTCCGCCACAGGAAATCCTTATTGAAGCGCTCTAAAAGCCTCGCTGAGTAGCGGTTTTGATCCGTATTTCGACGGAGCGCCGTAGATATCAACGATGGGGGTTTCCCAAGACGCTGGCCGAATATCGGTGTCGTCAAGCTGCCATGTGCGCAGGGAAACCCTTTGGTTCGGAGACTGACCTACCCCATGATAAGAATGATTTTCGCTGCCGCGGCAAGCCTCGCTATATCCATGTCCGCCGTTGGCGAAGCGAGTGCGGCCGATGGCAAGGGCCTGCCCGGCGTCAAGGTGCACAAGGCACTATTTTCGGGCAAGGAGACAACCCACGGCTATGCGACGCCGGCTTTCTCCAACAACCGCTACAGCAAGTTGATCTCGCAGTACGCCAAACAATACGGTGTCCCCATCAGTCTCGCCCATGCCGTGGTGCGGATCGAAAGCAATTTCAACCCGAGAGCGCGCGGCAGCGCCGGCGAGGTTGGGCTGATGCAGATCAAGCCGGCGACAGCCCGGATGATGGGCTATTCCGGCTCGAAGAAGGGGCTCTTCGATCCCGAGACCAATATCCGCTACGGCATGAAATACCTGGCCGCCGCCCACGAACTCGGCGGCGGCGAAACCTGCGGTACCATCCTGCGATACAATGCCGGTCACGGCGCCAAGCGCATGAACCCGGTCTCGAAACGCTACTGCGGTAAGGTGCTGGCAATGATCGACTGAGAGCACTGTTTGCTCGGCTCAAGTCCGACGTGTTTCGTCATGGTCGGGCTCCGATCCGACCATGACGAGCGGGAAGGTTTTTCATCTTGCCTCCCTTTGCGAATCCCGTGACGCGTGCGCTACATAAACCAGTCTTGGACATCGGCGCTCACACGGTTGCCGGATACGGGAGCGACGCATGGCGGGTCACTATAGATATATCATCGTTGGCCGCGGCATGCTTGGGGCTGCTGCTGCCCGGCATCTGGCGGACGAGACCGATGGTGTCGCGATCATTGGTCCTTCCGAGCCGCCTGACCTCGCCCGCCATACGGGCGTGTTTGCCAGCCACTACGACGAGGCGCGGATTACCCGTACCATCGACCACGACCCGATCTGGGCTGCGCTGGCGCAGCGCTCGATCGGCCGCTATGCGCAGATTGAACAGGATAGCGGTATCGACTTCTATCGCGAGACCGGCTGCCTGATCGTCGGTCCCGCGCGCGGCGGGGTCAATCCTTATATCGCCAACGTCTGCGACGCCGCCGAAGGTCTCGGTGTTGTCGCGGAGATGCTGGACGATCGCAGCCTTGCCGGCCGGTTCCCCTATTTTGTCTTCGAAGCGGGCAGCGAGGGCGTGCTGGAGCCCCGCAACGCCGGTTACGTCAATCCGCGACGGATGGTGGCGGCCCAGACGGTTTTGGCGGAGCGGGCAGGGGTGGCAATGATCCCCGAGACCGTTGTTTCGGTGCGCGAGGCAGCAGGTCAGGTTTCCGTGACGACGGCCGAGGGCCGCACCTATACCGCGGAAAAGGTGATCGTGGCGGCGGGCGGATTCTCCATTGCCGAGAACTTGTTGCCACGCCCGCTTGATCTGAAGGTTTACGCGCGCACGGTTGCGTTTTTCGAAATTCCGGAGATCGAAGAGAACCGCTATGCCGGCATGCCCTCGCTGATTGTCGAATCGCATGCACCAAGGGACCATATCTATCTCCTGCCTCCCGTCCTTTATCCCGACGGGCGGACCTATCTGAAAATCGGCGGCGATCCCGACGACCTTCCGTTGGCGAGCGAGCCGGAGGTGCGAGCCTGGTTTCGCGGCGGCGGCCGCGAATCGACGCGCCGCCATCTGAGCCGCATCATCGATTCGCTGGTCCCGAGGCTGGCAGATGTTGTGTCGAGCATGGCCGCCTGCGTCACGTCGTTTACGCCGTCCGGCTATCCGGCGATCGGTTATGCCGGCTCGAAGCGCATTGCAGTGCTTTCCGGCGGCTGCGGAGCGGCGGCGAAAAGCTCTGACGAGATCGGCCGACTCGGCGCCCGCCTGCTGCTCGACGGCACCATCGAAGGAAGCGACTATGGCACGGATTTCCGGCCGCACTTCCTGTAGCTCCGCCGGGCCTTGAGGCCTCTGCCACATTTGGGGTGGCTTTCGCTTGCGGTGTCGGCTATTGACCCCAAGCCAGTTGGCCGGGCAGCCGCGCTTTACCAATGCCGAAAGGCGGTAGGGTGAGGAAAGTCCGGGCTCCACGGAAACACGGTGCCGGATAACGTCCGGCGAGGGCGACCTCAGGGAAAGTGCCACAGAAAGCAAACCGCCCCGTTTACGGGGTAAGGGTGAAAGGGTGGGGTAAGAGCCCACCGCGCGTCTGGCAACAGGGGCGGCACGGTAAACCCCACCGGGAGCAAAACCGAATAGGGATGACGCGGGGCGCGCGCAAGCGCGTCTACAGCCTGTTTCCGGGCCAGTCATCCGGGTGGGTTGCGAGAGGCGGCGTGCGAGCGCTGTCCCAGATGAATGGCTGCCACGTTCCGGCTTGCCGGAGCCATACAGAACCCGGCTTACAGGCCAACTGGCGACTTTTTCCCCGATCGGCCCGGGGCGCGGCAAAAAGGTTTTTTCGCTCTTTCCTAAGGGGCTGAAAAAACTACATCAAATCACCTTTTTGCACTTTCTGCGGCGACGGCTTTCGACATCCGCGGGGTCCCGCCGCGCCGGTTTTCCTAACCTTTCGTTAAACTTAACAGCTTATAAAGATTTGGAGCCCGGAGGGTGTGGAATAGGCCGCATCCCATTGACGCCCATTTTGTCCCATGATATCCCATTCAACCAGTGCCCGAGGGCTAGTTTTAGCCTGGTATAGCGAGATGGAAATTCACTCTCCCGGAGATTTCGGAGGGCGCGGAAATTCTTCGTTTGCGTATGGAGTGGGTATATTTTCAGGGTTTCGGAGATGCATGAAACATCCCGATCGCGCGGGGGCGGCGCTAGAGTGTGATGGGCCGCTTCCTGTCCAATGCGACAAATCGGATCGATGCGAAGGGGCGGGTTTCCGTTCCGGCGATATTCCGAGCGGTGTTGGCGCAACGCGATATCCAGGAGCTCTACTGCTTTCAGGATTTCGTTTTCCCGGCAATCAGCATTGGCGGTCCGGATGTGCTCGATCGGTACGAGCGCCAGATTGCGGCGGACGATCCGTTTTCGACCGAGGCGAACGAAATGTCGCTGCTGGTCCATGGCGGTGGCGTGTTCATGCGGCTGGACGCCGAGGGGCGTCTGATGGTGACGGACTTCATCCGGGAGTTCACGGGCATCGCCTCCGAGGTGACGTTCGTCGGGCGATCGGACTATTTTCAGCTTTGGCAACCGCAGGCGTTCATCGAGGCGCAGGCGGCGGCAAGGGAGGAGCGCAGGCTGCGAGGACTGCGTTCCCCATAAGACGGGGAAACGGAATGACGGCGAATCTTGGCAGCGGTCTCACTGATGCCGAAGGCGGACCGGTTCGCCACATTCCGGTTCTTCTCCCTGAGGTTCTTGCAGCCCTCGCTGCGCAGCCGGGCAAGGTCATACTCGATGGCACTTTCGGCGCCGGCGGTTATACGTCCGCAATCCTGGCGACCGGTGCCGACGTGGTGGCGCTCGATCGCGATCCGAATGCGATCGCTGCGGGCCAGGCGCTGGTGGCGTCCTCCGGTGGTCATCTTACCCTTCACAAATCGCAGTTCTCCAGCCTCGATGCCTATGCGCCGGCGGGCGGGCTCGACGGCATCGTGCTCGATATCGGCGTCTCCTCGATGCAGATCGACGAGGCCGAGCGCGGCTTTTCTTTCCAGCGCAACGGCCCTCTCGACATGCGGATGTCCTCTTCCGGCGTGTCTGCTGCCGACGTCGTCAATCGCTGCAAGGTCGGCGACCTTATCCGCATCTTCGGTTTTCTCGGCGAGGAAAAGCAATCCGGCCGCATCGCCCGCGCCATCGAGAAGCGCCGTGTCGACAATCCCTTCGTCACCACCCGGGATCTTGCCGGCATGATCGAGATCGTCACCCCGCGCAAGGCCAAGGACAAGATCCATCCGGCAACCCGCGTCTTCCAGGCGCTGCGGATTTTCGTCAACGACGAACTCGGCGAGCTGGCCCAGGCGCTTTTTTCCGCCGAGCGGGCGCTGAAGCCCGGCGGCCGGCTGGTGATCGTCTCCTTCCATTCGCTGGAAGACCGGATCGTCAAGAAATTCCTCTCCGATCGTTCGGGCAAGGCGTCTGGCTCGCGCTTTCTGCCGATGGCCCACGAGCGGGCGGCGACCTTCGACGCGGTCGGCAAGCAGGCGGTGGCGGCCACCGAGGAGGAGGCCGAGGCCAATCCTCGCGCCCGTTCCGCCAAGCTGCGGGCGGCCCAGCGCACTGCCGCACCGGCCGAAAAGCCGGACTTTTCCATTTTCGACCTGCCGGATCTGGCAAGTCTCGACCGGATCGGAGGCTAGAACCATGATCAGGACCTTCGACCTCATCCTCATCGGTGCAATGACGGTCGCGGCCGCCGTGACGTATCAGATCAAGCACCATGCCGAGGACAAGCTGCAGGAAGTTCGCAGGCTCGAAAGCGAGATCAAGCTCGAACACGATACCATCGACCTTTTGCGGGCCGACTGGGCGCTGCTCACCCAGCCCAATCGGCTGGAACGGCTGATCAAGGTCTACGGCCCGGAGCTGAAGCTGACCCCGACGGAGCCGACACAGATGGTGCGCGCTTCCGAACTGCCGATGCTGAAAAGCGCGCTGCCGCCGCAGGACATTGCCGACGTGATCGCAAAGGCCACAGACAACATCTCCACAGGATCGGTGAAGCCCTGATGACTTTTCTCTCGCGCATCATGATTTTGAAAAGCCAGGCCCATTTCTCCTCGAGCGGCCAGCGGGGCGGCGGATTCCCGGAGAATGCAAGTTTCGAGGGTTCGGCCAAGCGCAAATCGGCGCTTGCCCGCAAGCGTGTCGGCCTGATGATCGCCGGCTTCGTGATCTGCTACGGCGTAATCGGCGGCCGCCTGGTGCAGTACGGCTATGCGTTGCCGGAAACGGTGTCGAGCATCATCCCGGCCGACCGGCTGATGGCCTCGCGTCCCGATGTGCTGGACCGCAACGGCGAGGTTCTGGCCACCGACATCCGCACGGTTTCGCTGTTTGCAGAGCCGCACAAGATCGTCGATGCCGACGAGGCAGTCGAAAAACTGGCGACGGTGCTGACCGACCTCGATCCGAAATGGGCCTATAACAAGCTCTCCGGCAAGTCGCACTTCCAGTGGTTGCGCCGGCAGCTGACGCCGAAGCAGCAGAGCCAGATCCTGGCGCTCGGCATCCCCGGCATAGGCTTCAGGCCGGAGAAGCGCCGCTTCTACCCGGGCGGTGCGACCGCCGCCCACGTGGTTGGCTACGTCAATATCGACAATCGCGGCGTGTCCGGCATGGAGCGCTACATCGACAGCCAGGGGCTTGCGGATCTGGCGGCGGTCGGCATGACCAGCGACACGCCGCTGGAACCGGTCAAGCTGTCGATCGACCTGCGCGTCCAGAACATCGTGCGCGATGTGATGATCAATGCCATCAGCGACTACCAGGCGATCGGCGCCGGCGCCGTGGTGCTCGACATTCACACCGGCGAAGTGCTGGCGATGGCGTCGGCCCCGGATTTCGACCCCAACTATCCCAATGCCGGCAAGGAAGAGGGCTGGCTCAACAGGATGTCGAACGGCACCTTCGAGATGGGGTCGACCTTCAAGACCTTTACCACGGCAATGGCGATCGATTCCGGCAAGGTCAAGCTCACCGACAGTTTCGATGCCCGCTTTCCGATCCGCATCGGCGGTTTCACCATCAAGGACTTTCACGGCAAGAATCGCGTGCTGACGGTGCCGGAAATCTTCCAGTACTCGTCCAATATCGGCACTGCGAAGATGGCCGACGTGGTGGGCATCGACGCGCACAAGGAGTTTCTGACCCGGCTCGGCCTGTTGACGAAGATTCCGACGGAACTGCCCGAGGTAAAGATGCCGAGCCAGCCTAAGGTTTGGAAGAAGATCAATTCGATCACGATTTCCTTCGGCCACGGCGTATCGACGACGCCGCTGCAGACGGCGGTGGCCGCTGCCGCACTGATGAACGGCGGACGGCTGATCGAGCCGACCTTCCTGCCGCGCACCCGCGAAGAGGCGGATCTCACAGCCGTTCGCGTGGTCAAGGAAAGCACCAGCGCCGACATGCGCTACCTGTTTAAATGGAACGGCAGCATGGGCTCCGGCCGCAATGCCCAGGTCGGCGGCTTCGATGTCGGCGGCAAGACCGGCACGGCGGACAAGGTGGTCAATGGCCGCTATTCCAGCGACCTCAACTTCAACGCCTTCGTCGCCGCCTTTCCGATGAAGGATCCGCAGTATGTGGTGCTGACCTTTATCGATGCGCCGAAGACAGGCGAGAATGGGGTGCGCACGGCAGCTGGTAATGCCGCGGTCATGGTGCGCAACATTATTCGCAGAAGCGCCGCAATTCTCGGTGTAGAACCCGAATTCGGGGAAGACGGCTCGGCGTTGCTGGTTTCCTACTGAAACAGGTTCAATCTAACGGGGTGATTCGCCGAGACGCACCCTGACTGCAACGGAAATCGACTGATGTATCTGCGAGACCTCGTCCACGGCGCGTGTGAAACCCTGCAGGAGCCGCTGAGCGGGCCAGCCGGGGACATCGTCCTGTCCGGCCTTGCCGCCGACAGCCGGCAGATTGCTCCAGGCATGCTGTTTGTGGCGGTGGCAGGAAGCAAGGCCGATGGCGCCCGCTTTATCGCCGATGCCGTTTCGCGCGGCGCCGCCGCGGTGGTTGCCGGCCATGAGACCCAGGCGGAGGTGCCGGTTGTCGTCGTCGCCAATCCCCGTCGCTTCCTGGCCCTGGCCGCTGCCCGCTTCTATGGCGCCCAGCCGCATACCATGGTCGCGGTCACCGGCACCGCCGGCAAGACATCGGTTGTGTCTTTCACACGGCAGATCTGGGCCTTCGCGGGCCTTGCCGCAGCCCAGGTAGGCACCACCGGCGTCGTCTCACCGAGCCGAAACGAATACGGCTCGCTGACCACCCCGGATCCGGTCGCCCTGCACAAGATGCTGGCGGAGCTGGCGGCCGAAGGCGTCACCCATGCGGCGATGGAAGCTTCCAGCCACGGTCTCGACCAGTGCCGGCTCGATGGCGTCATGCTGGCTGCGGGGGCTTTTACCAATCTCGGCCGCGACCACATGGATTATCACCCGACGGTCGAGGACTACATGGCGGCAAAGATGCGGCTGTTCGACACGCTGCTGCCGAAGGGCGCCCCGGCGGTGATCTTTGCAGACGACGCCTGGTCGACCGAGGCGATCCGGGTGGCCCGCGCCGCCGGCACCGACGTGCGCACTGTCGGCCGCCGTGGCGATTTCCTCACCCTGAAGCGGGTCGAGCATTTCCGCCACAAACAGGTGGCCGAGATCCATGCGGAGGGCGAGATCTTTGAGGTGCACCTGCCGCTGGCCGGGGATTTCCAGGTCGCCAATGCGCTTGTCGCGGCAGGCCTTGCAATCTCGACGGGGTTGACGCCGAAGACGGCGTTCGCGGCGCTGGAACAATTGCAGGGCGCTCCGGGACGGCTGGAGTTGGTCGGCCATACCAAGGCAGGCGCGCTTGCCTATGTCGACTATGCCCACAAGCCGGACGCGCTAGAAAACGTGCTGACCTCGGTGCGTCCCTTCACCACCGGCAAGGTCGTCGTTGTCTTCGGCTGCGGCGGTGACCGCGACCGCGGCAAGCGGCCGATCATGGGCGAGATCGCCAGCCGCCTGGCCGACATCGTGATCGTCACCGACGACAATCCGCGCTCGGAAGTGCCGGCTGAAATCCGCGCCGAGATCATGGCTGCGGCACCTGATGCCACCGAGATCGGCGACCGGTCGCAGGCAATCCGCACGGCTGTGTCAGGGCTTAGCTCTGGCGACACCCTGATCGTGGCCGGCAAGGGCCATGAGGAAGGCCAGACCGTCGGCGACACGACGCTGCCGTTCTCCGATCGCGATGAAGTCTGCAAGGCTTTGGAGGAGCTGAAGGTTTGACATTGCTCTGGACATCCGAAGATCTGATCGCTGCCATGGCCGGCCGACCATTCGGCACGCTGCCGGCCGGCGTCAACGGTATTTCCATCGACAGCCGCACCGTGGCGCCGGGCGATGCCTTCTTCGCCATCAAGGGCGATCGCGTCGACGGCCATAACTTTGCCAGCCTTGCGGTTGCCAACGGCGCCGAACTGCTGGTGGTGAGCGAGGCCAAGCTGCCGGCGCTTGGCCGACTGGTTACGCCAATGATCGTCGTCGACGACGTGCTCGAGGCGCTGCGGCTGCTCGGTATCGCCGCGCGGGCGCGCACCGGGGCGCGAATCATCGCCGTGACCGGGTCGGTTGGCAAAACCACGACCAAGGAAATGCTGCGGCTGGCGCTTTCGCCGTCCGGCCGTGTGCATGCGGCCGTCGCCTCGTTCAACAATCACTGGGGCGTTCCGGTGACGCTGGCGCGGATGCCGGCGGATACGGAATATGGCGTGTTCGAGATCGGCATGAACCATCCGGGCGAAATCACCCCTCTGGTACATCAGGTGCGCCCGCATGTCGCGATCATAACCACCATTGCCGCGGCCCATCTCGGCAATTTTCACAACCTGAAGGAAATCGCGGCGGCCAAGGCGGAGATTTTCGATGGCGTCGAGCCGGGCGGCCATGTGCTGCTCAACCGCGACAATGCCCAATTCGGCTTTCTCGAAAAGGCCGCCCAGACGGCCGGCATCGTCCACATCCACAGTTTCGGCCAGCACGCCAAGGCCGAATACCGGATGGCCGAATATGACGGCGGATCGGAGCGCTCGACGCTCTGGGCGACGATCGGCGGGGAGACGCTGGAAGTCGAAATCGGCGCGCCGGGCCGCCATATCGCCGAAAATGCCGTGGCGGCTTTGGCGGCGGTGTCGCTGAGCGGTGCCGACGTGCACAAGGCGGCGGCGGCGTTTGCGACGCTGAGCGCCGTCAAGGGCCGCGGCGCCCGCCATCGGCTGGCGATCGGCCATGGCAGTTTCACGCTGATCGACGAGAGCTACAATGCCAATCCGGCCTCGATGCGCGCCGCCATCGCAGTGTTGGCGGCGTCCGTGCCGCAGGGGCAGGGACGGCGGATCGCAGTTCTCGGCGACATGCTGGAGATGGGCGAGTTTGCCGCCAAGGTGCATGGCGAGTTGGCGAGCGTGCTTCTGGCCGCCGGCATCGAGCATGTGTGGCTCGCCGGCCCGGAAATGGCGGCGCTGAAGAACGAGCTTCCGGACAGCGTTTCGGTCGCATACCACGACACCACCGACGCACTTGCGGCTTTTGCCGCTGCCTCGGTGGGCGAGGGCGATGTGGTGATGGTCAAATCGTCGCTCGGCCTGGGTTTTGGAAAGATTATTGCGACGCTTCTTGACATGTATCCGGCATTCTCCGACACGGGGCGCCTGAATTAACCCGGGCTTTTTGAAAGGGCACCTATGCTAATCTGGCTTGTGGAACTGTCGGACCACGTTCAATTCTTCAACCTGTTCCGCTACATTACTTTCCGCACCGGCGCCGCGCTCTTCACCTCGGCCCTGATCGTCTTCCTGTTCGGCCCGATGATGATTTCGTCGTTGCGGGTGCGCCAGGGCAAAGGCCAGCCGATCCGCGCCGACGGGCCACAGACCCATTTCAAGAAAGCCGGCACGCCGACCATGGGCGGGCTGATGATTCTCGCCGGCATCGTCGGCTCATCGCTGCTGTGGGCCGACCTTTCCAATATCTACGTGGTCTCGACCTTGCTGGTCACCCTCGGCTTCGGCGCCATCGGCTTCTATGACGACTACCTCAAGGTCACCAAGCAGACCGACAAGGGTTTTTCCGGCAAGGCGCGGCTGGCGATCGAATTCCTGATCGCCGGAATTGCCGTCTATTTCATGATGCGTACGGCGCTGAATTCCGGGCCGCTGGGCTCGACCTTCGGCTCGTCGATCGCCTTTCCGTTCCTGAAAGACTTCATGGTCGATCTCGGCATCTTTTTCGTGCTGTTCGGCGGCTTCGTGATCGTGGCAGCCGGAAATTCGGTCAATCTTACCGACGGCCTCGACGGCCTGGCAATCGTGCCGGTGATGATTGCGGCGGCCTCCTTCGGCGTGATCGCCTATCTCGCCGGCAACGCGGTGTTTGCCAATTACCTGCAGATCAACTTCGTGCTTGGCACCGGCGAACTGGCGGTCGTGCTGGGTGCGGTGATCGGCGCCGGGCTCGGTTTCCTCTGGTTCAATGCCCCGCCGGCGGCCATCTTCATGGGCGATACCGGATCTCTGGCGCTCGGCGGACTGATCGGGACGGTGGCGGTTGCGACCAAGCACGAGATCGTCATGGCGATCATCGGCGGCCTGTTCGTCGCTGAAACCCTGTCCGTGATCATTCAGGTCGGCTATTTCAAGATGACCGGGCGCCGCGTTTTCCTGATGGCGCCGATCCATCACCATTTCGAGAAGCTCGGCTGGACCGAGAGCCAGGTGGTGATCCGCTTCTGGATCATCGCCGTCGGTCTCGCCATGCTCGGCCTGTCCACCCTCAAGCTGCGGTGAACAGACAATGATCGCGGTATCCACGTTCAAGGACAAGCGGGTCGCGCTTTTCGGGCTTGGCGGATCCGGCTTCGCGACCGCACGGGCATTGATCGCCGGTGGCGCGGTCCTGACGGCGTGGGACGACAATCCCGATAGCGTCGCCAAGGCGACAGCGGAGGGGATACCCACAGCCGACCTGCGTGGCCTCGACTGGGCGGGCGTATCGGCGCTGGTGCTGTCGCCCGGCGTGCCGCTCACCCATCCCAAGCCGCACTGGACGGTCGCGCTGGCGCAGACGGCCGGCGCAGAGATCATCGGCGATATCGAACTTTTCGTGCGCGAGCGCCGGGCGCATGCGCCGGATTGCCCGCTGATCGCCATCACCGGCACGAACGGCAAGTCGACGACGACGGCGCTGATCGGCCACATTCTCACCGCCAGCGGCCGCGATGCCCAGGTCGGTGGCAATATCGGCACGGCAATCCTAACGCTCGATCCGCCGAAGGCCGAGCGCTACTACGTCATCGAATGCTCGTCCTACCAGATCGATTTGGCGCCGACCCTGAACCCGACCGCCGGCATCCTGCTCAATCTTACCCCCGACCACCTCGATCGCCACGGCACCATGCAGCACTATGCCGAGATCAAGGAACGGCTGGTGGCCGGCAGCGATACCGCGATCGTCGGCGTCCATGACAGTTTTTCCGCGCTGATTGCCGACCGGGTGGAACGCAGCGGCACCCGCACCCGGCGGATTTCCAAGCGCCAGGTATTGGCCGATGGATTCTACGCCGAAGGCAGCCGCATCATCGAGGCGCAGACAGGTGCCACGACCCCGATCGCCGATCTCGACGGCATCCAGACGCTGCGCGGTAGCCACAATGCTCAGAACGCCGCCGCCGCGATTGCCGCCTGCCTTTCGGTCGGACTGTCGATCGACGAGATCCGCTCGGGCCTTGCCTCGTTTGCGGGCCTCAAGCACCGGATGCAGCCGATCGGACGGCGCGGCCATGTGGTCTTCATCAACGACAGCAAAGCCACCAATGCCGACGCCGCCGCACCCGCGCTGTCGAGCTACGAGCGGATCTACTGGATTGCCGGCGGTTTGCCCAAGGAAGGCGGGATCACCAGCCTTGCGCCACTGTTTCCGCGCATCGCCAAAGCCTATCTGATCGGCGAGGCGGCCTCGGCGTTTGCCGCGACGCTGGGCGACGCCGTGCCGTTCGAAATTTCCGGCACGCTCGAAAAAGCAGTCGCCCATGCGGCTGCGGACGCCGGCAGCGACGATACTGCGGTGGCAGTGATGTTATCACCGGCTTGCGCAAGCTTCGACCAGTACAAGAATTTCGAAGTCCGGGGCGACGCCTTTGTCGGCCACGTTGCCGGGCTCGAGGACGTGACCATGCTGGTCGAAACGTCAACAGGAGGCAAGTGATATGGTAAGCCGTGCGGAGCGTGGTGCCGTTGCAGACTGGTTCTGGACGATCGATCGATGGTTTCTGGTGCTTTTCGTGCTGCTGATGGGGATCGGCTTCATGTTGTCGTTCGCAGCCTCTCCGGCGGTGGCCGAGCGCATCGGGCTCGAACCGTTCCACTTCGTCAAGCGCCACGCGGTATTCGCGCTGCCGGCGCTGGCCGTCATGATCGGGCTTTCGTTTCTGACACCTCGCCAGGTGCGGCGTACCGCCATGGTGCTGCTCGGGGTCTCGCTGCTGCTGATGGTGCTGGCGCTGTTCTTCGGCGTCGAAGTGAAAGGTGCCCGCCGCTGGGTCACGCTCGCCGGGCTCTCGATCCAACCTTCGGAATTCATGAAGCCTGCCTTCGTCGTCATCTGCGCCTGGCTGTTTGCCGAGCACGCCCGCCAGCCGGAAATCCCCGGCAATCTGTTTGCGATGATCCTGTTCGCCGTCGTCGCCGCCCTGCTGGTGGCCCAGCCCGACCTCGGCCAGACGATCCTGACCTCCACCGTCTGGGGCGGCATGTTCTTCATGGCCGGCGTTCCCTGGCTGTGGATCCTGGTGCTCGGCGGCATGGCGATCGGCGGCCTGGTCGGCGCCTATACCGTGCTTCCGCACGTGGCGGGCCGTATCGACCGGTTCTGGACAGGCGAAGGCGATACGTTCCAGACCGATACCGCCCGCGAGGCGATTATCCGCGGCGACTGGTTCGGCCAGGGGCCGGGCGAGGGCATCGTCAAGCGGATCATCCCGGACGCCCATACCGACTTCATCTTCTCGGTGGCTGCCGAAGAGTTCGGGATCCTGTTCTGCATGGTGCTTGTCACCATCTTTGCGCTGCTCGTGGTGCGCGGCCTGTCGCATGCGTTTCGCGAACGCGACGATTTCAACCGGTTTGCCGTCGCCGGCCTGGTCCTGCAGCTCGGCGTGCAGTCGATGATCAACATCGGCGTCAATCTCGAGCTGCTGCCGGCCAAGGGCATGACGCTGCCGTTGATTTCCTATGGTGGTTCGTCGATGATCGCCATCTGCGTGACGGCTGGTTTCATCCTGGCACTGACCCGCCATCGGCCGGAGAAGCGGGCGCAGGAGCGCAGCCTGTTCCGCACCGCCCATGGCGTTCCTGCGGAGTAGTCGATGAGCAAGGGTATCATTCTGTTGTCCGCCGGCGGTACCGGTGGGCACCTGTTCCCGGCGGAAGCCCTGAGCCATGTTCTGGCCGAGCGCGGCTATACCGTGCATCTGGTCACCGACAGCCGGGCGGAACGCTTTGCCGGCAAATTCCCGGCAGCAGAGATCCATGTCGTTCCTTCCGCAACCTTCGGATCCAAGAACCCGTTGCATGTTCTGCGTGCGCTCTGGACCCTCTGGCAGGGGCTGCGCACGGCGCGCCGCCTGGTAGCGCGGCTGAAGCCGCTGGCTGTCGTCGGTTTCGGCGGCTATCCGACCGTTCCACCGCTTCTGGCCTCCACCGGCATGGGCGTGCCCTCGGTGATCCACGAGCAGAACGCGGTGATGGGTCGCGCCAACCGGGCGCTGGCCAAGCGGGTGCAGGCGATCGCCGGCGGCTTTCTGCCCGAGGGCGGCGCCTATGCCGACAAGACAGTGATCACCGGCAATCCGGTGCGTCCCGCGGTAATTGCCGCCGCGTCCGTACCTTACGAAAAGGCGAGCCCCGACGGGCCGTTCAGACTGGTTGTGTTCGGCGGCAGCCAGGGCGCCCAGTATTTTTCCTCGGCCCTTCCCAATGCCATCAGCCTGCTCGACGAGACCCAGCGGCAGCGCCTGGCGGTCACCCAGCAAGCCCGTCCCGAAGACCAGGGCCGGGTGACCTCCTGCTTCGGCAAGCTTGCGGTTCCGGCCGACATCTCGCCGTTCTTCACCGACATGGCCGAGCGGCTGGCGGCGGCCCATCTGGTCATCAGCCGTTCCGGTGCCTCGACTGTCTCCGAGATCGCGGTCATCGGCCGGCCGGCCATCCTCGTGCCCTATCCTTATGCGCTCGACCACGACCAGGCGGCCAATGCGGCAGCACTTCAGGCGGCCGGCGGTGCCAAGGTGATCCCGCAGGCAGAGCTGACCCCGGAGCGGCTGGCCAAGATCCTGGGCGAAGCGATGGGCAAGCCGGACAAGCTCGCCGACATGGCGGCGGCGGCAAAGCGTTCCGGCAAGCCGGATGCGGCCCGCTTGCTTGCCGATCTGGTTGAGGCTATTGCGGCGGGCAGAAGCGCCGCAGAGCATAAGGGAGTGCAGTCATGAAAATGCCGACCACCATCGGGCTGGTCCATTTCATCGGGATCGGCGGGATCGGCATGAGCGGCATCGCCGAAGTGCTGCACAATCTCGGTCACAAGGTCCAGGGGTCCGACCAGGCGGATGGCGCCAATGTGCAGCGCCTGCGCGACAAGGGCATCGAGGTGTTTGTTGGCCACCGGCCGGAAAACCTCGGCGAGGCCGAAGTCGTGGTCGTTTCCACGGCCATCAAGAAGAACAATCCCGAATTGATGGCCGCGCGCGAAAAGCTGCTGCCGATCGTCCGGCGTGCTGAGATGCTCGCCGAGCTGATGCGCTTCCGCAATGCGATTGCCATCGGTGGCACCCATGGCAAGACCACCACCACCTCGATGGTCGCAGCCCTGCTTGACGCTGGTGGTCTCGATCCAACGGTCATCAACGGTGGCATCATCAACGCCTATGGTACCAATGCCCGCATGGGTGCCGGCGAGTGGATGGTGGTCGAGGCCGACGAGTCCGACGGTACCTTCCTGAAGTTGCCGGCCGAAGTGGCGGTCATCACCAATATCGATCCCGAACATCTCGACCACTACGGCACCTTCGACGCCGTGCGCGAGGCTTTTGCGCAGTTCGTCGAAAACGTGCCATTCTATGGTTTCGGGGTTCTCTGCCTCGATCATCCGGAAGTCCAGGCGCTGGTCGGCCGCATCGAGGATCGCAAGATCATCACCTATGGCGAGAACCTGCAGGCCGATGTGCGCTTCTACAATGTCCGCATCGACGGCACGAAGTCGCATTTCGACGTCGAAATTCGCCGCCGCCGCACCGGCAAGATCATTTCTCTGAAAGATCTGACCCTGCCGATGCCAGGACGGCACAATATTTCCAACGCGACAGCGGCAATCGCGGTCGCCAACCGGCTCGGCATTTCCGAAGAGGCGATCAAGAAGGGGCTTGGCGCCTTCGGCGGCGTCAAACGTCGCTTCACGCTGATGGGCGACTGGAACGGCGTCAAGGTGTTCGACGACTATGGCCACCATCCGGTCGAGATCAAGGCAGTGCTGAAGGCGGCCCGCGAATCCTGCTCCGGCCGGATCATCGCCGTCCACCAGCCGCACCGCTTCAGCCGTCTCTCAAGCCTGTTTGAGGATTTCGCCAATTGCTTCAACGACGCCGACAGCCTGATCCTGATGCCGGTCTATGCGGCCGGCGAAGATCCGATTGAGGGTGTCGACTCCGAATCGCTGGTGGCGCGGATCAAGGCCGGCGGCCACCGCGACGCCCGGTTCCTGGCAACGTCCGGAGCGCTAGCGCCAGCGATCGCGGATATTGCCAAACCGGGCGATTTTGTTGTCTTGTTGGGGGCTGGTAATATTACCCAGTGGGCGGCGGCATTGCCGCGCGAACTGGAAGCATTTTCAGGAAAGCATTGAATGAAACAGGTGGATGGGGAAAAGCTGCTGGCGTCACTGGGCGAGGGCGTGTCGCAACTGCGCGGTCGCCTGACGCCGGACGCCCCGATGGATCGGGTGACATGGTTCCAGGCCGGTGGACTGGCCGAACTGATGTTCCAGCCGCATGACACCGACGACTTGGTGGCTTTCCTTAAACTGCTGCCGGAAGAAGTTCCTCTCACGGTAGTCGGCGTCGGCTCCAATCTGCTGGTCCGCGACGGTGGCATTCAGGGCGTGGTGGTCAGGCTTTCGGCCAAGGGTTTTGGCCAGGTCGAGCTGGCCGGGGAGAACCGCATCCGCGCCGGCGCCATCTGCCCCGACAAATACGTGGCGGCGATGGCGATGGACAATGGCATCGGCGGCTTCCATTTCTACTACGGCATTCCGGGTTCGATCGGCGGCGCGGTGCGGATGAACGCGGGCGCCAATGGCGGCGAGACCGCGGCGCGCCTGGTCGAGGTGGACGTCGTCGACCGGAAGGGAAATGTCAGCACGCTGTCTAATGCGGAGATGGGCTATAGCTACCGGCATTCGTCGGTCAGCGAAAACCTGATCTTCACCAGCGCGGTGTTCCAGGGCTATCCGGAAGACAAGGCCAAGATCCGTGCCGACATGGATGCAGTGCGCCATCACCGCGAAACCGTGCAGCCGATCAAGGAAAAGACCGGCGGCTCGACATTCAAGAACCCCGACGGCCATTCCGCCTGGGAGCTGATCGACGAGGCCGGCTGCCGCGGCCTGATGATCGGCGGCGCGCAGATGTCGGCGCTGCATTGCAATTTCATGATCAATGTCGGTCACGCCACGGGCTACGACCTCGAATATCTCGGCGAAACCGTGCGCCAGCGGGTTTTTGAGCATTCCGGAATCAAGCTGGAATGGGAAATCCGCCGGATCGGCGGCTTCATGCCTGGCAGCGAAGTCAAGCCGTTCATGGGCACCGTTTCTGCTTGAACGCAGCATCGGCATCGAAGCCCCGCGCGTAGCCGCGGGGTGCCAACACAGCCATTCGACACATAGCACCTCAATTTTTGCACGGAATATTAGGCATACGCAGCTATTTTGCCGCCGAAGCTTTTCTGGAGTAGTGACATGATAGGCGCGACGCGGAAATGGATCGTGTGGCAACTCAGCCTGGGCGAGTTTTCGTGCCGTTCCGACGTCGTCCGATATGCGCTGTGGATGTCGCTCAAGATCGCAGCCTTCGCATATGGCTTGAACCTCGCGGCCCACTTCGCCCTGTATGCCTCCGGTCTTCTGCCCTACGACCTCTTCGATGCGTTGGTGATTGCCACCCTGCTGACGCCGCCGGTCTCCTTCATCGTGTCTATTGCCGCCTATCTGGTCGTAGGCTTTGCCATTTTCGACCTTGCGGTTTCGCGGGTTGAGCTCGAACGCCTCAGCCGCACCGACATGTTGTCAGGGCTTTTGAACCGACGTGCCTTTCTGGACGCCTATGAGCGCCATTCCGCCGGCGTTTCGCTGGTACTGTTCGATATAGACCGGTTCAAATCGATCAACGATGCCCGCGGCCACACGGCCGGTGACGACGTCATCGTCAGCGTCGCCCGCTCGCTTCTCGCAGCTTTTCCTGAACCGTTCACTTGCGCGCGCATCGGCGGCGAGGAATTCGCTGTCCAGTGCGGCGGCGATGTGCCGGGATTGTTCGAGCGCACGGAAGCGGCCCGCAAGGCGATTGCGTCCCAGTTGGTCGAGACAGGGCAGGGAACGGTGCGGGTGAGCGTATCGGCCGGTATCGCCAATTATTCCTCCGGCCGGGACTTCGCTGCGGTATTTGCCGAGGCGGACAGGGCGCTTTACCGGGCCAAGACCGATGGCCGCAATCGTACCGTGACTTATGCCCAGATCGAGTCGCCACGGGTGGCGCGGATGGGCGGCGATACGGCCTGCGGGTAGCCGCGCGTCACCATCGTTTTGCCCGAAAGCGACCATAGCCTTGGTTTATCAAGGGGTTCCGGCGGAGTCTGGCAGTCGTTGCGAAAAATTATTCCGGACGCCTCATCCTTCAAGTTAACCAAAGTAAACACTTCATTAACCATAGTGGTGCTCTATTGGCGCATGGTGGTGCTGGGGATTCGTCTGATTTCTGCGCGCACCGCGGCTTGTAGGCCGAACGATTTTATTTGGGGTTCTCGATGACGAGCAAGCATGTGGCTGTCCTGTTGGGCGGGATTTCTTCGGAGCGGCCGGTCAGCCTTTCGTCGGGAAATGCCTGCGCGACGGCGCTGGAGGCCGAGGGCTACAAGGTGACGCGGGTGGATGTTGGACGCGACGTCGCCCAGGTCCTGCAGGCCCTCAACCCCGATGTCGCATTCAATGCCTTGCATGGTCCGTTTGGTGAGGACGGTACGATCCAGGGCGTTCTCGAATATCTCGCCATCCCGTACACCCATTCCGGCGTGGCGGCCTCCGCTCTCGCGATGGATAAGGCGCAGGCCAAGATCATCGCCAGGGATGTCGGCATTCCGGTCGCTGAAGCCAAGGTTATGTCGCGCTTCGACATCGGCAGCAAGCATCCGATCGCGCCGCCCTATGTGGTCAAGCCTGTGCGCGAAGGTTCGTCCTTCGGTGTGGTGATTGTCCAGGAGGATCAGTCGCATCCGCCACAGGTGCTGACCTCCGCGGAATGGCGCTATGGCGACCGCGTGATGGTCGAACGTTTCATTGCCGGCCGTGAATTCACCTGCGGCGTCATGGGTGACGAGGCGTTGGGTGTCATCGAGGTGATACCGCAGGGACACAGCTTCTACGACTTCGACGCAAAATATGCCGAGGGTGGTTCAAAGCATGTTTTGCCGGCCGAAATTTCACCGAATATTTACCAAAAAATACAAATATTGGCCCTCAAGGCGCATCAGGCAATGGGTTGCCGTGGCGTCAGCCGGTCCGATTTTCGTTTCGATGACCGTTTCTCCGAAGAGGGGGAGCTCATCTGGCTCGAGATCAACACCCAGCCCGGTATGACGCCGACCTCCCTTCTGCCCGAGATGGCGGCGCATGCCGGCTACACCTTTGGTGAATTTCTGCGTTGGATGGTGGAGGACGCGTCGTGTTTGCGTTAAACGGCAAAAGGGATCTGTCGGCTGAGGGGAGCGGCGCTGCGGCGCCGGCCGGAGTTTTGCCGCGGCCGTTGCGCCGTGCAGTGCGGGTTCTCGGCGCGGTCTGCGCCGGGCGTATCCCGCTGCCCGCGCACACCGGCAAGATGGCGCTCGCGGCTTTCTACTCGGCGATCACCGTCTACGGTGTCGCGATCGGCGGACACACCCAGGCCGTCGTTCAAGGCGTGTCCTCGACAGCCGGGTTCGGCATCGAGGATATCAAGGTCTCCGGTAACGAGCAAACATCGGAAATCGACATCCTGCAGCTGCTCGGCCTCGATGGTGCCACATCTCTGGTCGGCCTCGATATCGATGCGGCGCGCGCCAAGCTGGTGGCTCTGCCCTGGGTCGAGAGCGCGGAGGTTCGCAAGATCTATCCCAAGACCGTCGAGGTCTCGCTGCGCGAGCGCAAGGCCTTCGGCATCTGGCAGCACGGTACCGACCTGTCGCTGATCGAAAAGAATGGCAGCGTGATTGCACCGTTGCGCGACAATAAATTCGCCTCGATGCCGCTGTTCGTCGGCCGCGATGCCGAGGTTGCCGCAGCCGGCGTCGAGGAGCAGTTCGCCAAGTGGCCGGCGATTGCCACGCGCGTCAAAGCCTTCGTCCGGGTGGCCGGGCGTCGCTGGGATCTGCATCTCGACAATGGCGTCGTCATCAAGCTGCCAGAAGCAGACGTCGACTCGGCGCTTGCTATCCTTTCGAGGCTCGATGCCGAACAGCAGGTGCTGTCGCGCGATATCGCCGCCATCGACCTGCGCCTGTCGGACCGCACCACCATCCAGCTGACGCCGGAGGCGCAGGTGCGCCGCGAGGCGGCTGTGGTCGACCGCGCCAAGATGCTGAAGAAACTGGGGCCGAGCATATGAGCATGTTTGGATCTTCCAGCTTCGGTCTGCCGCGCATGAAGCCCCTCTCTTCCAAGCGCATCCATGTCGTGTCGGTGCTCGATATCGGCTCCACCAAGGTCGTCTGCATGATCGGCCGGCTGACGCCGCGCAAGGAAAGCTCGGTGCTGCCCGGCCGCACCCACAATGTCGAGATCATCGGCATCGGTCACCAGCGCTCGCGCGGAATGAAGTCGGGCATGATTGCCGACCTCGATGCGGTCGAAAGCGTTGTGCGCATGGCGGTGGATGCCGCCGAACGCATGGCCGGGCTTACAGTCGACAGCCTGATCGTCAATGTCTCCGCCGGCCGGATCGCCAGCGACGTCTATACCGCCTCGATCGATCTCGGCGGCCAGGAAGTCGAAGCCAGCGACCTGAAGAAGGTGCTTGTGGCCGCCGCCCAACAGTCGCAGCGCCAGGACCGCGCCGTCCTGCATTTCCTGCCGACCGGCTATGCGCTCGACGGCGAACGCGGCATCCGCGATCCGCTCGGCATGTTCGGCGACGTTCTCGGCGTCGACATGCACGTGGTCACCGCAGAACGGGCGGCGATGCGGAATCTCGAGCTTTGCATCAACCGCGCCCACCTGACGGTGGAAGGCGTGGTGGCGACGCCCTATGCCAGCGGCCTGGCGGCCCTGGTCGACGACGAGGTCGAACTCGGTTGCGCAGCAATCGATCTCGGCGGCGGCACGACGACCATTTCGGTGTTTGCCGAAGGCAAGCTGATCCATACCGACGCCATCGGCATCGGCGGTCATCACGTGACCACTGACCTTGCGCGTGGACTTTCGACGCGCATCGAGGACGCAGAACGGCTGAAGGTGGTGCACGGCTCGGCGCTTGCCAGCAGCGGCGACGAGCGCGACGTAATTTCCGTGCCACCGATCGGTGAGGACGATCGCGACCAGCCGACGCAGGTTCCGCGTGCGCTGGTGACGCGAATCATCCGCGCTCGCATCGAGGAGACGCTGGAACTCATTCGCGACCGCATCCATGCCTCGGGCTTCTCGCCGGTGGTGGGAAAGCGCGTCGTGCTGACGGGCGGTGCCTGCCAGCTTACCGGAATGTCGGAAACGGCGCGGCGGATTCTCGCCCGCAATGTCCGCATCGGTCGGCCGATGGGCGTGTCGGGATTGCCGGCTGCGGCCAAGGGGCCAGCCTTCTCCACGGCAGTCGGTCTGATGATCTATCCGCAGGTAGCGGATCAGGAATCGCATGTGCTACAGGGCGGAATCTTCTCGCCCTTAGGCAATGGCAACGGGCGGATCGCAAGGGTCGGCCAGTGGCTGAAGGAAAGTTTCTAAGGGCCGTTTCCCGGCCGGTACATGGATCCGGGATGCGGTGAATGCGTGCAAATGACGAGGCCGGCGTGGCGATGCGGCCAGAGAAAGAAGGAACGGGTACAATGACAATAAAGCTGCAAAAGCCAGATATCACGGAGCTGAAGCCCCGGATCACTGTGTTCGGTGTCGGCGGTGGCGGCGGTAACGCCGTCAACAACATGATCACCGCGGGCCTCCAGGGTGTCGACTTCGTCGTCGCCAATACGGATGCCCAGGCGCTGACCATGACCAAGGCCGAGCGCATCATCCAGCTCGGCGTGAGTGTCACCGAAGGTCTCGGCGCCGGTTCGCAGCCCGAAGTCGGCCGTGCGGCCGCCGAGGAATGCATCGATGAGATCATCGATCACCTGAACGGCACCCACATGTGCTTCGTTACCGCCGGCATGGGCGGTGGCACCGGTACAGGTGCTGCCCCCGTGGTCGCCCAGGCCGCCCGCAACAAGGGCATCCTGACGGTCGGCGTCGTCACCAAGCCTTTCCACTTCGAAGGCCAGCGCCGCATGCGTCTTGCCGAAGCCGGCATCGAGGAATTGCAGAAGTCGGTCGACACCCTGATCGTCATCCCCAACCAGAACCTTTTCCGTATTGCCAATGACAAGACGACGTTTGCCGACGCCTTCGCCATGGCCGACCAGGTTCTCTATTCCGGTGTTGCCTGCATCACCGACCTGATGGTCAAGGAAGGCCTGATCAACCTCGACTTCGCCGACGTGCGTTCGGTGATGCGCGAGATGGGTCGCGCCATGATGGGCACGGGCGAAGCATCCGGCGAAGGCCGCGCGATGCAGGCAGCCGAAGCCGCCATCGCCAACCCGCTGCTCGACGAAACCTCGATGAAGGGCGCTCAGGGTCTGCTGATCTCGATCACCGGCGGCCGTGACATGACGCTGTTCGAAGTCGACGAAGCCGCGACCCGCATCCGCGAGGAGGTCGATCCGGACGCCAACATCATCCTCGGCGCCACCTTCGACGAAGCGCTTGAAGGCGTCATTCGCGTCTCCGTCGTTGCTACCGGCATCGACCGGGCCAGCGATGCGCTCGAAGGCCGCCACTTCGAGACGCGTACGGTTGCAAAGCCCCTTATCCGTCCTTCGGCGGCCGTTGCTCCGGCACCGGCCGCACCCCAGCCTGTCACAGTGCAGGCCCAGAAGACCGTCGACTTTGTCGCCGAGACGATCCGCTCTGCCGAATCGCAGATGGAACAGGAACTGGAAATCGCCATGGCCCGCCAGGTCGCCGCTGCCCCGCAGCAGCAGCCTGAAGAGTTCCGGCCGCAGAGCAAGCTGTTTGCAAGCCCTGCGCCCGAAGCTCCGGTCCAGCGCGCTCCGGCGCCTGCCGCACAGATGATGTCCCAGCTGGACCCGGTCATGGTTCGCCCGGCAGCCCCGCTGCCGCAGCCGACCACGATCCGTCACGAACCGGCAGCGCCGGCCATGCGTCAGGCGGCAGAACAGGTTCGCATGCCGCGGGTCGAGGACTTTCCGCCGGTCGTACAGGCCGAGATGGATCGTCGCAGCCACCCGGGCATCGCGGCCAGTGTCGACGAACGCGGCCCGATGGGCCTGTTGAAGCGGATCACCAATTCGCTTGGCCGCCATCAGGACGAGGAACAGCCGGCCGCCGAAGCTGCCGCTGCACCGGTTGCCCCCCAGCAGCCGCGCCGGGCGCTTTCGCCGGAGGCCAGCCTCTACGCACCGCGCCGCGGACAGCTCGACGATCACGGCCGTGCCGTGCCGCAGAGCCATGCTGCGCAGGAGGACGACCAGCTGGAAATCCCGGCTTTCCTGCGCCGCCAGTCCAACTGATCCTTCGCACGCGGCGTTTGCCGCCGCGTGCATTCGCTTGCCACTTCGCCCGTTTCGCCCGAGCGATGTACCCCGCTCGAAAACGTAAGGATGCCCGGGCGCAAGCCCGGGCATTCCTTGTTTCCAGGGTCATCCTCGGGTCTTGATTGCCGAGCGATTTCAATTGGCTGACTTCGTTACAATGCGAAAGAAACAGTGATTTGGAAGGAGAGGCCACCTTCCCGTATGAAGGGCTTCAGAGTTGGGGAATCGCGCCGTCCTTTTGATGCGCTATCGATGCCCCGGAATTTGGTGACTTGCAGGATCATATGGCGGATCAAGGTCTGCTTTGCTGCAATGCAGAAGGCAATTATATATGTCCATCGGATTGCTTGGTTTTCAGACGACGGTTGCGGCCCCGGTAACGCTTGCCGGTATCGGCGTCCATTCCGGCACGCCGGTGACGTTGAGCTTCCTGCCGGCCGATGCCGGCCATGGCGTCGTCTTCAACCGTATCCATGCCGACGGCGAAGTCACCGAGCTGCGTGCCGTGTCGTCGCAGGTCGGCAATACCGACCTGTGCACCGTGCTCGGCTTTTCGCCGGCCCAGTCGGTCGCCACCATCGAGCATGTGATGGCCGCGATCTACGCGCTCGGCATCGACAATGTCCTGATCGAGGTCGACAATGCCGAAATGCCGATCATGGACGGCAGCTCTGCGGCCTTCATCGAGGCGATCGAGCAGGTCGGCATCATGAACCTTGGCGTCAAGCGCCGCTATATCCGCGTGATCAAGCCGGTGCGCATCGAGGCTGGCGCTTCATGGGCCGAGTTCCGCCCGTATGACGGCACCCGGTTCGAAGTCGAGATTGATTTCGACTCGCCGCTGATCGGCCGCCAGTCGTGGCAGGGCGACCTGACTGCCTCTACATTCAAGCGCGAACTGTCGCGGGCTCGCACTTTCGGCTTCATGCGCGATGTGGAGCGGCTTTGGGCCGCCGGTTACGCGCTTGGCTCGTCGCTGGAAAATTCGGTGGTCATCTCCGACGACGACACCGTCATCAATATGGAAGGGCTGCGCTACCCCGACGAGTTCGTCCGCCACAAAGCGCTCGACGCGGTGGGCGACCTGGCCTTGGCAGGGGCGCAGTTCATCGGCGCCTATCGCTCTTATCGCGGTGGTCACAAGCTCAACGCCAACGCCCTTCGCGCGCTGCTTGAAGATCGCGACGCTTATGAGGTCGTCGAAGCGCCGGCCCGCAGCCAGCAGGCGCGGGCACGCGAATTCGTCGCCGTCAGCGTTCCCGGTTTCGCGCCCTGGTTTGCGTGAGCGATAACTTCTCCTTGCCGGATGCCGCCCCATCAAGGGCGGCATTTTTGCTTTCCGGGGATGTTGTTCCGGAGTGTCCGCGTACCCGCAGCGACACAGATGAACGCAAGATATCGGTGACACGAAAAGCCGGGACGAATGGAAGTTTTCTAGCGAATTCCTGCATTTACTTCGATCGTGCCACAAAAATGCATTAAATCGCCATCATTGCGTTGCTCTCCCGTTGCTTTTATGGCTAGAAACGCCAGTTGGAAGCGACGGTCCTCTGGCGCCGCTGCAATCGGGATCTGTCGAATGAGTAATGTAGGGTCTGAAATGGTGAACAAGGCGGCGCGCATTGCTTCCGTTCTCGCGATGCTAGCCGGCACAAGCGCTCTGCTGTCGGCGTGCCAGACCGACCCTGATATCGATATCACCAAGCTTGCCGCCGAGACCGATCCGCCGGATGTTCTCTACAATCAGGGCCTCGCCAATATCAAGGCCGGCAACATGACGGAAGCGGCGCGCAAGTTCGACGCAGTGGATGCTCAGCACCCGTTCTCGGAATGGTCGCGCAAGGCCCTGGTGATGAGCACCTTCGTCAAATACCGGTCAGGCAAGTATGCCGAGGCTACGGCCGCCGGCGCACGCTATATGAGCCTTTATCCGCGTTCAGAGGATTCTGCCTATGTGCAGTATCTGATCGGCCTGGCCAACTGGAAGCAGATTGCCAACGTTACCCAGGACCAGCGCTATTCGACCCGCACCGTCGAGGCGATGCAGCGCGTCATCACCGACTATCCGGACTCCGAATATGTCGACGACGCTCAGGCGAAGATCCGCTTTGCCCGCGACCAGATGGCCGGCAAGGAAATGCAGGTCGGCCGTTACTACCTGGAGCGCAAGGAATATCTGGCATCCATCCAGCGTTTCCGCAACGTTGTAGAACAGTATTCCAACACCAATCAGGTGGAGGAAGCGCTGGCCCGCCTGGTCGAGGCCTACTACGCGCTCGGCGTGGTACAGGAAGCCCAGACAGCAGCGGCCGTACTCGGTCACAACTATCCAGACAGCCAGTGGTATGCCGATTCCTACAAGCTGCTGCAGAACAACGGCCTGCAGCCGCGTGAAAATTCCGGTTCGTGGATTGCGCGCGCCGGCAAGAAGCTTCTCTCCGGGAGCTGACATCTATCCACTGCGCGAGATTTGAGAGCCCATGCTGGTCCAGCTATCGATCCGTGACATCGTTCTGATCGAACGGCTGGATCTCGCCTTCGCCGCCGGCCTGTCCGTGCTGACGGGGGAGACCGGGGCCGGCAAGTCCATCCTGCTCGACAGCCTGTCACTGGCGCTCGGCGGTCGCGGCGACGGTTCGCTGGTGCGCCATGGCGAGGACAAGGGTCAGGTGACCGCGGTCTTCGACGTTGCCAGCCAGCATGGCGCCCGACTGTTCCTGCGCGAAAACGGCATCGATGACGATGGCGACCTGATTTTCCGCCGCGTCCAGTCCGCCGACGGCCGCACCCGCGCCTTCGTCAACGACCAGCCGGTCAGCGTCCAGCTGATGCGCCAGGCCGGTCAGCTGCTGGTCGAGATCCATGGCCAGCATGACGACCGCGCCTTGGTCGACACCCACGCCCACCGGATGCTGCTCGACGCCTTCGCAGGGCTGGTGGAAGAAGCGTCAAGCCTTGCCGAGCGCTACCGCCGCTGGAAAGACGCCGACCGCGTCCTGAAGGTTCACCGGGCCAAGGTGGAGGCGGCCGGTCGCGAAGCCGACTATTTGCGCGCGTCCGTCGACGAGTTGGAGACATTGTCGCCACAGGATGGCGAAGAGGACGAACTGGCGGAGCGCCGCGGCGTCATGCAGAAATCGGAGCGCATCGCCGGCGATATCTCCGAGGCATCGGAATTCCTCAACGGCAATTCCTCGCCCGTGCCGCTGATTGCGTCGCTGGTTCGTCGCCTTGAGCGCAAGAGCCATGAGGCACCGGGCCTGCTCGAAGACACCGTCCAGCTGCTCGACAACGCGCTCGACAGTCTTTCCAATGCGCAGATGGAGGTCGAGGCAGCGCTCAGGCGCACGGAGTTCGACCCGCGCGAGCTGGAGCGGGTCGAAGAGCGGTTGTTTGCCCTGCGCGCCGCCGCCCGCAAGTATTCGGTGCCCGTCACCAGCCTGCCGGCCCTGGCCGAAAAGATGGTCGGCGACCTGGCCGATCTCGACGCCGGCGAGGAGAAGCTTGGTCACCTTGAAGCAGCAGTGACCGAGGCGAGGGGCCTCTACGATCATGCAGCGCTTGCCTTGTCGCAAAAACGCCAGCATGCGGCCTCTGCGCTTGCCGACGCCGTGATGGGCGAGCTGCCGGCGCTGAAGCTGGAGCGGGCGCAGTTCATGGTCGACGTGGTCAGCGATCCGCAGGCAGTCGCCGCCGAAGGCATCGATACCGTCGAATTCCACGTGCAGACCAATCCCGGCACGCGGCCGGGGCCGATCATGAAGGTGGCATCAGGCGGCGAACTGTCGCGCTTCCTGCTGGCGCTGAAGGTGGCGCTTGCCGATCGCGGTTCGGCGCCGACATTGGTATTCGACGAAATCGACACTGGCGTCGGCGGCGCTGTTGCCGATGCCATCGGCCAAAGGCTGAAACGGCTGTCGGAGCGGGTGCAGGTGCTGTCCGTTACCCATGCGCCGCAGGTCGCTGCCCGCGCGGCGACCCATCTGCTGATCTCCAAGGGTCCCTCGGAGGCCGGCGGCGACAAGATCGCCACCCGGGTGGCCACCATGCAACCGGCCCACCGTACCGAGGAAATCGCCCGCATGCTGGCCGGCGCTTCGGTCACCGACGAGGCCCGTGCCGCGGCGGCCAAGCTTCTGGCCGGCGGTCACTGAGGTGCCGTCGTGCAATGGGCGTCGACGGCGGCGATTGCATAACCACTGAAAACCGCTAGCTTCTCCCCATGTTCGCTCTCCTGTCTCAATACTGGCCACATATTCTGCTGGTGCTGTCCATCGTCATGGGCACGGCCGCCGCCATTCACGCGGCGATGACCAAGCGCGATGTACGCTCGGCTACCGGCTGGGTGGCGGTCATCCTGCTGTCGCCGATCATCGGCGCGCTCCTCTACGGGGTGGCGGGCATCAACCGCATCCGCCGCGCCTCGGTCCTGCAAAGGCGCGGCGCACGCGCCGAGCGGCAACGGGAAATGCTTGCCCTTTACGACGTCACCGATCTCGACTGCGAAAACCTGTTCGGCAGCCGGATGCGGGCGATGAAGACGCTGGGCGACCGCGTCGCTCAATGTGCACTGACCTCCGGCAACGGCATCACGATCCTTTCCTCGGGAAAAGAGGCCTATGATGCGATCTGCGCGGCGATCGACGCTGCCAGCCGCAGCGTGATTCTCGAGACTTATATCTTCGACCGCGACGAAGCCGGCATGCGGGTGGCCGACTGCCTGATCGCCGCCCACCGCCGCGGTGTCATCGTGCGGGTATTGATCGACGCCGTCGGTGCCCGCTACAGCGTGCCCAGCATTCTCGGCTACCTGAAGGACGGCGGCGTTGTTGCCGACGCCTTCAACGGCAATGTCATCATGGGATTGCGTCTGCCGTACGCCAATCTGCGTACCCACCGCAAGATCATCGTCGTGGACGGCGCGCAGGCATTCGTCGGCGGCATGAACATCCGCGCCGCCTTCATCGGCGACCATCCGTCCGGGGATACCCATTTTCGCGTCACCGGTCCCGTGGTTGCCGATCTGTTTTCGGTGGCGGCCGACGACTGGCATTTCCAGACGGGTGAATTCCTTGCCCACCGCGCCTGGGATATCTCCGTTGACGATGCCGTGCTCGGGCAGCCGGTGTTCGTGCGCGCCGTGGTATCGGGGCCAGACCGCAACTTGGAGACCAACCACAAGCTGCTGATGGGGGCGTTTTCGGTCGCGAAAAAATCGATCCGCATCATGTCGCCGTATTTCCTGCCCGACAACGAACTTTTAAGCGCCCTGGCGACGGCCGCCCGGCGCGGCGTCGCCGTCGATATCGTCGTGCCCTCACAGAACAACCTGGCGCTGGTCAGTCATGCGATGACCGCCCAGTTCGAGATCATCCTCAAGGATCGCTGCCGGCTGTGGCGGGCGCCGGGGCGCTTCAACCATTCCAAGCTGGTCTCGATCGACGGCAAATGGGCTTATGTCGGCTCCTCCAACCTCGATTCCCGTTCGCTGCGGTTGAATTTTGAAATCGACCTCGAGATTTTTGACGCCAATTTTGCCGCGACCATCGACGCGCGCATAGCCGAAGGCCTGAAAGGTGCCGCCGAGGTGACGATGGAAGAGCTCAAGGCGCGCCCGTTCGTCGTTCGTCTGTTCGACCGCGTCCTCTGGCTCGGTTCGCCCTATCTGTAGGCTTGCGGGGCGACAAAACGATCACGCCTGTCGATCCGGCATGGAAAAATTTGGCGGTTGCCCTATTCTTTAACCGTAATCCGTCCCTTCAAGCGACCAGGCATACCGGCGAATTGATGAAGAAGAACAAAGACAACCTCGCCCTTTCGATGATCACCTCCTTTCGCAATCGCCGTATGCGCCCCTTTCCGGAGGATGTTTCCGTGGGGGACGTGAAGCCCGGGCTGCTCGTCGCCTCCTACAATGTCCACAAATGCGTCGGCACCGACGGGCGGTTCGATCCGGAACGTACCTTCGCGGTGATCCGCGAGATCGCGCCGGACGTCATCGCGCTGCAGGAGGCCGACAAGCGGTTCGGCGAACGGGTCGGCCTGCTCGACCTGCCGCGGCTTCAGCTGGAAACCGGACTGGTGCCGGTTCCGATCGCCGGCATGCCGAAATCGCACGGCTGGCGCGGCAATGTGCTCCTGTTCAAGGAAGGCATGGTGCGCGATGTGCACCAGATCGCGCTGCCAGGGCTGGAGCCGCGCGGGGCGCTGGTGGCAGAGATCGAGCTTGCCAATGGGGCAACGCTCAGGGTGATCGCCGCCCATCTGGGGCTGCTGAAGGTATCGCGGCAGCAGCAGGCGGAATTCATCCTCGAGCTGATCCGCAGCCGGGCCGAATGCCCGACCCTGCTGATGGGCGATTTCAACGAGTGGCGGCTCGGCAAGGGCTCGTCGCTGCATCGCCTCGCGCCGATGTTCGGGCCGCTGCCACCGGCGCTGCCGAGCTTCCCTTCGCGGCTGCCGGTGCTGTCGCTAGACCGGATCCTCAGCAATCGCGACGGCCTGATTTCCGACATGGCGGTCCATGATTCGCGGCTGGCGCGGATTGCCTCGGATCACCTGCCGCTGAAGGCGCGGATCGATCTGGCACGCGTGGCGGGCCCGACAGCCAATTCCTGAACGGTGGGGCTACTTCGAACGGTCTTTTCATTCACGATTTTTCGGCTAAACCACTGTTGGCAAGCGGGAGGGCGGCGATGGCACACGAAAAGACGGTGGTCGAGAATCTGGACGAGGCGGAAGCCGCCGCTGAGCTGGCGCGGCTGGCGGCCGAGATCGCCCATCATGATGCGCTTTATCACGGCAAGGACGCGCCGGAGATCACCGACGCCGACTACGACGCGCTGAAGCGGCGCAACGATGCGATCGAGGCGCGCTTTCCGCAACTGATGCGTGACGACAGCCCGACGCTGCGGGTCGGCGCCGCTCCGGCCGCAGCCTTTGCCCAGATCACCCATGCTCGACCGATGCTGTCGCTCGACAACGTGTTTTCCGACGCTGACGTCGCCGATTTCGTTGCTGCCGTCTATCGCTTCCTCGGCCATCTGCCGGACAATTCGATCGCCATTACCGCCGAGCCCAAGATCGACGGACTGTCGATGTCGATCCGCTACGAGAACGGTCGCATGGTTTCGGCTGCCACCCGCGGCGACGGCACCACCGGAGAAAATGTCACTGCCAATATCCGCACCATCAAGGAAATCCCGCAAAAGCTGCCCGCAGGCGTGCCGGCGGTGGTCGAGGTGCGCGGCGAGGTCTACATGGCCAAGAGCGATTTTCTGGCACTCAACGCGCGGATGGAGGCCGAGGGCAAACAGACCTATGTCAATCCGCGAAACACCGCGTCGGGGTCGCTGCGCCAGTTGGACGCTTCCGTCACGGCCAGCCGCAACCTGAGATTCTTCGCCTATGCCTGGGGCGAAATGTCGGCAATGCCGGCCGATACGCAGATGGGCATGGTGGAAAAATTCCGCGCATGGGGCTTTCCGGTCAATCCGCTGATGCAGCGGCTGTTTTCGACCGAGGAGATCCTGACCCAATACCGCGAGATCGGTATCGCCCGTGCCGATCTGAACTATGACATCGACGGCGTCGTCTACAAGGTCGACCGGCTCGACCTGCAGGAGCGCCTCGGGTTTCGCTCGCGTAGCCCGCGCTGGGCGACGGCGCACAAGTTCCCGGCGGAGCAGGCGATGACCCATCTGACCGGCATCGACATCCAGGTCGGCCGCACCGGGGCGCTGACGCCGGTGGCGCGGCTGGAGCCGATCACGGTCGGCGGCGTCGTCGTCACCAATGCAACCCTGCACAATGCCGATTACATCAAGGGCATCGGCAATGGCGGCGAGGTCTTGCGCGAAGGGCGCGATATCCGCATCGGCGACCTGGTCATCGTCCAGCGCGCCGGCGACGTCATCCCGCAGATCGTCGACGTGGTGATGGACGAACGACCGGATACAGCTGTCCCCTACGTTTTCCCGCAGAAATGCCCGGTCTGCGGCAGCCACGCGGTGCGCGAGGTGCATGAAAAGACCGGCAAGCTTGATTCGGTGACCCGTTGCACCGGTGGCTTCGTCTGCCGCGCGCAGGCGGTCGAACACCTCAAGCATTTCGTTTCCCGCAACGCCTTCGACATTGAGGGTCTTGGCAGCAAGCAGATCGATTTCTTTTTCGAAAGCGACGACCCGGCGCTGCAGATCCGCACAGCGCCTGACATCTTTACCCTAAAGCGCCGCCAGGAGGGATCGGCACTGACCAAGCTCGAAAATATCGAGGGCTTTGGAAAGGTCAGCGTCAAAAAGCTGTTCGACGCCATCGATGCTCGCCGCGAGATTGCGCTGGCGCGGCTGATCTATGCGCTCGGCATTCGCCACGTGGGTGAGACCACGGCCAAGCTGATGGCGCGTTCCTATGGCTCTTACGGTCATTTCGCGGCGGAGATGAAGGCGGCGGCACCGCTCCATGGCGACGCCTGGAACGACCTCAACGCCATAGACGGCATAGGTGAGGTGGTCGCCCGCTCGATCGTCGAATTCTACAAGGAGCCACGCAATCTTGCCGTGCTGGAGAGGTTGCTGGAGGAGGTGACGCCGATCGATGCCGCGGCTCCGGTTGACACCGGGAGCCCGGTTGCCGGCAAAACGGTGGTGTTTACCGGCAGCCTGGAAAAGATGACCCGCGACGAGGCCAAGGCGCGGGCCGAAAGTCTGGGCGCCAAGGTTGCGGGTTCGGTTTCAAAGAAGACCGACATTGTAGTGGCTGGGCCCGGCGCAGGATCGAAGCTCGACAAGGCGCGAGAGCTTGGGATAGCCACCATGGACGAGGACGAGTGGCTGGCGCTGATTGGCGGGTAGTGGTCGTCAGTCGCGCGGGACGCCCTCACGGGTCGGTATACCCCACCGCCCGCACGGTGACCGCCTTGCCCGATGGATCCGTCTCGAAGAACAGCGCACCCCTGGCTTGTGACTGGGCCGGGACATAGTCGAAGGAAATCTCGGCGTCTTCCACTACGGTGTCCCGATCGCGGATCTCGCCGCGCACCACCACCGCTGCGGCCGTCGTCGGAGCGGAATTACGGATGGCGAATTCAACGCGGTAGCCGTCCGACACCTTTTCGACCTTGCCCTGTTCGACCGTCAGGTCCGGCGGCGTTTCGCTGCCGGTAGCGGCTTCGTAGCCGACCCAGCCGATCAGGGCGATGACCAAAGCCGCCGATACCAGTCCGGTCAGCCATTCAATCCAGTGCGGGTCGTCGCTCTCGGTATGGGATCGGCTCTTGGTCGTGGTCATGATGGTCTCACAGGATCAGGCGCGCAGCGGCGGCACCGAGGGCTGCAGGAAAGCCGAGGACGATAACAGACAGGATCACCTGGATCGCCGCGGTGTCGTCGAGCCGGCCGAAGGTCCACAGGGTGTAGAGGCTGATCAGCAACGCCAGGACATAGCCAGGCAGCGTGAAGCGCACGAAGGCATGCCACCAGGGGGTGTCCGGCGAAAGTTCGTGGCTGCCCACGAAACACATTGCATAGACGAAGCCATGCATCAGGGTGATCGAAAGCACCAGGATGGCGAGCGCATGCCAGGCGGTCATCTTGTAGGAGAGAACGATCATTTCCTCGGTCGGCGCCACATTCAGGGACAGGAACAGGGCGCCGGCCGCCATCATGAACAGTTCGCCGCCGTAGCTCGTACTGCGCTCTGCGGCCTCGTCGTCCGTTTCGTCATCGTCGCCGCTGGCGGATAGCTGGCTGCGGCCCAGCATGGCACCGATGCTGGCCGGCACAGCTTGAAGCGCAATCTTGCCGCATATCTCCGTCAGTGGCATGCCAGGCTTGAGGATGCCGAAGCCGGTGAGGATGATGGCGCTGGAAAAGATACCGATGCCATATGCGACGGTCGCGTCGCGCGCCGCCTGGCCCCAGGTGAAGGTCTCTTCGAAGCCGATGCGGTAAGCGAGAATGACGAGAAGCGGAATGTTGAGCAGCATCAACAACAGGAGCCGCTCCCGTTCGATGTAGAACCCAAGATACCACATCTCCATGGTCATGAGCATAGGCAAAGCAAACAGCAGCGCGCCGGCCAGCGCCCGTGCGAGCCCGATCAGATACGCGCTCGACCGGTTTTTGTCGTCGCCTGCCGCAGTCGTTGCCGCCGCCATGTCTTCCCCTTCGCGTCGCTGGCATAGGAATGCCGTCTGCGAAGGAAGGTTCCGTCGGCCGTTTTCGAATGGCTATAAATGCTCCATGGCGGAGGCGCGGTTGGCGACCTTTGCCCACCGGCCGGCCGAATCCTTAGCCAGATCGGCAAGGCTAACGGCGCCGAACCGATCCAGCAGGATCGCTTCGGCGCTGCGCATGGCGTCGGACAGCGCCGCGTTGACCGCCTGCTCGACCACGCAATCGGGGTTGTCGCCGGCAAGCCCTATGGAAAAAAGGTCCGGCGCGCCAAGCGCAGCATGGATGTCGCGCAGCGTGATTTCCTGCAACGGGCGGGCCAAGACCCAACCGCCGCCGTGGCCCTTTTCCGAGCGGACATAGCCCTTGTCGCGCAAGCCCGCCATGGTGCGGCGGACGACCACCGCATTGGTGCATAGCATCGCGGCTATGGCCTCCGACGTCGCCGCTCCCTCGCGACCATCCATATGGATGAGGATGTGCAGCATACGGGATAGCCGGGTGTCGTGTCTCATGGCGTGTTCCAATTGTCGTCGCCTGCTCTCTAGCAAATTACCATTGATGTAACAATAGAAGTGGCGTGACCCTTGACGAAGGGTTTCATGTAACAATATAAGTGGCGTGACGATGCCCGCAGTTTTGCGCGGCTCCGAATTTTCCGAACGACGCGAAGGAATATCGCCATGGACTATGATGTGATCATTATCGGCGGCAGCTATGCCGGTCTGTCTGCGGGCCTGCAACTCGCCCGTGCCCGACGCAGGATACTGGTGATCGACGCCGGTGAGCGCCGCAATCGTTTTGCCGCCACGTCGCACGGCTTCCTCGGGCAGGACGGCCGCGATCCGGCGCAGATCGCCGCCGACGGTCGCGACCAGCTGCTGCGATACCCGACAGTGGAGTGGCAGAATGGCAGAGCGCAATCGGCACGGCGCATCGAAGGGGGCTTTGCGGTTGATACAGGTGCCGGTGATATCCGCACCACCCGCCGTATCATCCTTGCCACTGGTGTCGTCGACCGGCTGCCGGATGTTCCGGGACTGGCCGAGCGCTGGGGGAAATCCATCTTCACCTGCCCCTATTGTCACGGCTATGAGCTGAACCAGGGCCGCATCGGGGTGCTGGCCCGTTCGGCAATGTCCCTGCACCACGCGATCATGCTGCCGGACTGGGGTACCACGACCTTCTTCACCAACGGTGCGTTCGAACCCGATGCCGAGCAGAGGGCGCAATTGCAGGCGCGCGGCGTCACGATCGAAGCCGTGCGTGTGGCCGAAATCACCGGAACGAAAGCGGATATCCTCTTGCAGGACTGGCGGCTCGTCGCCTGCGACGGCCTGTTTACGATGACGGAAACCTATATCGACGGTCCCTGGGCACAGCAGCTCGAATGTGCGCTCGACGACGGTCCTTTTGGCCCGTTCATACGCGTGGACGAGAGCCAGGAGACCACCCAGAAAGGCGTGTTTGCCTGCGGTGATGCCGCCCGGGCCATGGCCTCGGTGGCGATGGCCGTCGCGGCGGGCGCCATGGCCGGTGTCGGCGCGCATCGCTCGCTGATTTTCGAACCGCGCTGACGACATGCCTGGCCGTCGGCCCAAATCTTGAACGGGATCGCGCAAATAAAAAGGGCGCCTGCGAGAGGCGCCCTTGAGATCAGCCCTTGAAGGGGGGCTTGTCCTTCTTGCGGAACGGCTTGGCATCGCCGTTCTTGGGGTATCCGGCCTTGGCAGGCTTGGCGCCCCAGACCTGATCGTCCTGCGCGCGGGCAGGATCGGCCGGGGCGGCTGCAGCCTTCGGCTGGTACTTCGGCCGCTCGGCGGCATCGAATTTCTTGCCCTCGTACGGCTTCTTGTCGGCGTAGGGCTTTTTATCACCATAGGCCGGCTTCTTATCGCCATAAGCCGGCTTGTCGCCATACGGTTTCTTGTCGCCGTAGGCGGGCTTGTCGCCATAGGGCTTCTTGTCGGCGTAGGGCTTCCTGTCGCCATAGGCGGGCTTTTCGCGGGCGCTGCCGCCCTGCATGCTGGGCATGGTGGAGCCGAGGCGCTTGACGGTGATGCCGCGTTCCAGCGCCTTGTTGGGGCCGAGTGCGGTAAAGAAGCGTTCGGCATCAGACGCGGCGATTTCGACGAAGGTCTCGTCCGGCTGCATCTTGATGGCGCCGATCTCGCTCTTGGTGATATTGCCCATGCGGCACAGCATCGGGATCAGCCAGCGTGGCTCGGCGCTCTGCTTGCGGCCGACCGACAGCGAGAACCAGACGCTCTCGGTAAAGTCGTCGCGGCGGGCGCCGGGCTCGGGACGGGACGACGTAAAATCGTCGCCCTCGCGGCGTTTGCCGGGTGCGGAGACGGCGACCTGGATCAGGTCTTCGGGCGCCGAATGGGCGGTGCGGTACATGCGCACGAAGGCGGCGGCGATCTGTTCGGGGCCATGCTGCTCCAGCAGCTGGGCGATGAACGGCCGTTCGGCATCGTTCAGCACTTCGCTCAGCGCAGGGTCGGCCAGAATCCGCTCGTCGTCGCGCTTCAGGACGTCGTCGGCCGACGGCGGCATCGCCCAGGCGGCGTTGATGCCGGCAGCCTGCAGCAGGCGCTCGGCCTTGCGGCGCGCGCTGCCGGGGACGATCAGGGCCGAGACGCCCTTTCGGCCGGCGCGACCGGTGCGGCCCGAACGGTGCAGCAGGGTTTCCGGGTTGGTCGGAAGATCCGCGTGGATGACCAGCTCGAGCCCGGGCAGGTCGATGCCGCGGGCGGCGACGTCGGTGGCGATGCAGACGCGGGCGCGCCCGTCGCGCATGGCCTGCAGCGCGTGGGTGCGCTCGTTCTGGCTGAGTTCGCCAGACAGCGCAACGACCGAGAAGCCGCGGTTGTTGAAACGGGCGGTCAGGTGGTTGACGGCGGCGCGAGTCGAGCAGAACACCAGGGCGTTCTTGGCTTCGTAATAGCGCAACACGTTGATGATCGCGTTTTCGCGGTCGGACGGGGCAACGGTCAGCGCCCGGTATTCAATGTCGACATGCTGCTTCTCTTCGCTGGTGGAAGCAATACGGACGGCGTCGCGCTGGTAGCTCTTGGCCAGCGTCGCAATGGCCTTCGGTACGGTGGCCGAAAACATCAGGGTGCGGCGTTCGGCAGGTGCCGCGTCGAGGATGAATTCGAGATCCTCGCGGAAACCAAGGTCCAGCATCTCGTCGGCCTCGTCGAGGATGACGGCGCGCAGGCCCGACAGATCGAGCGAGTTGCGGGTGATGTGGTCGCGCAGACGCCCGGGGGTGCCGACGACGATATGGGCGCCGCGGTCGAGCGCCCGGCGCTCGTCGCGCATGTCCATGCCGCCGACGCAGGAAGCGATCACCGCGCCGGTCATCTCATAGAGCCAGTCGAGCTCGCGCTTGACCTGCAGGGCCAGTTCACGGGTCGGCGCGATGGCGAGCGCCATCGGCGCGCCGGCCTTGCCGAAACGCTGCTCCGAGCCGAGCAGGTTGGTAGCAATCGCGAGACCAAAGGCCACGGTCTTGCCGGAGCCGGTCTGGGCCGACACCAAAGCATCGGCGCCCTTGAGTTCGGAGTCGAGCACCGCCTTCTGCACGGGCGTCAGGTCGGTATAACCGCGCTTGCGCAACGCCTCCGCGATCGGCGCCACGATGCCGTCAAATACTGTCATATTGTCTTGTCTTTCGAAATTCGGGTCTCTTGCACCCTGAGCCGATGATGCAATCGGGCGGCCCGGTTCGCCGCACCCCACACATTGTGGGTCAATTCTATGCGGCTCTCCTACTTCGCAATCGCGATATTGTACAGAGCGGAATTGCCGGCCGGGCGGAGAAAGCGTACCGTTTCGCCGGATTTCGGCCTGTTATGGTGAATGAAGGGAGGTTTCCAGGCGTTGGAAGCCTGCAGTGGCCCAATGCAAAAGCCTCTCTCCAGGCGAAAGCAGATGGGTCCGCGCTATCGCCTTATCGACAGGATCAACGTCATCGGGTTGTTCTGTGAGGCTACAAAACCATAGTGCTCGTAAAAAGCCTTAGCGCCATCGGATATTGCATGCGCGATCAGACCGCGGATGCCGACGATCGCCGCCGCTTGGGAGGTGCGCAGGACGGCATCCTGCACGAGAGCTGTGCCCAATCCACGTCCCTGCCAGTCGCGATCGACGGCAAGGCGACCGAGTATAGTCACGGGGATAGGATCCGGCATATTTCGGCGTAGCGCTCCGGGCGCGTCGCTCGCAGCCAACCCGCCCGAAGACAGGCAATAATAGGCTACAACCCTGCGCGCGTCCGCTACGACATAGGTGCGGGAAGCGCCGGTAAACTGGTTGGCGCGCGCACGCCGACGCAACCATTCGTCAAGCGTGTCATATCCGCTCATGAAAGGCGCCAGATCATGGGCGTCGGACAGAAGCGTTGGCGCCTGCAACATTATGGTTGCCAGGGCTTGGGTGCCGCCATTAGCCGCGCATAGCCCTCGCTGTCGGGGGCCGCGTCCAGGACAGACAAATAATACCGGTAGCTTTCCGCATCGACGCGCACCAGCGTCTGGTCCAGCACTGCGTCTTCGGCGGCCCGCCGGGCCGCGTCGATCATGAAGTCCGACCGCGTCTTGCCCTGTGCAGTGGCAGCGCGATCGATCAGGGTTCGGATGTCGTCGCGAACCCGCAGGTTGACGGCGTGGGTATGCTGTACGGGTTTTGTCGACATTGATAACTACTTTCCTATTGGCATATGAGATAGATACACGTTGTGTATCTCAATTGAAAGTGTGGCTGATCTTACCCGTTGGTCGAATCACCGCCGCATTTGCCTCTCCCGCCATCCCGCTTTATGAATATGACTTCCCCGAATCGCCCGGATATCGCCTTGAAAACCATCGCCATCGACTTTGAGACCGCCAACGAGGAGCGGGGGAGTGCGTGTTCGGTGGGGCTTGCCTGGATCAAGGAGGGCCGGGTGGTGCGGGTCGAGGAGCGGCTGATCCGGCCAAAGAGCATGCGCTTTTCCGGCTTCAACATCGCGATCCATGGCATCAGGCCCGAGCACGTCGCCGACGCGCCCGAATTTCCCGAGGTGATGGACGAGTTCGCCGACGACTTCGATGGCGCGACGATGATCGCCCACAATGCCGCCTTCGATTTCAGCGTGTGGCGCTCGGCGCTCGACCAGTACCGACAGCGCTATCCGGTGCTGAGCTATCTCTGCAGCGTCAAGCTTGCCCAGCGCCACTGGCCGCATCTCACATCCCACAAGCTCAACGTCGTGGCGTCTCATCTGGGGCTGCGCTTCGTCCACCACAACGCCGCGGAGGATGCCGCGATGTGCGCCCAGGCGGCAATCGCCATTGCCCGCGAAAACGACGTCGAGCATGTCTCGGACGTGGCGGTGCGCATCGGCATGAAGCCGGGCCGGCTCTATGTCGGCGGCTACGATCCCTGTTCCTGCCGCAGGCGCTGAGGCACCCTTGCAACAGCCGCTCTTGCAACAATGCCTGCAAGGCTTATCTATCGGATATTGCTGCTCAGGAGATCATGATGTCGTACAAAGCTCTGGCCTATGCGGGTATTGCCGCCATGCTTGTCGCCCTCCCGGCTGCCGCGGAAGTCGTCGGCAAGGTTGGTGTCGACTGGGTCGGCAATGACATCATCGTCGATGCCGTCAGCGATCCCGAGATCAAGGGCATAACCTGCCACGTGACCTATTTCGACCGCTCGATCATCGACCGGCTGTCGAAGGGCAACTGGTTCGAGGATCCTTCGAACAATTCCATCGCCTGCCGCCAGACCGGCCCGATCGAGATCGGCGATATCGATCTGTCCGAGGAAGGCCAGGAGGTTTTCAAGGCGGGCATGTCGCTGATCTGGAAGCAGCTGGTGGTCAACCGCATCTACGACCGGAAGAACGATACGCTGATCTATCTCGCCCATTCGCGCCAGGTCGTCGACGGCTCGGCAAAGATGTCGATCTCGACGGTGCCGCTGTTCAACCAGCCGGTGACCTGGAAGAACGGCAAGCCGGAATAAATCCGGCTGAAAATTTCCGCAATGGATGGCATATCGATCCGTGCTGCGGCAGCGAGCGGATCGCCAAGTCTTCGCGCGTCGGCGCGAAGACCTGGCATGAAAAGCTCAGCAGGCCTGATCAGGCGGCCTGGCTCAGCTCGTCGGCAATCACGGTATCGAGGTTCAGGAAGCAGACCATCGATTTTTCCAGCGCGACGATGCCGCGGCAGAAGGCGCGCTGGGCTTCCGGGATGATTTCCGGTGCCGGCTGAAGGTCTTCGCTCTTGATCGTCATCATGTCGGAAACCTGCTCGACCAAGAGGCCCACCAGCTTGCCGGCGATGTCGGTGACGATGATGGCGGCGCGCTCGGAAGGATCGGTCATCTTCATGCCGAGGCGGCAGGCCATGTCGATGACCGGGATCACCGCGCCGCGCAGGTTGATGAGGCCGAGCACGTAGGGCGGCGTATGTGGCATCGGGGTCACCGGCGCCCAGCCGCGGATCTCGCGGATCGCCATGATATCGATGCAGAATTCCTGTTCGCCGAGGTGAAAGGACACGATCTCGAGATAGCTGCCGGACTGCTTGATGGCATTATTGTTCATGTCAAAACTCTTCCCAGATGTCTGTTGCAACCGCCAGATTGCCACAGCGGCCGTCATGCCGTGGCTGAACGCGTGAGGACCGGATTTTTGTTGGAAATGCGGAGCACCGGGAGGGCCGGCAGACATCATGTCTGAATAATCGCTGGGACTATCTTCGCCTAGAACACTATCGGCATGAGCGATCAGATCACGGCCAGCAGGGTTCTTTCTCTCTTAACCAATAGCGCAGTTCGATTAACGCATTGCAAACGCGCGAGCAGCGGGGTCCAGCGTCGCACCGACGAAGATTTGGCCTTTCATCGGCCGCCTGACGGCGATAAGCTCATGGCATGGAACTGATCCATTCGAAGATAACGCTTTATGCTCTGATGGCAGGCCTGGTGCTGGCATTTGCCGCCCTGTCGGCGCTGGCGTTTGCCGGCTGGCTTTCATATGGCGCCGAGATCCTGCTGACGATGTCTGAAACCGCGCTTTCCTACTGCTTCTGAACCTGATCGTCGCCGCCCGGCGAGACAAATGCGCGCGGGTGGACCAAATGCCGCGCAGTTGAATTGCGAATATCGGCAGGTCGCGCTATCAGCGCTTGACGGACTGAACGCACGCTCCGCCGCCTGGTATTTTTAGGATTCGACGATGAAAACTTTTCGTATTGTGATCTGGGCCGCCGTGGTGGTGGTTGCCGGCGTGCTCGGCTGGCTGACATTTTCGATTACCGAGACCAAGCAGCAGATTGCCGAGGCGCCATTCGGCGTACCGTTCCAGCTTATCGACCAGAAGGGCCAGCCGATCACAGAGCAGGCGTTCCGCGGCAAGCCGACCGCGCTGTTCTTCGGCTTCACCCATTGCCCCGAAGTCTGCCCGACGACGTTGTTCGAACTTGACGGCTGGCTGCACAAGGTCGATCCGGATGGTACCAAGATGCAGGCGTATTTCGTCACCGTGGATCCCGAGCGCGATTCGCCTGCGCTGCTCGGCCAGTATATTTCCAACGTTACCGACCGGGTGACCGGCATCGGCGGCCCGGTCGACAAGGTCGCCGAGGTGATCAAGGGCTTTCGCGTCTACGCCAAGAAGGTGCCACTCGAAGAAGACAAGCCGGATGGGGACTATACCATGGACCACACCGCCTCGGTTTTCCTGCTCGACGCCGAGGGACGGTTTGCCGGCACAATCAGTTATGGCGAGAACCCCGATGTGGCCGTCAAGAAGCTCGAGAACCTGAAGACGCGTACCTAGAGCACGGCTGATTGGCGTCACCGTCGCGGCGCGTATTGTCACGCTCGGCGATGCGTTGTACCGAGACCGCTGCCGCGCCGCCATCCGCTGCGTTCGACGGCCTCGACAGGAAAGACCGACCGTGAGCGAAATCCGTCTCTATGTGACCGCCAACGAGAAAAACGCCACGCGGATCCTCGATCTGCTGACGGATGCTCTCGGCGAGGACGACCTGGCCATTGCCACGACCGAAATCGAAGAGAAGAAGGACATCTGGGAAACCTCGATCTATCTGGCGGCCGAGGAGGAGCAGGCGGTAACGGCCCGCTTTGCTGCGGTGCTGGTCGACGATCATGCCGGCCTCGTCATCGAGCGTGAGATCATTCCCGATATCGACTGGATCGCCAAGTCACTGGAGGGGCTGAAGCCGGTGCGGGCGGGACGCTTTCTGGTGCACGGCTCCCACGACCGCGACAAGGTCCGCACCAGCGACATCGCCATCGAGATCGATGCCGGCCAGGCGTTCGGCACCGGCCATCACGGCACCACGGCCGGCTGCCTGGAAATGATCGAACAGGTGGTGCGTTCGCGCCGGGTCACCAGGGCGCTGGATCTCGGCACCGGCAGCGGCGTGCTGGCGATCGCCGTGCGCAAGCTGCTGCCGATCCCCGTGCTGGCGACCGACATCGACCCGATCGCAATCCGCGTCGCCCGCGAAAATGGCCAGCGCAACGGCATCCCGTCCGGTATCGATTTTCGCACCGCGCCCGGGTTTCACTCGACGGCCTTTGGCGAATACGCGCCGTTCGACCTGATCATCGCCAATATTCTGGCCCGGCCGCTGATGAAGATGGCCCCGCAACTGGTCAACCATCTGGCGATAGGCGGGTCGGTCATTCTGTCGGGGATTCTGGCCGGCCAGCGCTGGAAGGTGATCGCCGCCTATAACGGGGCCGGTGTCCGCCATGTGCGCACGCTGTGGCGCAATGGCTGGGTGACGATCCACCTGCAGCGCGGCTGAAACCCGCCGCTTCCACGCTGACGTTTATGCTGCGGTGCAGCACTGCATTTTTCGCAAATCTGGACGTCACGTTGCGACGTGCAAAAGGCGGCATCCGGAGACGCCGCCTTCGGGTCGTTTGCAACGACCGCGGCCCGCGAGCGTGGGGAGGGACATGCTCGAGCGGTACCGCATTCCGCCTGGCCGAGAGCGCTGGGAGGATACGCCGACGGCCTTCGGAAATCAGAATGTATAGCTGGTCGAACCGCGGCGGCGAAGTTCTTCGCGGGTAACGCCCATGGATGCCAAGGTCTTGTCGTCGAGGCCGAGCAGGGCGCCGTTGACGTAACGGGTCGCCTGGCGCTCGCGGGCAGCGATGACGCGATTGAAGGCAGTGCGCAGGAAGTTGTCGGCCATGGTCTTGATCCTTTTTCCGGAAGGGCAGGTTGTGCGCCCTTTCGATGATTGAGATATAGGCGCTCGGGGCCGAACTTAGCAGAGGTAAAGCCTCATGGGTGTTATGCGCTGACTGCATCGGTCGACTGATCACGCGACATTCCAATGTTAAAATGAACAAATATTATGCAGGTGCTTTTTGAGCTAAGGGTGGCGTGGGCGCTCACCTTCGGCTTTGGACGGAGGAGGTGTGCGACGGGAATGGCGTGGGCTTCAATGATTGTTATAAAGGGTTCCAGATTCTTTCTTTCAGCAGGTCCCTCGATGTTCCAGTCCTTTGAAACGACCTCCACCCCACAGTTCGGACGTGCCCACGTCGATGCCCTGCGGGCCCAATTCGCCGATCTCGGTATCGATGGCTTCCTGGTGCCGCGCGCAGACGAATATCAGGGCGAATACGTGCCGGCGGCCTCCGAGAGGCTCTCCTGGCTTTCGGGCTTTACCGGCTCGGCCGGCATGGCGCTGGTAACGGCCGCACAGGCCATTGTCTTCGTAGACGGCCGCTATGTGACCCAGTTGGCCGAGCAGGCCGACCAGACGGTTTTCACCGGCGGCGACCTGGTCAACGAGCCGCCGCATGTCTGGATTTCGCGGCATGCACCAAAAGGTTTTCGGCTCGGTATAGACCCCTGGCTGCACACCGGCGCCGAGGTCAAGCGTCTTGAAAAGGCGCTGGCGGAGCAGGACGGTACCTTGGTGATCCTGGGACAGAATCCGCTGGATCGCATATGGGAGGGACGGCCGGCAGCGCCGCTCGGGGCCGTTATCATCCAGACGGAGACCTATGCCGGCATACTTGCCCGTGACAAAATATCTAAGATTGCCGCCGATCTCGAAGAGCGCCGGATCGATGCGGCGCTGATCACCGATCCATCCTCGGTCGCCTGGTTGTTCAATATCCGCGGTGCCGACGTGCCGCATACACCGCATCCGTTGGCGCGCGCCATCGTCCATGCGGGCGGCGGCGTCGACCTGTTTCTTGACAAGCGCAAGACCGGCATCGAGGTGGAGGCGTATCTGGCGCAGCTCTGCACCCAGCGAGCGCCCGCCGATCTCGACGACCGGTTGGCGACGCTGGCGACCAGGGGCAGCCGGGTTTTGATCGACCCCGATCTTACTCCTTACGCGCTGGTGCAGGCGATCCGCGCCGGCGGCGGGACGATCGTCGAGGGCAACGACCCGGCCAAAATGCCGCGGGCGGTCAAGAACGGTACCGAGATCAACGGTTCGGCCGCGGCCCACCTCCAGGACGGGGCGGCTGTCGTCGAGTTCCTGAGCTGGCTCGATGGACAGCCTGCGGGATCGGTGACCGAGATCGAGGCCACCAGGGCACTGGAGACGGCACGCAGTCGGGTTGGCGAGCGGATGCAGAACCCGCTGAAGGACATCTCCTTCGACACCATAGCCGGGGCCGGCGAGCACGCGGCGATCATGCATTACCGCGTTACCAACGAGACCGACCGGACGCTGAATGCCGGCGAGATGTTCCTGATCGATTCCGGCGGCCAATATGTCAATGGCACCACCGACATTACCCGCACGCTGGCAATAGGGGCTGTTGATGACGAGCAAAGGCGTTTCTTCACGCTGGTGCTGAAGGGCATGATCGCCATTTCGACGGCGCGGTTTCCGAAGGGCACGCGCGGCTGCGATCTCGATCCGCTCGCCCGGATTGCGCTCTGGAAGGCCGGCGCCGATTTCGCCCATGGCACCGGCCACGGGGTCGGCTCCTACCTGTCGGTGCATGAAGGGCCGCAGCGGATTTCGCGGCTCTCTACCCAGGAACTGCTGCCCGGCATGATCCTCTCCAACGAGCCCGGCTATTATCGTCCCGGCAGCTTCGGAATCCGCATCGAAAACCTCGTCTATGTGCGCGAGGCCGAGCCGATCGACGGCGGCGACATGCCGATGCTGGCCTTCGAGACACTGACGTTTGCGCCGATCGACAAATATCTGGTAATCCACAGCCTGCTTAGCCACGAGGAGGTCGACTGGCTCGATGCCTATCACGCAAAGACGCGCGCGGAGCTGCTGCCGCTGATCCACGACGAGGCGGCGCGGACCTGGCTGATCCGGGCGACGGAACCGTTCGAGCGGTAGAGCAAGACGGCTAGCCGAAGAAGTGGCGGCAGGCGAGCACGGTCAGCCAGCCGGCCACCAGCATCGGAATGGTGGAGAAGCGCAAGGCCACGGGTAGGGCGACGGCCATGGCGATGCGGGTTGCGGTGTCGCCGGCAACAAAGGCGGGTGCCACCAGGGTGGTCAGGACCGCCGCAGGCACGGCGTTAAGGGCCGCCTCCAGCCGCGGCGGCAGTGCCTGCAGCCGCGAAATCAGCAGGAAGCCGCCGACGCGGGTGAGGTAGGTGGCCGCCGCACCGCCGAGGATCAGCAGCGTCATCTCCAGGGTGAACCAATCGCTCATTCGCCCGCCTCCGCGATCTTCGGCGCGGTCGAGAGTGCCGGTTTCGGCGGAAGGGCTGCGGCCAGCAGCACGCCGGCCAACGCGCCGAGGCTGACATGCCAGGGCGAGCCGACATAGTGGAATGCCAGTACCGAAGCGACGGCGCTCACGAGCGCGATGCCGAGAAAATTGTCGCGCTTGCGAAAACCGAGCACGATGCCGAGAAAATATATCGGCAGCAGCACGTCGAAACCCCAGGCTTTCGGATCGCCCATTGCCCGGCCGAAATAGGCGCCGACAAAACTCAACGCCACCCAGCCGGCATAAATCGTCAGGCCAAAACCCATATACCAGGAGAAGCTCACCCGCTGGCGGGACTCGCCACGGGTAACGGTCTCGGCGAATTGCGGATCGGTGAGCAGGAAAAAGCTTGCCAGCTTCTGCGGCAGGGTGAAATGCGCCATGAACGGGGTAATCGCCGCCGAATAGAGGATATGACGGAAGTTGACGGCGAAGATCGACAGGATCACCACCCAGGCGGGGATATCGTGGCCGAACAGCTCTAGTCCGACCAGCTGGCTGGCGCCGGCAAAGATGATAGCGCTCATCAGCGTCGCTTCGCCGACCGTCAGGCCATGGGCGACGGCCAGCGCCCCGAACAAGGCGGCAAACGGCAAGGTCGATACCAATACCGGCGCGCCGCCGCGCGCGCCTTCCCAGAAATCTGTCCGCATGATCCGCTTTTTCCTTTGGGCGCAGCCATAGGCAGGCTTGCTGCAGCGCGCAATTGAATTAGGCTGATGGATCGATTGATTTGGCTGATCTGTCGCGCCGGATCATGAACGAAATCCGAACATACCGTGTCTCTGCCTCAAAAGGGCTGTGACACGATGCCGAGTGAACTGGCTCATGGGCTACCTGGAATTACGAAAGGATATCCTGCGAGGTCACCACTTCAATGCCGGCGGCTCGCATTTGCGCGATCGCCAATTCCACGCCGGACGGATCTATGCCACGGCTCATGTCGGCCACGAAGCGGATTTCTGCGCCCGGCAACATGTCGACGGCGTCGAGCGCGGAAAACTTGACGCAGTAATCGGTGGCAAGGCCGCCGAGGTCGAGTTCCGTAACGCCCTTTGAGACCATATAGGCGCCCAGCCCGGTCAGCGCCGCCCGGTCATTGTCGCGAAAAGCGGAGTAGCTGTCGACGGCGGGGTTCTCGCCCTTGCGCTGGACGAAATCAATGCCGGCCAAATGCAGATCCGGATGAAGCGCTGCATCGTTGGTGCCCTGGACGCAGTGGTCGGGCCACAGCATCTGCGGCTTGCCGGAGAGTTCGCCGATCTCGAAGGGGTGCCTGCCCGGATGCTGCGAGGCGAAGCTGCCGTGGCCGGGCGGGTGCCAGTCCTGCGAGGCGACCACCAGGTCGTAGCGGCCGCTGTCGATCAAGGCGTTGGCGACTGGCACCACGGCATCGCCATCCGCCACCGCCAGGTTGCCACCGGGGCAGAAACCGTTCTGGATGTCGATCAACAGCAGCGCCTTGGTCATGGTGGTCCTCGTCGGTAAAAGATCGGCTAGAATTGCAAGCCTGCGGCGGCTGATCAAGCGCGAAAGCGGCGCAGGCCGTCCTAGTCGAAATTGACAGCCGCGGTGTTGGCACCGCAGAGGAGCACCGCCACCCGTTCATCAGCCTCAGGCACATAAGCGCCGGAGAGCAGGGCGGCGAAGGCGGCGGCGCCACCTGGCTCCAGCACGAGCCGCAGGGTTTCCCAAGCGGCACGCTGGGCATCTCGGATGGCCGCGTCGCTGACCAGTACCGACTGCGCCACATGGGCCTTGGCGATCGGGAACATCCGCTCGCCCACCCGCTTGGGCGCCAGCGAATCGGCGGCGATGCCTTCGGTCGGCGCATCGACCGGCCTGCCGGCTTTCAGCGCGTCGTGCAACGTCGGAGCACCTTCCGGTTCGACGGCAACGATCTTGACGCGGCCCTCGAACCAGGCGGCGATGCCGCCGATCAGGCCGCCGCCACCGACGGCGACCAGCAATGTGGTCATCTCCGGCAGCTGGTCGGCGATCTCGGTGCCGAGCGTGCCCTGGCCCAGTAGCGTGGCGACGTCGTTGAAGGCGTGGATCTGCCGGGCACCCTGGGCTTCGACGAAAGCTTCGCTGGCCGCCAGCGCATCGGCATAGCGGTCACCGCCGACCACCAGCGTGGCGCCGTAGGCGCGGATGCGGTCGATCTTGGCAGCCGAAGTGATCGACGGCACGAAGATGGTGGCCGGCACGCCAAGTGCCCGGGCGGCATAGGCGACGGCAGCGCCGTGATTGCCGCCGGAGGCAGCGGCGACGCCGGCGGCCGGAATGGGCTGACCCGGGGTACCGGCACCCAGCAGGCCGGCAAAAGCACCACGCGCCTTGAACGAGCCGGAATGCTGCAGGCATTCGAGCTTCAAGGCCAGCGGCCGCGGCGGCAGGCCGAAATCGCCGAGATCGGCGGCCATTACCGGGGTGCGGCGAATGTAGGGGGCGATCAGGGCTGCGGTCCGGGCGATGCGGATCGGGGTGATGCTGTCGGTATCGTTCATGGGGATCCCATAGATGAGGTCACAGTTCGTAACTTGGCAGACTTACGAAATGCAAGCGCTGGTTTCCCGAAATGCCCTGACCAATGAAAATCGCCGATCTTCTATCGCGGCGACGCGCGGTGGACCGCAGGCATCATCGCGACAGTGGTTCGGGTCCTGTACCATGGGAAAGCGGGCCCAGGGCTGAATGGGGTTGCGAAGGCGCCCGCATAATATTATCACATGCTTGGGAGCCAATGCTTTTTTCACGCGTTTCGCCGCAAGACCCTCTTTGCGCGCCGCCTGCCCAATCTTTTATCAACGGGATACTGTCATGATTATTTACTTCACCGCCGCGCTGTTCGGCGCCATCGGTCTTGCGCTGGGGGCCGGCGGGATACAGCTCGTTGCCCTGGGTGGCAGCCCGTTTTATCTGTTGGCCGGGGTCGCCTTTCTGGTCACCGCGGTGCTTTTGCTGATGAAGAGCAAATATGCGCTGTGGGTCTACGGACTGCTGATCCTCGGCAGTCTCGGCTGGGCGATCTATGAAGTCGGTTTCGACTGGTGGCAGCTCGGCCCGCGGGGCGGCCTGATCGTGCTGCTAGGCCTCTGGCTGCTGCTGCCCGCCGTACGCCGGCCGCTCGGCTATACCAGCCCTGCCGGCTACCGCTATACCGCGCGGCCCTGGGCTGTCGCCATCCCGGTGCTGGTCGCCATCGTCGTCGCCGGCTATTCGATGACCACCGATCCGCACGACATGGCCGGCGCGCTGCCGACCGAAAGGGTTACCCAGGCGGTGAGCTATGGTGGCGAAATGCCGGATGGCGAGTGGCACCAGTACGGTCGCACGCCCTATGGCCAGCGCTACTCGCCGCTTGCCCAGATCACCACCGAGAACGTATCCAAGCTGGCCGTTGCCTGGACCTACCAGACCGGTGACGTCAAGCTGCCCGACGATGTCGGCGAGACGACCTACCAGGTCACGCCGCTGAAAGTCGGCGACAGCCTCTATCTCTGCACGCCGCATAACTGGGCGATTGCCATCGATGCGGCGACCGGCAAGCAGAAGTGGAAGTTCGATCCCAATGTCGGCCTCAATCCCGATCGCCAGCACCAGACCTGCCGCGGCGTTTCCTATTATGCCGATCCTGCTGCCACGGCCGGTGCCGTTTGCGCCGCCCGCGTCTACCTGCCGACTTCGGATGCCCGCCTGATCGCGCTCGATGCCGCCACCGGCGCCGTTTGCGAAAGCTTTGCCGACAAGGGCACGCTGCATCTCGAAGCCGGCATGAAATACAACCCCGCCGGCTATTATTATTCGACCTCGCCGCCGGTCATCGCCGATGGCAAGATCATCGTCGGCGGCGCCGTCAACGACAACTACTCGACCCAGGAACAGTCCGGCGTCATCCGCGCCTTCGCCGTGCAGACCGGCGCGCTCGTCTGGAACTGGGACAGCGGCAATCCGACAGAGACTGCGCCGCTGCCGCAAGGCCAGACCTATACCACCAATTCGCCGAACGCGTGGTCGGTGCTCTCCGTGGACGAACAGCTCGGCCTCGTCTACGTGCCGCTCGGCAACCAGGTGCCCGACCAGCTCGGCATGGGCCGCTCCGCCAATGTCGAGAAATACTCGTCGTCGATCGTTGCCCTGGACCTGAAGACCGGTGCCGACCGCTGGGTGCGCCAGACCGTGCATCATGACCTCTGGGACATGGACGTGCCGGCCCAGCCGGTGCTGCTCGATATCAACAATGCCGAAGGCGTGCCGGTCCCGGCGCTCGTCGGGCCCACCAAGCAGGGCGACATCTACGTGCTCGACCGGCGCACGGGCGAGCCGATCGTGCCGATCAAGGAAATTCCGGCCCCCGGCGGCGCAATCCCCGAGGATTTTACCGCGCCGACCCAGCCGATTTCGGACCTGACCTTCTCGCCGCCGCCGCTGACCGAGAAGGACATGTGGGGCGTCAGCCTGTTCGACCAGCTGGTATGCCGGATCGATTTCCACAAGATGAAATACGAAGGCCGCTACACGCCGCCGTCGCTGCAGGGTTCGATCATCTATCCGGGCAATTTCGGCACCTTCAACTGGGGCTCGGTCGCCGTCGATCCAGAGCGCCAGGTGATGTTCGGCATGCCGACCTATCTGGCCTTTACCTCGAAACTGGTGCCGCGCGCCGATATCCCGGCCAAGGGCCAGGACGAAAAGGGCTCGGAACAGGGTCTCAACCGTAACGATGGCGCGCCCTATGGCGTGCTGATGGGGCCGTTCCTCGGACCGCTCGGCATTCCCTGCCAGGCGCCGCCGTGGGGCTATGTCGCTGGTGCCGACCTGCGCACCGGCAAGACGATGTACAAGCACAAGAACGGCACCGTGCAGGACATGACGCCGCTGCCGCTGCCCTTCAAGGTCGGCGTTCCCGGCATCGGCGGCCCGATGATCACCAAGGGCGGCGTCGCCTTTCTCGGTGCTGCGGTCGACAACTATCTGCGCGCCTATGACCTGACCTCTGGCAAGCAACTGTGGCAGGCACGCCTTCCCGCCGGCGGCCAGGCGACGCCAATGACCTATACGGTCGGCGAGAAGCAGTATGTGGTGATGGTGGCCGGTGGCCACGGCTCGGTCGGCACCAAGCCGGGCGACTACGTGATCGCGTATACGCTGCCGTAAGGGTGAAGCACGATCGTTAAGACAAAGATCCTCCGGGCCGCAAGGTTCGGGGGGTTTTTTGTCGAATGGTACTATTTATTGAATGCAAGTGCTATTGCGAGCACAGAATAGATTGGGAATACGACAACAGAAGCGTAGGTCAGACGGATTGACCATACGACTTCTCCATTCCATCTCTTCTTCATATATCTACCGTAGGCGCGAAACCGAATTATCTTTTTCGAACTTTTGAAGTCGGCGCGCAGAGTAGTTATGGTGTCACCGTAGGATTCAAGCCAGATGATTTGACCAGCTACGGCTAGCATAAAGCCAAATAGCCCCCCAAGAGAAACAGCAAGGAAAGACGGAACGTAACTATTTTGTTGGATTGCTCCCAATGCAGTCATTGATGTCAACATGGCAGCGCCGTGTGTCAGCATTACAAGCTTTCTGCTGTCATTGGCTGAGTGTTTTAATTCGGCAAGCTCTTTTTCAATATGCTCTTTCCACCATGTCACAAACTCCGATCGCTCGTTTAATGTCCTATCGAGCCAGCTATAGTTGTGGTTATGTACAAAGACGACTGAGTTCAATCCTGAGAAATCAGGACTCCCCCCTTCGCTGCGCTCCTCTTCCAAAAGCGCTCTCTCATCGCGGAGAATATCTTCTAATTCTAAAATAATGTGCCTATAAGGTTCGCCTTGCCATGCAGCGCTTCGAATCAAATCCCATTTTATTGAGATATACTGAGCTAGTTTTCCGTAGTCTTTTGGATTAGCCCCCATCACCCTCACACCTTCTCGACAAACCCGTCCAGTACGCGTTTCTGCCCGGCGCGGTCGAAGTCGATGGTGAGCTTGTTGCCTTCGATGCCGGCGATGTTGCCGTTGCCGAATTTGATGTGGAAGACGCGGTCGCCGACATTGAATTTCGACGGGGTCTCGCTGGTCGATTTCGCCACCAGCTCGCCGTCGATGGTTTTCGCCCGCGGGCCGCTCTCCCCGTAGCCGATGCGTTCGGTCGTGGGGCCGGAGCGGTTGCCCCAGTTGTCGCGGGTGGCGTCGGTCTTGTTGGCCTGGGCGCGCTTCCAGCCGGGCGAGGCATAGTTGTTGGAAAACGGTTCCTGCTTGTCGAAGCGCGACTGCCCGTACTGGCCGCGGCCGTAGCCGCCGTAGGACTGTTCGCCCTCCGACACTTCGACATGGGTGACCGGCAGTTCGTCGAGGAAACGCGAGGGCAGGGTGGACTGCCACAGGCCATGGATGCGGCGGTTGGAGACGAACCAGATATGGCAGCGGCGCTTGGCGCGGGTGATGCCGACATAGGCCAGCCGGCGCTCCTCTTCCAGCCCCGATCGTCCGCCCTCGTCGAGCGAGCGCTGATGCGGAAACAGGCCTTCCTCCCAGCCGGGCAGGAACACCGTCTCGAACTCCAGCCCCTTGGCCGAATGCAGGGTCATGATCGACACCGCGTCCATCTCGGCATTCTGCTCGACATCCATCACCAGCGAAACATGCTCGAGGAAGCCGCGCATGCTCTCGAAGGCCTCCATCGAGCGCACCAGCTCCTTCAGGTTTTCCAGCCGGCCCGGCGCTTCCGCCGTCTTGTCGTTCTGCCACATGGCGGTATAGCCGCTCTCGTCGAGGATCTGTTCGGCAAGCTCGGTATGCGGCGTGTTCTCCAGCAGCGTCTGCCAGCGCTTGACGTCGGTGACGACGTCGAACAGCGCCTTGCGCGCCTTCGGCTTCAGCTCGTCGGTCTCGATGATGTCGGCGGCAGCGGTCAGCATCGGGATGTCGCGGGCGCGGGCCCAGTCGTGCAGGTTGCGGATCGTCGTGTCGCCGAGGCCGCGCTTGGGCGTGTTGACGATACGCTCGAAGGCGAGATCGTCGGCCGGCTGGCACACCAGGCGGAAATAGGCCATGGCATCGCGGATCTCGAGGCGCTCGTAAAAGCGCGGGCCGCCGATGACCCGGTAGTTGAGGCCGAGGGTGACAAAACGGTCTTCGAACTCGCGCATCTGGAAGGAGGCGCGCACCAGGATGGCCATGTTATTCAGCGCATGCTTTTCGCGCTGCAGCTGCTCGATGGTCTCGCCGACGGCGCGGGCTTCCTCTTCGGAATCCCAGCCGGCATGGACCTGCACCTTGGCATCGTCCGGGTCGGTGCGGTCGGTAAACAGCGTCTTGCCGAGCCGGCCCTCGTTATGGGCGATCAGATGGGCGGCGGCACCGAGGATATGCTCGGTCGAGCGGTAGTTGCGCTCCAGCTTGATCACCTTGGCGCCGGGAAAATCCTTCTCGAAGCGCAGGATGTTGTCGACCTCGGCACCGCGCCAGCCATAGATCGACTGGTCGTCGTCGCCGACGCAGCAGATATTGACCTTCTGGCCTTCGCCGGAGCGCTGCGCCAACAGCCGCAGCCACATATACTGGGCGGTATTGGTGTCCTGGTATTCGTCGACGAGGATGTAGCGGAAGCGCTGGTTGTACTCCTTCAACAGATCGGGATTGGCGCGGAACATCCGGATGGGATGCAGCAGCAAATCACCGAAATCGCAGGCGTTCAGCGTCTTCAGCCGCGCCTGGTAGGCGGCATAGAGTTCGCGGCCCTTGCCGTTTGCAAAGGCGCGGGCGTCGCCTTCGGGGATCTGGGCGGGGTCGAGGCCCTTGTTCTTCCAGTTGTCGATCATGCCGGCGAACTGTTTTGCCGGCCAGCGCTTGTCGTCGATACCGTCGGCCTGGAGCAACTGCTTGATCAGCCGCACGACGTCGTCGGTGTCGAGGATGGTGAAGGAGGAGGACAGGCCGACGAGTTCGGCATGGCGGCGCAAGAGCTTGACGCCGATCGAGTGGAACGTGCCAAGCCAGGGCATGCCCTCGACGGCGCCGCCGACCAGAAGCGCCACGCGCTCCTTCATCTCGCGGGCCGCCTTGTTGGTGAAGGTGACGGAGAGGATCTGGCTGGGATAGGCGCGGCCGGTGGCGAGAATATGAGCGATGCGCGTGGTCAGCACCCGGGTCTTGCCGGTGCCGGCGCCGGCCAGCACCAGAACCGGACCGTCGAGGCTTTCGACGGCGTCGCGCTGTTCCGGGTTCAGGCCGGCCAGGTAGTCGGCGGCCGGGGCGCGGCCAAGGTCGCGGGCCGCCATGGCGCGCGCGGCGATGCCGCCCAGCGGCGCGCCAGCGTCTGCTCCGTCCAGGCCTTGCTGATCGGCTGCCGCGGGCGGGCGTCCGGCCGGGATGCGCGGCGCCGGTTCTTCATCGAAGAAAGGAATATCGTCGAAACTATTGCTCATGGGGTCCAATGTAGTGATTCGGATCGGAAAGACCAGAAAAGATGTTCTGCTTTCATTCTGAAGACCGCTACCGTGACCGGTAACTTCGGCTGATCTGCAGCGGAGCCGAGCCGCTCCTCGCGGCACTCGTCAGAAAACCGTCGCAAACTCCCGTGTAGAATGACAATTTCGTAATGTTGAACGAAGTCGCTTGCCGTTTTCGGAGCATGCGGGGATATTGCATCGCATTCGTAATTTTCCGCTTTTCTTGTTGTTCGCCTCGCAACCGGGGTTCGATCGGCCTGCCTGGAGTCCTTGATGGCGTTTTGGAAGCAATTGCTGGTAACCGTGATCGTGCTGGCGGCCGGCCTGTTCGTGTGGGTATGGTTCGTGCCAGGGGCTGGCGCCACGCTCAACAAGATCGGCGTGCCCGAAAGGGTGACGGCATTGCTCGTACCGGCCTCGGCGGCGCCCGAGGCAGCGACAGACGGCAAGAGTGCCGAGAATGGCAATCGGCGCGGACAGGCGCAAGGACAAGGCCAGGGCGGCAATCGTCGCAACGGCGCCAATGCCGCACCATTCGTGGTGACCGTGCCGGTTGCCATCGGCAAGGTCAACGACCGTTTGAGCGCCATCGGCAGCGGCGAGGCGGTGCAGTCGGTAACGGTGACGCCGCAGGTCGCCGGCATGCTGAGTGAAATCCGCGTCGTCTCCGGCGACAAGGTCACGAAAGGCCAGGTCCTTGCAAGGCTCGACGACGACGAGCAGGTGATTGCTCGCGACCAGGCGCAGGTGGCCGTGCGCAGCGCCGAGGAGAAATCCCAGCTGTACAGCAATCTGAAATCCACCGTGTCGCGGATCGAAGCCTTCAACGCCGATATCGACAAGCAGACGGCCAATCTGGCGCTTCAGACCGCGGTGCTCAATCTCAAGCGCCGCGACATCGTCGCCCCGATCGACGGCATTGCCGGCATCGTCACCGTCAATCCGGGCGACAACGTCGTCACCAATTCCACCATTGTCACCCTTGACGACCGCAGCGAGATCCTCGTCGATTTCTGGGTGCCCGAGCGGTTCGCGCCGATCATCAAGGTCGGCCAGCCGGTCGATGCCACCGCGGTTGCCCGGCCAGGCGGCCTTTACCATGGCGTTGTCGAGGCTATCGACAACCGCGTCGACGCCGCCAGCCGCACCCTGCGCATCCGCGCCCGCATCGCCAACGAGAAGGACGACCTGCGGGCCGGCATGTCGTTTACCGTCGACATGCATTTTGCCGGCGAGCCCTATGGGGCCGTCGATCCTCTGGCGATCCAGTGGGATTCGAACGGCGCCTTCATCTGGCGGGTCAACGACGAGAAGGCCGAGAAGGTCGCAGTCCGCATCGTCCAGCGCAATCCGGACATGGTTTTGGTGGAAGCCGACCTCAAGGAGGGCGACCTGGTCGTGACCGAAGGCGTGCAGCGGGTGAGGGCGGGAGGGACGGTGCGGATCGCTGGTGCCGAGCCGCAGAAGGTGGTGAGCCAATGAGCGGCGAACGGGAGACGCCATCCGGCGGCAGCCATGGCGGCTTTACAGCCCTTTTCGTCCGCAGGCCGATCCTGGCGCTGGTACTCAACGCGCTGATGGTTGTGGCGGGTCTTGCCGCCTTCTTTGGCATAGAAGTGCGCGAACTGCCCGATGTCGACCGTCCGGTGATCACCGTGCGCACCGAATTTTCCGGCGCCTCGCCAGAGACCGTGGACCAGGAACTGACGACGGTGATCGAGGGCGCTCTCGCGCGCGTGTCGGGCCTGAAATCGCTATCGTCGCAATCGTCCTTCGGTGCCAGCCGAGTGACGATGGAATTCGCCGACAATATCGACATCAACGTCGCGTCCACCGACGTGCGCGACGCGCTCGGTCGCGTGACCAATGAATTGCCGGACGAGGCCGACGAGCCGCGAATCGTCAAGGCGGATTCCGACAGCGATCCGGTAATGCGGCTGGCGGTCACCTCCGACAAGCTCAGCCTCGACGACCTGACGCTGCTGATCGACAACGAGATCTCCGACCGGCTGGCCTCGGTTGCCGGCGTCGCCGATGTCGAGACCTATGGCGACCAGGAAAAGATCTTTCGCATCGACGTAGACCAGGCGGCCCTTGCCAGCCGCGGGCTGACGATCGCCTCGCTGACGACGGCGCTGGCCGACCTGTCGTTCGACGTGCCGGCAGGCGCGCTGCAGAGCTCCACCCAGAACATCGTCGTGCGGGCCACCGCCAATCTGCGGACGCCGGCGGATTTCGCCAGCCTGATCATCCAGAACCGTGTACGGCTTGGCGATGTTGCGACGATCACGCTCGGCCCCGACATCCGCTCGACATCGCTGCGCTCCAACGGCCGTCCGGGCATCGGGCTCGGCATCATCCGCCAGGCGCAATCGAATACATTGACGATTTCCAACGGCATCAAGACCGCAGTCGCCGATATCGCCAAGACCTTGCCCGAAGGCACGCAGATCCGCATTACCAGCGACGACGCGGTGTTCATCCGCGGATCGATCGACGAGGTCGTCAATGCGTTGCTGCTGGCGGCGGTGATCGTCGTCGGCATCATCTATCTTTTCTTGCGCGACTGGCGTGCCACCATCATTCCGGCGGTTACCATGCCGGTGTCGCTGATCGGTACGTTGTCGGCGATCTATCTGGCAGGCTTCTCGATCAATATCCTGACGCTGCTGGCCGTCGTGCTGGCGACCGGCCTGGTGGTCGACGACGCCATCGTCGTGCTCGAAAACATCGTCCGCCGCCGCAGCCAGGGGCTGGGCGCAAGGGCCGCCGCCATTCTCGGCACTCGCGAAGTGTTCTTCGCGGTGGTCGCCACCACGGCGACGCTTGCCGCCGTGTTTGTGCCGCTGTCGTTCCTGCCCGGTCAGGTCGGTGGCCTGTTCCGCGAGTTCGGCTTCGTGCTGGCGTTTTCGGTGACGCTGTCTTCGATCGTGGCCCTGACGCTCTGCCCTATGCTTGCGTCTCGCATGCTGGTGCGTGAAGTGACCCACAAGCATGACGTGCTCGGCTGGTTCGGCAATCGGTTTTCCGGCTTCTACCGCGCGACGCTGCATGCCTGCCTGCAGGCGCCACTCGTGGTGTTCATCGTCGCGGTGCTGTTTTCGGCTGCCGCCTTCGGTGCCTTCAACCTGATCACCAACGAACTGACGCCGCGCGAAGACCGCTCGACACTGACCATGCGGATCTCGGCGCCGCAGGGCGTCAGCCTCGAATTCACCCAGGACCAGATCCGCCGGGTCGAGGAGAACCTGCAGCCGCTGCGCGACAATGGCGAGATCGAGAACATCTTTTCGATCTCGGGCTTCGGCAACAATTCCAACAGCGGCTTCATGGTGCTGACGCTGGCACCCTGGGAGAAGCGCAGCCGCAGCCAGGACGAGATCGCCACCGACGTCAACGCCGCGGCTGCCCGGGTGCCGGCGATCCGTGCATTCGCGCAGCAGCCCAACAGCCTGAAAATTCGCGGTGGCGGCTCCGGCCTGCAATTCGCCCTGGTCGGCTCCAGTTACGAGAAACTGACGGAAGCGGCAGTCGCCCTCGTGCGGAAGATGGAAGATAGCGGCCAGTTCGACAATCCGCGGCTTTCCAACGATATCAGCCAGGCGCAGCTTTCGGTGGCGATCGACCGCGAGCGCGCCTCAGACCTCGGCGTCAATATCAGCGGCCTGGCGCAGGCGATGCAGTCGCTGCTCGACGGACGCTCGGTTGGCGACGTGTTCATCGATGGCCAGTCCTATCCGGTCAAGCTTACCTCGACCACCCGTCCGATCGACGATCCGACCGACCTGGAAAATATCTTCCTGAAGACCGGCGACGGCAAGTTCGTGCCGATGTCGGTGATCGCCACGCTGCAGGAAAAGGCGGTGGCACCGTCTCTGGCGCGCGAGCAGCAGCTGGCATCGGTGCAAATCACCGCCGGCCTCGGCCCGGGCCAGTCGCTCGGCTCGGCGCTGGCAACCACCACGGAGCTTGCCACGCCGCTGATGCCGGCGGGTGCCCGCCTGTTGCCGCTGGCGGAAGCTGCCACGCTCGACCAGAATTCGAGCGGCATGGGCACGACCTTCGGTTTTGCCATCATCATCATCTTCCTCGTGCTGGCAGCGCAGTTCGAAAGCGTTCTGTCGTCGGTGATCATCATGGCCACCGTGCCGCTCGGGCTCGCCTGCGCCATCTTCGCCCTGGTGCTGACCGGATCGTCGCTCAATGTCTACAGTCAGATCGGCCTGGTGCTGCTTGTGGGGGTGATGGCGAAGAACGGCATTCTGATCGTCGAGTTCGCCAACCAGCTGCGCGACCGTGGCCAGTCGGTGCGCGAGGCGATAGAGAATGCCGCAAACCTGAGGCTGCGGCCGGTGATGATGACGATGATCGCCACCGTGCTCGGCGGCGTGCCGCTGGTTTTTGCCCATGGCGCCGGCGCCGAGGCCCGCATCGCCCTCGGTTGGGTCATGGTCGGCGGGCTCGGCATGGCGACGATCGTCACGCTTTACGTGACGCCGGTCGCCTACCTGGCACTCGCCCGCTTCGCCAAGCCGCAGGCCCATGAGGAACAGCGGCTGCACCGCGAGATGGTGATCGCCGCCGAGATCGAGGCGGATCTCAAGGCCGAGCTGAAGGCGATCGAGGATTCCAAGCTGGTCACCCCACCGCACGCCGAGCCCGAGGACAAACTCCGGGCAGCCGAATAAGGGTCGTATCTTTACCTGAACAACAACGCAGCGCTGACCGAAGGGCGTCGGACTGCCAAGGGGAGCCCCTATAATGGCCAAGAGCGAAATTGTCATCGATACCGGCGAGGGCAAGGCAAAGGCCACTCTGGTTTTACCCGAGACCGCCGGCGTGCCGATGCCTGGCGTGATCCTCTACATGGATGCTTTCGGCCGCCGGCCGGTGCTCGACCAGATGGCCGAGCGGATCGCTGGCGAGGGCTATGCGGTACTGGTGCCGGACCTGCTCTACCGCTTCGGCGACTACGGTCCGTTCGATCCCTCAACAGCGTTTTCCGTAGAGGACACCCGTAACCAGCTCAAGGGCATGATCGGTGGGACGCCGCTTGCCTATACCGAGCGGGACACCATCGCCTTCATGGCAGCGCTTGCCTCGGCCGGTGCGGTCGGGCCGTTGGCTACCGTCGGCTATTGCATGGGCGGCGCCCGGGCGCTGACTGCGGCCGCCGCCTATCCCGAGCGGATCTTTGCCGCCGCCAGTTTCCACGGCGGCAATCTGGCGAGCGACCTGCCGGACAGCCCGCATCTGCGGGCCGGTGACATCGAGGCGCGGGTCTATGTCGGCACCGCCGGCGTTGACGGCTCCTTTCCGCCGGAGCAATCGACCCGTTTGGTTGAAGCCTTCCGCAATGCTGAGGTCGATTTCGTGTTGGAAAACTATATCGGCATGGCGCACGGCTGGGCGGTCGCCGACCACAGCGTCTACAACGCCGCCGGATCCGAGCGCCATTGGCAGCGGCTGCTGACCTTGCTGGCCGAGACGCTGCGCGTCTGAGGCCAGAAGCCTGCTTTTTCGCCGCGGGCGCATGACGGTGCTGGACAAGCCGCCGGCAAGTGTCCCATAGCTCGGCAGCTTTCGACGCGGCCTTGCCGCCGCGCTGAAATATCGGCAGCTTGGAGGCTCAATGGGATGGCGCTGAAGGACGTAATAGCGGGATCGCGCAACGAGGAGGGCATCGCTGCCGTTCTCGGGATGTTGAAACAGCAGTTCGGCGACCGCTTCCAGAAGGGTCAGTCTTTCCGCGAGCAGCACACCCACACCACCACCTATCTTACCCCGCAATTGCCCGACGGCGTCGTTTTCGTGGAGAGTTCCGCCGATGTCGGTGCTGTCGTCAAGGTCTGCGCCGCGCATCGCGTGCCGGTCATCCCGTTCGGCACGGGCTCGTCGCTGGAAGCCCATCTCAATGCGCCTTCCGGTGGCGTCTCCATCGACTTTTCCCGGATGAACCGGGTGCTCTCCGTGAATGCCGAGGATCTCGACTGCACGGTCGAGCCGGGTATCACCCGAGAGGAGCTCAACACCTATCTGCGCGATACCGGCCTGTTCTTCCCGATCGATCCCGGTGCCAATGCCTCGATCGGCGGCATGGCGGCCACGCGGGCTTCGGGCACCAATGCCGTGCGTTACGGCACGATGAAGGACAATGTCCTGGCGTTGACCGTGATCGGCGCCGACGGTGAGGAGATCCGCACGGCCCACCGCGCTCGCAAGTCGGCGGCGGGTTATGATCTCACGCGCCTCTATGTCGGCTCCGAGGGCACGCTCGGGGTGATTACCTCGGTGACACTGAAGCTGCAGGGCATTCCCGAGAAGATCGGCGGTGGGCTCTGCGGCTTTCCGAGTCTGAAGGCCGCCTGCGACGCGGTGATAATGACCATCCAGATGGGCATTCCGGTCGCCCGCATCGAGCTGCTGGACGAAATGCAGATCCGCGCCTGTAATCTCTATTCGAAGCTCTCCTTGTCCGAGCAGCCGACGCTGTTCGTCGAATTCCACGGCACTGATGAGACGGTGGCGCTGCAATCGGCCCAGTTTGCCGAGATCGTCACCGAATTCGGCGGCGACGAATTTCGCTGGACGGTGGATGCGGCCGAGCGGGCGCAGCTGTGGAAAGCCAGGCACAATGCCTATTGGGCGTCACGGGCGCTGGCGCCGGAGCTTAGCGGTCTTTCGACAGACGTCTGCGTGCCGATCTCCCGGTTGGCGGAATGCGTTGCCGAAACCCAGGCGGATATCGCCGAGACCGGCTTCCTGGCGCCGATCGTCGGCCATGCCGGCGACGGCAATTTCCACGTGCTGGTACTGTTTGACAACAAGAGCCCTGAAGATGTGGTCAAGGCCGAGGCGTTTACCAGCCGGCTGACGACGCGGGCGCTGTCGATGGACGGCACCTGCACCGGCGAGCACGGTATCGGCCAGGGCAAGATCAGCTATCTGGCGCAGGAGTTGCCGACCGCACTGCCGGTGATGCGGGCGATCAAGCGCGGGCTCGATCCGGACGACATCTTCAATCCCGGCAAGATCTTCCGGCTCTGATGGCAGTCCTTACGGGTTGCTCCGGCCGCGAAATCGGTTAGTCTTTTCAAGGAAAATGAAGGAGAGGCAAACGTGCTCGGGCGGATAATGGTGTTCCTTGGCGGACTTGTGGTGGTGGCGCTGTTTGCGGCGCTGTTGGCACCGCTGTTCGTCAACTGGACGGATTTCCGCAAGGATTTCGAGGACCAGGCGAGCCGCATCATCGGCAAGAAGGTCACCGTGCTCGGCGCTGTCGACGCCCGCATCTTGCCGTTTCCCTCCGTCACCCTGCATGATGTCATTGTCGGCCAGGACGCGGACGGTACGCCGCTGGTGCGGGTCGCGCGCTTCTCGATCGACGCCGAACTGGCGCCTTTCCTGTCGGGCGAGGCGCGCATCTTCGACATGCGCATCGATGAGCCGCAGGGTCGCATCCGGCTGTTGAAGGATGGCACGCTCGACTGGCTGCGCGGCAGCAAGGCGGACATTCCGGCCCGTACCGTGGTGCTCGAAAAGGTCCATATCACCAACGGCACAATTGCCTTCATCGATGAGCAGTCCGGCCGCACCCGCAATGTCACCGGGCTGAACGCCGACATGTCGGCGGCTTCCCTTGCCGGCCCTTGGAATGCCGACGGTTCGGCGGTGGTCGATGGCGAGGCGGGTCGCTTTACGCTCGCCAGCCTTCAGCCCAATGCGCTGAGCGCCGCGGTGCCGGTACGCCTACGGCTGCAACCGGCGGCCAGACCGTTCGAGCTGGAACTCGACGGCGCGCTGTCGGTCGAGGATGGCCGGCCTGGTTACAAGGGGACGTTCCAGGCCGAATGGCGCGCGACGGTCGCCGACGACGTCAAGCCAGCTGCCAAGCCGCCGGCCGGACCGCGGGTCAAGGGCGATTTCGAGCTGACCAACGAGCGCATCCGCATACCGGCCTATCGGCTGGAACTGGGCGATGCGGAAAACCCCTATGCAGTCACCGGCGAGGCCACGCTCGATGCCGGCGCCAAACCCGAATTTCTGCTGACCGCCGAAGGCCAGCAGATCGACGTCAACCAGATCGGCAATGGCGGCCAGAACGGCAAGACCGGCCGCGACCCGGCCGGCTCGGTGCGCAAGCGGCTCAATACGCTTGTATCGATGGCCGCCGCGATCCCGGTTCCGAATGTTCCCGGACGTGCGAGCCTTAGCCTACCGGCGATCGTCGCCGGCGATACCGTGATCCGCGACATCCGCCTCGACATCCGCCCTGCCGGCCGCGGCTGGACGGTCGACAATGTGGTAGCCACCCTGCCGGGTCGCACCCAGGTCGAGGGCAAGGGCCGGCTGTCGCTTGATGGCGAGCCGTCCTTTGCCGGCGATCTGCTGGTCGCCTCCACCCAGCCGTCCGGCCTTTCCGCCTGGATTTCCGGCAATGTCGATCCGGCGATCCGTCAGCTGAAGTCGGTCGGCTTTTCGGCCCTTGTCAACCTCACGCCCGACCTGCAGCGCTTCGAGAAGCTGGAGCTGGCGATCGGCCCCGCCGTTCTGCACGGCCGCGTAGAGCGGCAGTCCTATGCCGGCCGAACCGCCAACCTGTCGCTCGATCTCACCGGCAACGCCATCGACCTCGACGCCGTCAGGGCGATGGCGACGCTGACGACCGGCGAGGAGGCCGGTGAAAGTCTTGTGCACCACGACATCGGCGCACGGCTGAAAGTGGATACCTTTACGGCCTTCGGCATCGAGGCCCGTGACGTCGATACCGTGTTCACGCTGGCCCGCGACGGGCTGTCGGTGGAAAAGCTGAAGATCGGCGATATCGCCGGGGCGGCGGTCACCGCGACCGGCCATGCGCTCGGTCTTTCGCCCGACAGCGGTGGAGAGGCCGATATCAGCGTGCGGGCCAAGGATCCTGGGCCGTTCCTCGCCATGCTGCAGCAACATCTGCCGTCCCATCCGCTGCTCGATCGGCTGCGGGTGAATGCCGGTTGGTATGCCGATACGGCGCTGACTGGCCATCTGGCTTTCGGCATGCCTGCGGGAGGCGCCAGCCTGAGGGTCGGCGGTACCGCCAATGGCAGTCGCATCGACATCAACTACGCCGCGGACAACGTGACCGGCGGAGGCGGGCTGACGGTCGATGCGACCCTGCGCAATCCCAACACGGCGATCCTGTTCGGTCAGGCCGGGTTCGAACCGCTGCCGTTTGCTGCCGACAGTAACGGCCAACTGGTGATTTCCGCCAAGCGGGCCGGCGATGCCCTGGCCGACGTGGCGGTTACCTATACCGCGCTGGAATCACGGTTTTCCGCGACGGGGCAGGTGGATCTCGGCTCGGAGCGTTTCCTGCAGGGCAGCGGCACTTTGAACCTCGAAAGCACCGACCTCGAACCGTATCTGATGATGAACGCGGTGGCGCTGCCGCAGACCGGGGCCGGCCTGCCGTTGAAACTGTCCACCGATTTCACCATCGGCGACCGTCAGGCGACCCTCTCGAAGATCACGGCTGACGGCGGTGGCAACGCGGTGAGCGGCGAACTGGCTCTCAATTGGCAGCAGCCCGGTCTGAAGGCCGAGGGCAATATCGACGTCGATACGGCATCGCTGGCCTGGCTTGCCGAACCAGTGGTCGGCCCGCTGGTCAACGCCGCCACGGGCGCGCCGGAAACTGGCGCTTTGCCCCCGGCGATCTCGGATGGCCTCGACCTAAAGCTGAAGCTCACGGCCAGGACATTCTGGCCAGACCTGTTTTCCGCTGCCTCCGATTTTAGCGCCGACCTATCGCTGAAAGGCGGCGAACTGGGGCTTGAAGCGATAGCGGGCAAATGGCTGGGTGGAGACATGTCGGGGCGGCTGATGCTCGCCAACGGAAATGGCACCGGTTTTTTGCAATCGCGGCTTGCCGTTGCGGGCGGCGATCTGCAGGCAGTGCTGTCGGATGCGGGCGCTGGTAGCGCTGCACGCGGGCGGTTCGACCTGACGCTGGTGGCGGAGGCAACCGGCAGCAGCGCCCACGATCTGCTGGCCGCAATCAACGGTTCCGGCGAGTTGAAACTCTCGGGGTTGACGGTGGCACGCCTCGATACCGGCCTTTTTCAGCCGTTGCTGGCGGCGGCCGACGACATCAAGGGCGATATCACCACGGTGGCCGTAGCACCTCTGGTGGGCAGGCTGATCGGCGATGGCGACAGCGTGCTGGGCGACGTGACCATCCCGTTCAACATCACCGACGGCGTGGTGCGGGTGCAGAACGCGGCCGCCGCCAATGCCCAGGCAGCACTTTCGGGCGATGCCCGAATCGATCTTGCCGCAGCCAGCATCGATGCGACGGTGTCGATGACGCTTGCCCCCGGCGATGAGGCGCTGTCGGGCGCCGAGCCGGCCATGCGCATCCTTTTGTCCGGCGATATCGCCGCGCCGGAACGCAAGCTGGATGTCACCGACGTCACCAATTTCCTTTCGCTGCGCGCCTTCGAGCGCGAGCGCCGGCGGGTGGAGACGTTGCAGGCCAACGTGCTGGAAAAGCAGCGCCTGCGTCGCGAGGTGGCGCTCTACAAGTTCAACGCCGGCGAGCGCCAGCTGGCGCGCGAAAAAGCCGCGGCCGAGGAAAAGGCACGGCTGGAGGAGGAAACACGGCAAAAGGTTATCGCCGACGAGGCGGCTAAGTTGGCGGAAGCCGAAGCGGCAAAGGTGGCGGAGGCTGATGCGCAACGCAAGGCCGCGGCAGACGCGGCAGCCAAGGCGGCGGAGGCCGAAGCAAAAGTCGCTAAAGAAGCAGAGGCCAAGGCGGCGGCCGATGCGGCACGGAAGCAAGAGCAGCCGGTGCCGGCGCCGGAGCCGGCGCGTGCAACCCCAGCACCGCCGCTGCGGTTCGATTCCCTGCCGGGCGTCGAGTAGTTCGGCACTGATCAACGCCCTCTTCTCGCCGGCGGGGAGAAGAGCCGAGCGGACGCGAAGCCATGATGGGCCACCTGCACGGTGCTCCAATGTGCCTCGCTACCCCTTTATCCGGTCCCGCGCACCACCTTCTCCTGGATGGAGAGACGAGATCGGTTATCGCGCGGGGACCAAGTTGAAAGCCGCTCTGTCATGAGATTGGCAAAGCGGTTTGAAATTCATTGTCCTTGATGTGCTTGATCAGAGAATGGCGAAGCGCTCGCCGAACGGCGTGTCTTCGTCAAAATTGCCCGTCCCGATCCGTTCGCTTTCACCGGAGAGCAGCGGCTCCTCTTGAAGGTCGTCTGCAGGCTCTGCCGCGCCATCATCGGGAGGGCTGTCGGCGTGCCGATGCTGCGCCTGTTCTTCCTCAAGCGCAGCCACTTCTTGGAAAAACTCGCCGCCATGGGGGATTTCGGCATCGCGGGCGGCGCCGAGAACCGCGAGCCTGGCGGTAATGTCGGACTGCCTATGGGCGATCCAGACATTCTCGGTAATCGAGGTGATCGATGTGCTTCTGTCGATATTGGTAACCGACGAGGCTGCGACGGAGGCGATAGGGGCGACGGGACTGACCATGCATTTTCTCCTGCTGATTACCTTCGGTCGCGAGCGGCGAGGTATGGAATACAGCGTTCGATACGGTAAGAGGGCAGGTCCATGGCCCGTGACCCGGCCCTATGCACGAGGCCGCGTGTATCAAACTGACGTTTGCAGTCACCAATGTAGTGTCAGCGCCGGCGTTCGGCAAGTGAACGGCAGGCGAGGGCGCTTTCACTGCTCACGGGGATTCTGTTGGGACGGAAGTGCGGTGGGTGGCGCCAATGTGGCGGATGGGCAATCGCGGTGTCCCGAACAGCTTTTGGCGCAACGGACCTGGACTGTAGGCGGTCTTGTAGACGCCGCGGTCCTGCAGGATCGGGATAACCTGCTCAATGATGTCGTCAAAGCATTCGGGGACGACGGTGCGTGAGAGGTTGAAACCGTCGATGCCGGCCTGGTCGCTCCAGGCGATCAGCCGCTCGGCGATGTCTTCCCCCGAGCCGACCCAAGGCTGCTGTCGGCTGCCGAGCACCATCTGTTCGAGCAGTAGCCGCTTGGTCCATCTCGGCCCTGCGGCGCGGTTCATGGCGGTGATGTTGGAGATGATAGCCGCACTGTTGCCGGCTTCCACGGGTTCGTCGAGATCGAACTTGTCGAAGTCTATGCCCATCGACGCCGCGGCATGCACCAGGGCAGCCTCGGAGCTGGCATAGCGCCGATAATCCTCGAATTTCTCCTGGGCTTCCTTCGTCGTGCGGCCGGTGACGATGGTGGCGCCGAGAAAGAGTTTTACGTCGTCGGCTAGCCGTCCCTGGGTCACCGCGCGGGTGCGGATATCGCCGACGATCTCCTGGACGCTTTCCATCTTCTGGCCGTTGACGAAGACGCATTCGGCATGGCCGGCGGCAAAGGCCCGGCCACGCGGCGAGGAGCCGGCTTGGTAGAGGACCGGGGTGCGCTGCGGCGACGGCTCGCTGAGATGTACCGCGTCGACCTTGTATTGCCGGCCTTGATGGTGGATGGGATGGACTTTTGCCGGCTCGGCATAGATGTGATTGGCCCGATCGCGCAGCACCGCGCCATCCTCCCAGCTGCCCTCCCAGAGCTTGTAGACCACCTCCATATATTCGTCGGCCAGATCGTAGCGGTCGTCGTGCGCCATCTGACCGGTGAGCCCGACGGCGCGGGCGGAACTGTCGAGATAGCCGGTGACGATGTTCCAGCCGATACGCCCGCCTGTCAGGTGATCGAGCGTCGACATGCGGCGGGCGAAAAGATAGGGCTGTTCATAAGTGAGATTGGCGGTAATGCCGAAGGCAAGGTGCTCGGTGACCGCGGCCATGGCCGGCACCAGCATCATCGGATCGTTGACCGGCACCTGGACGGCGCCGCGCACGGCTGCCTCGTAGGACCCTCCGAGCACGTCGTAGATGCCGATGACGTCAGCCAGAAAGATGCCATCGAACAGTCCGGCCTCCAGCCGCCTGGCGTAGTCGGTCCAGTATTTCAGGGTGGTGTAACCGGTTGAGGTGTCGCGCGGATGGGCCCAGAGGCCCTGTTGGATATGGCCGACGCAGTTCATGTCGAAAGCGTTCAGGCGGATTTGACGCGACATTTGAATTCTCTCTGTATTCGAACATTCCCGGAAATATAAAGTCGTCCAGTATAGAGGACGGATATATTCGCAAAGGCAAGGCTGCGGAGACGACGGGCTGCGAACATGGGCGATACAGCATCATTCGACGCGGGTCTGGTGACTGCAGCGCGTCTCTAGCTGCGGCGCAGACGTGCGGATGGCCACTATGAGTATGGTCGAGCGACTATCCGGCGCTTCCGGCTGCCACCTTCGATAGCGCTGGCGCTCGCCGAGCACCCGCGGCGCCGACGCCGCGGTTGCGCTATGAACGCGGGCGGCGGAACCAGTCGAAGGCGTATAGGCGCAGGGCGGAGGACAGGTTGCTGTCGGCCTCGCGGCCGTCGTCGATTTCGGCTATCAGTGCCGCCAGTGCTATAGCGCGGGCATCAGCGATCTCCTTCAGCGCCGTCCAGAATTCGTCTTCCAGCGAAAAGCTGGTGCGATGGCCGTGCAGGGTCGCGGAGTGTTTGCGGATCATGGGTGTCACGAAAAGAGGCGTTGGCAATTGAGGATATGAGTCGGATACCGCCGCTAAGTCGCTGATTTTGCAGCCAATGCGGTTGCCCTTAAGCCTCCGGATCCGGCTTTTCGAGCCGGCCCTGGTCCAATGCCCGCTCGGCCTTGTCCTTCAGTGCCCTGGTCAGTTGCTTTTCCGCCTTGCTGCGGCCGAAGGTCAGGCGGTTCTGGTCGGCGGCCGCTTCCTTTTCGGCGCGGCTGCGGGTCTTGCGGGCCTGGCGGAGATTGATGACGTCGGCGGCCATGGCGTTGTCCCGGACATGGAAAAGGGCCTGAAGGCCCCAAAAGAATTGGTTACTGCTTCTTGCGGAAGGAATCCAGCGAGACCACCGATCCCGGCTTCTTCTCCTCGTCGGTCGCCTTGGCGTCGCTCAGTTCCTCCACCCTTTCGGTGACCGGATAGGCGGTAATCTCGGCCGTCGCATCGCCTTCGCCCTCTTCCGCCAGCGGCACGTCGAACTCGAGTTCGAAATTCACCGACGGATCGTAAAAACCGCGGATGGCGTTGAACGGGATAACCAGCTTTTCCGGCGTATCGGAGAACGATAAGCCGATTTCGAACAGCGATTCGGTGACCTTCAAATCCCAGAACTGGTGCTGGATGACGATGGTCATCTGTTCGGCATATTTCGACTTCAGGTGCTGGGAGATGCGCACGCCCGGCGCGTTGGTCAGGAAGGTGATGAAGAAGTGATGTTCACCTGGCAGGCGGCTGGTCGCGGCGACTTCAGTCAGCACCTTGCGGATCACCCCGCGCAACGCGTCCTGAGCCAGAATGTCGTAGCGAATATGGTCCTGCCCCATGTGGTCCTGTCTTTCTTCGAAGAGCGTTTTAGCTACGCTCCGAGCCGCGCTTTTTTAACACGCTATATGCCATGTCGACCACCGCAGGGGAACCCCCGGCGCCGACTCTGGAACGATTATAGCACGAAGAGGAAGTAGGTGAAGGCTTCTGTTGCCAGGTGCCTTCGGACCCCGCCTCAAGGGGCTAACCTAGAGGGCTTAGTTCGGGTTTCCCGCACCGCCGTTAGGCAGCGAGAGCGTAACCCTTAGCGTTGTTGTCATTTGCAACTACACTGTTGACCCGATGACGGTGGTATCATGCCGAGCAAAAGTTCGATCTTTACGCCCTTGTCGATCCTATTTCGCCCCCATCAAAAGCCGGTCAAGAAGACCGACCGGTTTTTGGTGGAGGCGCCGGGTACCGCCCCCGGGTCCAATAGGTTTATTACACCGGCCGTTTATTGCCATAGCCGGTCCGAAGACCGGCAACCCAGATATAGGGACTTCGGACGTCGGTGGAAAGGGGCTTGTGCAGATGCCGTCGCAAAAACTTCAAATAGCGCGGCGCAAGCTCGTGCGTGCAACGCAGCTTTGCCTTGGAAAACTCCGGCGGCCGGTTGGACCGGACGGGCCGGCGCCCTATTGTTGTCATGCGAAACGAATCGGCGTACCGGCCTTGCGGCGTTGTCACGGTCATCCGAGCGCTGCGACCATGCACAGGTAACCAGATGTCCCGACACCCCGAATACCAGTATCTCGATCTTATCGAACATCTCGTCGAAAAGGGCGACCGGCGTGTTGATCGCACTACGGTCGGGACACTCTCGACCTTCGGCGCGATGATGCGCTTCGATCTGTCGGACGGTACCTTTCCGGTCTACACGACCAAGCGGGTCTACTGGAAGACGGCGGTCAAGGAGATGCTGTGGTTCCTGACCGGACAGACCAATATCCAGTCGCTGCTTGCGGAAAACGTGCGGATCTGGACCGACTGGCCACTGGCGAAATATCGAACGGCGACCGGCGACGCGCTTTCACAGGAAGATTTCGAGGCGCGCATTCTCGCCGACGACGCGTTTGCGGCGGCCTGGGGCGATCTAGGCCCGGTATATGGCAAGCAGTGGCGCCGCTGGCGCGACGCCGACGGCCGCGAACACGACCAGATAGCCTCGGTCATCGAAACGCTGAAAACAAACCCGACCAGCCGCCGCATGCTGTTTCACGCCTGGAATGTCGCCGAACTCGATCAGATGGCGCTGCATCCCTGCCACATGACCTACCAATTCCATGTAAGCGGCATCGGTGCCGAGGCATCGCCGAACGGCAAGCTTTCGCTGCTGGTCGGCCAACGGTCCTGCGATATCGGCCTGGGCAACCCATTCAACATCTGCCAGCAAGCCGCACTTCTGGCGATGGTGGCGCAGCAGGTGGATATGGTTCCGGGCGAACTCATCTGGGCCGGCGGCGACGTGCATCTGTACCTGAACCATCTCGAAATGGCCAAGACTCTGCTTGCGCGCGAACCGCGTCCGTTTCCAAGACTCACGCTGCTGCGCAGGCCCGACAGCATCGACGGCTACCGGATCGGAGACTTCCAGGTCGAGGGCTATGATCCCTATCCGCCGATCGAGGCGCCTGTGGCGGTCTAGCCGACACTCCGCCAGCCGTCCTCAACCTTCGTTGACAGCAGCGGCAGCCTCGGCTTCGGCCTTTGCCCTTGCGGCGGCGGTAGCCGCCGCCGCGCCGTTCTTTTCATCGCCGCCGACATGGACCGTCGGCTGGGCAAATTCGATGCTGTTTTCATTGAAGGCTTCGCGTAGCATGGCATAGGCGCGCCGCCGGATCATCGACTGCAGCGAGGTCGGCTTCAGCGTCATGCCGAAGCTCAGCTTAATGCCGTAATCGCCGAATTCCTCGACGCCTTTCATCTTCAGGTTCTCGATAATGAAGGGCTCGAACTCCGGATCCTCTTTCAGGCTCTTGCCAATCACCTTGGTGATCGCCTTCACCTTGGCGACGTCGGTGTCGTAGGAGACCGACAGCAGGAATTTCACCACCGCCCAGTCGCGGCTCATGTTCTCGACGGCGCCAAGCTCGCCGAACGGTACGGTGTAGACCGGACCGCGATGGTGGCGCAGGCGAACGGAGCGCAGGCTGAAGGATTCGACCGTGCCCTTGTAGCTTTTCGACTGGATGTATTCGCCGACCCGGAACGCATCGTCGAGCATGAAGAAGATGCCGCTGATGACGTCCTTGACCAGGGTCTGCGATCCGAAGCCGAGGGCAACACCAAAGACGCCGGCGCCGGCGATCAGCGGGGCGATCTCGACGCCAAGCTGGGAAAGTACAAGCAAGGCGGACATCAACAGCACGACGGCGGCCAATCCGTTGCGGAAGATCGGCAGCAGCGTGCGCAACCGGCTGCGTCGCGCATCCTCCTCGGGCGGCAGGTTGGCATCGGCGGCGGATCGCTCGAGCTTGCGGTCGATGGCAACCTTGGCAAGCGCCCACAACAGATCCGCCACCAGGATGACCGCAACGCCCTTCAGCAACCCCAGGACGATCGCCCTGACAGTCAGATCCTGTGGCGCGACAGCATCGAGATTGTAGTGCCAAACATAGGCCAGCCAGATGCAGGCGATGCCGACAATCACGGCGCGGCTTCCGCGCACCAGGAAAACCCTGCGGAAATCATGGGTGCCGTCGTTCGGCCAGGTCGCGCCGACCTTGTGGGCTATGCGTCCAACCGACCCCAGGACAGAGGGAAGCAGGAGCGCGTAGATGCCGATCCAGAACAGGCCGTGGAGACGGGCACACCAGACAAGCCAGATGATCGCGAGCGTGGCGGCAAGCAGAGACTTGGCCGTCCGGCTGCGCGACGTCGCAAGCAGCACCGCGACGGCCAGCACCAGCAGCATCACGGAGAACAGATAAGCGATGGCCTCGCGAACCGCCGGCTCAACCCCCAGCGTATGTCCGAGGACGGCGAAGGCGATCGCAATCAGGAGTACCCCCAGAAACAGGCGAATACGACGGCTGAGCGGCGTCGGCGGCATTTCGAGGGCTATGGCGGTCGACAGCAGTCGATAGACGACGAAGGTGACGAGGTAGACGAGCAGTGTGATCCGCGGCAGCGGCGGCCAGGAGAAGCCGAAGAAAACGACGGCCATCGCCGCGGCAAACACAAGTACCGGCAGCACCTCGGACAGGACGGCCGAACCAATGGTATGGCGGCCGTCTGTCGCCACCATATGCTTGGGGATCAGCCGCCGGTAAACGGCCTCTGCGGACGCGCCAATGAGTAACAGCATCGCGAAGACAACGAAGACCGGAGCAAAGCCATGGTCGGCGGCATCGGCCCTGACACGCTCGGCGGATGCGGCGATTTCCGCGGGTATGCGCGGGACTGCGGCGATGACACCATTGATGCGGCTGCGCGTCCTTGCCTCCCAACCGGCGATATCGGGAGTATCAGAAGGCGACGGCGCGCTGGTGGTCGAGGCAGCCGGCTGCCGTTCAACCCAGGCACGGACTTCCGGGTCCTGCAGCAGCCTCAGGAGATCGGCAATTTTCGCCGGCGGCGGCGCATCCTGGCCGAGGACCGGGAATGCGAGGGTCAGGAGAAGCAGGAGAGCCAGCAGGGAACGCATGTCCATTACTTTCCATCAGCAAGCCAACCGTCGAGCCGCACGAAGATCGGCAGCCGCATTTCCTGGACGATACAGCAAAGCCGCTGCGGTAGCGGGACATCGAGGAAAAGCCGTTATCCATGGTGATATTGAGGATCGGCAGAGCCGTCAACAGGCGGTACCGGGGCGCCTGGAAGCTGCGTGTCCATCTGTCGGAAATCACGCCGTGTCGCGCGTCCAGGCCCGGACGGGCGCGACGACCAAGAGGACGCCGACAAGGCGCGTGCGAAGTCGGGCGCGTCGATCACCGGGGATCACGCCGAATTTATCCGGAGTAAGGTGACAGGGATCGGTTGCCGTGCCACCTAGCGTCATTGAAAGTCAAAACACAGGTAAAACAATGAACGTCTTCTCCCGTTTCTCGCCCTATGCTCCGATCGTGCTTAGCCTTCTGCGTATCGTCATCGGGCTGGTGCTGCTGCATCACGGCACGGCCAAGATCATCGGCTTTCCGGTTACAGAGATGAACCCGCCGGCAATGTCGCTGCCGTGGATCGCCGGCATCATCGAACTCATCACCGGCGTTCTTCTGGTCATCGGCCTGTTCACCCGCCCGGCCGCCTTTCTGGCCAGCGGCCTCTGCGCCTTTGCCTATTTCATCGCCCACGCGCCGAGGGATTTCTATCCGGTCAACAATGGTGGTGACGCTGCCATCCTGCTCGCCTTCGTTTGCTTCTACCTGGTGTTTGCCGGCGGCGGCAGCATCGGCGTGGATGCGAAGACAGGCCGGGCCTGACGGTTCGGGACGGGGCTTTCGCGAGCCGCGAACTTCCCCTAATGAAAGGCGCGTCGCAACATTGCGGCGCGCTTTTTTTATTCGCATCGGGGGCCAGCCATGCATCAGGAACCGATTGTTTCGATCGTCGTCGCCGTCTCGGAAAATGGCGTGATCGGCCGCGAAGGCGACATGCCGTGGAAACTGTCGACCGACCTTAAGCGCTTCAAGGCGCTGACACTCGGCAAGCCTGTCGTCATGGGCCGCAAGACGTTCGCGTCGATCGGTCGGCTATTGCCCGGGCGGCCGCACGTCATCGTCAGCCGCAACCCGGATTTTCATCCAGAGGGCGTGGAGGTCGCGACCAGCCTGGAGGATGCCATCGCGCGGGCGAGAAGCCTTGCAGCCGCAAGCAAGGTCGACGAAATCTTCGTGATCGGTGGCGGCGAAATCTATCGCCAGGCGCTGGCCTTCGCCGATCGCCTGCATGTGACGCATGTGACGGCCACTATCGACGGTGATACGTTTTTCCCGCCTGTTGATGAAACCGTGTTCGAACCGGTCGAGCATGCAGACGTTCCAGCGGGCGAAAAGGACAGTTATGCGACCCGTTATGTGCTCTATCGTCGCAGTTTGCCGGTATAATCCAATATTTTACGCTTTCCGCGGAGAAGTCGGTGCGTTTTCGTTGAAAGCGTGCCGGGCGATCCCTATAACGGGTATGGGTCTCCGCCAGCGCTGTCTCAATGGCTGTTCGGGCGGCGATTGGGAGCTTAAATTACAATAGCAAAGAGGTATGGATGCCCTGGAGCAATCAGAATGGCGGCGGCCCATGGGGCGGCGGCGGTAGTGGCGGTGGCGGCGGTAAGAACGAGGGCCCCTGGGGCCAAGGTCCGAACCGCCCGCGCGGCAATGGCGGACCTCCCGATATCGAGGAGTTGATCCGGCGCGGCCAGGATCGCCTGAAGAATCTGGTTCCAGGTGGCCTGAATGGCGGCGCGGCCCTGATTGTGCTGGGCGTGGTGGCGGTGTTCTGGTTGATCCAGGCCGTCTATACGGTGCAGCCGGACGAGCGTGGCGTCGAACTTCGCTTCGGCAAGCCGAAGGCCGAGCTGGCCTTGCCAGGGCTGCATTTCCATCTCTGGCCTTTCGAAACCGTGGAAATCGTCAAGGTTACCGAACAGCAGCAGAATATCGGTTCCAAGGCGTCGGCGGGCAACACGTCCGGCCTGATGCTTTCGGGTGACCAGAATATCGTCAACGTGCAGTTCTCGGTACTGTTTACCGTGACTGACCCGCAGTCCTATCTGTTCAAGCTGGAAAGCCCGGCCGAGACATTGCAGCAGGTGTCGGAAAGCGCGATGCGCGAAATCGTCGGCCGCCGCCCGGCCCAGGACATCTTCCGGGATGCCCGCCAGGTGATCGCCACCGACGTGCGCAACATCATCCAGGGTACGCTTGACACCTACGGTGCGGGCATTTCCATCAACGCGGTCGCCATCGAAGATGCGGCTCCGCCGCGCGAAGTGGCCGACGCGTTCGACGAAGTTCAGCGTGCAGAGCAGGACGAGGACCGCTTCGTCGAGGAAGCCAACAAATACTCCAACCAGAAGCTTGGCGGCGCCCGCGGCCAGTCGGCGCAGATCCGCGAAGAAGCGGCTGCCTACAAGGACCAGGTCGTCAAGGAATCGGAAGGTGAGGCACAGCGCTTCATCTCGATCTACGACCAGTATGCCAAGGCACCCGACGTGACCCGCCAGCGCCTCTACATCGAAACCATGGAGCAGGTTCTGAAGAATTCCAAGAAGGTCATCATCGATGGCGACCAGGGCGTCGTGCCCTATCTGCCGCTCAATGAGCTCGGCAAGACCGTGGGAGGCAATTGATCATGTCCAATCGTCTCCCAGCTTTTCTGATCGCAGCCGCACTGCTGTTGCTGCTGGTCTATTCGTCGGTCTTCGTCGTCAATGAACGCCAGCAGGCAATCGTGGTGCGCTTCGGTCAGATCCAGGCGGTTCACACCGAACCGGGCCTGTACTTCAAACTGCCGTTTGCCTTCATGGATGCCGACCGGGTGCAGTATGTCGAGGACCAGGCGCTGCGCTTCGATCTGGACAATATCCGCGTCCAGGTTTCCGGCGGCAAGTTCTACGAGGTCGATGCCTTTGTCGTCTACAAGATCACCGATCCGCGCAGGTTCCGCGAAACGGTATCGGGCGACCGGGATTCTGCCGAATCGCGGCTGCGCACCCGTCTCGACGCGTCCCTGCGTCGCGTCTACGGTCTGCGCGGTTTCGAAGCAGCTTTGTCCGACGCCCGTGCAGCGATGATGCAGGAAGTTCGCGACGACTTGAAAACGGATGCCGAATCCCTCGGCCTCAGCATTCAGGACGTGCGTATTCGCCGCACCGATCTGACGGCGGAAGTGTCGCAGCAGACCTTCGAACGGATGAAGGCCGAACGTCTTGCCGAAGCAGAACTGATCCGTGCTCGCGGTAACGAAGAAGGCCAGCGTCGCCGTGCTATCGCCGACCGCCAGGTCGTCGAACTGCAGGCCGGTGCCCAGCGGGATGCCGAAATCCTGCGCGGCGAGGGCGATGCCGAGCGCAACCGTGTGTTCGCCGATGCCTTCACCCGCGATCCGGCTTTCTTCGAGTTCTACCGTTCGATGACTGCCTATAGGAACGCTATGGCTGCGGACACCACGATGGTGCTGTCGCCGACGTCGGAGTTCTTCCGGTACTTCAACGGCTCGGCCGGCACGGTGACGCCGCCTGCAGCCCCCGTGACGGCGCCGGCTCCGGTGCAGAACTAAGCTGAACGCCGCAATGTCCGACCTTCTGACCGGATTTGCGTTTTTCCTGATCATCGAGGGGCTGGTGTACGCACTGGCCCCTCGTTTGCTTGTCAGCATGGCGAAACTTCTCCCGAGCGTTCCCGAACAGCATCTGCGTGCAAGCGGTCTTGTTGCGATAGCGCTGGGCGTGGGCCTGGTCTGGCTGATGCGCCGCTGAGAGGCGTTTGGTCTCTCGAAATTGATTTCCCCTTTCATCAATCCGCCCTATCTTGCCGATATCACAGTGAAGAATCTGCAACGAGGAAGCCTCATGTTCCCGACCGCACCAAAGCGCTCCAAGCTTCTCTCCCTGCTTCTGGTCGGCGCGACCCTGTCGCTTGCCGCTACGACCGCCATTCCTGCCGTCGCCCAGGCGCCCGCGCCGCCGCAAGTGCCCGCCGCCGCGCCCGTTCCGGCAATGCCACCGTCGCCGCCGGCCGGTCAGACGCCGTCTATAGGCGCAGGGCCGGGGCCGGGATCGGTGGCCGACATGGCCGAAGGTCTGCTCGATGCCGTCGTCAACATCTCCACTTCCCAGAGCGTCAAGAACGACGGAGAGGGCCCTCTACCGCAGGTGCCGGAAGGCTCGCCGTTCCAGGAGCTGTTCGAGGATTTCTACAAGAACCGCAATGGCCAGGACGGCAACCACAAGGTCAATTCGCTCGGCTCCGGTTTCGTCATCGATCCGGCCGGGTTCATCGTCACCAACAATCACGTGATCGAGAATGCCGACGACATCGAGGTGATCTTTCCCAATGGTTCCAAGCTCAAGGCCAAGCTGATCGGTACCGATACCAAGACCGACCTTTCGGTCCTGAAAGTGGAACCCAAAAGCCCGCTGAAGGCGGTCAAGTTCGGCGATTCGCGAAAGATGCGGATCGGCGACTGGGTGATGGCGATCGGCAATCCGTTCGGTCTCGGTGGTTCGGTAACGCTCGGCATCATTTCGGCCCGCGGTCGCAACATCAATGCCGGCCCCTATGACAATTTCATCCAGACCGATGCCGCGATCAATAAGGGCAATTCCGGCGGCCCGCTGTTCAACATGGCCGGCGAGGTCATCGGCATCAACACGGCGATCATCTCGCCGAGCGGCGGCTCTATCGGCATCGGCTTTTCGGTCCCGGCGGAGCTTGCCGAAAACATCGTCAAGCAGCTGACCGAGTTCGGCGAGACCCGGCGCGGCTGGCTCGGCGTGCGCATCCAGCCTTTGACCGACGAGGTGGCCCAAAGCATCGGTCTTGAAAGCGCCAAGGGCGCGGTGGTCAGCGGCATCGTCGCCGGCGGCCCGGTCGCCGACGGCCAAATCAAGGTCGGAGATGTCATCATCCGGTTCGACGGCAAGGCGGTAGAGGATACGCGGGGACTGGTGCGGGTGGTGGCCGAGAGCGCCATCGGCGAGCCGCTCGACGTGATCATAATACGCGATGGCAAGGAACAGACGGTCAAGGTCGTGCTAGGCCGCCTCGACGACAGCGCGCAGGCTGCGTCGGCAGGCGCTGACGATCCTGCGCCGGGCGCAGAGCAGGATTCGGCAACGCCGCCTTCCACCGGCGAGCCGCCGTCAGACGAACCGCAAGCGGCGAACCTTCTTCAAGGGCTGACCCTCGCACTGCTGGATGACGCGGCCCGTTCCGAGTTCAAGATCGCCGAAAGCGTCGAGGGCGTGCTGATCAGGCAGGTTGCTGCCGGATCGGCCTCGGCCGACAAGGGGCTCAAGGCCGGCGAGGTGATCGTCGAAGTCGCGCAGGAATTCGTCAAGACGCCCGAAGAACTGCTCGCCAAGGTCCGCACCCTGAAATCGGAGGGACGCCGCAGCGCCCACTTCCTCGTCGCCAATGGCACCGGCGACCTCCGTTTCGTGGCGGTGCCATTGGAATAACAGCTCATGGGTTCAGAGCGGTATTAGGTCTGCCTGGTTAGATGGAATTGTTCGGCCGTCAGCCGGTACAGCACATGGCGCTTCAGATGCGGGTGGCTGTCGGGCACCCGTGGGTGGTCGAAATCGCCGGCCGGATCGGCTACCATGCCTATGCGCTCCATCACCGCGGTGGAGCGGCGGTTGTCGGCAACAGCAAACGAGACGATCTCCGTCATGTCGTGTTCGATAAAGCCGAAGCGCAGCAGTGCCCTTGCTGCCTCGGTGACATATCCATTGCCCCAGAACCGCGTCGCCAGCCGCCAGCCGATCTCCACGGTACCCTTGGGAAGGTGCGGCTCCAGGCTCGGCAGGGCCAGGCCGCAGAAGCCGATCGGCTCGTCGGTGTCCTTGATCGCCATGGCAAAAAAGCCGATGCCGTGGTAGACGATCATCCGGCGCACCCGCTCCAGCATGGCATCGGCCTCGCTGTAGCTGCGGCGGCCGGGGAAATACTCCATGACCTTGGGATCGGCATTGATCTCGCGAAACAGATCGCGATCGCTTTCGCGCCAATTGCGCAATACCAAACGCGGTGTTTCCACGTAGATCATTCCGGCGCTCCCCGCCTCAGGCCGTGACGAAGTCGGTCTTGCGATAACCCTGCAGGTAGAGCAACGCCGTGAGGTCGGCGTGATCGATGCGGATCTTCGCCTGGGATGCCACAGAGGGCTTGGCGTGCAGCGCGACGCCGGAGCCCGCCAGATGCAGCATTCCGAGATCGTTGGCGCCATCGCCGACGGCAATTACCTCGTCGGTGGAAATGCCGAGCCCTTTGGCGATATCGACCAGCGCGTCGATTTTCGCCTGCTTGCCGAGGATCGGTTCGGCGACCATGCCGGTCAGCACGCCGTCCGCATCGATCAAGACGTTGGCGCGATTCTCGTCGAAACCAAGGCGTCTGGAAATCGGCGCGGTGAATACGGTAAATCCGCCGGAGACGAGGGCGGTGTAGAAACCCTTGGCCTTCATCGTGGCGATCAACTCCGGGCCGCCGGGAGTGAGCGTGATGCGCTTGGCGATGACTTCATCGACCACCGAGATCGGCAGGCCTTTCAGCAGCGCGACGCGCTCACGCAGGGCCGGTTCGAACTCGATCTCGCCGTTCATCGCACGCGCGGTAATCTGCGAGACCTTGTCCTTGAGGCCGACCTCGGCAGCCAGTTCGTCAATGCACTCCTGGCCGATCATGGTGGAATCCATGTCGGCGATCAGGAATTTCTTGCGCCTGGTGCCCGCGTCCTGGATGGCCAGATCGATCGGCTGGCCGGCGATCAGGCTTTTGAGCGCCGCTTCGGCGAGAGCCAGGTCCGTGCCGTCACGAAGCGCGATATCGCAGGCGATGCCGTCAGCCAGCCAGTAGAGGCCTGCGGCGTTCACAGCGGCGGCGGCGCGCTCGCCGAGGCTGGCCGTAAGGACGGGATTTGACGGATTGGCAAGAAGCGTGGCAACGAAGGCCATGAGCGATGATCCTAGCGAAAATCTGAGTGCGATCCTGATAACCGGGCCGACGGCCAGCGGCAAGTCCGCTCTTGCCCTCGATCTCGCCCGTGCCCATGGCGGCGCGGTGATCAACGCCGACAGCATGCAGGTGTACGATACGCTGCAGGTGTTGACCGCACGGCCATCATTGGCCGACATGCAGGGCATCCCCCATCACCTCTACGGCCATGTGCCGGCGAGCTTGCTGTACTCGACCGGCGACTGGCTACGCGAGGTCAAGAGCCTCATGGACAGAGTCCGCAGACAGGGCCAAGTTCCGGTGATCGTTGGCGGAACCGGACTTTACTTCAAGGCGCTGACCGGCGGGTTGTCGGATATGCCGGACATTCCCGGGGATGTTCGCGGACTGCTGCGGGCGCGGATGGCGGAAGAAGGGACCGAGGCGCTGCACGCGAGCTTGCAAGCGCTCGACCCGGAGATGGCGCAAAAACTCAACAGCCAGGACAGCCAGCGCATCCTGCGGGCACTGGAAGTGGTGATGGTGACCGGTCGGTCGATCGCCGCGTTCCAGGGGCAGGCGGGGGAGATGATCGTCGATCCGGCGCAGGCCTTCAAGCGCATCGTGCTGCCGGAGCGTCCCGAGCTTTATGGCCGCATCAACCGTCGTTTCGCGGCCATGCTCGACCAGGGGGCAGTCGAGGAGGTCGAGGCGTTGCTTCGACTCGATCTGTCGCCGGCCATGCCAGCGATGCGTGCGATCGGCGTATCGCAGATTGCCGCCATGCTACGCGGCGAGATGAAACGGGACGAGATGATCGAAAAGGCTGCGACCGCGACGCGGCAATATGCCAAGCGGCAGATGACCTGGTTTCGCAATCAGATGGACGACAGCTGGGAGCGGGTCGGCGCGTGATCGTCTGCCTGTAGTGACGCGCACCGCTTAGTCCTTCTTGTATAGGCTCGACAGCGGCTTTTTCATGATGCTTTCGCGCAGAGACACGCCAGGCTCGCGCCGCAGACCACCGGTCGGGGTGGGTGGCGGAGGATAAGGCTGTGGCTCGGCGATCCGGCGATCCGGCTGGACGCGGCGCTCGAAGCGGTCGCTCGTGCCATCGTCGGCATCTGTGCGGGCGGGAAGGGAGGGAGAGGCGTGGGACGCGGGCTCGTAGGCGCGTTCGGCGGGGGGTGCTCGGTCGAGCGCTGTCCGCGGCAGCATGTCCGGACGATAGGGCTCGATCGGTGCCGGCCCGCGAAGCGGCGGAGGAGGGCTGGTGGGTCCGGTCGGTGGCATCGTCCTCGCGATGGTCGGCGGCACGAACGGCTCGACACTCTCTTCCATTTCCTGATCGTCAAAAGCATCGCTCTGGGCGCCGCTGTTGAAACTCTGCTGAAAGGCGGAAATGTCCGGGCCGGAAATGGCGCGCATCCGCTGGATGACGCTGCGCAGGTCAACCGTGTCGGGCGTCTCCTCGCTGAACTTGGCACTGGCGCCATTGGCCTTCGGCAACAGATCGTCCTCGACGCGCGCGAAGCGCATGCGCATCGGCACCGCGACAGCCTCGCCGAAGGCGATGGCCTCGCCGTTGCCGATGGAGGAGATGAAACTGGTGGTCGAGATCGACGAATCCGGGATCGCCGAACGGATGATCTCCTGGTCGCTCTCGTTCGACAGCCGCATGGCAAACAGTGTCGAGCACTGCGACAGGATGGTCTGGTCGAGTTCGCCGGGGCGCTGCGTGATGATGCCGAGCGAAACGCCATATTTGCGGCCTTCCTTGGCGATGCGGGCGATCGCCTGGCGGGTCGGAAAGAAGCCGAGATTGGGATCGGCGGGCACATAGCGGTGCGCCTCTTCGCAGACCACCAGCATGTGGATGGCGCCGTTCGACCACAGCGCGATCTCGAATGCCATGCGGCAGAGCACGGAGGCGACCGAATTGACCACCTCCGAGGGTATGCCGGACAGCTGGAAAGTCGAGATCGGCCGGCCGTCGCCGGGGATACGGAAAATATGGGCGATGGTCTCCATGATCGTGTCGCTGATCGTGTTGTTGGAGAACATGAAATGATAGCGCGGATCGTTGACGGCCGACATGATGCGCATCTTCAGCGCCCGCAGCATGGGCTTTTCGCCCCGACCTTCCAGGCGGCCGATGCGCTCGTCGATCAGCGCCAGCATGTCGGCGATGCGATAGGGAACAGGCGTGTCGGCAGTGATGGAACTCTTTTCGTTGGATTTGCGCATCAGCGCGGAATCGCTGCCGCGGAACGAGCGCTTGGCCTCCGGCATGACGTCGCGCAGAATGTCGAGCTCCTCGGGCACCGGCGGGCGGCCGCGAAACAGCACTTCGGCGAATTCTTCCAGTCGCATCAGCCAGAAGGGCAAGTCGAGGGTGTCGGTATCGATGACCACCGCATGGTTGGGAAAAGCGGCCGCGAATTCGTTGTGCGGATCGAGGATCAGGACGCGAAGCTTCGGATCGCTTTCAATCGCCTTGTGCAGCAGCAGCGATACCGCCGTCGACTTGCCGACGCCGGTGGAGCCGACGATGGCAAAGTGTTTCTGCAGCATTGACGGAATATGGATGGTGGCGTCGATGCTGTCGTCCTGGGTCAGCTTGCCGATGACGCAGGTGTCGCGGTGGCCGGTGTCGTAGATGCGCAAGAGGTCGGCTGCACGGATGCGGTGGGCAACCGCGCCGAGATACGGATATTTGGAAATGCCGGTGGAAAATTCCTCGCGGCCATGCAGGCCCATATGCACTTCGCCGAGCAGTTCGACCTCGATCAGGAAATAATTATCCTCGGTTTCGCCCCAGGTGCGCGTGCCGGTCTGCATCGAATAGGCCAGCGCCACAACGCGGTTCTTGTCGACGGTGATGGAGATCAGCCGGCCCACCGACCACAGCTCGGTCAGGGCGGTGCCGCCGCCCTCTGCGGTGGCGGCTATCGTCGCGCGTGATCCGCTGCAGGCGACGACCCGCCCGAGCAGCCGGTAGCCCGGCGCCATCTGGTCACGGCGGTCCTGTTCCCCGGCACTGCTTGAGGTCTGGAGATCATTGTTCCGCAATCAAATTCTCCTTGCAATGCTGCCGAAAATAGTCGTTGCGCGTTAATAAGCTGTATAGGCAATGAGCGCTTTCGACCGTTTGGAGCTTGCCACTGGGCAATACTGTCGATTCTTTCGGCAAGCCGCGTTGACGACCTTGCGATTCTTGGCTATCAGTTGCCTCATGAAAAATTCACAGGCTCTTATTGTGGTGGGAATGCGCATGGGCAGGATGGTGTAACCATCCGGCGATAGCCACCCATGCGCGAAACGACAGGCTCCTCCAAGGGGCCTTTTTTTATGGCCAAAACGGGCTGAGGCCTAACTTTAAGAATCCAGCGGGAATGGGAACGGGCATGACGGGTACAGACAATCAGATGACCGGCGCGGAAATCGTTTTGCGAGCGCTCAAGGACAATGGCGTCGAGCATATCTTCGGCTATCCGGGCGGCTCGGTGCTGCCGATCTACGACGAGATTTTCCAGCAGGAAGAGATCGAGCACATTCTCGTCCGCCACGAGCAGGGCGCAGGCCACGCCGCCGAAGGCTACGCCCGCTCCACCGGCAAGGTCGGGGTCATGCTGGTCACATCGGGGCCCGGCGCCACCAATGCGGTAACGCCACTGCAGGACGCCCTGAGCGACAGCATTCCGCTGGTCTGCCTGACCGGCCAGGTTCCGACCACGCTGATCGGTTCCGACGGCTTTCAGGAATGCGACACCGTCGGCATTACGCGTCCCTGCACCAAGCACAACTGGCTGGTCAAGGACGTCAACGACCTCGCCGGCATCATCCACGAGGCGTTCCGCATCGCCCAGACCGGCAGGCCTGGCCCTGTTGTCGTCGATATCCCGAAGGACGTCCAGTTCGCCACCGGCACCTACGTCCCGCTTGCCGACTACAGGACGCGCAGCAGCTATCAGCCGAAGGTCGACGGCGATGTTGCCGCCATCCATGCGGCGATCGCGCTGATGGCGTCTGCACGCCGACCGATCCTCTATACCGGCGGCGGTGTCATCAATTCCGGCCCGGAAGCCTCGAAACTGCTGCGCGACCTGGTCGAGATCACCGATTTTCCGATCACCTCGACACTGATGGGGCTGGGCGCCTATCCGGCTTCCGGCAAGAACTGGCTCGGTATGGTCGGCATGCACGGATCCTACGAGGCGAACATGGCCATGCATGATTGCGACGTCATGGTCTGCATCGGTGCCCGCTTCGACGACCGGATCACCGGCCGGCTGAACGCGTTCTCGCCGAATTCGAAGAAGATCCACATCGATATCGACCCGTCCTCGATCAACAAGAACGTCCGCGTCGACATCCCGATCGTCGGCGACGTCAAGCGGGTTCTGGCCGAGATGGTCCGTGGCTGGCGGGCGCTGCCGAAGAAGGTCGACAAGAGCCAGACCGCCGACTGGTGGACGAGCGTCAAGAGCTGGCAGGCGCGCAATTCCTTCGGCTTCAAGGCGAGCAAGGACGTGATCATGCCGCAATACGCCGTCGAGCGGCTGGCGGCGCTGACCAAGAACTACGACACCTACATCACCACCGAAGTCGGGCAGCACCAGATGTGGGCGGCTCAGCTGTTCGGCTTCGAGGAACCCAATCGCTGGATGACCTCCGGCGGTCTCGGCACCATGGGCTACGGCCTGCCGGCAGCGCTCGGCGTGCAGATCGCCCATCCGGACGCTCTCGTCATCGACATCGCCGGCGATGCCTCGATCCAGATGTGCATCCAGGAAATGTCGGCGGCGATCCAGCACAATGCGCCGATCAAGATCTTCATTCTCAACAACCAATATATGGGAATGGTACGGCAATGGCAGCAACTGCTGCACGGCAACCGGCTGTCGCATTCCTACACCGAGGCGATGCCGGACTTCGTCAAGCTCGCCGACGCCTATGGCGCGGTCGGCCTGCGTTGCGCCGATCCGGCCGATCTCGACGATGCGATCCAGGAGATGATCGATGTCAAGAAGCCGGTAATCTTCGACTGCCGGGTCGCCAATCTCGCCAACTGCTTCCCGATGATCCCGTCGGGCAAGGCCCATAACGAAATGCTGCTGCCGGACGATGCCACCGACGAAGCCGTCGCCAACGCCATCGACGCCAAGGGGCGCCAGCTGGTTTGATGAAAAGGTAGAGGATTAGAACATGAACGCACATCTGCAGCCCACCGGATCGGCCTATTTCATCTCTCCGGAGACCGCCAAGGCGGAGAACCACACGCTGTCAGTGCTGGTGGACAATGAACCCGGCGTCCTGGCGCGGGTCATTGGCCTGTTTTCCGGGCGCGGCTACAATATCGAAAGCCTGACAGTTTCGGAAACCGAGCATGAGGCGCATCTTTCGCGCATCACCATCGTTACCCGCGGCACGCCATCCGTACTTGAGCAGATCAAGGCGCAGCTCGACCGGATCGTGCCGGTGCATCAGGTTGTCGACCTCACGGTCAGGGCCCGCGATCTCGGCCAGGAACGCCCTGTTGAACGCGAGGTAGCGTTGATCAAGGTGGTAGGCTCGGGAGAAACCCGTGCGGAAACGCTGCGTCTGGCCGATGCTTTCCAGGCCAAGGTGGTGGATGCGACGGTCGAACACTTCATCTTCGAGATCACTGGCAAGTCGTCGAAAATAGATCAGTTCGTGGCCATCATGAAGCCGCTGGGCCTCAACGAGATCTGCCGTACCGGCATCGCCGCCATGAACCGCGGCCCGCAGGGCATGTGACGCTCAGAGCGCCATGCATGTCATGCTAAATCGACTTGAAACAAAGCCTGCCTCCGCCACGAGGCGGGCTTTGCGCTAAAATGGCGATTTTGCGGCGCGCACGTAGTTGTGAACGCCTTTTATATTAACGGCAGGAAACTATTTCGGGGTTCGCACGTTAACAGTCCATGAAGGAGAACGTCATGGACCGGGTATCAGCTTTAACGACTGTCGCAATATTTGCTACGTTTCTTGTCGTGGGCGCACAGGGTATGAGCGACGGACAGGCGATGCGCATGCCCACCGAAGTTCGGCTCACCAAGACCGACCGGATTGCGCCGATCGAAGTAGCCGGTGGCATGCTAGACGACAGCGAGGGCGAATGGATGCTAGATTGTTACGAAGCGTTCGGCCCCGATGCCGTTTCCCCGAACGGCGGCGAGTTGAACACCTGCCTTAAATAACGGGCTACTCCACCGGTATTCAATTTATACTTCAAATCATTTCCAGCGGGACTTTTTGCGTCGGAGGCGAAAATGCCAGGTCCAAGGCATCCATATCCTCCTCGCTTATCTCAATATCCGCGGCACCGCGATTTTCGCGCACACGTTTCAAGCTGGCAGACTTCGGTATGGCGATGACGCCTTCTCTTTCCAGCAGGAACGCCACGGCCAGTTGCGCCGGGGTGGCCTGATAGGCCTTTGCGATTCGGATCAATTCCGGGTTATGTGCCAAAAGTCCCTGTTCAATCGGCGAATATGCCATGACCGCGACGCCGCGGGTCTGGCACCAGGGCAGCAGATCGTGCTCGATCCCCCTGCGCGCAAGGTTGTACAGTACCTGGTTGGCGGCGCAGTTGCTGCCGCCTTCGACAGCGAAAAGCTCCTCCATGTCAGGCACGTCGAAATTGGAGACGCCCCATGCGCCGATCTTGCCCTGCGATCTGAGGGTCTCGAAGGCGGCTACAGTTTCGGTCAGAGGATATTCGCCGCGCCAATGCAGCAGGTAAAGATCGATGCGGTCGGTGTCGAGCCGCGCCAGACTGCTTTCGCAGGCTGCGATGGTGCCGGCGCGGCTGGCATTCCACGGATAGAGCTTGCTTACCAGAAAGACTTCGTCACGGCGATCTTCGAGTGCCTTGCCTACCACACGCTCGGCGCCGCCGTCGCCATACATCTCGGCGGTGTCAACCAGCGTCATGCCCAGGTCGATGCCAAGCCGCAGGCTGTCGATTTCCTCATTCGCACGGTTTTTGATTTCACCCATTTTCCACGTTCCCAGCCCGAGCGCCGGGACAGCAATGCCGGAGGGAAGGGTGACTGTCGGGATTTCATCGTGCATGGCTGGGCTTTCTGGCAAGCGGTTCGGCAATATCGCTAGATTACCCGGCCCGCCTGCCGTTGCAATCGATCCATCAATTGTTTTGTTGTCTTGATGCCGGCAAGCCGATGGCTCGCGACGTCTGTCTCGGTTAAAAGTCTCATCGTGGAAGAGGAGAGCCCGACGTGGCATTGGAAACATTTCTGGCCCTGGTGCTGTTTGCCTTCACCACCTCGATCACCCCGGGGCCAAACAACATGATGCTGTTTGCCTCTGGCGTGAATTTCGGTTTTCGCCGGACAATCCCGCATATGTTCGGCATTGGTGCCGGATTTTTCTCGCTTCTCATTGCCATCGGCGTCGGGCTCGGCGCACTGCTGGTCGCCTTCCCTGCTGTCTACACGGCACTGAAATTTGCCGGCGGCCTTTATCTGTTGTGGATCGCCTACAAGATTGGCACTTCCCGTACGCTGTCTAAGGCGGAAGGTGGTGCGCGTCCGATGGGCTTCCTGGCCGCCGCCGCCTTCCAGTGGGTCAACCCGAAAGCCTGGGTGATGGCGGTCACAGCGATGGCGACCTATACCGACCCGGAACGCTATTTGGCGAGCGTGGCGATCGTCGGCCTGGTGTTTGCCGCCGTCAACGTACCCAGCGTATCCACCTGGGCAGGCTTCGGCTCTGTGCTGCGGGACTGGCTGTCGCATCCGGCGCGGCTGAAATGGTTCAATATCACCATGGCGTTGCTGTTGGTCTTGAGCCTGTGGCCAATGCTGAAGTAGGGTCCGATTCGGATTTGCGGGGAGATATTCATGGGCAATGATCATCGGCATGACCACGACCATGACAGCCATCATCATGACCACGAGCATGACAACCATTATTCCGACATGCAGGCGCGGGTGCGGGCGCTGGAAACCCTGCTGACCGCGAAGGGCCTCATCGACCCGGCTGCCATCGACGCGATTGTCGAGACCTACGAGACGAAGATCGGTCCGAAGAACGGCGCCCGCGTGGTGGCCAAGGCCTGGCGGGAGCCCGCCTTCGCCGAATGGCTGGAGGCCGACGCGACCGCGGCGATCGCCAGTCTCGGGTTTGCCGGCCGGCAAGGCGAGCATATGCGGGCGGTATTCAATTCGCCCAGGAACCACAACCTGGTCGTCTGCACATTGTGCTCCTGCTATCCCTGGGCGGTGCTCGGCCTGCCACCGGTGTGGTACAAGGCGCCAGCTTACCGTTCGCGCGCCGTCATCGATCCGCGCGCGGTGCTGGCAGAATTCGGACTGTCACTTTCCAATGACACGAAAATCCGGGTGTGGGATTCGACCGCGGAGTTGCGTTATCTGGTGATCCCCACGCGCCCGGCCGGCAGCGAGGGATTCTCCGAAGACGCGCTGGCTACGCTTGTGACCCGCGATTCGATGATCGGCACGGGCGTGGCGCTGTTGCCGGAGGCGCGCTGATGAACGGCCCGCATGATCTCGGCGGACAGATGGGGTTCGGTCCGGTGGCGCCGGAAGTAAACGAGCCGTATTTCCACGCCGAGTGGGAGAAGCGGGCGCTGGGCATCACCCTGTCCTGCGGCGCGTTCGGCGCCTGGAACATCGATGAGAGCCGGCATGCGCGCGAAAACATCCCGCCGGCCGATTATCTCGCCGCCAGCTACTACGAAGTCTGGATCCGCGGCATCGATACGCTGTTGGCGCGGCACGGCTTTGCCTCGCCGGAGGAACTGTTTTCCGGACGCGACCTGCAGCCAGGCACCTGTCCGAAGCGGGTGCTGACGGCTGAAATGGTGTCGGGCGTCCTTTCCCGCGGCGGCCCGTGCGATCGGCCGCTGCACAGCGAGCCGCGGTTTGCGCCCGGCGACGAGATCAGAACACGGAATTTTCATCCCGAGACCCATACGCGGCTGCCGCGCTATGCCCGCGGCAAGCGCGGCGTGGTCGAGGCCGTCCAGGGCAGTTTCGTCTTTCCGGACGACAACGCCCACGGCAAGGGGAAAATCCGCAATGGGTCTACACGGTCGTATTCTCGGCCGATGAGATCTGGGGCAAGGGCGCCGACCAGACGCTTTCGATCTCGATCGATGCCTGGGAGAGCTATCTTGAGCGTCTGTGAGAGCCCCACATCGCTCAGCCAGTCGCCAGGTCTGCCGGTATCGGCTGAGGGCGACCCGGTGTTTGCGGAACCCTGGCATGCGCAGGCATTCGCCATCACCGTCCATCTGCACGAAAATGGCCTGTTCACCTGGAGCGAATGGGCCGCCGCCCTGTCTTCACAGCTGCACCAACCGGGGCGCGCCGAGGACGGCCACGATTATTTCGATGGCTGGGTCGCAGCATTGACCGGGCTGATGGCGGCGAAGGGCATTGCCGACGAGGCGACCGTACTGGCCCTGCAGCAAAGCTGGCAGCGGGCGGCCGAAGCGACGAAGCATGGCAGCCCGATCCTGCGCGAAAACGATCCGCTGCATCTCGCGGATTGAGTCAAGGCCGTGCGGATCCGATTCCGCCGGAGCGCCCAAGCCGTTGCAATTCAAATTGTATTAGCTGTCGCTGCTGCAATATTCAGATTGCCGGCTTCGGCTCTAGCGGAAACATGTGGAAGTACGGCTCGGCTTCGCGCAGAACGCGGGCGACCGACGGGCGCTGCTTCAGCCGATTGAAGTAGTCCTTGAGCTTGGGGTAACTGTCGCCAAGCGGGTTGACGGTATCGCTCCAGAACAGCGCCGGCACAGCCGAGCAATCCGCCAGCGAGAATTGCGGACCGAGCCAGAAACCCGTTTCCGGCGTTCTCTGCTCGAAGAACGCGTAGGCCCGGACGAGATTTTCGCGCGCCTCGGTGACGCCGTGCGGATCGCGGACGTCTGCGGGCCGCAGGCTGTCGATCACGATCTTCTGCATCGGCAGTTGCAGCATGTCGTCGAACAGCCGGTCCCACATCGTCGCCTGCCAGGGTTTGGCAGTTGCCATTCGTGTTGCCGGCTGCGCGACCGCGTCGAGATAGAGAATGATGCTGGCCGACTCGGCAATCGTTTCGCTCGAAACCGCGTCGACCAGCACCGGGAATTTCAGCGGCGGCCATATCTTTCGAAATGCCTCCTGCGAAGTCTCGTCTGCCAGATCGACGATCACCGGGGTGAACGGGATGGCATTATCGTACAGGGAGATCAATACCTTGTGGCAGAAGGATGCAAGCGGATGGTAATAAAGGGTGAAGCGCATGATTTTGCTCCGTCTGGCACAGGTCGCCTCGATCCCTTTAAATTGCGGCACCTGTGCCGGAGTTGCAAGTGTTTCGGCTGCGCGATATCGGCATAGATAGCCGACAAAACGGTTGATCCGCGGCGATAGCGGTTGCGCCGCCCGTGCGAATCCTGCCAAGACCGGCTATGCAATTCGCGCCGCAACAGGACGAGGCCTTGAGGGCCGTTTCGAAATGGCTGAGGGAGGGCAAGACCCCCGTCTTCCGGCTGTTCGGCTATGCAGGCACCGGCAAGACGACGCTGGCGAAGCACTTTGCCGAGCATGTCGATGGCGACGTGCTGTTTGCCGCCTTTACCGGCAAGGCGGCCCAGGTGCTGCGCTCGCGCGGCGCCAAGAACGCCCGCACCATCCATTCGCTGATTTATCGTCCACGCGGCGAGGAAGCCGTGGAGAACGAGGAAACCGGCAAGACCTCGATGGCGCCGATGTTTTCGATCAACCGCCAGAGCCCGCTCGCCAAGGCAGCGCTGATCGTCATCGACGAATGCTCGATGGTCGACGAACAGCTCGGCAAGGATCTGATGAGCTTCGGTACGCCGATCCTGGTGCTCGGCGATCCCGGCCAGCTGCCGCCGGTGACCGGCGGCGGCTTCTTTACCGAGCAGGAGCCGGATTACCTGCTGACCGACATCCACCGCCAGGCCCGCGACAACCCGATCATCGCCCTGGCGATGCAGGTGCGCGAAGGCAAGGAGCTGATGTATGGCGACTATGGCAGCACCGCCAAGGTCATCTCGAAGAGCGACGTGACCCAGGAACTGGTGCTGGGCGCCGACCAGGTTCTGGTCGGTACCAACAAGACCCGTCGGCGCTATAACCGCCGGTTGCGCGAGCTGAAGGGTTTTGAGGTCGACTATCCACAGGCCGGCGACAAGCTGGTGTGCCTACGCAACGACCCTGCCAAGGGCCTATTGAACGGTTCGCTCTGGCAGGTGATGACGTCTTCGCGCGAAACGGTAAAGCCAGGCATCAATCTGCTCGTCCGTCCGGAAGATGACGACATGGACCGGGGTGCTGCCAAGATCAAGCTGCTGAAAACCGCCTTCGAGGATGTCGAGGGCGAAATCCCCTGGTCGACCCGCAAGCGTTACGATGAGTTCGACTACGGCTATGCGCTGACCGTCCACAAGGCCCAGGGTTCGCAGTGGAACAATGTCGTGCTCTTCGACGAAAGCTGGGCGTTTCGCGACACCCGCGAGCGCTGGCTCTATACCGCGGTGACGCGGGCTGCCGAGACGCTGACCATCGTCCGCTAGAGAATTTCCTGGCTGTCCCGATCGGGCGCAACCGTGCTCACGCGTGCACGATCCCCAGAAGCACGGCCTTGGCGATCGCCTGAAAGCGGTTTCGGGCCGAGAATTTTTGGATGATGCCATGTTCGAGAAAGGCGATCTCGTCGCTCTTCATGTCGAGCACGCGCGCCAGCCGGGTTGGCGCGTAGCCTTCGGCCATCAGGGCCAGGCAGCGACGCTCGATGTCGGAAAGCTGAATCGCCTCTTCGGACTCCCGCCCGTGTTCGTCGGCGCCATCCTCCGTTTCCGGCAGCAGCATCGTAATCTGTTGCATCTGTCGGCGGATGATTGAAAGGTTGGCGGTGAGCTCGCGCTTGCGCACCTCGAGAGCGTGGCGAAAAATGATATCGGCCTCGGCTCTGGACGGCGTCTCGTTCAATTCCTCCATCAGTTCCTGGATCACGGCCACCGGCATGCCGACCTCGCGGCAGGCGTTGATCAAGGCCATGCGCTCGACGTCGCTGTGCATGTACACCCGCATCAAGCCTATGCGGCTTGCGGCGATCAACGATTTTTCCTCGTAGAAATGCAGGGTCCGATGGGTGACGCCGAAAATGTTGGCCATGTCGGCAATGGCGATCGGCTCGTTGGGCAGGTCTGGCGGCAGCGGTACCGTCGGCATATGACCGGTCGCCGCGCGCCGGGTGGAAGGTTGTCGTACTCGCTGGTCCAGATGCTTGGGCCGGTCCGCCATGGCTGTCCCCTGTTATGTCTCGATCGCCGCGATGCCTCGTTGATGCCCTTCGGAATTCCCCCTGTTCGCCGACTGCCCATATCGGCGCTGGTGGGCGCTGACATGCCGTATTTAGCGCTCGCGCGCCGGCTGCCACCCCCTAATCGGTTAGAATAGGCGTGGGTTTAAGCGGTTGTAAACCGCTATTCGATGCGCGCCACGATTATAGCGCAGAAAGAGCATTGGGCCCGTGGTGCAAGGATAGGGGGCGGCGGCGGCACCATCACACAATCGCATGCATGCATATGTTTTTGTCGTTGGCCTTACGACAGGCGATCGCCTAAAAAGGCTGCCGAGCCACTTCAGCAACATCCAGGACATGTACCCGATGCCCACCAGTCTCTCGGTCAACCTCAATGCCATTGCCATGCTGCGCAACCGCCGCGACCTGCCTTGGCCCGACGTCGCCCGTTTCGGCGAAATGGCGCTTGCCGCAGGTGCGGCGGGGTTGACTGTCCATCCGCGCCCCGACCAGCGGCATATCCGGTTTTCCGACCTGCCGGTGCTCAGGGCCCTGATCGACGATCTGTATCCCCAGGCGGAGTTCAACATCGAGGGATATCCGAGCGAGGACTTCCTGGCACTGTGCGAACAGGCGCAGCCCGAGCAGGTGACGCTGGTGCCGGACGATCCCGCCCAGGCGACCTCGGACCATGGCTGGGACTTTCTGGGCAATCGCGCATTGCTCGCCGACGTCGTCGGGCGGCTGAAGAAGGCCGGCATGCGGGTGTCGCTGTTTGCCGACGGCGATGGCAATCTCGATCAGCTAAAGGCCGCGCGCGATACCGGCGCCGATCGCATCGAACTTTATACCGGCCCCTATGGCGGCTGCTTTGACGATCCGGAAGGTGCGGCCCGCGAGCTCGACCTTCTGGGCCGTAGCGCCGATGCGGCTCTCGCCGCCGGCCTCGGTGTGAATGGCGGCCATGATCTCACCGTTGCCAACCTGCCGGCGCTGGTCGCCCGCATTCCCGCCATGGCCGAGGTCTCGATTGGCCACGGTCTTACCGCCGATGCGCTGGAATACGGCATGGCGGAGACGGTGCGCCGGTTCCGGCGTGCCTGCGGGCAGATCGTGTAGGCCGCGCACGGCGCACCACGGATCCCAATGGTCCACCAGTCGACGCATAGTGACGGCTCTAGGGTAGGCTTTTCAGCGAGCAGGCCGGCTAGCTCGGAGATGGCACGGGAAGGCCTGCCGTATTGTCAGCAGGCCTGCTATCAGAGCGGCGCTTCCTAGCCCTTCAATGCTTGCGCATTGGTGGCCAAGAACGCTTCCAGACTCACCTGTTTGCGGCCTGTCAGCGTTGTGAAATCTCTGCTGACCATGGCGATCTTGCCGTCGCGGGTGTTGGCGTCGAAGGAGACGATCGTCGGGATGAAAGGGGCGGGCAGGCCGGCGGCGGCCATGCCTTCGGCCAATTGTGCATCGCTCAGTTGAACGACCGTCAGCGGCTTGCCGGTGGCCTTCGCGACCAGGGCTGCAATTTCTTCCGTCGTGCGGGCAGTGTCGCCGGTCAGGGTATAGGTGACGCTGTCGGCCACCGGTTTGGCGATGCCGGCGGCGATCGCCCGAGCCATATCGTCGCGGGCGATATGGGCGATCACGCCGGTGCCGGCAGACGTGTACCAGTGGCCGGAGGCAAGCGCCGAGGGCAGGGCCATGAAAAGGTTTTCCATGTACCAGCCGTTGCGGAAGATGGTGTAGGCAAGGCCGGATGCCTTGATCGCCTGCTCGGTGCCGAGATGATCGCCGGCGAAGGTGACCCGGCTATCGTCCGGGCTCGGCATCGAAGTGTAAAAGAGGCGGCCGACGCCAGCCTTGGCGGCTCCTGCTACTGCTGCCTGATGCTGGGCAAGGCGCTTGCCCGGCGCGCCGAGTTCGTCGGTGGAGACGATCAGCAGCCGGTCGATGCCGGCGAAGGATGCGGCGAGGCTGTCGGGGTCGTTGAAATCGACCTTGCGGGTTTCGATACCCTTGGCGGCAAGCGCTGCCAGCTTGACGGGATCGCGGCTGCCGGCGACGAGATCGCCTGGCTTCAGCATCTCGGTTTCGATCAAGTGCTTGATGACCAGGCCGCCGAGGTGGCCGGACGCGCCGGTGATGAGGATCTTGGTCATGGTCGTTCCTTTTTCCGCTCGGCTGCATCAGCCGCTAGAATGTACGTCACTCTCAAAAAGAGAGTTACTCTTAAACAGGAATTGACCGCCCCCTGTAAAGAAGGCAGTTTTCCGCTACCTGGTTACCAAAAGGGAACGGTGATGGATGCAAGGATAGGGCCGCTCGGTTCCAAACTGGCGCGCTACATGCAGGATGTCGGCGAGGGTGGCGATCTTTCCAACTGCCCGGTGCGCAGCGTCATGGCGCCGATCGGCGGCAAATGGTCGACGCTGCTCCTGGCGGCTCTGGCGGAACGCCCTTACCGCTTCGGTGAGCTGCGCCGTATGGTGCCGGATATCTCCCAGCGGATGCTGACCCAGACACTGCGCGATCTGCAGCGCGACGGCTATGTCGACCGCACGGTGTTTGCAACGACCCCGCCGAGCGTCGAATATCGGCTGACCGCGTTCGGCTTCTCGCTGTTCAAGCCCCTTTCGGCACTGATGGACTGGGCGGAACACAACCATTCCATCGTCAAGACGGCGCGGGAAAAATTCGATGCCAACCCGCTTTAGGCGGCATTCCATGCTTTAAAGATCCAGCGTCCAGGTCTGGCCGTTTTCCTGCGGGCCGAACAGGCTGTGTTTTTCTTCCGCCACCAGCCGGAATCCGGCCGTCTGGTAGATGTGGCGGGCGGCGTGGAGGATATCGTTGGTCCACAGCGTCAGCTGACGGTAGCCGTGCGCACGCGAGAAGGCGATCGTCTCGTCCACCAGCGTGCGTCCCAGCCCGATGCCGCGGGCGCCGGCATCGACATAGAGCAGGCGCAGCTTGGCGACATCGCCGCCGCCGTTCATCACCAGCACCGAGCCGACCCGGACGCCGTGGCGCTCGGCGATCCAGCAATGCTCGCGCGCGGCGTCGAAATTGGCGAGGAATTTGCCGGCGACCTCGGCCACCAGCGCCTCGAACTGGTCGTTCCAGCCGCAGGCTCTGGTGTAGAATTCCGCCTGTGACTGGACGATCCAGCCGATATCGCCGGGACGGTGGGCGCGAATGGTGGCGGGGCCGCGATCGCTGCCGTCGGCTGTCAGCAGGCGGCGGATGGTAGCGGTAGCCGCCGTCAGTTCCGCCCGGTCGGCGGTACCCAGATGGGCGAGCATTTCGCTCAGCTGCCGGCGCGACAGGGCGCCGAGCTTTTCGAACCGCTCCCGGCCGGCGGCGGTCGCGCTGACGATCTGGCTGCGCCCATCGGCCGGGTCGGGGCGGCTGTCGATCAGCCCGGCCGCTCGAAACTTCTTCAGGATGCGGCTGAGATAGGCGGCGTCGAGATGCAGGTCGTCGATCAGCGCCTTGGCGGTGGTGCTGCCGCGGGCGCCGAGTTCGTAGAGCACGCGGGCCTCGGCCAGCGTATGGTCGGTCTCAAGATAGCCGCGATCTAGGACGCCGATGCGGTCGGTGTAGAAGCGGTTATAAGCCCGCAGGGCCTCGATGGCGTCGTCGTGGTTTGGTTCCAGCATTGGTTTCCTCCCGGAATGGGAGGAAGATCGGCGATGTAGTTGACGGAGTCAAGTATTATGCCCGCCTGCCACCGTCGCGATCGTGTCGCGCTCAGCGGCCGCCGCTCGGTATGTCGATCTGCCGCCGCGAAACCAGCTTGAGCGTATGGTCCGGCTGGACGAGGTAGGTTTCCAGCTGGCGGTTGCCCATCTCGTCGATGAAATTGCGGCTGACCGGGCTTCCGGGTGGTGATTTCGGCAGTCGGGAGACATGACCGTTATACGTTATGCTGCCTTTGATGGGCTCGATTGCAAATGCAGCGGTTGTGCCGGCAAACAGTGCCAGCAGGGTGAGGGTTGTGGCGGCTTTCATACATTACTCCTTGTCCGACGGCGCCGGAGCGGTTGTCTATAAAAGAATTGGGGCGTCGGCCGTGACGATCAAGGGGGAGGCGGAACAAGCCGCAACCGCAAAGCGCGGTCTCACTGCTTTGTGAAGCCATGTAAAGGTTATGCGCCACTCGATATTCGCCGGTTAAAAATGCTTGACGAAAAAGTGCACTGCCGATAGAAACAGAACCGTACGGTACGGTACATCAAAGGAGCGCTTGTTTTGCAGGCTGACACCATCAACGATGCGGAGTTTTCGCCCCGCCAGAACGCGGTTCTGGCGCAGGCCCTTCGCCTGCTCGTTGAAGGCGGTGAAAAGGCGCTGACCACCGCCGGGCTTGCACGTGCCGCCAATTGCTCGAAGGAAAGCCTCTACAAGTGGTTCGGCGACCGCGACGGCCTGCTGTCGGCGATGATTTCCTACCAGGCGCGCAAGGTCCGCACCGTCGAGCGCAGCGGCGAAAAGCTGACCGTCGAGACCTTGGTCGAACACCTTGAATTGTTCGCCCGCGACCTGCTCGAGGTGCTGGCCGGCGACGTATCGCTGGCGCTTAACCGCATGGCGATCGGCCAGACCAGCCGCGACGGATCGAAACTCGGCCGCATGCTGCTTGAGCGGGGGCGCGGCCAGATCGACCGGCGCGCCCGCCACCTGCTCGAATCCGGCCAGCGGGCGGGCTTGCTGCGCTATGGCGACGGTGAGGAGGCCTATCGAACTCTCTACGGCCTGATCGTCGCCGACCTGCATGTGCGCATGCTGCTTGGCGAGGCGGCCGAAACCGGCGAATTTCCAGCCAGGGCGAAAAGGGCGATATCCTCGTTCCTGACGCTCTATGGCGGACAGAGAATTCTGGCGGCTGCGGACAGGCAAGGGGCCTGAACCCGGTTCTCCAGAAAAACCACAACCAAACAAGCACAGGGAAGGAACTACAATGCGCGTCTATTACGATCGGGATGCCGACCTGAACCTCATCAAGTCGAAAAAGGTCGCCATCATCGGCTACGGCAGCCAGGGCCGGGCGCATGCGCTCAACCTCAAGGACTCCGGCGCCGGCAATGTCGCCATCGCCCTGAAAGCGGGTTCGAAGACCGCAAAGAAGGCCGAAGCCGACGGCTTCAAGGTGATGACCGTTGCGGAAGCTGCCGCTTGGGCGGACCTGATGATGATGGCGACGCCGGACGAATTGCAGGCCGACATCTACCGCGACGAGATTGCCGCCAACATCCGCGACGGTGCTGCGATCGCCTTTGCCCACGGCCTCAACATCCATTTCGGCCTGATCGAGCCCAAGGCTTCGGTCGATATCGTCATGATCGCGCCAAAGGGCCCCGGCCACACGGTGCGCGGCGAATACCAGAAGGGCGGCGGTGTACCGTGCCTGGTTGCCGTTCACCAGAACGCTTCGGGCAATGCCCTTGAACTCGCCCTTTCATACGCCTGCGGCGTCGGCGGTGGCCGTTCGGGCATCATCGAGACCAATTTCAAGGAAGAGTGCGAAACCGACCTGTTCGGCGAGCAGGTCGTGCTTTGCGGCGGCCTGGTCGAACTGATCCGCGCCGGCTTCGAGACCCTGGTCGAAGGCGGCTATGCGCCGGAAATGGCCTATTTCGAGTGCCTGCACGAAGTCAAGCTGATCGTCGACCTGATCTATGAAGGCGGCATCGCCAACATGAACTACTCGATCTCGAATACGGCCGAATGGGGCGAATACGTCTCCGGCCCGCGCATCATCACCGCCGAGACCAAGGCCGAGATGAAGCGGGTTCTGACCGACATCCAGACCGGCAAGTTCACCTCCGACTGGATGCAGGAATACCGCGCCGGCGGCGCCCGCTTCAAGGGCATCCGCCGCCTGAACGACAGCCACCAGATCGAGGAAGTCGGCACCAAGCTGCGCGCCATGATGCCCTGGATCGCCAAGAACCAGCTGGTAGACAAGGCTAAGAACTAAGGTTTCTGGTTCAGCAATAACAATGAAAGAGGCCGGGGCGAATGCTCCGGCCTTTTTTAAACGTGGAGTGCCACGCATCCTGATCCATCCCGGGCAAGCCGCCTGCCCGACTCGCGATGACCGTCGCGAATGGCCAGGCCGATGCCGGGGACTGCGTGACAAGACAGGCCGTAGAGCGCCCCATCGATGCCCAGCCGAGCAGGTTGAGTTGGCCTTGCACCGGGCGAGCTGGTAGTCGTGGGCGGCGCCATATGCATGCCGAAACCATGCCGATCAGCGGTAGACGGCCGCTGTCAGACAACGGTTATGGATTTGGCATCGCGTGCCGTTTCTCACGCAGCATAGAGGCCCTGCGTTCCGGCCAATCGAGGGCGATTTCAGTGGCACAAGCCAATCGGAATTGGGCGTTCTTGTAATAATTATGCGCCTCAGTGTTTTTGAATTTGCACATATTGCGCAGCGAGAGATTTCTGCGGAATTTGTAACAAACCGTGATAGGTCAGTAATGTTGACTTATATGCCTGCTTATGGTCGATTGAGGCATCGAGAAAAAGATCCGAGGAAACCTCCGTGCTGAATTGGGAAGACATCTTTGCCACGCGCTCCTCGCGGATGCGCGCGTCGGAAATCCGTGAACTGCTGAAGTTGCTCGATCGGCCTGATATCATCTCCTTTGCCGGCGGCATTCCCGATCCGGCGCTGTTTCCAAGCGATGCGTTCAGGAACGCCTATGCCGAGATCTTTGTCGGCGATCAGGCCGGCGCGGCGCTGCAATATTCGGTCAGCGAAGGTTTTCTGCCGCTGCGTCAGTGGCTGGTCGGCGAAATGGCGACGATCGGCATTGCCTGCACCACAGACAATATCTTCATTACTTCCGGCTCGCAGCAGGCGCTGGATTATCTCGGCAAACTGTTCCTGTCGCCGGGCGATACCGCCCTGGTCGGATGGCCGACCTATCTCGGCGCCCTGCAGGCCTTCAACGCATATGAGCCGAACTATGACCAACTGACGCTGTCCGGCAACCGCACGCCCGACAGCTATCAGGCTGCAGCCGAAAAGGCGGGCGGCGCGGTCAAGTTCGCCTATCTCTCTGCCGATTTCGCCAACCCGACCGGCGAGACGGTCGACCGGGCGGCGCGGGAAAGGCTGCTGGCGCTCGGCGACGAGCTCAACATCGCCGTGATCGAGGATGCCGCCTACCAGTCTTTGCGATACGACGGCGAGGCGGTGCCGCCGATCCTGGCGCTCGAGATCGCCCAAAAGGGCTCGATCGAGGCAACGCGCACGCTCTATTGCGGCAGCTTCTCAAAGACGCTGGCGCCGGGGCTCCGGGTCGGCTTCGTGGTTGGCGCTGCGCCGGTGATCCGCAAGCTGGTGCTGATGAAACAGGCGGCCGATCTGCATTCCTCGACCATCAACCAGATGGTCGTCGCCCATGTCGCCACCCGGCATTTCCCAGCCCAGATCGCCAAGATCAGGGCTGCCTACGGTGCGCGGCGGGATGCCATGCTGGCGGCACTGGCAAGCTATATGCCCGCGGATACGTCCTGGACCCGGCCGCAGGGCGGCATGTTCGTATGGGTGACGCTGCCGGAGGGCATGGACGGCGCCGAGCTCCTGGCGCGGTCGGTGGAGACGGAAAAGGTCGCCTTCGTGCCCGGCCAGGCCTTCTTTGCCGACCGCTCCAACGCCAACACCCTGCGGCTGTCGTTCTCCTGCGCCAACGAGCAGATGATCGACGAGGGGATCAAGCGCCTCGGCCGGCTGATCGCCGGGTCAGTCAAGGCTCTGGCCGCCTGACTTTCAGCGGGCGCGAAGGAGGCGGCTTCTACCTGGCGAACCTCTTTGCGCCCGCCACGCAGCCGACGATGGCGACGGTGACGATCAGCATGATCGGGCTGACCTTTTCCTGCAACAGGGTGGCTGCGAGCGCCAGGCCGAAAAACGGCTGCAGCAGCTGCAGTTGGCCGACGGCGGCAATGCCGCCCTGGGCGAGGCCGCGATACCAGAAGATGAAGCCAATCAGCATGCTGAACAGCGACACATAGGCAAGACCTGCCCAGGCTGGGTCGCCGATGGCGGCAAAGGACGGCGGCAGAGTGGCGAGCGCCAGGAGCACCATCACCGGCAGCGACAGCACCAGCGCCCAGCAGATCACCTGCCAGCCGCCGAGTGTTCGCGAGAGCCTGGCGCCTTCGGCGTAGCCCAGGCCGCAGACGACGATGGCGGCCAGCATCAGCAGATCGCCGACAGGCGCGGCGGCGATCCCTTGAGAGAACGCAAAGCCCGCGACCAGGGCGCTGCCGAGACAGGAAAACAGCCAGAAGGCCGGGCGAGGGCGCTCGCCGCCGCGCAGGACGGCAAAGATCGCCGTCGACAGAGGCAACAGGCCTACGAAGATGATCGAGTGGGCGGAGGTGACATGCTTTAGTGCCAGCGCCGTCAGCAGCGGGAATCCGACAACGACGCCGAGGGCGACGACCACGAGCGAGACGAGGTCACTGCGTGCCGGCCGCTTTTCGCGAAACAGCAGCAACAGCGCCAGGGCCATGAGCCCGGCTATCGCGGCGCGGGCCACGGTCAGGAAGACCGGATCGAAATCCATCACCGCCACTCGCGTCGCCGGCAGCGATCCGCTGAAAATCAGCACGCCCAGAAATCCGTTCAGCCAGCCGCTTGTCGTCTTGTCCATGTCGCTCTCCGTAGTGTGCCATCGGTATGGTATAATTCGGCCTTTTCCTTCCAGAGACAGTCCGGTACAGTTTTGAGAAACTGTTATGGACAGGAAGGCAGTACGATGAATGAGATGCCGGCCAGGGGCGACACGCGGATCGCCGAGGTGATGACAGCGATCCGCCAGCGGATCGCGGCGCGCAGCCTGACGCCGGGCGCAAAGCTGCCCTCGATCCGCGCCCTTGCCGCGAGCATGCGGTTATCGAAATCGACGGTGGTCGAAGCCTATGAGCGACTGGTGGCGGAGGGGATCATCCGCTCGAAGCCGGGTGCCGGCTACTACGTCGCAGCACCGCTTGCGCCGCTGTTCCTGGCCGAGACGCGGCCGGAGCTTGCCCGCGCCGTCGATCCGCTGTGGATATCGCGGCAATCGCTGGATGCGGGCGAGGGCATGCTGATGCCCGGCTGCGGCTGGCTGCCGGCCTCCTGGATGCCGCACGAGGCGATCCGCCGCGGGCTGCGCACGCTTTCACGCGCCGACGATGCGGTTCTCACCGACTACGGAACGCCGCTCGGCCTGCCGGCGCTTAGAAACTTTCTCGCCCGGCGGATGGGCGGCCACGGCATCGAGGCCTCGCCGGCGCAGATCATCCTCACCGATTCCGGCACCCAGGCGATCGATCTGATCTGCCGCTTCCTGCTCGAGCCCGGCGATACCGTGCTGGTCGACGATCCCTGCTATTTCAATTTCCACGCGCTGCTGCGCGCCCATCGGGTGAAGGTGATCGGCGTTCCCTACACGCCGTCCGGCCCGGATATCGCGCTGTTCGCCCAGGTGCTCGAAACGCATCGACCGCGGCTCTACATCACCAATGCGGCGATCCACAATCCGAGCGGGGCGATCTTGTCGCCGGTCACAGCACACCGGGTGCTGCGGCTGGCCGAACAATTCGATCTCACTATCGTCGAGGATGAGATTTTTTGCGATTTCGAGATGACGCCTGCGCCCAGGCTTGCCGCCTTCGACGGCCTGGAGCGGGTGATCCAGATCGGCAGCTTTTCCAAGACGCTATCGGCCTCGGTGCGCTGCGGCTATATCGCGGCGCGTGCCGACTGGATCGAGGGGCTGACCGATCTGAAGATCGCCACCACCTTCGGCGGCACCCATCTGCAGGCAGCCTTGGTACTGGCGCTGCTGACGGACGGCAGCTACCGCAAGCACATGGAGGCGCTGCGCCAGCGCCTGGCCGCGGCGATGGCCGAGGCTGCGGTGCGTCTCAGGGCGATCGGCGTCGTCCCGTGGATCGAACCGAAGGCCGGCATGCTGTTGTGGTGCCGGCTGCCCGACGGCATAGATGCCGCCGAGGTGGCCCGCCATGCGCTCGCCGAAAAGATCGTGCTGGCACCCGGAAACGTCTTCAGCCAGTCAGCGGACGCCGGCAGTTTCATGCGGTTCAACGTGGCGCAATTGACCGATCCGCGCATCCTGCCAACGACGGTTGCAGCGATGCGGGCGGCGTCCGTTCCGCTTCTCCCCGGCGGGAAGAAGGTGGCGCGCAGCGCCGGATGAGGGGGCGAAGCCCATTCGACGCCGCGCATTCGGCCCCCTCATCTGCCCTTCGGGCATCTTCTTCCCGCCGGGGAGAAGAGGAGCGGACGCCGCCCGGCTCAGTCGAGCGCCAGCACGATCACCATATCCTTTTCGCTGTAGCGGATCATCTCGGCGCGGGACGGATTGACGGTGACGCCGCCGAGATTGCGGGTATCGGGGTCGTCGGCGCGCTGGCGGCGGTAGCCGATCGCCACCTCGCCACGGCGCAGGGCCGAATAGGCGATGGTGAAGAAGTTCACCGGCCTGTCGATGGCGACGTATTCGCTGACCGGCCGCATGTAGATTTCCGAGCCTTCCTCGTCCAGAAGCTCGTCGAAAATCGCAGCCATCCGCTCGTTTTCCGATGCCTGGGCCAGCATGAGGCTGACCAGCTTGTTGCTGACGACGAAATCGTCGGCGCGGGTCACTTCCGCCAGCTCGCGGTTGCGCACGTCGGTCATCTCGCTGACGACGCTGATGTGGTGACCGGCATGCTCGGCGATCTTGCGCAGTTGCAAAAGGGTGATCAGCGTGCGGGTGTCGGCCGTCTGCGGCGTCATGTGGTCGCTGTAACCGAGCACCAGCACGTGGTCGTAGGCGGGGATGTCAAGGGCGTTGAGCGCGCCGCGGCTGCTGGTGTCAACGACGCTGTAGTCCATCGACATGCCATCGGCGGGCAGGGTCAGACGGGACAGATCGTCGACCAGCTCCGGGGTGTCGGCGGCGATCGTCAGGTGAGATCCGGCCGCGACATAGCGCGACAGTTCGTTGGCAATGATCGGACCGCGACGGTTCCAGCCGAGGATCAGCGTACGTTCGGCACCGATATCGCGCTTGACCGGCGAAAGGATTACCGACTTGTCGACGCGGACTTCTTCGGTCCACGAGCGGATAGCGCCATCGTCCTCTGCGATGATGATGGCCCGTTCGCCGGCCTGGAACGGGCGGTTGGCCTTGGGGTTCAGGTGCACGCCGCCGTCGGCGTCGCAAACGCCGATCAGTGTGCAGTTCTCGAAGGTCATGACCGAGGCTGCAAACGATTTGCCGATCAGTTCCGGCTGTTCGACGGTGTAGATCTCGCAGCCGTCGAAATCGAGCAGTTCGGAATAGACCGCGCTCAGGCCTGACTGGCGGCTGGTGTGGACGACGATGCGCGAGATCAGCTCGTCGGCCAGCACAAGCTGCAGCTCGCTGCCGCCGACGATGCGGGCAACCTCGGCATTGCGGGCGTCGCGGATCTCGGCGGCGATCCGGTAGGGGGCCGCCCGTCGATGCGGATCGTTGACGATTGCCAGCACGGTCTTGATCACCTGCGAGTCCGGATCGCCGCCGTCCGGCGACAGCACGATGATCGAGCGCGAGGTCTGCGGATTGACGATGTTGATGTCGTAGAGATCGGTCGGGTCGCCGCTGCGGCAGATGATCTTGGAATTCCTGAGATCGTCGATCTTGGTGGCGATCTCGTCCTCCATCTCCACCTTGTCCTTGTTGGCCATGATGACGATGCGCGGACGGCGGCGGCTCTGATTGGCGATTACCAGCTCGGAGATCACGTCGAAGATCGATGGCGACCAGTTGAAGATGATCGTCTGGTCCTGCTCGAGGATTTTCGAGCGACCCTTGCGCAACTCGCTGAGCTTGCCTTCAAGACCGGAATTGATGACACCGATCAGCGCCGAGAACACGAAAATACCGGACAGGGTGACAAACAGCGAGACGCCGCGGAAGCTCCAGCCGGTGTCGCCCCCCATCGTGCCGGCATCCATCGATCGCATCAGCGATTCCCAGGCAGCTTCGACGAAGCCGAGCGGCGCTCCGTCGTCGGGGGCGATCTGGGTCAGCGACAGGAACAGGCCGGCGATGACGATGACGATCAGCGATATCAGGGCTAGCCAGCCGATCAGGGCAATCGCGCCGCCGGCCATGCTCTTGTCGAACTCGTAGCGTGCCCGGGCGCGCCAATCCTTGCCAGTCTTCATCATCCACACTTTCAACACTTGCGTTCGCGAGCTTTTCGGATGGCAGGAATTGTTTAAGACATCAAATCAATGCGCCCACAGCCAGTGCTTTCATACCAAAAAAGGTCAGTTTGCTCGAATTTGTTGGAAGCCTCCGTCCACCTTCCGGGTGGTTATCCGATGGCCGTCACTGCGTGCCGACAGGGATCTGTCACATGCCTGTCAAACAGCTGTGGTTATCCAACGGCCAGACAGACGTGAAACAGGACATCTCCGATGAAGAAACTGCTCTCAGCCTTTGCCGCCATCGTCTCCCTCGGCCTGATGACTGTGGCCGCGGATGCCGCCAATCTCGTCCTCTATACCAGCCAACCGAACGAGGATGCCCAGGCGACCGTCGATGGCTTCATGGCCGCCAATCCCGACATCAAGGTCGACTGGGTGCGCGACGGCACGCCGAAGATCATGGCCAAGCTGATGGCCGAGATCGAAGCCGGCAATCCCGGCGCCGATCTGCTGCTGATCGCCGACACAGTGACACTACAGCGGATGAAGGAAGCCGGCCAGTTGCTTGCCTACAAGTCGCCGGAAGCCGCAAACTACGATTCCAGCCTCTATGACGCGGATGGTGCCTATTACTCGACCAAGCTGATCACCACCGGCATCATGTACAACACTGCAGCCGGCATGAAGCCGACCAGCTGGAAGGACCTTGCCAAACCGGAAGCCAAGGGCCTCGTCGCCATGCCGAGCCCGCTGACCTCGGGTGCAGCGCTGATCCACGCCCAGACCCTGGCCGGCGTTTCCAGCCTCGGCTGGGACTACTACAAGGCCCTGCAGGCCAACGGCGCCACCGCCGCTGGCGGCAACGGCGCCATCCTTAAATCCGTCGCTTCGGGCGAAAAGGCCTATGGCATGGTCGTCGACTACATGCCGATCCGCGAAAAGGCAAAGGGCGCACCGGTCGAATTCGTGTTTCCGGAAGAGGGTGTTTCCGCCGTCACCGAGCCGGTCGCCATTCTGAAGACCACCAAGAACGCCGAAGCCGCCGAAAAATTCGTCGATTACGTGCTGTCGGAAAAGGGCCAGGAGGGCTTTCTCAAGCTCGGCTATATCCCGGCCCGCAATGGCATGGCGGTTCCGGAAGGCTTCCCGGCCCGCGAAAAAATCAAGCTGCTGCCGATCGATGCGGCTGCGGCGCTGAAAGCCACCGATGCCGACCTGAAGACCTTTTCCGGCATCTTCGGCACCAACTGATCCGACCGGTTCATGGCCGTCCTCAGGCAAAAAGCCAACAGCCAGCCCCGCTGGCTGTTCCCGTTCGTGGTCGCCGTCGTCTTCGGCCTCTGCGTCGTTCCGCTGTTGCGGCTGGCCTATGCCGGCACCCAGTCGCTGCTGCGCGGAGACGTCGGTGCGCTGCTGTCCGACGTCTCTGTCTGGCAGGCCGCCCTCAACACGTTGTCGACCTCGCTGTTCGGCATGCTGATCTCCGTCACCGTCGGCGGCCTGTTCGCGCTGGCGCTGACGCTTTGCGACGTGCGGGGCAAATGGCTGCTCAGCTTCCTGTTCATGCTGCCGACGATGATCCCGCCGCAGGTCACCGCACTTGCCTGGATCGGCATGACGGGGCCTTCCAGTCCGCTTTTGAAAATGCTCAGCCTGGCGCCGCCGCTCGGCAGCCCGCAGCCGCTCTATTCGATCGCCGGGATCTCGCTGCTGCTCGGCGTCCAGCATGCGCCGCTGGTCTATCTGGCGCTGCGTGCGGGCCTGATGTCGCTGCCGCGCGACGGTATCGAGGCGGCAAAGCTGTCCGGCGCTTCGCCTCGTCAGGTGCTGGCCGATATCGTCCTGCCACTGTCGGTGCCGGGGCTGATCGCGGGTGCGGCGATCGCCTTCGTCTCCGGCGTCGGCAATTTCGGCATTCCGGCGATCCTCGGCATCCCGGCCCAGATCCTGACCCTGCCGACGCTGATCTACAGCCGCTTCGCCAGCTTCGGCACCAGCACGTTCGGCGATATCGCCGTGCTCTCGGGCATGATCGCTGTCATCGCGGTCGTCGGCCTGTCGATCCAGGAGCGGGCGCTGAAGGGCCGGGACTACCGGCTGATCGGGCTCTCCGGCAGTATCGCCACCTTCCGGCTCGGTCGGCTGCGACCGCCGGTCGAACTGTTGCTGTGGCTTTTGATAGCGATCATGCTTGTGGCACCGTTTTTGGCGCTGCTCGCTTCGGCTCTGGTGCCCGCCTATGGGGTAGTGCTGTCGCTGAAAAGCCTCACATTCGGCGCGTTCGAGGAAATCCTGTTTCGCCAGACGGTGACCCGCACGGCTTTCGCCAATTCGCTGTTTCTGGCCAGCGCCGCCGCCTTCGGCCTGCTGATCATCGGCGTTCTCACCGCCTATGCGCTGACCCGCGGCCGCGGCCGGTTGACCGGTCTGCTTTCGGCGATGATCGAGATCCCCTATGCGCTGCCCGGCATCGTCGTCTCGGTCGCCTTCATCCTGGTGTTTGCCGCGCCCCTGCCGGTGCTCGGCGTCAGCATCTACGGCACCATCTGGATCATTCTCGCCGCCTATTTCGCCAGCTTCTTTGCCGTCGGCCTGAAGCCGATCATCAGTTCCTTCCGCCAGCTCGATCCGGCGCTGGAGGAGGCGGCGCGACTGTCGGGAGCGGGATTTGCGCGGCGGCTGTTCGATATCATCGTGCCGCTGATCGCACCGGCTGCCGGTGCCTCGGTGATCCTGGTGTTCCTGATCGCCTGCAACGAGCTCACTGTCTCGGCCCTTCTGTGGTCGGCCGGTACCCAGACGCTCGGCGTGGTGATCTACAATCTCGACGACAGCGGCTCGTTCGATCTGGCCTCGGCGTTGTCGGTGCTGGTGATCGCCATGGTCGTCGTGCTGATGCTGCTGCTCGAATTGCTGGCGGCACGGCTACCGAAGGGCGTCGTGCCATGGCGAAACTGATCCTCCACCAATTGTCCAAGGATTTCGGCACCGGCAAGCCGGCCGTCAGCGCCGTGTCGCTGGATATCCGCGAGGGCGGATTCCTGGCGCTGCTTGGTCCTTCCGGATGCGGCAAGACCACGGTGCTGCGGATGATCGCCGGCTTCGAGCAGCCGAGCGACGGATCGATCCTCTACGGCGAGCGACTGCTTTCGGATGCCGCCGGCATCGTGCCGCCGGAAAAGCGCAATATGGCGATGGTATTCCAGTCCTATGCGCTGTGGCCGCATATGAGCGTCGCCGACAATGTCGGCTATCCCCTGAAGGTGCGCGGCATTTCCGGCGAGCGCTACTGCGCCAAGGTCGGCGAGGCGCTCGACAGCGTGCGTCTGGCCGCCTATGGCGACCGCCGGCCGGCCGACCTCTCCGGCGGCCAGCGGCAGCGGGTGGCGCTGGCACGCTGCCTGGTGACCTCGCCGGACGTGGTACTGCTCGACGAGCCGCTCGCCAATCTCGACCGCCATCTGCGCCAAGAGATGGAAGAGACGTTTCGCGAATTCCATGCGCGGTCGGGGGCGACGATGATCTATGTCACCCACGACCAGGCGGAAGCCATGGCGGTCGCCACCGACGTCGCCGTGATGTCGGAAGGCCGGCTGCTGCAGGTGGCGGCACCGGCCGGGATCTATGCCCGGCCGGAGGGAAAACTGGTCGGCGGGCTGATCGGGCAGGGGGCTATCCTCAGCCTGCCCCATGATTTCTCCGCACGACGGGATCTCGGCTGGGAAGCATTGCGGTCGCTGTTCAACGCGACCGACGCCGCAACCCCGAATGCGGATATCCTGGTGCGGCCGCAGGATGTCGTGCTGTCGCCCGAAGGCATTGCCGCCACGGTGGTCAGCGCCGTCTTCGAGGGCGAGCGCTACGCCTTGCGGCTGCAGCTTGCGGACGGGCAGGCGCTGCGCGCCTTCAGCCGCGACCCGGCGCTGCCGGGCGACCGGGTCGGTGTGGTGATCAGCCATGGCTGGCGGCTCTAGAAGCAAAGCACGGGCAAGCACGAACGCGCGGCGCCTTTCGCATTGGCCGTTCCGCCGATAGGGTTGCCGGAGCCGTCACGGGAAATCAGAATCATGTCGCTACGTCTCGCTACCTTCAATGTCGAAAACCTGATGACCCGGTTCGATTTCAGCGGCTTTCGCAACCAGTTGCGTCAGGACCGGGTGCTGAAACTGTTCAACATCGGCAATGAGGCAGACTACGAGCGGCTGGAGGCGGCGCGGGTAATCAGTTCCACCGACGATACGCGGCAATTGTCGGCGCTCGCCATCGCTGAAGCCGATGCCGACATCCTCTGCTTGCAGGAGGTCGACAACATGGAGGCGCTTCGGGCTTTCGAATACGGCTATCTCTTCCGCATGGTCGGCAATGGTTACCGGCAGAAATACCTGGTCGAAGGCAATGACAGCCGCGGCATCGATGTCTGTGTGATGATGCGCGAGCAGACCCGCGACGGCGAAAAGATCGAGGTCGTCGACATCAAGAGCCACGCGGCGCTGACCTATCACGACCTCAACCTTTTGTCGCCGCCGCTGATGGGCGTCCACCAGCCTGATGACCGCATCTTCAAGCGCGACTGCCTGGAGATCGACCTGAAGATCGGCGGCCGACCGCTGACGCTCTATGTTGTGCACCTGAAATCGATGACCAACAACCGGGACGGCGTCGATGGTCGCACCGCGACCATGCCGGTACGCGAGGCCGAAACCCGCACGGTGCGCCACATCATCGAAAACCGTTTTGGCACCGGCAATACCGGCACCAAGAACTTCGTCATCTGCGGCGACATGAACGATTACCAGGAGCGGGTGATCGTCGAGGGCAACCGGCGGCTGGGGTATCGATTCATCCCGGAGCCGGGACTGCCGAGCGCGCTCGACGTGTTCAGCCGCGACGGCTTTGCCGAGAACCCGATGCTGCGCCGCGACGTGCTCGATCGCTGGACGCTCTACCACGCCAGAGGCCCGGAGGAGCAGCATCTCTGCCAGCTGGACTATATCTGGCTGTCGCCGGCGCTGTCGCGCAGCAACCCGCAGGCGGCGCCCGAGATCGTCCGCGGCGGCCAGCCGTATCGCACCGTGTTTCCGCCCGGCCAGGAGGTCGAACGCTTTCCGCGCACCGGCTGGGACCGACCGAAGGCTTCCGACCATTGCCCGATCGTCATTTCCCTGGACATCCCATGAACGCCATCACCGTCACCGACCACCTGGACTGGCCGCCCTACGGCACCGTATTTCCCGTCAGCCGCATCGATCTCAGGGTAGGCGAGGGGGAGCATCCCTTCCGCCGCGCCGAGGCGGCGGCGGTGGCGGAAAACTGGCAGCGCGAGCATGCCGCCAATCCGGCGCTCTACGACGGCGAGATGATCCTGCAGCAGCGGCTGCGTATCGGCGACGGAGAAATTTCCGCCGACGGTTTCCTTACCCGGTTCTCGACCTTCCTGTGGTGGCGCAAGCAGGCCGTACCCGGCTCAGGCTATCACCTGTTCGGCCTGCCGGTGCCGGTGTCCTCAGACGGGGCGATCATCGCCATCCGCATGGCCGCCCATACCGCCAATGGCGGCGAGGTCTATTGCGCGGCGGGCTCGCTGGACCGCAGTGACATCGTCGACGGCCGATGCGATCTGTTTGCCAACATGGCGCGCGAGGTGGCCGAGGAAACGGGTTTGGACCTCGGTCACGCACGTGCCGACGACAATGTTCACGCCTTCCATCTCGACCGCCGCGTCACCGTCTTCCGGCTCTATCATTTCGATCTGACCGCCGAAGAGATGCTGGAGCGGATCGCCGCCCATATGCTGGTGGCGGAGGAGCAGGAAATCGATGGCGGCGTTGCCATCCGCAGCGGCGACCCGGCCATCCACGCCTACAGCCCGGCGATGCGGACGATGCTCGGTTGGTACTTCGGCCGGCCAGATTAGCCGTCGCTTGCGCAGGGCGCTCCGCTGGGGCAGTCTGCGGCGGCAAGAGGGCTAGCCAAGCGGAGAATCATTTGTCCCGACAGTATTGTGTCTATGACGTCTTCACCGATCGCAAACTGGCCGGCAATCCGTTGGCGGTCATCTTTGACGGCGAAGGCCTGTCAGACGAGGCGATGCAGGCGATTGCCCGCGAACTCAATCTTTCCGAAACCGTCTTCGTGCAATCGGCGGGCAATCCGGCCCATACCGCAAAACTCCGCATCTTTACGCCAGGGCGCGAACTGCCGTTTGCCGGCCACCCGACCGTCGGCACCGCGATAGCCCTTGCCGAGCGTGCCTATGCCGGCACCACCGGCGGCCTCGACCTGGTGTCGGTGCTCGAGGAAAATGTCGGACCGGTGCGGTGCGCCGTAAAGCTCAGGGACGGCGAGGCGGGCTTTGCCGAATTCGACCTGCCACGCAAATCGGTGCGCACCGAACTGGCGCTGGACCGGCAGGGGCTGGCTGATGCCCTTTGCCTGAAGCCCGGCGAGATCGGTTTTGAAAACCACGTTCCTTCGGTGTGGAGCGCCGGTGTGCCCTTCCTGATGGTGCCGGTGCAGAACCTTGCCGCGATGGCAAGTCTGGAGTTCGACCCGACCCTGTGGAACCGGACGGTACCCTTCGTCGAAGGCCGCCTTGCTTCGGCCTATGTCTATTGCCGCGGCGGTGTCCATCATGCGGCAAAGTTTCACGCGCGGATGTTTTCGCCCGACATGGGGATCGCCGAGGATCCGGCGACCGGCGGCGCCGTGGCCGCCCTTTCCGGCGCCATCCACCATTTCGACGGGTTGCCGGATGGCCACTCGCCGGTTTTGGTCGAGCAGGGCGTCGAGATGGACCGGCCGTCCTATATCCATCTGCATATCGAGACCAAGGATGGCGAAATCGCCCGGGCGCGCATCGGCGGCCAGGCGGTGCGGATTGCGTCGGGAAGTCTGGATCTCTGATTTCATTGGGATTTATGCGCGCGTACGCTTTTTTTTGCCGATCGGCGGAAGAAAATTCGATTGTCTGCTAGACAACGTAAGTCATCCTGTTTATACGCCACATCACACCGCAAGAAGCGGCGGCGGGTGATTAGCTCAGTTGGTAGAGCAGCTGACTCTTAATCAGCGGGTCGTAGGTTCGAACCCTACATCACCCACCATTTTCTTCTTAAAACCAAAGACATGCGATATACTGATACGGGCGATATGCGGTCCTCGGCCGAGGCGCGGTCTCTCTCGGCCCTTCCTTCTCACTCGGTTGGCCCTTCGGCGTGGCGGGCTCGATCTGCAAGGCGCTCCAGTATCATGTCCGCGCGCGCCTCCAACGTCCCGTTCAGCAGGCCAAGCTTGAGTTCGCCAATCTCGCGCTGCCAGTCGACGGCAGCGCTGGCCATGCGGTCGGGCAGGCCGAGATCGCGCAGGGTGGCGGCGACTTCCTGCATTTCTGCTGCCCGTCGCTTGCCGTGGGCACCCATCCGTTCGAGATTGTAGGCGGCGCGCGTCGTCCAGTCGATGCCGGGATCGGAGATCTGCAGAGAGGCAAGCACTGCTTCTTCGACGCCGGCGCGGCGCGCGGCCAGCACGCATTCCGCCATCAGCGCTTCCATACCCTTGATCACGACCGAGCGGAGCATCTTGATTGACGATGCCTGTCCGACCTCTTCGCCGACGACCGTGGCCACCATGCCGGCGGAGGTGAGCAGTGCCTGTACGGGTGCCGCCTGGCGGCCGGCCAGCAGCAGGGGTGTGCGATGGCGGGCGGGTATACCGGTGCCATTACCGCAACGTCGATATAATGGCCGCCACCCGCCGCTATCGCCTTCGCGGCCGCCACCTTGGTCGAGGGCGAACATGAATTGCAGTCGAGATAGAAGGCATCGCGGCCGATGGCGGCGGCAGCGGAGTGGGCGGCCTCCAGCGCCCTGTCGGCCGTGACCATGCTGAAAATTAGTGTTCTGGCTTCCACGGCCTCAGATGGAGTCTCGCAAGCGCGTACCTGCAGCCTTGAGCAGTCTTCCTCAAGCCGTGCCCGGTCAGGCTGAGACCGAATCTTCACGTCGAAGACGGTGATTGGTGGCAGGGTCGGGCTCTTGCCGATGCTTTCCCAGCCGGCCACAAATGCCTGCCCGGCCTCGCCAAAGCCAATAAGTGCGATCGACAGCATGGGGATCTCCGGCCTTTCTCGGTTATACACGCTGCAGACTGGCCTTCTGGCTAGGGTCGCGCGGCAATTATGTGCAGGATAGGGGGCAGGCGCTTCGGCCGCCATTTCGAAATCGCCGCAGGGCCATAAGAAAATGCTGTCACGCCCGAACTATGCCGGGCGCCCGCGACCTGTAGCCAGAACTTATCGCCGCCGTATCAAATCGAACTTGGCAGGCTAGGCGAATTGCCGGACATCAAGGGGAGATTGGAAGGAGATCCCATGTCTGAGAAAAAGACTGCCCTGGTCATCAGCGCCCACGCCGCCGATTTCGTGTGGCGCTGCGGCGGCGCCATCGCGCTGCATGCCGAGCTTGGCTATAATGTCACCGTGGTCTGCCTGTCGTTCGGCGAACGAGGCGAATCGGCGAAGCTTTGGAAGCAGAAGGACATTACCCTCGAAAAGGTGAAGGCAGCGCGGCGTGCGGAATCCGAAAAGGCCGCCAAGGCGCTTGGCGTACACGATCTCATCAGCTTTGATCTTGGCGACTATCCGCTGCGGCTGACCGACGAGGACAAGTTCAAACTGGTCGACGTCATCCGCGCCGTGCAGCCGTCCTTCATGCTCAGCCATTCGCAATACGACCCCTACAACACCGACCACATGTATGCGACCCAGGTGGCGCTGGAGACGCGGATGATCGCCCAGGCCTGGGGCCACAATCCCGGCGAGAAGGTGCTGGGAGCGCCGCAGCTCTATCTTTTCGAACCGCACCAGACCGAGCAGATGGGCTGGAAACCCGACGTCTTCCTCGATATCACCGCAGTATGGGCCCAAAAGCGGGCGGCCATCGAATGCATGGAAGGGCAGGAGCATCTTTGGGAGTTCTATACCCGCGTCGCGCAGAACCGTGCCAATCATTTCCAGCGCAATTCCGGCGGCCAGTCCGGCGGTCGGGCGTCGGAATATGCCGAAGGTTTCCAGTCAGTGTATCCGCGCACGGTCGACGAACTGTGACATTGCCGGCCGCGCTGAACAGTCAGGAACGCAGTTGCCATCAAGGCATCCGCGCTCCTGGTATTTACCCGCGATCGCCGGCTAACGACCGCCGAAGCAGGCATCGACAAAGCCACTTTGCCGGCTACAATATTCCTCATATGTTCCGGACTGATACGCATGTTCCGCTGATGTTCCGCAGGCAAGCCTGTGGATTGCTGTGGATAACTCAGATTTGACGGCGGCTACGCGCCTGACGTCGCGTGGCGCGATTGCGGCAGGACGTAGGGGATATGCTCCGGCGGCAGCCGGCCGACGGCACCATGAATGCCGTAGGTGGTCGAAATCACCGTGTCGTTGATGGTCTCGGCCGGCAGGCCCTGCGCAATAATACGGCCATCGTGCAGCACCACCAGATGATCTGCAAACTCGGCCGCAAGGTTTAGGTCGTGCAGGATCGCCAGCACCGCGCCGCCACGATCGGCAAATTCCCGGGCGATCTGCAACACGGCGATCTGGTGGCCAATATCGAGGCTGGAGGTTGGCTCGTCCAAGAACAGGGCCTTGGCGGTACCGTTTTCGACCGGATGCGGCACCTGGGCCAGCACGCGGGCAAACTGCACACGCTGCTGTTCGCCGCCTGAAAGTGCAGGATAGTCGCGGGCCGCAAAACCTTCGAGGCCGACGCGATGCAGCGACTGGTGGGCGGCAAGCGTCGGATTGAGGCTGCCACCGGCGATCGCACCCATGCGCACCACTTCCAGGGCCGTGAACAGGAAGGAAAGCACCGTACTCTGCGGCAGCACGGCCCGGCGCTGCGCGAGATCGACCGCGCTCAGGCGCCCAACCGGCTTGCCGTCATAGGTCACGGTTCCTTGGTCGGCGGCCATTTCGCCGGTCAGCACCTTGAGCAGCGTCGACTTGCCGGCGCCGTTGGGGCCGATCACCACGGTAAAGGTTCCGGGCTTCAGGGTAAGATCGATGCCGTCGATCAGCGCCTTGCCGCCACGGCGCACGGCGAGTTGGCTTGAAACGATCATCACAGGCCTCCGGTCGCGGTGCGGCCGGCCTTGCCGAGCAGCAGGAGCAGGAAGACGGGTGCACCGAGAATCGCGGTGATGATGCCGATCGGCAGTTCGGCCGGCGCTGCCACGGTGCGTGCGATGCTGTCGGCGAGCAGCAGCAGCGTGGCGCCGCCGAGCGCCGAGGCTGGCAGCAGGAAGCGGTGAGACGGCCCGATCACCAGGCGCAGCAGATGCGGCACGACAATGCCGATGAAGGAGATCGACCCGGCGACCGCGACGGTGGCGCCGCAGGCAGCGGCAACCGCCAGGATGGTGATGCGCTTCAATCGCTGGACCGGCACGCCCATGTGATAGGCGGCGGCGTCGCCGAGGATCAGCGCATCGAGGCCGCGGGCGACGAAGGGGATGACGGCGAGCACGACCAGGATGAAGGGCAGTATGGAGGCGGCTTTCGCGTAAGTTGCGCCGCCGAGCGAGCCGAGGCTCCAGAAGGTGATGTCGCGCAGCGCCCGGTCGTCGGCAATGAAGATGAGCAGCCCGGTGGCGGCCCCGCTCATGGCGGCAAGGGCGATGCCGGACAGGATCAGCGCCGTGGTTGACGTCTGGCCGTTGCGGGTGGCGATGGCATAGAGCAGCAGC